>Ga0197143_1001917_pt1 | contig 16388 bp, 10 predicted proteins | sample GBS70_MetaG_FD_148603 | JGI IMG/M metagenome (GOLD analysis project Ga0197143, IMG submission 148603) | Sediment microbial communities from Great Boiling Springs, Gerlach, Nevada, United States - GBS 70_MetaG | ecosystem: Environmental > Aquatic > Thermal springs > Hot (42-90C) > Sediment...
TCTATGGCAGAAGACCTCGTAGAGGGTGTCATGGCTTTCTTCCAGAAAAGAAAACCCGAGTGGAAAGGAAGGTAGCGTTATATTTGGAGAAAATTACAATCAGAAATTACATTGCACTCCCTCGGAGATATATTGTAGCTGACCAGTTACGATGCCTACTAAATTTGAAAATAGAGAAACAATAGGTGAAATTACTCTTTGGATAAAGTCAACTGAAACTTTGTTTAATGTGTAGTTATCTGGCTCTATCCAGCCTTCTGGGTCTCCTTCGCATTTTTTAAGTGGGTCTAAATTTACTTGAATTGAACCAAAGAATGTAGGATCTCGGAAAGCTATATAGTAAAGCGACCATTCGTTATCCGGAAACTGACAATCTCTATTTATTCTTATGTTTTTTCTTATACCTCCTGCAATTATTTCACTTGGAAAATGTGGAGAATCTGAGTTGAAAAAACATCTTGGAATTAGTGCGGCACATCCAACAACTAATGTAGATAGTTGCGGGAAGGAAGTTATAGAGTAGTATCTTGGAATAATTTCTTCTTTTGGTGAAAAGAATGCGGAAAAAACTTTGTATTTTTGGCTCCTTCTCAAAAATGCAACATTTTCTATAAAGAAGTTATCAATATCTCTTATTGCAAGGCCTTGTACAACTTTGTCTTGGAAATCGTCTCTGAAATCAGATGACCTTACAAATATTTCTGCCGGTAGATATGGGGTAAAATATGCTTTATCTCCTTCTAATTCAACCTTAAATGGGGCTAAGGCAAGAACTATTTTCATATTGAATATACAGTTATCTCCCTCTATTTCTGCTCTTCTTGATATATATATGGGTTCTTTGAGGGAATACATTTTGGGTCTTGAATACGTTTTTACCTCCAAGAACAAGTTTGTTTCTCCCTTTGATGTTTTGAAAAGTTTTTCAAATCTATCTATTTCGTTTGGATTTAAAGTTAAACCTTGGGGAAATTCAAGACATTTATAATGTGATCTTATAGCACCTTCTACTGTATAAGCTTTTATTCTGAGGCAGATTTTTCTGTGTCCTTGTAAGAAATTTTCTATATTACCTATATTATATAGGCATATTGCGCCGGAGCAGTCTTCATCTTTTTCGGAGCATATTCCTCCAACACATTTTTTCACTCCTGGGGCATTTTCAGAAAGAAAAATAGGATCTGAGGAAGTTCCGGTTTCTGGATAAAATATTTCTATATTATATTGATTTACATCTTTATCTGGTATTTCTATGTCGTTCCAGCTTATCTCCAAATTCATTTTTTGCTCACTATCTGGTTTAATTTTTACTGATGGAACTATATATTGTCCCATAAAAGTTATTGGCTTTGTGAATCGGTTTATTATTTTGCTTTCAAAATCTTTGTAGATTTGATTATCAAGTATTGCTTTTTCTATTTCATATTCATTTATTTTACCTTCATCATTTTTTATTTTTACAAAGATTTTTTCTTGGTTGTCTATTTTCTTATAGCACGCAAAATTCGTTTCGTCTTGTGAAAATGCTTCACAAGGTATAGCTTGGAAAATTAATTCTTTTGTCTCAACTTTCAAATCAATGTTTTTTATAAACATTTCAGCCGATACGCCCATCTGGTATTTCCCAGAATAATCTAATTCAGGGGAAATATAACACCAGTAGTCTTGGCTTATTTCTCCTTTTGAATATATTATGCTTATTAATCTTGAAAAAGAAATTTTTTCTCCTTGAAGCTGAATAAGGGGTTTTACAATAAACTTGTTTTTGATTCTATCTTGCGGAGCAAAGCAAAATTTATCATTTATACTTTTTGACTCAGCTTCTATTATGAATTCAGGTATCCCGTCTCCCGTAAGATCTGTCCATAAGGGTAAAATAGCTCTTAATCCTTCTGAATTTTTTTTGAGTCCATCAAAAAATCTTTTAGGATTAAATCTTATTGTTTCTTGAACCGATATAAGTGGTATTAAAGATAAGGCTTCTTTTATGCTTATCCATCTTTGATTGTCATCTATATTTTCGTTTTTTATATCAAATGCTATTTTCATTTTTGAGAAAAATTTCAAATACTTTTCTCTCGTTTCTTTGTAAAGAAACGGTTTAATAATTACTGAAAGCAAAGTTTTATCAAATTTTATCTCTGTGTTGCCTATTTTTGCAAATAATCCTTTCTGCAGATCTGGGTATCTGAAAGTGTTAAGATCAACAAAGTCATCTGGTGATAGGCCGTCTTTTCCCGGATCTTCATATGCGATTATTGAGTTCTTATCAGAGTATTTTGTTATAAATTCAAAGATTTTTAAAAATGCGTCGGATGCTATGGATATGTGTTCAGCTACCTCATCTAAAATTTTATCACCACCGCTTCTTAATCTGAGGAGATCCGGAGATGTATCAAATATAAAAGCCAGAGATGAAAATAGAACTGCTGTGTCAAATGGGTCAAAAGATAAAGCAGAGTTAAGAATCTGTATTTGTGTTAGCGATAGATTCTGGATTGTCCCTTGTGGGGTAACTATCTGGCTTTGTTGCCCAAGCAAGTTTTCTAATCCTTCAAGATTTATTTTAACTTGAAAATCAAGTAGCTTTTCTATGTTTATATCCCAATTTATTGCTAATATAAATTTTAAAATTGCGTCAAAGATGTTTGTAAAGAATCCTAATATTGCTGCTTCGGTTGGTCCCCATCTATTAGCTGGTCCCCCTTTTTGTCCGATGTAAAAATGCAAAATTGTATTTTGATCGTTTCCTATCTTTATTGGTAGTGCAACATTTATATGGCATTTTTTAGACAGGACTACTGTGGTATTTTTTGCTATTTCATCTATTTGTATGAAAGCAGGTCTTATTAGTGTGTAGATAGCTTCGGAAAGTGAACCTTTTTTCGCTATCCTGTTCAGAACAATTTTTATTCTCGATTCGTCTTCGTGATAATATGTTGTGTATTTTCGTATTTCAGGTTCCTGACCGGGTATTTTAGGTGATCCTTGTGTGTTAAAACCGAAAGCTATGGATAGGATTGAATTTACAGCTTCTACCAAGTTCCTCAAATGTATTAGTGCCAGTCCATAGGAAGCTTCACAGTTTTGTGGATCTTTACTTTTTATATCTTTCAGTATTTTTTCTGCTTCTCCAAAATAGTTATTTTCAATATAGGTTAGCGCTATTTCGATTTGGGGAGCTATATTGTTGCTTTCTCTCTTGCTGCATCCTGAGAAGATTAGGGGAAATATAGTAATTGGTAGTAGGAAAAGGGGAAGAAGTTTTTTTGAGTTTTTTATTTGCGCGTTCTGTCTACGTTGATAAATTGTCATATAATAAAAATTATAAGGTTTATTTGGTTTTTTATCTTTTTGATAGTTAAGGAACATAGATTATAAAACTGTATTTAAGCGATAGAATTTTGTTCGTTCTCATTTTCATATAAAAAACTTTTTACTAATGCAAAAAAATTATAGAACCTTTTTTCAGTTGGAGATAAACTATCTTTTTCTTTCTCTTTCTCTTTTTTCATCATTATTCTGATTGTTTCTCTTACTCTATTTAATCTCTCAGGTGTTCCGATATCAAAAAATAGTCCATCGTGAATGAAAAAAGAGATATTTTCTTTATCTTCATTTAATATTTTTGAGTACCCCTTTCTTACTATGCATAAAGGTATTTCACCTTCTAAATAGTTTTTTATTTCATTTTTAACAAGGTGGATACCAGTGAAAGTAAATTTTCCTCCTTTTCCTTCTCCGTATATTCTCTTGACTTTTCCTGATTTTTCATCAACCTCAACTCCGCCGGGTTCTCCTTCTTTTACCATTATGTGAGCAATTGAATCAGATATTTTCCATGATTTTATGAAGCTTTCAATATCCGCATCACAAATTACATCTGAATTCATTACTAAAATTTTTTGATATTTGAACTTTTCAAATACGTATTTTATTGTTCCACCTGTTCCTAAAAGTTCTTTTTCTCTTATGATTTTAAATTCGATTTTTTTCTTTTCTCCTAATTCTTTCAGTTTTTCTTCAAGAATTTCAGCAAGATGGTGAGTATTTACTATAAATTCTCTGAAACCTGCTTTATACGCTAAAAAAAGCGAAAAAGCGAAAACTGGGACACCTTCTATATCAATTAAGGGTTTTGGTATAAAGTTTGTTATTGGTTTCAGTCTTTCCCCTTTTCCCGCCGACAAAATCAGAACAGCATCTGGATTGATATATTTATTTTTTCCGTTAATCAAGGAATGAAAAATCTTTGTTCAAGAATTTTTCTATTTCTTCAAATTCAACGATTCCAGAAATCTTTCCTATATACTCGCCTTTGTAGAAAAAGTAGGATTCGGGTAGGCTATATGTTTCAAATTTACCTTCATCTACAATATCTTTCAGTAAAAATACAGGAAATTCTATTCCGCCTATTTCATACTCAAAATTCTTTATGTCTTCTGGTTTATTATCAACTGATATTCCGATTATGGTCAGTTCTTCAAATTTTTTTACCGCCAGGTTAAACGATGGAATTTCCTTTTTGCACGGGGGACAATATGTTGCCCAAAAGTTTACTACTATGAAATCGGTTTTTTTTGTTGTTATATTGTTTATTGGCTTAACGTGATCTATTTTCTCTATGAACCTTGTTATAACATCTATCCCTTTTTTTACTCCATCTTTATTATTGAGCTTATGAGAGTTGATTTTTGTTATATCTATGTTTAATACTTCTTCAAGGCTCTTAAAATTTACCCTAATTAAGTCAAATCTGTTGAAGATGAAGATAGGGGAAAGCAAAATGAGAAGAACCCCTGATGCTATTTCAACTGTTCTGAAAATTTTCCTTACTTTTTGCATATATGAAATAAGTCCGGAGATCAATATTGCAGAAGTGATGAATGGAATACCAATTCCCAAAGAGAAGACGAAAAGAAGCATTATTCCCTCTATAACATTTTCAGAGTTTGCTGCAATAGATAGTATCCCAGCCAAAATTGGACCTATACAGGGGGTCCAACCAAAAGCGAAAAGAAAGCCCGCTATGAAAGGGAAAGCAAATTCAGGAAATTTTCTTGAAAGTTTCGAAACATCTAATCTTTTTTCTTCGAGTAAAAATGGAATTCTTATTATTCCTATAAGGTGGAGACCGAAGATTAGAATTATAATTCCAGCTAAGGTCATTATTTCTCTCTTGAATGTTCTCAAAAAGTTTCCCACAGCTGCTGATGAAGCTCCAAGTATTGAGAATGCAAGCGAAAATCCCAAAACAAAAATAGCTGATTTTAATATCACCCTTCTTTTTATCCCTGTGCTATTTTTTATTTCATTTATGGATACACCCGCAAAGAATGTCATATAAACTGGTATGATGGGGAAAACACATGGAGAAAAGAAAGAAAGTATTCCTCCGATTAAAGCTACGATAAAAGTCATAATATCATTTATATATATTATTTTAACGTGATTTATCTATTATTTCTATTTTTTCAGGAGAATTTTTTCTGCGGTTATTTATAATTTTATAAACTTTACACTATCCCAGAAGTATGCTATGTTATCTATCTTTTCATTTTTCTTTTTTTAAGGTTCCATCAAAAATTGATTTCCATTCTATTTTGTATCCGAGGTAGTGTGCAGCTTTATTTAAATCCAAGTCTAGTTTGTAGTTTTGTAATATTTTTTGGAATTCCGTTACGCTCATTCCTTCCCTTATTTTATCTTTTATTTCATCTGGTATTTGAATTTCTTGGGTTTGGTTTTTTTGTTTTGTTATTTTTGTGTTAGGTATTATCTCCTTTATTTTCTTTATGAGTTCAAGTGAAGGTAATTCGTTTTTGAAAACTATAACGTCGTCAGGTAATTTTATATTTCCGAAAGATAGTGCGAGTTTTTCAGAGGCTAAAACTATAATTTTTCTTTGGGAGCTTTCCCAAAATTTTTTTAATTTTTCTATTTTCTTTTTTATATAGTCTTCTGTCCAGAAACCAGCTATTTCTATCAAAACTTCTTTGCCTTCATCGTTTCTCAACTTGAAATCTGGTATAAAAACTCCTTCTCTGAAAAATATCGCTTCTGGTTCTCTTGTAAGATTTATGTTCGTAAATGTATCTTGAATTATTTTTGATACCTGTTCTTCATATGATGAATCAAACTTTACATCTTCTTCAATTTCAGGGAAAAACTTTTTATGTTCTTGACTGAGTTTAAGTATTCCTTTTTCTGTTTCGATCTCTATTTCAAATCCTTTTTTTCTTATTATTTTTGATACAAGAATGGAAAAATAAAGGGAATATTTTGTTGATTCTTTTATCAGGGTTGCCGGTCCGAATACAGAAATCCATCCTTCTTTTGTGGAATCATACATAAGACCGAGTTTTTTTGAGAGCCTTATAATATCTCCTATGTTCTCGCTCACTTTAAAGTTTATCCTGTAAGATAAAAGCGCTATACCACATGCAAGTGATAAGTTATAGATTTTTGAAATATCTTGAATTGAAAGTTCAGGAGCTTTCAGTAAAACCTTATACGGATTTATATCTCCCCATATTTTGTCTTCTGAAATTTTTGTTTGGAACTCCTTTTCTGCTTCTTTAATTATTCTTTCTTTTTCATCTTCTGTGAGAGCCGGACCTTGGAGGAAAATAAATTTTCTTATTTCTTTTGCATTTTCTTCGCTCTTTGTAAGTTGTGAAAGCTGCGATAAGATATGAACTATACCTCTTACTTTTTTGTAGTTTGAAAAATCTTCTATTTCGGCTATTTTATCTTTTATCTCTTTGAGTTTAAGCCCTTCGGACACTTTCCACAAATCATAGCATTTTTTCAGGTCATCATCGTCATCATCTATAAATTCGGGTTTTATGGTCTTCCCAAACTTGCGGAAATTAAGTAGGTTTTTAGGTAAGATTATAGTCTTTTCTGAAATTGGTTTTTCTTGTGATATATAGTCATCAAGGTTCATTTTGCGAAATTAAATTATTTTGTGAATGCGAATTTCCCTCTTACTAGTGAGTAAGCTCCTATCAAAAAAAATACAAATGAAACAAGGTGATTTGCTGTGATTGTTTTATCTACTATGAAACCTGAAAGCCCTGATGGATCTCTCAAAAACTCTAAAAAGAATCTGAGAGCTCCATACAGCATAAAGAACATCGCGAATATTATTCCTTCAAAATAGTTTTTGCGTAAGCCATACGCTATTCCTAAAAATTTTACTCCAAAGTGAAGGAGAGTAAATCCCGGTAAAAAGACAAGGTCTATCGGGTGTGGAAATGGTATTTCTTTGCCGTACCACATGTAGTAAAGTCTCAAAAGTAAAATTTGGATTATTAGCATTATTTCTGTTTTGAGTTCGAAGAGATCTTTTTTTGTTATTTTTGTTTCTTCTCTTTCTCTTTTGAGCCAGCCTATCATCATACCTCTTATAAATGAGAAGGAGAAAAACATTCCAAGAGCTTCGTATATTTGTGTAGGGTGTATCTTTATTCCAGTTATTGATAGAGAAAGAGGGTTTTTAAAAATAACTCCGAGTGCAAATTCTGTTGGTTTGCCATAGCAGCATCCAGCAGAAAAACACCCCCATCTTCCTATTGAAAGACCTAAAATTACTGCGAGAGAAACAACATCGGCAACTTTTAGAAATCTCATTTTATTTTTCTTTGACCATATATATCCGAGTATTATAGATAGGATTATGCCGCCGTACCAAGCAAGTCCTCCTTCCCATATTTTGAGAATTTTCACCGGTTCTTGAATGTAGTCTTTTATGTTCATGATTATGTAAGCAATTCTCGTACCAAGAATTCCTCCTATGAGCATCCATATTATTATATCAAGGATGTAGTAGGGGTCAAATTTTAGTTCCCGCGAAACTCTTGCTGCATATTCTGCTGCGATTATGAAAGCAAAAGCTATAAAAACTCCGTATGTGTATATTTTTATTCTTCCTATTTCAAGTAGAATAGGGTACATAGTTTGAAATCCCCTTTATTATTTCCTCTTTTCTAATTTCATCTTCAAAGACCTCAATTTTTGCATTTACATTTTTGAGTTTTTTCACAAAGTTTTCATATCCTCTTTCTATGAGTTCAAAGTTTTTGAGAATTGTTTGATTTTTTTCTGCTACTAATCCAGCTATAACCAGAGCTGCAGTGCTTCTCAAATCTTTTGCCTCGATTTCTGCTCCATGTATCTTTGATGGATTTATGATAATCTCTCCGTTTTCTACCGATATATCTGCTCCCATTTTTTTCAGTTCCCGAATATGTGAAATCCTTTCTGGGAAAATATTATCTTTTATTCTGCTTTTTCCTTCTGCCTTCAGAAGCATGACAGATATCTGAGGTTGGAGGTCTGTTGGGAATGCCGGATAAGAGGCTACTATAAGTAGGTCAACTGGTTTATATTTTTTGTTTCCTTCAACTTCTATTTTGTTCCCAAAAATTTTTATTTTTGCGCCACACTCTTTTAAAACATCTACAACGGCCTTAATGTGTTCAGCTATTACATTTTTTATTTTGATTTTCCCTTCTGTTGCGGCTGCTAAAATTAACCAGGTTCCGGCTTCAATTCTATCTGGTATAAGTTCAAACTCTACTTCTTTTATCTTCTCTCTTTTTGTCCCGTCTATGAGAATTTTATCTTCTTTGAGCTCTAACCTTATATCTACTCCATACTTTTTAAGGTAGTTTATAAGTTCTTGGACTTCGGGTTCTATTGCTACATTTTCTATTTCAACTTTTGAATTTATTGACATCAAAATTGCATTTTCCGTTCCCGTGACCGTTTTTATATCAAACTTTATTTTTCCTTCTTTTTTTGGTGCTCCGTAAGCTTCAACATATTCTTCATTTTCTTCTACTCTGTATCCAAGACTATTTGCAGCTTTTATATGTTGGTCTATTGGTCTTTTCCCTATTTTGCAACCACCGGGCATGGGGATTTTTGCCTTCTCAAATCTACCAAGAAGTGCTCCGAAAATAACAACTGACCCTCTTATTTTACCGAAATTCTCGGGAGATACATTATTTAGTTTTATTTTTTCTGTGTTTATTATTATTTCAGTGTTTTGTATTTTGTATTCACAACCAAGCTCTCTCAAAAGTTCCAGCATGACAAAAACATCTTTTATTTTTGGAGTATTCTTGATCACTATTTTTTCTGCCCCTAATGCGATACCAGCTCCTACTGCAGGAAAAAAGGCGTTCTTTGAACCAGAAACATTAACCTCTCCCTCCACTATGCTTTTTTCTAATATTGCTATCATTTGTTCTTTTCTTATCTTATTTATTTCTCCTGCTTTATTTTTATTATTTCTTTTTGTTTTATTTTTATTTTAGTAATTCATAATTTTAAAAAAGTCAAATTATCTGGAATACGGAGTATTTGAATCTTGAACGAATGAAGATTATATGGAAATTAATATTTCATCGTACTTGGGAATTTTTGAGATTCAGGAGAAGTTCCAAATTATAGCACTTTTATTTTCAAACTTCTGTTTTTGAAGATCGCAATTTATGGAAAAAGATTTGATTTATTACTCAAACAAAGATACGAAAATTTAGGTTTTGATAGTTTTCTTTTTATTATCTGATGAGGATTTCAGAACTTGTTCAAAAGCCTGTTTTTTATTTTGAGGTGATTGTGATTTCTTACTTAAAAAGTTATGAGATTATTTAATCTCTAATCAAATAAAAAAATAAATGTTTTCGGTATTTCTTTTTATGATTTTTCATTTTTTCTATTCTAATTTCATTTTGAGATTTCATTTAAGGTTCAAAAAATGATTTTTCCCATATTTTAGTTCTTGCTCGATTTCATTTTCCTTGCATGGTCATAAATCAAGGAGGAGAAAAATGTTTGGATACCAGAGCAAAAAGTGAGAATTATTATATTAGACATAAATCAAGGAGGAGAAAATGCGGTTAGCAATAAAAGAAATAGATAGGGGTAGATTATTGCATTGGTAGCAGGTATTTTCTTTTTGCTCTTGATTATTGATTATTCAATTCTTAAATTTTTTCTTGTATGGGGAATAGTGTTTTGGTTGTTGAAGATGATGTTCAAGTTGCGAAATCTTTATCTGATTTTTTGAGCCGAGATTTCAAAGTTTCAGTTGCTTATACTGCTGAAAGCGCTCTTGAAATTCTATCTGAAAAGGATTTTGACCTTGTGTTATGTGATTTAAAACTACCCGGTATGTCCGGTCTTGATTTGCTCCGAAAGGTAAAATCTTTTGGGATAAATACTCCTTTTGTTGTCCTTACCGCTTTTGGTGATATACCTACTGCTGTTGAAGCTATGAAACTCGGAGCTGTTGATTTTATAAGAAAGGGAGAAACTTCACCTCAAGAGTTCATCACAAGAATAAGAAATATTATTGAAGATAAATATGAATTTGAGTTTGTTGTAGGGAGTGAAGTTATGAGAAATCTTGCTATGTTAGCAAGAAGGGTTGCAAAAACAGATTCGGCAATACTTATAATGGGAGAATCAGGGGTTGGTAAGGAGGTTCTTGCCAGATACATACACAAATTTAGTCCCAGAGCACATAAACCTTTCTTAGCGGTGAACATGTCCGCAATTCCTGATACTTTGCTTGAAGCTGAACTTTTTGGATATGAGAAGGGTGCTTTCACTGGTGCTGAAAAAAGAAGACTTGGCAAATTTGAACTCGCTTCTGGCGGAACAATCTTGCTCGATGAAATAGGAGACATGCCTTTACATCTTCAACCAAAAATACTACGAGTAATTCAGGAGAAAAAAATAGAAAGGCTCGGGCAGGGTTCCGTCAATTCTATAAACGTAGATGTTAGAATTATATCAACCACAAATAAAGACCTTGAAAAGCTTGTAAAGGAAGGAAAATTCAGAGAAGATTTGTATTACAGGTTATCTGTTATCCCTATAAAGATTCCGCCTCTGAGAGAAAGAAAGGAAGATATCCCCTATCTTACAGAGTATTTTTTCAAAAAGCTTGGGAAAAAATATGGGGTTGAAATAGTTTGGGATAAAGAGTTGCTATCAAAACTTTTTGAGTATAACTGGCCAGGAAATGTCAGGGAACTTTACAATGTTCTTGAAAGAGCTTTTATACTCTCTTGGTCGGGTCAGAAAAGTGTCAAGGTCTTACCAGAGAATGTAATTTTCTCGACTTCCGATCTTATTTCCGCTTTGGGTAAGGGTAATGTTTTTGAACCAATTTCGGAAAGTAAAGATGATTATTTGATTAAAAAAGATACGCAAGTTGGGAGTGGTAGTATATCATCATCGGAAGGAGAAAGTAGTATATCAGAGGACAAAAGTAAATTTAATAGTAAAGTAGGTCGTATGATGAATAGTCAAAATTTAGGTTTTAGTACAAGTTTTTCTGACCTCAACATAAAAAATATGGAGAAGGTTTTCATTTTAGAGGCTCTCGCAAGGACTAACGGAAATAAAACGAAAGCAGCTCAACTTTTAGGAATAACAGTAAGAACTTTGAGAAACAAACTTAAAGAATTAAATATCCAGAGAGGAGAAAACGAGCATGAAGAGGATTAATAATTAATTCCCTATTCTTTTAATAAAGTATTTGTTATGGAAAAAGAGGATTTACAAATCTTAAAGCGTGATTTTGAAAATTTTCTGTACAGGAAAGTTGAATTAGATTTTGGCTCGCTTCATCCTTATATTTCTGAAGCTATAAGAGCGTCCGTCCTATCAAGTGGAAAAAGAATTAGACCTATAATCACTATACTTATTTCTTTTCTTCTCGGGATAGGAAGAAAAAAAGCATTTGATATTGCATATTCTATTGAACTATCTCATGCTTTTACTCTTGTTCACGACGATATAATAGATAAACCGAAAGAGAGGAGAGGAGAACCACCACTTTTTCAAAGGTTTGGTCAAGAAATATCATTGCTTATAGGTGATCTGCTTATGAACCATTCTTTCTTGCCTATTTTTTCTTCACCGCAAGCCGTAAAGTTTTTTGCATATTACATGGGGGCAGTTATAGAAGGGCAAATCCTTGATGTAATGTGGTCTCAAAAAAAATTAGACCTATCTCAATCTCAAAATATCCAAGATATTGTCCTTCAAATACAAACTAAGAAAACCGCATCTCTTTTTAAAATAAGCTGTGTCCTACCTTTATATTTCTCGGATAAAAAATTTTTAGGAAAAAAGGAATTCAGGAGAAGGATTGAGAATTCTCTTAATTCCTTCGCTTTGCATTTTGGTATATCTTTTCAAATCTTAGATGATATATCCGATGTAAAAGAAGATCAATTATCAGGATCTCCTAATATACTCTCGGCTCTTGGAAAAGAAGAAACTCTTTCTTTGTTGAAAAAGGAAATTAAACTCGCAAACTATTACCTTGAAAACTTCCTTAAAGTTGTAAAGAAAATTTCTTCCCGTAGCTATGAAAAAAATTCAAAATTGTTAAAATTCTTAATTGGTGAAATATTAAATTATGAAAAAGCTTTACAAAACCTACCTTGATTTTAAGAAAATATCAGAAACTCAGAAGAAAAGAGAACTTCTAATTTCTATCAGTAGGAGAAGACAAAAGGAGGAGGAAATTTATATTTTGGAGAGTGAAAAATCAAAGACTTACTCTGAACTTGAAAAAAAACTTATGGAGGAGGGGGTTTCTCCTTTGTATGTTTCTCAATTTCTTAACTACATAAATGGGCTAAGGGACGAAAAGAAGAAGAAGGAGCAGGAACTTATAAATTTTATCCGTCAAGAGGAAGAGATGAGACAGCAATATATTGAGAGTAAAAAGGAAGCTGATCTTGCTGAGAAATTATATAACAAGGTTTTGGCAAATGAGATAAATCTCCTAAATAAAAAGCAAGAAAAAATTGCTGATGAAATCATGCTTATAAAAAAGGCTTTCTCCGAAGAAGAAGGCAAAAATGAGTAATTGTTGCTATATTATGATTTGATATATTAATGTAAAAGTAGATTTGTACTGAAAATGTTATGAAAATCAATTGGAATAAAGAAGGCAAAGGAAGTAAAAAATTGGAATATAAAACCGCAAAGATATTACTTTTTGCAGCTTTTCTCTTGTTTTTCTATTCTTTCGTTTCCGCCCAAGATGAAAAGAGAAAAAAGGATTCGCTAAAAATTGATGGGTGCACCGTAATTTTTGACCCCCCTTCATTAGAGAGATTTATGGGAACACTTGAGAGGCGTCTTAATGAAATAAAATCAAAAGAAAAGGATTTGCTCATACGTGAAGCTTATCTCAAAAAACTTGAAGATGAAATATCTGCTAAACTTGCTGAACTCATTAAACTTAAAAAAGATGTTCAAAATCTTGAAAATTTATGCTTTGACAAAGTAAAACAGAAAGAGGAGGAGAAAGTTAAAGCTTTACAAGATCAGAAACTTTTATTTGAGGCTGAGCAGAGAAAAACTATTATCTCATATGAAAAAAGAATATCAGATGTTGTGATGGAATACGAAAAAAAAATCAAAGAACTTGAAGCAAAGCATCGCAAGGAAATTCAGGAGTATCAAAAAAGACTTACTCACGCAGATAAAAGTATAGTTCAACTTACCGATGATTTCAAGAAAAAGATGGAAGATTTAGCAAAAAATTTTGATAAGGAAAGAAAAAAACTTCAAGATGAAATAGAAAAGCTCAAAAATGATTATGAAAAGAAATTAGAGGCTGAAGTTAAGAAAATAAAGGATGATTACGAGAAGAAAATCTCACAGCTTTCTTCTAGTTATGAAAACAAAATCACAAATTTGGTCTCCGAATACGAAAAGAAAATTTTGGATTTATCTAATAGCTACGAGAGAAGAATTTCTGATTTGGTTCTAAACTACGAGTCTAAAATGAATGAACTTCAAAAAAGTAAAATGAGAGAATTACAAGACCTTCGTAATTCCTTTTCACAGACTCTATCATCTGTAATACAAGGATATGAGAGACAGATAAACTCTTTGCTTGAAGCCTTAAGGCAAAGAATGAAGCAGGAAGAAAAAAGTTCTCAACTACCTCCCGAAAGTTCAAACTTAATAAAAGAAAAAATGGAGGAAGGTTTGAAAAGGATGGCTCGTATTATTTCTAACTCTACTCCAGAAGATGCAGCAAAAATTATATCTTCTATGAGCGAAGATGTGGCTGCACAGGTTCTCATCTTGGTTGAAGAAAGAAGAGTGGGAAAAATTTTGTCCATGCTTCCGCAAGATAAAGCAAGGAAAATAAGTGATCTTATGCTTGGTATCCGGAGAGAAGAGGAAGGCAAGAAAATCCAGCAAAAGCCACCTCAGGCTCCAGGATTCTTTACTCCACAATACCAACCTGAATCAAAAGAAAACGAAGAAAATATTCAAGAAGAAAATTTCTATCAGAACCCCCTACAAGATGAAGAAAAAGGAAATGAAGATAAAAGAAAGGAAGAACTTGGCGTATAAATTCTGTTAGTTTATATTACCTTAGTTGCAAGCTATCAAAAAGCATGAAATTCAAACTTAATAAAAGAAAAATGAGAATATAGGATGCAATAGATTAAAGTGGGACACTATTTGGGAGACAAGATAATACGCAGTACTGATATGGGTGGTTCTCGAAATTGCTCTATATTTCTCATGGTTCAAAGTGCAATATAACCATAATAATTAAAGAAAAGATACATGATTTCATAGATAGGTTTCGCGGTCGCTTAGTTCTTCTTGATAAGGTATAATGAGGCGATAAACTTGCAATGAGAACACAAGGAGTAAGGATATATACCTGTGAGAAGGAAAAATAGGGTAATTGATGAGAAGGAGAAGAGATTTTATAGGCTTTTGAGTTGATAGGAAATGGAGTTAGGCAGAGTTTTATATTGTGTTTGCACTTCAATAGGAAAAAATTTCCCTATGGTATAGATTTTGCATAACACTTTGAGGATGGTTGATATAATACAGATTCTTATTCAGAGCTTATTTAACTTCATACAGAACCAGGACCAAAGTTTAAAGGGGGGAGAAAATTTTGATAAGATTTTTACTGAAACTCTTAAAGATATACTTAAAGACTTCAAATCTGCTCATTTTAGCTTTCAAGACATTATAGATGAACTTATTGAGCGGGGAAATCTGCAAAATCAAGATGAAAATAGTTTAAAGCAGCTATTATCTTATATTCAAAAGAACTTTCAGCCTGGGAATTTAGAGGATAAAGATTCAAGCAGTGATGGCCAAAATAAGCAAGATGGAGAAAAAAGTGGGATAAACATTAACGATTTAGGTACATTATTTTATCTCAATTTTGCGACTCAGAATCTACCAGAAGATATTAACAAAGAAGAAAATCCCAGTTTCTCTTCGATTGAAATTAAGCCTGATGTTGAGGGTAAAGTAGAGAAAGGAATGACTTATGAGGCGGGAAAAGTTAGAATTGAGGGAGAGATTCTTTTCATAAAAGAAAATGTCGTAAAAGAAAATGCTCAAAACATAAGGGAAGATATTGCGAACCAGAATAAGCAAACCGATAAGCTTTCGGATATTTTGAAGAACGCGGACCAAAGAGTTAATGAAATCGAGAAAAATACTGATAAAAAAGTAGGTATTTATCTTGAAGCAAATGAAAAGTTATCAAGCGATGCCGTTGAGGAATTTAAGCTTAAAGAAAAAATTCAGAATGACAAACATAGCAAAAATGAAAATATCTTGAACAGTAAAGAAGGTGGAAATATCTTAAACTTTCAGAATGATATAGATACACAGAAAAAGGAGAAGGGCGAAGAAGTTAAAGTAGATAAGAGCCGTGATACCCAAGAAAATATAATGAATTTGAACAACGAGTTGGAGAAAAACTTACAGCAAAAAATAAGCGGTTCTCACGATTCTGTAAAATCAGATGATAACACTGGGAATAGCTCACATCTTAAATCCGAAAGCTTAAATTTTATAAAATCTGATGATTCATTAAAATCAGATATCAGAGCAGAAAGCAATTTGAAAGAAGTCGGAAAAAGTTCTGAGCAGTTTCAGGCTCAAATTTCTCAAAAAATAGAAGAATTAAAAAAGGTAGTTCTTGAAGCAGTTAGGGTAAGTTACGGAGCCTTTCAGAAAAGAGCTTATGTTGAAGCAAATATTTTTGGTTCAAAAGTTATAGTTGATGTTTCTTTGGACCCCTCACACAATATGTCCATTTCAATCGCTACTCAAGATTCAGCTTTGCGTGCAGAAATATCAAAGCATCAGGATGACCTACAAAGATTTCTCAAAGACAATAATTTCACACTACAAAGTTTTAATGTCGGTGTTGATCTTGATAACAGGGGGGGCTCTGAAAATTTCGTAAGTTATAAGGATCTTCCTCGTGTTCAGAGTTTCTATACGGAAAAGCTATATGAGGAAAAAATTTCCCGTGGAACACTTTTTGCAAATGTAAAAGGTAGAGT
>Ga0197143_1001918_pt1 | contig 16375 bp, 20 predicted proteins | sample GBS70_MetaG_FD_148603 | JGI IMG/M metagenome (GOLD analysis project Ga0197143, IMG submission 148603) | Sediment microbial communities from Great Boiling Springs, Gerlach, Nevada, United States - GBS 70_MetaG | ecosystem: Environmental > Aquatic > Thermal springs > Hot (42-90C) > Sediment...
ATAGGTATGGATACTATTAACTATGAGATAGATAATGCTGTTAACAACCTGGTTAGGAGGGGTATACTTGTAGTAGTAGCAGCAGGGAACAATGGGCAGAATGGTATGGGCAGCCCAGCAACAGCAAAGGATGCCATAACAGTAGGTGCATTAGCAAGTAATGTATCAACTGTAGTAACAACCCTTAAGGTAGGTAACAGCAAGTTTGAAGGTGTACCAATGTTAGGCTCAGTTATAAAAGAAGGCATAATACAAGGTGAAATAGTATTCGTTAAATATGCTAGAGAGAAGGATGTTAAGGACCTTGACCTTAAGGGCAAGATAGCATTGGCTGAGCGAGGTGGAGAGAGGGTTATGGTTAATGGTGTGGAGAGTATGGAGAGGGTTTACTTCTCTGAGAAGGAGAAGAACGTTGCTAGCAAGGGAGCAGTTGCACTTATTGTATACAACAATGAACCAGGTATATTTTATGGTACTTTACTACATGAGGATAATGATCCAGATTATAGACCAAGCATACCAGTTATAGCATTATCTAGGGATGATGGATTAAGGATACTAGATATAATAAATAATTCAAATAATGTAAGAGCTGAGTTAAGGAGTGAGAATAATGCAGATACTATTGCTGTATTCAGTTCCAGAGGTCCTGTATCACCATTCTACATCAAGCCTAATATAGTAGCACCTGGTGTTGCAATAAGTTCAACGGGCCTTAACAACTCATACATAACAAATAATGGTACAAGCTTTGCCACACCACATGTTAGCGGTGCAGCTGCATTACTGATGCAGAAGTACCCTGACCTTAATGCTCAAGAGATAGCATCTTTATTGATAACTACAGCAAGACCTGTGAAGGATATCTACGGGGATATATATCCATTTGAGGTTGCTGGGGTTGGTGAACTTGCAATAGATTCAGCACTTAATGCTGATCTTCTAGCATTGCCATATAACCTTACATTCTATCTTAATGCTGGAGGTAATGATAGCAAGAGTATAACTCTAAGGGCATTGAATAATGAGCTTAAAGAGCCAGAGGTTACAGTAATATGGATAAATGATAATGAAGGTAACACAGATTTACTTAACAAGATAATAGTGGATACACAATTCAAGAGGATAGATAGTGTTAGAGGGATACTTGATGTTAATGTTAGTGTAGATAAGAGTATCGATGTAAATAACGTTAAGAAGTATGAGGCTATCTTATCTATAGCCCATGGTAAGACAACCATATCAGTGCCTATAGTACTTTACATTAATCCTTTAGTAATAAATGCTATAAGCAATAGTAATGGTATATTAACACTATCCTTAACCAATGGTAATAGCAACATAATAGATAGTAATGGTGCAAACGGTAACGTTAACAGTAATGGTTTAGATGACGATACTATAGGTAAGTGGAAGTATGCAAGCATTAAGATAATAGATCCATTAAGTATGAGGAGTAGGGTAGTTACTTTAACACCAGATAACAACCATCTTAATATACCATTGAATAGTGGGGAGTATTGGATAGAGGCTACAGTAACAACTAGTGATAATAATAGAATTAGCATATTCTCAACTGTATATATTAGCAATTCTACTACTACGCTTAATGAGCAACAGCTACCATTAAAAGAGTTACTTATAATAATAGGGGCTATTAGCATAGCAATGGTTACGGTATTAATTATAGGCAAGAAGAGGGAAGAGAGGTATATGAAGGAGATAATTATGAGTGAGCGCCTTAACATTACTAGTGATGAAAAGACAAGTAGCATGGGTTTAGGTATAGATGATAAAGATAAGATAACCAAGGATAATAGTGATGAAGATAACAAGACTAATAGTGAGAAATGATAAATTATACTTGGATCTTATTCGAATTCAAATTCATTCAAATATCCTTGGACCAGCCTCAACTATCTCTTTAGGTATATCCTTAAACTTCTTAAAGTTCTCAACGAATAACCTTGCAAGCCTCTTTGCTGCAATATCGTAAGCATCCTTCTCCTGCCATGTATTCCTTGGTATTAGTATATCAGCAGGTACATTAGGGCATGATGTAGGTACATCTAGATTGAATGTATCATCATGTATAAAGTTACTCTTCTCTATATCTCCACTTATAGCAGCCCTAACTATTGCTCTACTATACTCTATCTTTATCCTCTCACCAACTCCATACGGACCTCCAATCCATCCAGTGTTTATTAGATATGTCCTAGTACCATACCTCTCTATCCTCTCTCCAAGCATGTTAGCATATATTATAGCCTTCCTTGGCATGAATGGAGCAGCAAAGCATACAGAGAATGTCTCCTTAGGCTTGGTTATTCCTCTCTCAGTACCTGCTAACTTGCTAGTATAGCCTGATAGGAAGTGGTACATGGCACCCTCCTTGGTTAACCTTGCTATTGGGGGTAGTACACCAAACGCATCTGCAGTTAAGAATAGTATTACCTTTGGATGTGGACCTATGCTAGGTACTACAGCATTTGGTATATAATCTAGAGGGTAAGCAACCCTAGTATTCTCTGTTATACTTGCGTTTGAGTAATCTGGGTTACCATTCTCATCTAATACAATGTTCTCCATTATAGCACCATACCTTATAGCATTCCATATCTGAGGCTCCTTCTCCTTGTTAAGGTTTATGCATTTAGCATAGCAACCACCCTCAAAGTTAAATATTCCATCGCTACTCCAGCCATGCTCATCATCTCCTATAAGCATCCTAGTTGGGTCTGCGGATAGGCTTGTCTTACCTGTACCAGATAGTCCAAAGAAGAGTGCTACATCACCATCCTTACCCATGTTAGCTGCACAGTGCATTGGTAGTATACCCTTATCTGGAAGGTAGAAGTTCATTGCTGAGAATACAGCCTTCTTTATCTCACCAGCGTAAGATGTTCCCCCTATTAATGTTATCTTTGATTTTAGGTTAAGTAGTATAAATACCTCGCTCCTTGTATTATCCTTAGCAGGATCAGCAAAGAACTTTGTTGCAGATACTACTGTAAACTCTGGCTTAAAATCTCTCAATCCATCACCATTTGCCCTTATGAACAGGTTCCTTGCGAATAAGCTTTGCCAAGCAGTATCAGTTATAACTCTAAGGCTCATCCTTGCTTTAGGATCTGCACCTACATACCCATCAAATATAAACAACTCCTTACCATTTAGAAACTCTGCCACCTTCTTGCATAACATATCAAAATGCTCTTGCTTGAAAGGCTTGTTAACACTACCCCAATCTACAGTATCTTTAGTTAGATCATCGTATACTATGAACTTATCCTCTGGTGATCTACCAGTATACTTGCCAGTATACACAGCTAATGCATTGTTTGATGCTAAGACACCCTCTCCTTGCTCTATTGCCTTCTTTACAAGATGATCAACCCCAAGGTTCCTGTAGACCCTGCTTGGCTTTATAGCATAACCGTTTATGCTTAACGTCTCTGTGCTAAAGTCCATATGGCTAGCATATTGAATGGGTTATTTAACTATTTGTTGTTAGTATCCATTACATGATAGTTATTAAATCAAATTAATTAAAGAAAGAGATATTTATGGAGTGTTATTATGTGCTCTTATGATAAATAGGGAGCTCCTTGAGTTAAGGAAGAGTGTAAAGTCAAGGAAGCCTGAGTTTGTTAGGCAGGAGAGTTGGAGGTATAAGCGTGTAAAGGAGAGTTGGAGGAAGCCAAAGGGTATAGATAGCCATATGCGCTTACAGATAAAAGGCTGGCCTCCAATAGTTAAGGTAGGCTATAGAGGACCAAAGGCTGCAAGGTATCTGCACCCATCAGGGTATAGGGATGTTCTTATACACAATATCAAAGAGTTAACTATGTTAGATCCTAGCAAGGATGCTGCAAGGATAGCATCTACAGTTGGTGCAAGGAAGAGAGCACTTATCCTTCAGAAGGCTAAGGAGTTAGGTATAAAAGTACTTAATCCATAGTGATGAATATGAATCTAAAGGCAAAGCGTGAGTTGGCTGCTAGAGTTCTAGGAGTCGGTAAAGATAGGATAAAGTTTGATCCTAACTACTTAGAGGATGTTGAGGATGCTATAACAAGGGCAGATATAAGGAGCCTTGTTACAGCAAGAACCATACTTGTAAAAGGTATAAAGGGTACATCTAGGGGTAGAGCAAGGATAAAGCATGCTAAAGCAAAGAGGAGGGGCAAAGGGAAGGGTTCTAAGGAAGGTAAGAGATCAGCAAGGGAGGGTAAGAAGGAGCAGTGGGTTAGAAAGGTTAGAGCATTTAGGCGTTATCTAAAGATGCTTAAAGAAAGGAAAGAGATAGATAATAGGATCTTCTGGTCTTTATATGGTAAGGTAAAGGGAGGGCAAGTAAGATCACTTGCTCATCTCCGCTCTCTAGTTGAAGAGGAGAAGGCAAGAGTATCATAATCCAGATGAGTCATCTGATTAAGTTGAACCTTACCTTGTTAAAGTCCACTATCTTCATATTAGACTCATCAATTACTATACCTTCCCTTTTAAGCAACTCCACCTTCATCTTTGTACCAAACCTGTATCCTCCTATACTACCATTTGATCTAACCACTCTATGGCATGGTACAACTATAGGATTAGGGTTTCTGTTAAGTATCTTGCCTATAAGCCTTGATGCTTTAGGCATACCAACTGCAACTGCTATATCCTTGTATGTGCTTATCTTACCCTCTGGTATACTACTAACCAACCTATAAACAAGTTCCTCTAATCTCTCATAATACTCATCGTTCATACCTTTATAACCTCTAATCCATACTCATAACTGAAATCATTTATCAGTCTAACCAACCTATCCTTCTCTCTACCTAAACCCTTCCAGTCAAGTATTATGTACTTAACCTCCTCAACACTCTTATCTATCATCTGTTTAAGCATACTCTTATCTATATGCATTAGATTGTGCTTTGATACTACACTAGCAAGGGCTATATCACTCTCTATAAGTATATTTGTGAACTTGTATGGATAATGAGTCCCTCCTAGTGCAATAGCAACCTTGTTAAACTGCTTAAAATCAATAACAGTTGCTAGCAATGATTCACATACAGTGCTTATAGCATTGATATCATTCCATTGCTTCTCACTTGAGCCTATCTCTATGAATAGTACTGGCTTTGGCAATGAGGTAGGTCCATGGTGTGTAGCCTCTATAACTATATCATATCCATGATCTATAACCTTGCCCCTATTTGACCATAACTTTAGCATGTAACACTTCTGCAGGCTAGGATAGGTTAATGCTAACTCATGGGCATTACCCCCTGCTACTACTACATCACCAAAGTTACCTGTGCTATGGCATGTTAGTGTTGGCTTATTACTCTCTGATCTATGCCTTGAGAGGAATATAAAGCATGTATATTTATCGATCTCTTCCTTACCATTAATATATTTATTTATATCATCCATCTCTAAGGCATTACCATCTATAGTAAGAAGGTCAAAGTATTGGCATCTTAGAAGTTCATTCTTACTGCTATTATATATGCTCTGCATACCACACTGCCTTATCATGTATGAGGCCATGTTCATAGCACAGATATCCTGCTTTGAGGCTATAAGCAATGGATACACAAAGATACATATTATACTATGTCTTATTTATTTTAGTATGCTATCAAGGTTAGAGGGTAAGATAAGGGAGATGTACAATACACTTATGCTTACAAAGAAGCCTGATAGGGAGGAGTACAACATACATGTTAGACTACTTCTATTAGGCCTTGGTGTAGTAGGGGTATTAGCATTCATAATACAACTTACAGCAACATTCATAAAGTTAAGTGGTGGTCCATGATACAGAAGCAGTCAAAGTTCTTCATAATAAGAACCACTGGAGGCCAAGAGCATACAGTTGCAAAACTAATAGAGAATAGAGTTGCTACAAAGAATATAAACATACTATCTGTTATTGTCTTCGATAATGTTAAAGGGTATATAGTCGTAGAGGCTATGGATGGTAACGCTCTTATGAATGCATTATCTGGTCTAAAGCATGTTAGAGGGCAGTTAAAAGGAGAAGCAGCACTTAGTGATATAGAGAATCTCTTGATCAAGAAGCCTAGTATAAGTGAGTTAGCTATAGATGATGTAGTTGAGATAATAGGTGGACCATTCAAAGGCATGAAGGCAAAGATAACCATGATAGACTATGATAAGCAAGAAGCAAGGGTAGTGCTACTTGATGCACAGTATCAGTTACCAGTAACCATAGATATCAACTACCTTAGATTACATCAGAAGGCTCAGCAGCAACAATAATAATACAGTTATGTTATTAGCAAAATCTGTCTTTATACTTGCTGTTTTTAAGCATGTAATTACTAATATATGTTATAATACACCTTTATCAATGATATAAATTGCTAATATCATAACGAAATCTGTATATATTCCTATGCTAACATGCTATAGTATGCATGATGACCCAAACTACTATGCTATGCTATACAACAATGGTTCTGGTAATGGTAATAGCAGTAATACAATAGCAGCAAGAAGGGTAAGCATATTAGATAGTACTCTAAGGGAAGGTGAACAGCATCCTGGGGTATCGTTCACAGTTAAGCAAAGGATACAGATAGCATGGATGCTTGATTACTTTGGTGTAGATCAGATAGAGATAAGCCCAGTCATATCCAAGGACCATGAGCAGGCAACCAAGATGATAATAAAGGCTGGGCTTAAGGCAGATATACTAGCCCATTGTAGAGCAATAAAACAGGATATAGATGTTGCATTAGCATGTGATGCTGAGTGGGTTGCAACCTACATGAGTGTATCTGATGTTCAGTTAAGATCCAAGCTTAAGATAGGTAGAGAGGAAGCCTTCAGTAGAGCAATGCAGGTAGTAGATTACATAAAGGCACATGGTTTAAAGGCAAGGTTCACTCTAGAGGATGCAAGTAGAGCAGAACCAGAGTTCCTTAAGAGTATTGCCAAAGCAATAAGCAATGCTGGCATAGAGAGGATAAGCATACCTGATACTGTAGGCATAATGCTACCAAGGGGTATGTACAATCTGGTTAGCATGATTAAAGATAGCATAGACTCTAGAACAAAGATAGATGTCCATTGCCATAACGATCTTGGGCTTGCACTTGCAAATGCACTTGCTGGTGTTGATGCTGGTGCAGACCAGATACATGTTACTATAGATGGTATTGGAGAGAGGAATGGTATACCAGCATTGGCAGAGGTTGCTGTTATACTAACTATGTTGTATAAGTGTAGAAATGATCTTAGGCTTGATATGCTTAAGGACTTATCAAGGCTGATAGAGCAGTACACAGGTATAAAGACCCCAGAGAGTAAGCCCATAGTTGGGGATAGCGCATTCAAGCATAAAGCAGGTACACATCTAGCAGCAGTACTAAGGGACCCTAGGGCATATGAGATAATAGATCCTAGAAGTGTAGGTAACAGGAGGAGGATAGTATTTGGTGAACTTGCAGGTAAGAATGGTGCAGCGTTCCTGCTTAGCATTCTAGGCTTAGATACAGACTTCAGTAGAGCAGAGAGGTTAGCAAAGGGGCTTAAGGAGTTAAGGTTAGGCGATGTATTGGAGATGTACTTGGATGAGAGTATGGAGGAGAGGATAAAGAATGCATCGGTAACTTAAGATAGATATATAAAACAAGGTCCTCTACCCTCTATTATTAAGAGGTAGCCTTACTAGAATGGGCATAACATACAAGGATGTTGGTGTTGATATAGCAAAGATAAGTAAGGTACACTCTATAATAGCAAGGATAGTAGAATCAACCTATAATGATCAGGTAATATCTGGGCATGGACATTATGCTGGTCTTATTAGCATAAGCGATGATCTTGCATTAGCAGTGCATACAGATGGTGTAGGCACAAAGGCACTTGTAGCCTCTCTAGCAAAGAAGTACGATACAATAGGAATAGATTGCATAGCTATGAACGTTAATGATATAATATGTATAGGTGCAAAGCCGATAGCATTCGTTGATTACCTTGCTGTAAGTAAGTCAGATCCTAGCATGATAAGCCAGATAATGGAAGGGTTAGCAAAGGGTGCAAAGGAGGCAGATGTGCCTATAGTTGGTGGTGAGACAGCTGTTGTACCAGATATGCTAGCAGATAGGCTTAAGGGTATTAAGATAAGAGGAAGGGGTAAGGCAAAGGGTAGAAGGAGGAAGAGAAGAAGAGGAGTAGAGGGAGATGAGTTTATGATAGATAATGTATTTGATCTATCAGGTACTGTAATAGGTATAGTTAAGAAGGATGAACTTATCCTTGGGGAGGGTATAACTGTAGGTGATGTTATAGTAGGTGTTGAGAGTAATGGACTGCATGCTAATGGTTACACTCTTGTAAGACATGTACTCTTAAGCAAGTATAGCCTAGATGATGTAGTTGAGGGCTTAGAACATAAGCTTGTTGATGAGTTATTAAGGCCTACAAGGATATATGTAAAACCAGTACTTAAGCTACTTGAGAGTGTTGATATCCATGGTATGGCACATATAACTGGAGGAGCATTCAAGAAGTTAACAAGGCTGAAGGATGACGTTAGGTTCTCATTAGAGCATACACCAGGGCAGGATATATTCAAGTTAATAAAGAAGCATGCAAGGATAGATGATAAAGAGATGTACAGTACCTTCAACATGGGTATAGGTTTTTGTATAATAGTTGCTAAGGGAGATGAGGATTCTGTTATATCAACCTTCAATTCTTATGGTATAAATGCAAGCATAGTAGGCAAGGTTGAGGATGGTAAGGGAGTTTATATTAATGGTATAAGGCTTGTGTAAGTATTTGCTTTAAGATAGCATGAGTTGACTAGATTATTAAATATTGTATACTCTAAATATAATATCATCAGCATACAATCTCTCTCATGGCAAGAGTTAGAGAGGCTAAGGCTAAGTTTACTGTTGGGCAGACTTGGGGTGCTTTAAGGAAGGCATGGAAAGGCTACAAGATAGCAAAGGTGCAAGGGGATAGGGAGAAGATGATAGAGTATGCGCATAAGATAAGGAAGTTACAGAGTGAGTTGAAGTTACCTCAAGCAACGTTCCCAGAGTTACAGATAGTATAGACTACTTTTATTTTTTATTTTTATTTATCAAGAATCTCTTATACTATATTTATTTGCTAGAATCATGATAAAGATTAAAAAGGATTGTTATTTACTCTTCTTACTCGTTCTTCTTGCTCCTGCTCTTGTATATGTATAGAGTTCCTAGTGTAGAACCTACTAAGCCTATGCTACCTATTACTAACTCAGGTACTACCATGAATGAGTTTACTCTGTAGTCTTCTCCAGCAATGTCTATTACATTACCATCCTGTGTGAATACACCTATGAAGTGCCAGTGCCCTGGAGTAAAGTCAGATGCTGGGAACGTTACCATGAAGCATGTAGTCTCTGTATGTAATCCACCTGGTAAGTCATCACATGATATTGATGTTGTAGTACTGAGTACCTTAACACCATCAGGAGGATTACTTATTATAGATGGATCTGTCCAATCTATAGTCCCTATACCTATACCCTCAGGTACCAAGAAGCAGTGGAAGTCATTAGCATCAGCAGTTCCCACTCCACCTACACAGTCTATATCCTGTCCAATGATACCCTCCTCTCCTGGTCCAGTACCCAAAACATTACCATTCTGTATTGCTCTAACCTTGGCATTTGGATCACCACCACCTCGTTGAGCATAAACCTCTTCAGTCATTGCAATACCTACTACTCCTATTGCTAGCACTGCTGCTATCATTACTGCTGTTAAGTTCAGTCCCTTCATCATTATAGTAAAGAAGATACTTATATATAAATACCTATGAAACATAAGACCGTAACAGGAGTTACATGTCTGAAGCATAAGCATAAAAACAATATAATTAAATATGATACAATCATAACCTCTAACATGCAAGTGGTTCAATGCAGTAGTGAGGATATAATTAATGCAAGTATAGCAAAGAGGATAGATACAAGGGGTATGTCATGCCCATATCCATCCTTCGAGGCCGTTAAGGCTTTAAGTACAATGAAGAGTAATGAGATATTAGAGGTTATAACGGATAGTGAGGAGTCTGCATTAGACTCAATACCAAAGGTATGTGAGAGGAGAGGCTACCTTTATGCTGTAATAAAGGATGATAACATATGGTATGTTAGAATAATGAAACGCTAGAATAATAATTAAGCAAGTCTTATTAAACTCATGGGCATAAGTAATGATAGATACTTTGAGTTAGAGTTGATGATAGATAGCATGGCAAAGAACCTAGGGGTACCTAATGCAAACTGCTACTTTAGGTTGAGTAATATAAGGAAGCCTAGTAGAGAGGAGTATAGGAGGAAGGTTGTTGAGTTCATGCTAGCATATGAGCATATACTCTCCATGTTCAATGGTCTAGAGGGTTATGAGGATCTGAAGGCATTTGTTCATGAGAGGCTAAGCAATGCTGTACAGCAAGTGCTAAATGGTAAGAACAAGGATGTTGAGAAGCGTTATGAGTACTATATAATGAATGAGTAATTAATAATAATAATAATGAATAATGGAATAATAATGAATAAAGGATCCATTTTATCTTATCTTAACCATGGGTTCAAGGAAGAATATAATGCTGGATGCTAACTTAACCAATGAGCGTATAATACAAGCAAGGATAAAGGTTAACTACAATGGTAGATACGATGGTGTTCAGGTTAATGCACATGTTTATGAGTCTAAGGGAGTGGTAAGGTTCATAGAGGTTAATGGGAGGCAAGAGTCACTCTATAGGCTATTCATAAGCAAGGATAATCTAGCAATAAACTCCAATGAGGCTGTATTTAAGGCAGTGGTTGAGGGCAAGGATGCAGAGAGAGTAAGGTTAAGAGCAAGTATAATACAAGAGCATAAAGAAGTAGATTACGATTATATAGTATTGGATTTACATAATTAATTAATTTATAATTAAATTGCATCCATTATTATTTATTATTTATTTATATTGCTTTACTAGAACATCAAGTACATCAAAGTACATGAGTTCAACATCACCTATAACATCCTTAATGCTAGGTTCTGCATCTATACCATCTACAAAGCGTTTTATCATGAACCCTCCATCAATAAGCATATCAATACACATGATCTTACCATCATCGCTGATGCTGTTAACCTTTGCCTCGTATATCCTCTTAACACTATCCTTCTTATTCTTCCTCCTCTCCCTGAACCTTACAGCAAGGTTATTCAAGAGCATAACCCTATTCACTGCATCCTTGTCATTGCATGTAAGGCATAATCTAACACTGCTAAGGAACCTAACATTACTTGGGAACCCGTTCACCTTTGCAAGTATCTTAATATCTATACCATCAATGCTTATTCCTTTAGGGTAATCCAATAGCCTCTTAGCATTTATAACCTTGATAAAGAACGGTCTGCCATTTATTACTAGGCTATCACTATCCTCTCCACCTACCCATGCAAACCTTACATCCTCACACCCTAACTCCTTCATTAGCCATTCCCTTACCATGCATTCAATACTATTACTTGAGCCTTTCTGTGCTAAACCCCTTACATGCTTTGTGTATATTGCAGAGAAGTAGACGGGTCTAGCCTTAACATTTACAGTAACATCCATCTTAGCATCATTAACTCTTATATGTATATCTATATCTGGTCTTGTATAATCAACCTTATAACCTTTAGATGTAAGCATCTTACCTAACTCTTTACATATACTGCTCTTTATACTCTCATATCCTTTAACCTTTAGTAATGCTCTTAACTCATCCTCATTCTCAATCATATTAGAGGGTAATGTGCATCCTATAAGGAATGTATTAAACTTGTACTCCTTTAAGGCATCTAGCATGCGTTTAAATATCTCATCAAGTTTGAGTAGTAATCCATTGCATATATAGCACTCATCTGATCTATGATCCTCTATAATTAATATTTGAGATGGTGTAGAGCCTATTGCTACCCCTTGCCTTCTTGCACAGTATAAGCATAATCTAAACATGGTATTAGATTTAGATTAAAATTATATGTAGATAACTAAACTAACTAACTAACTAACCCAAGCCTAACCTCTTCAGCAATCCCATCATCTGCCTACCCTTCATAGCCTTCATCATATCCTTTGATCTATGGTACTGAGCAAGCATCTCTTTAACATCCCTCTCACTAGACCCTGACCCCCTTGCTATTCTTCTTATCCTTGATGCATTTATTATATCTGGATTTGCCCTCTCCTCCTTTGTCATAGATTGTATTATGTAGCGCCATCTGTTCATCTTCTCCTCCATAGCATCTACATCATCGTCCTTAACCATGCCTGCTATGCCTGGTATATGCTCAAATAATGCCCTTAATGAGCCCATCTTGCCTACCTGCTCTATCTGGTAGTAAAAGTCCTCAATTGTCATCTTACCACTCATTATCCTCCTAACCTTAACCTCATCTGCCTCCTGCTCCAACTGTTTAGCCATCTCTAGCAGTGCTTTGATATCACCCATTCCCAATAGCCTTCCAACGAACCTTGTTGGTGAGAACTGCTCAAGGTCATCGATCCTCTCGCCTGTAGATATGAACATTATCCTTGCACCAGTTGCAGCTGTTGCTGATAATGCACCACCCCCTTTAGCAGAACCATCCAACTTTGTTACTATTATACCTCCTACCTTAACATTCCTATTGAATGCCTCAGCCTGAGCGTATGCTTGTTGCCCTATAGTACCATCTATAACTAAGAGCACAAGGTCTGGGTTTATAGCATCGTACATGCTCCTCATCTCCTCAAGCAAGCCCTTCTCCTCTTTATGCCTACCAGCAGTATCTATTATTATAACATCCTTTAGCCTAGATTGATGGCTATAGTATGCTAAGCCATTCAATGCTATCTTTATAGCATCCTTTGTCCCCTCTTCTCCATAAACCTCAACATTTATCCTCTTGCATAGTGTCCTTAACTGCTCTAGTGCAGCAGGTCTATATGTATCTGCACATATAACACCAACACTGTAACCATGCTTAAGTAACCACTTTGCTAACTTTGCTACCGTTGTAGTCTTCCCACTCCCTTCTATGCCTACCATAAGTATTATATTACTCTTATCAGGCTTAAGGGGTAACTTTGCATCCTCTCCCCCAAGTAACTTTGATAACTCCTCATAGAGTATCTTTATTATATGATCCTTACGGGATAACCCTGGTGGTGGTTGCTCCTTCAATGCCCTCTCCTGTAACTTGTTGGTAACATCTAGAACAAGCCTAACATTAACATCTGCTTGAAGTAATGCTCTTTGAACATCTTTAGCAAGATCTTTTATTACACTCTCATCTATACTTGAGGCTCCTACCAATTTCTTTAGTGTAGCCCTCAATCCCTGCTTTAAATTATCTAGTACCATAGCATTAGTATGCTTAAAGTTACTTTTAATTTTACCTCTTTAACTACTTATCCTCTAAGCTTATAGATCTGAACTCTATGTATCCTCTAACACCATCCCAATAGGTTGTATAATCTTTAATCTTTATCCTCCTCTTAAATAAAGGCATATCAAGAACAAAGGTCTCTGCTTCCCCTCCCTCAAAGGTTAGATTGAAACCATACCTCTTACTTAATACATTTAACCTATCAAGCATTGAACTATCTATTACCTTACCTAGCATACTCATATCTAATCCATATGCAGATACAGATGTTATCATAGCTGTTACCTTATTGGTTATAAGCTCTCTCATATGCTCTAACTGATCCTCTCCCCAACATGGTGCTATGTGCTTTAACTCTAGCATAGATGCTACCTCATTAAATCTAGAGTATTGATACATGCTTGATAATGAACCACTAACAAACCCTTCTATACCATGTACCCTCTTTGCATAACTTAGTAGATATTTTAATTTACAGTATTCATCATTAACCTCTCTAGCAATTGCTTGTATCAAGGGCAATCCTATAGCCTCTGCTTGCATACTTGTATGGGATGCATTAGGGTAATGGAATAGCATGCTATCATCGTAGCATGGTACCAAGGTTATAAGGCATGCTACATCGTAACCTTGCATGTATGATTTGTATAACGCTATATTACTATCTTTGCCACCAGAGTATAGAACTGCAACCCTCATTTAGATAGCACCAAGAGTAATCTTAACTAATATTCATAAGTATATCTATAAGTTTATTGCCATCCCATAACTCTATCCTATGCCTCCTTGCTAACTCAATCGCATCCTTTGTGAATGAGGAGGTTGTTATGTAGATACCCTTACTTGCCTTATACTCTGTAACCATCATACCTATGAACATCTGTAACTCTGGGCTTCCAACCTTCTTGCTTGTATACCTCTTGCATTGCACTACTACTATATCATCTTTGTACTTGGCAATTATATCTACTGCAAGATCCCCAGAGCCTCCTATAACCTTAACATCCTTGTAACCTAATCTGCTCAGTAACTCTGCCATTGTATGCTCAAACTCCCTAGGACTCATGCTCTTAAGCTTTGCTAATGTTAAACCCTTTATCTTCTTCCCTCTTCTCTTCTTAAATCTTATAATAGTTAATAATAACGCTGCTACTACAGTAATGACATATAATATACTATCTTCTACTATAGATGCAAGTTCACTCAATAATGCTATAATCTATTCGTGCTGCTTATGAATATTTTTGCTTAAGATCACCCCATCATATTACTATCCCTCAGATTGAACTGGTATCATCATTAAATCAGACGGCTCTTCCTTAACATCATTGGGATTAATAGTATTAATAGAGAGGAGGATAAAATTGTTAGTTATGGTAATAACTATCTTAATCCCCATCTATGCTCAACATACCTCTCAATCCTTGAGAAGAGGAGTATATCAAATGCAAATCCAATAGCCATTATTATGAGTACTACAGCAATAACATGAGCCATGTTAAATACCTCTCTAGCACTCTCAAGCATGAACCCTAGCCCTAGATACCCACTAACAACCTCTGCATTCATAAGTCCTCTCCATGCGAATGACCATGCATTCCTAACACCTATTATAAGGTTTGGGGTTGCCGCTGGTATTATAACATATACAAGCATCTTTAAACCATTGGCACCCATGTTCCTAGCAGCCTTTATATACATAGTTGGTATGTTCTTTATGCTAGTGTAGGTTGATAATGCAAATGCAAATACCGTGCTTGTAATAATTACAAATACAACCATCATCTCACTATACCCAAACCATATCATGCTTATAGGTACCCATACTATGCTTGGCAATGATGCTAATGCTGCAATCAATGAACCAATACTCTCATGCACAATCTTGAACTTAACCATGGTATAGCCTAGAGCAAAGCCTAATGCAAGTGAGAGTATTAAGCCTATGAACAATCTCTGCATGCTTATTGCAAGGGAGGATAGTAACTTACCTGATGTATTAACATACTCCTCTGCAACTTGTAATGGAGAGGGCACTATGTAATCTGGTAGTATATGGCTCTGGTATAATATGTACCATATAACTAGTAGTGATAAGTAAAATACTACCTTTGGGACTAATGATCTTATCATTATTTATCTTAGGTTAGTGATGGTCTTCTCACTATATTAATCATCGCATAAACCATATAAGAGGCTCTTGTTATAATTAATTCCCGCTAACCTATAATTAAATAAAGAATTATCTTATTTAAGTTAATTTAGTTAGATATTAACTTTTTTATACCAATAACATTATATATTTACATTAATATACCTTTACTTACAAGAAGGGTAAGAATTAGATAGAGCGGGCAATGATTAGGACTGTGTCCTCTAAAGCGGTTATTTTTATTTTTTAGTAATTTTAAAAGTTAACACTCACCCTAAAGTGTAAGATTCTTGCTTCTAAGATGCTCATCTACTTTAAAGGCTCTTAACCTAACCACCATTATATATAAGTATAACATTAATCCTCTTAACAGTTCTTGACATGCTCCTTACTACAATCATCTTACAGGAGGTTATCATCAAAGCATTCTTTTAGTTCTATCCTTCTTAATGATAGTAATATGCTATACCTGTGTTGTAGTGTTCTTTCTTTAAGAGATATACATTAGAGGTATTTATTTATGTAAGGCTCATATATATGCTACCAATAACCAGTATACTTTATTAACGGTTGCATTTAGAGGAGAATCTTAAGATTGCTGAATAGTAAAGATAGATGGCATATAACTTGAGTATATATGATTATTACGTATTTGATAGCGTAGTGTTACTTGCTCTTAAGTTGTAGTAAGTGATGTAACTAACATTATAAATCATCATTGCTATGCATATGCTATTATTGCATGGTAAAGATTATTTACTCAACAGAT
>Ga0197143_1001919_pt1 | contig 16363 bp, 11 predicted proteins | sample GBS70_MetaG_FD_148603 | JGI IMG/M metagenome (GOLD analysis project Ga0197143, IMG submission 148603) | Sediment microbial communities from Great Boiling Springs, Gerlach, Nevada, United States - GBS 70_MetaG | ecosystem: Environmental > Aquatic > Thermal springs > Hot (42-90C) > Sediment...
TATTATCCCAACATCTGAAGTTTAAAGAAAAAAGTTTGCTTATTCCTGTTAGTTGTGTTGGATCTATTCCTGCTTCTCTTGCATTATTTATACCTTGCATAATTAAACTACAATTTTCATTTTGATATTGATATTGTTTACAATAGTTTTCAACATCTCCCAAAAGCATTCCTAGCTGTGTCCAATTTATTATTTCTGCAAAACACTCATCAAGGCTTATATTTATATAACATCTCGTACAATTAGATTTATTAAGATAAATAAGATTTCCCATACTATCCATTATTGCACATTGTTGATTTTGTTTGCAATATGAACTTTGTACAAAATGAGTATTATTACATTGTGGCCATTTTAAGATAGTGCCATTAAAATGACACATTAAGTTATTGGTTTCATTACAATCTTTAGTTATGCTTGCATTTTTTGTCAAATTCAAATACCAGCCGTTATCACTATATGAACAATTTCCATTTTCATCAAGCCAAACTTCTATTAAGGCATATTTATCTTCATCACTTAAAAATTGTCTTTTGTCATCAGGATATACTCTAACTATTATAGGAGGTAATTCATCTGGTTTTTCTTCAAATTTAAATCTTATATAATTCCAATCAAAGCCTTCATCATGCTTAACATCACACGTTGATCTGCATTTAAAGTATATTGTATGGTTTTTTCCTAATTCCAAGCCCGTAAGGTCTATTTCAAATGTTCTTGTTTTTAAAAAGAAATTTCCATTTTCCTCAACAGGAATCTTTATCATATCTGTTATGTTTGCATTTTTTTTATCAATTATATAATAACATTCCCCTGCCTCTTCTGTGTTTAGGGTTACTCTTACAGTATCTACCTTATAACTAACGTTATCTACTTCTATATGACATCCCTTGTTTGCATCTGGACAACCATTACTTGAATAATTTTTCCATAATTCAGTTCTATCAATCAAAAATTCTGCTTTAATATAAGTAACATCAGGTCTTCCTGCTTTACAATCAATTGGCAAACATAGGCCTTCTCTTTCATCCTCTAAAGGCTGATAATAACACTTTCCCAAAATCTCACACCTTTCCTTTGTACAAATAGTATAATTATCCCAATTACATAACTCACAATATTCATTTCCAGTCAAGGGGGTTTCTGGGATTACTTTTCCTGCTCCTCCAACAAGTTTTGAAGGGTAAATAATAGCTAAAGAAATAGAAATAATAGTTATTATTTTCTTTCCTCCTGTATTTACAAATTTTTTAATGGATTCTTTCCATATCTTATTGATCTTTTCTTTTATTTCAGTAATTTCAGGTGGAACAATAACTATCTTTCCACCCTCTTTACTTAACTCAAATGAAAACTTTTTAATATTATTATCTTCGTTACTCTCCTTAATGTTATCCCCTGAGTCTACTTCTACTGAGAAAGAGTATTTTCTCAATTCATTAGGATTCCATATAAAACTTACTTCTTTGACCTCATTAATCTTAGGTGGTAGTGATACCTCTCCCTCTATATTTACTTCCCCCTTTTCATCGTAAAGATTTATATTAAATTGGTTATTTACATCAGCTTTCCCAATATTTTTAATTTTTACTTCAAAAACTACTTGGTTTTGGTCTGATATATAATATTTAACATCTTCCACAATAAGGTCGGGAAGTGATTCTTTGTTTTCTCCTTTCACTGACTTTTCCATAATAAAAAAAATGCAAAAAATACTAACAAATAATAAAAAAAATGCAACTTTTTTTATTTTGGTTTTCATCTTGATTTTAGTTAAAATTTTAACTTCGATTTTATCACTTCAAAAACCCATAGCACTTCATACCAAATGAGTTTAATTATATCCCTTAAAGACGTAAACAACTCTATAGAATATGCGACGATTGTAACTGGCCAGCAAGGGATATTAGTAATTCCACAATCCCAAATGGCGGCAATAGGAATAAGGCCAAACCAAATAGAAAAAAACAATAATATAAAAGTAATAAATAAATGTAAGCCTTGTTCTACTAAATCATATTTTTCAAAGCCACAATCTCCCAAAGCATAAGCTTCTTCCTCTTCACAAAAATTAAATATATAATCTCCTGTATCCCTACATTTATTACAATACTCAGTAGTTCCAGGAGGATATCTTGGAACACATGCTGAATCAATAGGTGTTTCTCTTTTAAAGATACAAACAGATTCCCCATTGCTAAATTTTTCTTCTTCACAGGCGTTTGGAGTACAACTTCCAACTTTATCTTTACCAAAAGCTTTTGCTATTCCTGCCGGCACATACCCCCAAAAACCAATTCTTGTTGCATGAACACCTGCTACAAAAAAATCATAAATAATATCCCATGCTCCCTCTCCTCCACACCTAGGATTAAAACATTTTTCATATTTATTTTCCTCAACAAATGTGGAAAAACCTTCTCCTTCAAAACATAACAACTTTCTATCAACCCCCAAGCCTTCTAAAACTACTTCACCATTAACACATCTTAAGATTTGGTTTTGTAATCCTGTGGACCTTGCTGGAAAATCTTTCCAGGTATCATCCTTTTTATCTCCAACTGTATAAAAATTATAACAAATGCTATGTCCTGAAAGTAAAGAATTGGGAGGGGATTTAAATTCTATTTTTAACTGTTTATTTTCCTTTACAAATACCCCTCCTTTCCCCCACAATTCCAACCATTCCCGTTCAAGTTCCTCCCACTTCAACTTTTGAGACCCCCTACTCCCACTTAAGTCACATGATGTAGATTTACAATAAACTCCAAAAACCTGAATTTCGCCAGATTCAACTTTTGTGTAAGTTCCACTACTCCAATTATATCCTTTTTCTTCTATCCCACCTAACTTTTTTAATTTATAACCTTCAACATTATTAATGGCACAAGTATAGGCAGGATAATCGCATGTATCAATGCATTCTTCTTGATTTCCTAAATTATCGAACCAACATATTTTATCTTCATCCCCACTCATCACACCACATCCAAGCTTGAACTTTGATTTTACATAACATTTATCAACTTGATAACAAAAAGTATTTTCAAAAAATTCTGCTTGACATTCTTCCCTTGTTGTATATTTACAAGTTGTAGAAACACAACAACCCCTATCTTTTCCTGCAAACTTTAAAGAACATTCTCTCTCGTTAGTTAAACCACCATACCATTGTATATAAGATTCATCAAAACCTCTTTTTTCTGCTGTAGCTAAACATTCAGCATAAGTAACCACTCCAACCTTTCTATTAGCAACCCCGCAACAACCTTTTGCACATAAATTTTGCATGTCTTCTTTTCCATTGAATTCCTCTATACAAGTTTTATAAGGAACGTTTTCCTCACATTTACCATCTGGTAATATACAAGTAACTGGCCTACATTCATTTGGCCTTTGTGGATAAACCGAGCCTTTACATTCTGTAGTATAAGTTAATTGACATGTTTTTCCATCTTTAGTTTCTAAACACCAACCATATTGTTGGGCATTAGCAAAAGGAAAAGAAGAAACATTATAAGAAGAAAGACTAATAGCACTGATAAAACTCAAGGATATTACTAAAAAGCTAATAAATATTGCTTTTAATTTATTTATCATTAAAAAAATTTATGAATTTTAATTTATAAATTTTAAGGTTAAGGTGTTTTTTAAGTATTAAGGATTTTTTAAGAATTAAATTGAGAATAAAGATAGTAAGGTAAAGGTAAATACATATAGTAAGGATTAAAGAGAGTGGAGACAAAATAGAGAGATATCTTAATATCTTAATTATTTATTATCTTAATTTTATTAGGTTAATAAGAATGTCAAGGTTTAAAGATAGTGGGAGAGCCAGATAAGATAGAGTAAGATAGAGGAAAAAATCTTGTATCCAAACTTCTTTATATCCTAAATTTTTTTATTAAAACTAATAAGATTGGTAGTAAAGATAATGGGGCCAAATAAAATGGAGGGTATGTTAGTATCCTAATTTCCTAAATTCTTTTTATCGAACGAGTTGATATGCTTCTGTTATTAAGCTATCTATATCAAAGAAACAAGATTTTAGAGTCATATAGATATGTTTGTTATAGGAAGTCTTGTACATTTCTCTAAGATTCCAATCACTTAAATAATTAGAAAGATCTCTATAGATTAAGTCATGACACAATTTTGCTGCCTCCTCTTTAATTGAATAATCAAGGCCTCCATGAACATAATTAAAAAGAGTTGCCCACCATATTTTTCTTGCCTTATCTTCATTAACATTATAGTCAGATGCAATTTTTTTAATCACATTATTTACCTCTTCCTTATTTTCTGGATTAACTTTAAGATAAAAACTTTTATATATCAAATATTTATTCAACATATCATAAACAACATCAACATCTATCCATCTATTCCTAACTTTTATAGAAGCATTTTTAAATGTCTCAACTAATAAACAAGTTGAGTATTTCTTTAAATTTTCTTCTTTCTTTAATACTTTATAAATCTGTAAGGCATCTTGGGAAGATAAAGGCATATCAAACTCGAAATTTGGAATTTGGTTTTTATAAAAAATTGAAAAAAAATTAAATTCATAATTACACCAAATAAACCAAGGAATTTTTTCCCATTCGCCATAAGTTGTCCAATTCCGCCATATTTTCTCTATTTGTTCATAAAAATCAAATTTTCCACCAATTTTATTTATCCAATTTCCATAAAATTTTTTTAAATCTTCCTCCCATTCCCTTAAATGTTCAATATTTCTTTTATAGTTTTTATACAAATTCTGCATAATAGCAGTAAACAATGCTTCTTGACTTTTTTCTATACTTAACTCTGGTTCAACATAATATATTTTATTTTCACTCATTAAAGGATTGAAATAAACCTTAACAATTTTATCATCAACATAAACTCTTTCCTTTTTTTCAAATTGATCAAGGTTTATTTGTTTTTTTATTTCTGTTTTTTTTGTCTTTGTTTGGCTTATTATTATATTTTCTAACCCTTTACTTGAAACATTACTAAAAGGAAGGGCTAAAGAAAAAGCAAGCAAGGCATTAATAATGTTTCTTTTCATTTTTTGTTTTTATTTTTTTATGTTCAGGTTTATTATTTTTTTACATTCAACTTTTAATTTATAAATTTTTACTTATTTTTTTATTATCAAAAAGGAGAAACTAGAAAACTTTAAGAATATTTATTTAAGAAAATCTACAATGATTAAATGGAGGGGTTTCGTCTTCTCCTGATATTACAAAATAGAAAGGAAACTCTTTTTCTTTTGGTCTGAAAGGAACAGAAGAAAGCATAAAGATTGTTGATCTAAAATTTCCTGTTGGAACTTGTGTTTTTATGTCTATGTTTTGCAATTTGTAAGCATTATTCCTTATATATTCATCTGCATGATTATACCAACCTCGCTCGATGTCTAAAATAACTATATCATTGGCAACATCCCAAACTTTTTTTACACACATAGGAAAAACTATTTCCTTTTGTTCTATCCTTTGTTCAACCTTTCCTGCAAGAGTTGTTTTGCTTAAGAGCAATGGCCAACTTAGGTTTATAGCAACATCACAATCTGTTGGAGCAAAAACATGTAGCTTTTTCTTATCAAGCTCCTTTATAGAAAAAAATCTTTTGAAGTTATCAAGCTTAACACAGTTATCAAACATTCCCCATCCTTCTGCATCCATACATTGTTGAAGGCTCTTATCAAAAATGTAATCTAAGCTTGGAAGTTTATTTGTATAATTTTTATCATCACAATAAACTATTACGGTTTTGTTTCCTGCATAATCTATCTTTTTTAAATCATCAACATAGTAATAGCCACCCCTTTTTCCTATCTTATCCAAACAATACTTAACAGTCTCTTCTGCACAATAAGCTATAGTATCTCTTAAATTTTCACTTTGTTCAAGCATAATTTGTCTTGCCTTTTGTTTGTTGAAACCTATTTTAAAAAAATCTGGGAACAAAAGATAAGCTGATATTCCCAAAACAATAATGATTAAAGCAACGATGATCCATATAGCTATTTGCCCCTTTTTTTGCATAAAAAATAAAATCTTTCTACTTTTAAATTTTTCCTTTAAATTTTGAAAGGATTTTGAGTTTTTTGTTAGCTAAGCTATTACTCTTCAATTCTTGGAGCAAGGATAAAGGTTAGCTTTATATCACTTCCTTCATTAAAAAACTCTAATTGGCATGGATGGTCTGTTTTATAACTTATCTTTACCTTTTCAAAAATTTTGCTAGCCTTAACAAACTTCTCAAAATATTCAACACTGTATGCTGTTTTATCATCTCCCAAACTTGCCTTTATCTCATCCTCGTTAAACTCTATCTCGCTTTTGTTTAAGGTTCCTCTTCCTATTATCTTAAAACTTTTATCCTTTTTGCTAGAGATAAAAGAAAAGCTATCAGCAACTATGCTGACATCCTCTATAGATTCTTTTAAAAGATCGCTTGACATTTCTATTAGGCTTGTAAAACTTAAACTTGGTTTTTTCCTTTCTTCTTCTTCAAGGTTTATCAAAGCCAAATGAAAACTCCTCCTTATTCCATCCTTGCTAGAAACTCTTAACATATTTTCCTTTTTTTCTAAAACAATTGCATCTGCTTTCTCCACTCTCTTCAAAACTTGTTTTAAATCATCTAAACTTAAAGCTATAGTCTCTTGTGTAACATCATAAGCTAAGAAATTTTCCTTTGGCATCTCAAATATAACCATAGCCACACTTCCAGGATCCAAGGCAATTATGCTTAATCCATCCTTATCGAACTTCAGGTTTGCTTCTGTAACAAGCTGGTTTATTATGCTAATGATTTCACTAAAAAATCTTGGTTTTAGTTCTACTCTCATATTAGCTTAGAGGCTTAGAGTATTTATTTTTAAATTAGAGTATTTATTTTTAAAAATTTTTTGTAATAAAATTTGTAATAAAAATAATAAAAAAATTAAAAACCTTTTAAAAATCCTTATTCTTAAGATTTTATGCTAAAACCGAAAATTTTGGAGATTGCAAAAAGATACTATAAAGGAAGTCTTCTAAAGTATTTGGTAAATTTTTCAAAAAATAGAGAGGTTGTTGCTAAATATTATGATGTTTATGGAAAAAGGCCAGACACTATAGAGTATGAAGAAGATATAAGAAGTTTAGTGGAAAAAGGTGCAACAAGCTTTCATTGTTCTGTAGAACTTTGGAAAGATCCCTTAGCCTTAAAAAATGTTAGTGAAAGAGAATTAGATAGCTTAAGAATTGGATGGGATTTGTTAATAGATATAGATTGTCCTTTCATAGATTATAGCAAGGAAACAACTTTACTAATTTTAAAAGTTTTTGAGGATTATGGAATAAAGAACTATGGTGTAAAGTTTTCTGGAAGCAAAGGTTTTCATATATGTTTAAGCCATTTAGCATTTCCACAAGAGATAAAAGATCCCTTGACAGGAAAAAACATAAACATTGCTAGATTTTTTCCAGAAGGTGTAAGGATTATAGCAAACTATTTGGCTGATGTTATAGAAAAGAATCTAAGGGAGACTATCTTAAGCCTAAACACGCCTGAAGAAATAAGTAAAGCTACAGGAAAAAACCTTAAAGATTTGTTTGTCAACGGAAAATTTAATCCTTATGCTGTTTTAAGCCTAGACTCTTTATTAATAAGTAATAGGCATCTCTACAGAATGCCCTATTGCTTACATGAAAAAACTGGCTTGATAAGCCTTGTCTTGAATAAGCAAGAAATAAAAAATTTTAGCTTTTCTTTGGCAAAGCCCAATATTGATGAGATAAAAGAATTTATAAAAAAACCAACTCAGGAAGAAGCAAAAAGTTTATTGATAGATGCTCTAGATTGGAAAACAAAAGAATTGAGCTTTGTAAGAGAATTAAAAGTAGAGAAAAGATACAGGGAATTTAAGCCAATAAAAATAGAGGAAAGAAGTGCCTTTTGTGACTGTATAAAAAATATTCTCAATGGCATAAAACATGATGGAAGAAAAAGAGCTTTGTTTGTTTTAATAACATATCTAAGAAGCTTGGGTTTTGATTTGGATAAGATAGAGAGTATTGTGAGAGAATGGAATAACAAAAACTATAAACCATTAAAAGAAAGTTATGTTAGAGGGCAGTTAAACTGGTTTAAGAAACAAACAAAAATTATACCTCCTCCAAACCATGATTCAGCTTTGTACTATAGTGATATAGGTATTTTGGGAGAAACTTGTAAAAAATACAAGAACCCTCTTTCCTATACCCTTTCCATAATAAAAGAAAAAAAGAAAACAAGAACAAGAAGAAAAATAAAGAAAATTAACGAATAAGCTTGTATGCTTCTGTTATAACACTATCAATATCTGCAAAACAAGGTTTTAGAGTATTACTTTGTAAAAAATAAAATAGGTTGTTTAGATAAATTAAGTTTAGAGTAAGTTTAGATAAAAAATAAAAAATAAAGACAAGTTAAAAAGAAGTTAAAAGATAAATAAAGCAAATAGTTGTTAAGTTGTTTAGATAAAAATAAAAATTAAAAAATGAATTAAAAATAAAGGCTAAATAAAATAAAAAGATAAAGAAAGATAAAAGAATAAAAAAGTAAAATAAAAATGAAGTTGATAAATGTAAGTGATATAGCTGCATATGTTATTTGTCCTTTGAAAGTTTATTATAAGATTGTTTTGGGGAGAAAGGAAAGAATAAATGAGAGGGTTGTTTTTGGAAGGATTAAGCATAAGTTTATGGAAGAGATCAATGAAGTAGAGAAGGAAGTGATAGAGAGTATTAGAAAGGATGAAAGTTATGAAAGTATAAAAAGAAAGTTTGATGAAAAATATGATATTATTTTTCAAAGGATTAAGGAAAAATATGAAAAAGAAGTTGAAAGGTTTAATATAAAGGAATGGGTTGAAGAAGAGATTAATAAAATAAAAAAAGAGGAAGCTGAGATAAGAGCAAAAACTGCTGTAAAATATGTTAGGCTTGGCTTTTATGGAAAAAGCCTTTATGAAATTATTCCTAAATTTTTATGTGAATATGAAATAAAAAGTTTTGTTTTAGGATTAAAAGGAAGGATAGACAAGATTAGGATTGATAAAGGTATTGTGCCATATGAAATAAAATCAAGAGAATATAATAATAGAATATGGCTTTCGGAAAAATTACAGATATGTGGATATGCCATGCTTGCTGAAAGAAGGTTTAGGACAAATGTTGATTATGGTTTTTTAAAGTTTAAAGATAAAGTTGTCAAAATTGAAATAGAGAATTCTTTAAGAGAGTTGTTGATGAATTTGAAAGAGGAAATTGAAAGTATGGCCAAAAAAAGAACAAAGCCAGAAAAAAAGAACATTGCATGCAAATCTTGTGGTTTTTATGAGATTTGTGAAGTTTAAAGAGAACGAAAATTTTAAAATATGAAGAAATCTATCTTTTAATGAAAAGAAGGTATTTTTTAGTTTTTTTTGCCCTACTCTTGTTAATCTTTAATCTTTCTCTGGCAAAAGCAATTATAAATGAAACAAAGCAAGTTGATAATGCTTACAATTGGCTTGAAAATGAAGTTAGAAACAATTGGCACAATCTAAAGGTTTTGCAGCATGAAGTTGCTTTGCTTGCTCTAGCATACAACGATAACTTAAAGGCACAAGGGTTAAATATGTTGAGGAATAGAGGATATCCACAAGGAAACCCTTATTGTTGGGGTGAAACCACTGCTAATAATGAAAATCAATGTAGAATAAAGGAAACTGCAATAGCAAGTTATATTTATAACGAATTTGGTCTGGATTATAGTAAAATCAATGAGTGGTTATTAAATAAATCTTCTCTATTTAAAGATATTCAATGGTATTTACAAGCCGACATAGAAAGAGAATATAATGCAACATGTGAAATAATTTATGATAATACAATCACAACATTTAGTATTGATGAAAATAAAAATATATCTATTTTATCTTCACCATCCCCATCTTCTTGCTTTTCTGTTTTCCAAAATAGGTGGCTAAAAATAGACAAAAATTGTTATGAAAAAGATTTTAAAATAAGTTGTAACGTTAGTGAGAATAAGCCTTTTTCTATAAGTTTTTTATATAAAAAAGATGATCGTGACTCAATATGGTATGTTTCCGATTATTTTTATCAACTTGATAGTGGGGACTATGTTGATGTAAGCATAAGAGATATTTCTATATGCTTGGCCGATCAAACTACTTGTGAATATGAAGCTAATGCAATAGCTGCTTATGTGTTGTATGTTGAAGGTGATGAAAGATACAAAAATATTTTACCATTCCTAATTTTGAATGCTGAAGATAACAACAACAAAAATTCATATGCTTGGCTTTATTTGATCACAAGGCAAAGTGATTATGGGGAAAGAGTAATGGAATCAAAGCAGATGCAGGGTTTTTGGAAACTGAGCAACTTTGGTCAATTCTATGATACTAGCATAAATGCTTATGCTTTGATAAAAGAGAATATGGATTTTAATATAACGAAAACAAAAAACTATTTATTAGGCTCGCAAAAAAAAGAAGGGTTTTGGTTGTGTGTAGAGATGGGTTGTGAAAAAGTTAGGGATACTGCATTAATCCTCTATGTATTTTGGCCAAAAGGTGTTGGTATTGGGCCTGGTGGGCCTGGGCCTGGGTTTAATGATTGTGAACAACAAGGAGGGAGCTGCGAAATTGCATGTAATGAATATAACAACTTTGTAGAATACCCTCCCTTAAACTATGCTTGTGGTAATTTTGTTTGTTGTATGAATGCCCTAAGCTTAAGCTGCTATGAAATTGGTGGAGATATATGTGAAGATAATGAGGATTGTGTAAATGGTGTTGCCTTTTCTACACAAGATGCTCCTGATGGAAAGTGTTGTGTTAACGGAACTTGTCAATCAGCATCACAAACCTGTGCTGAACAAAATGGCTATATATGTGATTATTACAACGATGAATTTTGTCCTTCAGGCAAAGAAATTGCTGCAACTGATTTAGAGTATAGCGAAGTATGTTGTGCTGTTCAATGTAAAAGCTGTAAAGATGTTGGTGGAGAGGTCTGTGAAGATGATTATGTTTGTTCAGGGAATGAAAAAGGAGATTGTTGCTTTGATAAATGTATACCAAGAGATTGTGATGTTATCAATGCTGAGTTATGTGATAAAGCGGGCTGGAGATGTGTTGGAACCACAGAACAAAGTTATGAAGGAATTTGTTGCAGAGGTGATTGTGTAAAAAGTTGTGATGAAGAGGGAGGTATTATATGTGAAAAAGATCAAAAGTGTGATGGTGATGAAGTTGATGCTACAGACTTAAAGTCTGGTGAAGTATGTTGTATAGGAGAATGTAAAAAGAAGGCAGGTTTTCCATGGTTTTTGATCATTATTTTCCTTATCCTAATTATAGCAGCAATCCTATTTTTCTTTTATAAAAAAGGAATAATAAAGTTTAAGAAAAAAGAAATTCCAAAAAAGCCTGAAATATTTATGCCAGAAAGACCAATGCCAATGGTAAAACCAACAACGCCTGCAAAAATGCCAACAAAGCCTGAAATAAAGCCAACACCAACAAAACCGATACCACCAAAAATAGTTCCAAGACCCTTACCAACAACCTTGCCAAAAATAATGCCAAAAACATTGCCAAAAGAAGAAGGAAAGAAAGAAGAAAAAGAAAGGAAAGAGAGGAAGAAAGGAAAGACAGAGGAGGAGCTTGAAAAAACCCTAAAAAAGATTAGGGAATTAACAAAATAACATGCAAAGAAAAATACTGGCTTTGGCTTTCCTTGTTTTTGGTTTTTTTCTTCTTTTTTTTGGAATAAAAAATTTTGGAAAAGTTATAGAAGAAGGCTTTGTTGAGATTAACTTAAACAAGAATAAATTTTTTCAACATGAAACTATACAGATAGAAATCAAGGGAATTTTTTCGAGGCCAATATTCGATGATGATATAAAGATAAAAAAAGATGGCCTAACAATGCCAGTAAAGTTCTATGTTGAAAAGATAAGTAATGACTATTATATTGCCTATGCAACTCTTGATTTAGCAAAAGGAAAGTATGATGTTGAGATAAAGGTTTATACACAGAAAGGTATAGAAATTTTTAAGAAAGAGGTAGAGATAGAGGAAAGTGATAATAGATATTATTTGTCTTTATTTTATGAGACAAAAGATAAGATTGATTATTTAAAGAACAGGGAACTAATTTATACAACTCAGGCAATAGAAGGGATAGACGAGAATGTTTATGAAAATATGTTAAGTAAGGTTTTAGAAAAAGTTAACAACTTTGATGATTTAGAAAAAGCATTGTTGCTTCTTTCCCTAAACACAACAAAAGAAGAATATTATGTTTTGAAGAACAAACTCATAAATTACTTTTTAACTATCCAAGATAATGAGCTTGGGAATTTTATTTTAAATATAAAAGGAAATACCAATTGCAGTATTAACAATGTTACCTATGAAATTTTAGAAGAGAAAAACATTTCTATAGACATTAGCAAATTTATAGAAAATAATTCTATAAACATCTCATTCTCTTGCCAAAACGAAAACATTAGTGTTGTTTTAATAAAAGAATATTTAGGAAATGTAAAAGCTTATGGTTTTGAAAAAGAGAATAATACTTTCTACTTAAAAAGGAAATTTGGTAGCTTTAACAATAACCAAATAACTTCAATCATGCTTGTAGTATTTTACAAAAACAATATAAGCCAGTATAGCTTGGCTTATGATTGGATTAAGGAAAATAAAGAAGGAATTATAGAAAGGGTGGCCTTAGCTTATTTAAACGATCAACAAGCAATAAACGAGTTGATTAACTATCAAAACTATGATGGAAGTTTTGATGCTGACAGGAATTTTAGCAAAGCGGAAATAACTTGTTTGGCCTATAGAGTAATCCCTACAAAAAGTTTAGCAGAAAAATGGATAAAAAATAATATTGCTTCAATGAATATAAAGGATAAAGGTTCTTGTCTTGTTTTTGCTTTAGAAAAAAAAGATGTTGTTGGATTTATGCCTGGAATGGTTAAAGGATATACAGGAGAAACCTTCGATTTATACTTAAAAAATTATGGAATAAGAAACGTTAACATAAGTATGAGCAACATTATGATTGATTTAAATTATTCAACAAGCTTGGATAGGAATCAAATGAAAAAGCTAACGATAGCAATTCCTTTCATAAGCTATGAAAGAAGTTATTTGATTGATAACATAGTTTTAAGTTATGGAAAGGAACAAGCTTTAATACCTATATTAATATTCATAAAACAAACAAATCAAACAATACCTGAAATAAATGAAAGCATAGAGCGAAACATAACCATAAACCAAACGAATGAAAGCCTAAATCAAACCGTTAACTTTACAATAAAAGTTTTATCGATAATTCCTGAAAAAATAAATTTAAGTGTAAAAGACCCTACTTCTATAAAGATAGGTTTGAAGAACTTATATAAAGATAGATTAAACATCAATGTAATAAAATCTGCAAGCTTAGAAGGGGTTGTAACAATAGATGCCTTGCAACTTACTTTAATGCCAAATGAAGAAAAAGATATAAGGATTTATATAAGCCCGACAAATGCCAGCATGAAAATTTATGAAGGAATTGTAGAGATAGAAGCAAAGAATGATATAAAGCAATACTATCAAATACCAGTGAACATACAAATAGAAACTTTGGAAACATGTGTGGGAGAAATATGTAAGGTTGGAGAAGTTTGTGAGGGAAATTATGTTTATACAGAGCAAGGAATATGTTGTTTAGGTAAATGTAAAAAAGTAGAGAAAAAAGAAAATAAGAATTTAGGCATTATTCTAGTTATTATTGGCCTTATATTCCTTGCTGCAGCTGTATTTTTTATTTTAAAAAAACCTAGAAAGGAAAAAAAGATTGAAGAAGTTATAAAGAAAATACAAAAAAAGGAACAAGAGAAAAAGCAAGAAAAGTTTTAATTTAATCACTTTTTATTCTTTTTCTCTTCCATCTTTTTTTCTTCCATTTTCCTAATTTTATTCATCAAAATTTCCTTTTCTAATTTTAACTTGTTAAAGGTTTCATTGTATTTATGTAAAACAGCAAGATAATCGGCTAAAAAGCTGTTAATTTCTGGTAAATCGAATTTTATTTCTGCTGGCTCAACAATTTGGATGCTTGCTGGCAAAGTATCTATGATAAATCCTAAAAGAGTTTCAAAATTTTTAAAATAGATTTCTGTGTCCGCAACAATACTATAAACATCCTTTGTATTTTCAACTTTTTTTGCAGGCAAGATTTGTTTATGTATTACTTCTAAATCCTTTTTTTCTGCTATTCTATCCAAAAAATTTTCCATAACCTTAACAATAAAATCCTCTGGCTTTCCTATAACCTCAAAAATAGCTATAGCTTTTATAGCTTTACTTTTATCCTTTATTTTTCCCATCCTACATTTAATTTTTAAACTTTATAAACTTTAAAAATTCATGAGAGAGTTTGTTTATTTCAGCAGAAAAGCATGGACAACAGGAAACTTTAAGGATTTGATGAAAGCTGGGAGACTCGACATAGCATGTCATTTTGTTATTCATTCTTTTTTTATTTCTAATGCAAGAAGGGAAAACGTTGTTTTACATTTATTTTTTTATGGCCCTCCAGACCCCCCAAAACATATAGAGATTTATAGTAACGCAAGTTTAAGCAAAAAAGATGTGGCTGATATAATAAGAAGAGCTTTGTTTAAGTATAAACCTGGAAAGAGGATACAGGCTTTAGAAGGAGTTTTTGTTGAGAAAAAAAGTTTGATAGAGTTTTTAGAAGAAAAAAAGAAAGAAAAAAATATTTATCTTCTAGATCCAAGAGGAGAAAAAATAGAAAAGATTAGCATGGATGAAAATTCTGTTTTTGTTATAGGAGATCATAAAGGTTTGCCATTAAAAGAGAAAAAGAGGATAAAAAGAATTGCAAAAACAATAAGTCTAGGGGAAAAAGTTTATTTTGCAAGTCAGGCTTTGATAATTTTACAATATATTTTGGATAGAAAGAAATTATAAATTAAAGTTGGCAAAGTTGATAATGCTTTTTCTTGAAGCAAGTTAACGGATAGAAAAATCGAAAAAAGTGTGTAAGCATTACCCTAAACATCTTAGCTATTATAAGTTCTTTTGGGATGATTTTTATGAAATAGAATAATTCATGAAATAGAATCTTTTCGTTATCTTCTTAACTCTAAGATTAATTTGTTAGTAAAATAATTAAATAATCGGCTAATCGGGATTTAAATATAGTTAAGTTTATATAAGTAATGTAGTTTTATATTATAGGCGATGAAAATAAACACAAGGGGTTTAAAAGAAAAACTTTCAAGCCTAAAGATGAAACTAGCTCTTGAAGAGTATGTAAAAGAATATATAAATTTAAAAATCTAAAACATGTTGTAAAGGAAATGAGTGAAAAATAAAATGAAGAATAGAATTGTAGGATTCATAATATTAGGGATTGCCGCTTTAATAGGGTATATAATTTTTTCATTCAATAGAGCATTAACGAACATAGTAAATACTGCATGTACTCACGGACCTTCATGTCCAATGTGGGGAACAATCGATTTTCAAACAAAGGTAAGCCTAGGAATAATGATTTTTGTTGTAATAATTGGATTATACTTGATATTTTTTGGTAAAGAAGAGAAAATAGTAACAAAGATTAAAAAAATCAGACCAAAAATTGAACCAAAGAAGATTACAAAAGAACAATACCAAAAAATATTGAATAAACTAGATAATGATGAAAGAGTAATTCTTGAAAAAATAATTGAATCTGAGGGTGCCATTTTTCAATCAGATTTAGTGGAAAAAACAAAATTTTCTAAGGTTAAGGTTACAAGAATTCTTGATAAACTTGAAGGTAAAGGATTGGTTGAAAGAAGAAGGCGTGGCATGACAAATGTGGTTGTTCTAAAGCGTGGTGAAACTTAATATGGGATTTTAAATATATTAATTTTAATATAATATTATGCAAAGAAAAACTCCAACTGAAATTTTGAAAGAAGAGCACGAAATTATTAAGAAAAACCTTAACATACTCGAAATTGCTTGTCAAAAGATTAAAAGGAATGAAAAAGTTCCTCTTGGTTTATTTAAAAAATCAGTAGATTTCATCAAAAATTTTGTGGATAAATGCCACCATGGTAAAGAAGAAGAAATCCTTTTTCCATTTTTAGAAAAACGAGGAATACCAAAAGAAGGAGGGCCGATAGGTGTTATGTTAACAGAACATGACATAGGAAGAAGTTTTGTTAGAAAAATTGTTGATGGGATTAATAAAAATAATAAGAAAACCATAGTTGAAAATTCTTTTGGATATATCCAACTTCTTCGCGATCACAT
>Ga0197143_1001921_pt1 | contig 16354 bp, 12 predicted proteins | sample GBS70_MetaG_FD_148603 | JGI IMG/M metagenome (GOLD analysis project Ga0197143, IMG submission 148603) | Sediment microbial communities from Great Boiling Springs, Gerlach, Nevada, United States - GBS 70_MetaG | ecosystem: Environmental > Aquatic > Thermal springs > Hot (42-90C) > Sediment...
GGAATTTGATGCAGTTATTCCTATTGAAGAAGTAAATGTTAAAGAAGGATATATTGAAATTTATAAAGCCTATCCTCCTTATCATGATGTAAGACCAGTTGGAGAAGATATTGTTGCTACAGAGCTTATAATACCTGAGAATCACTTTATTAGAGAAGTAGATATAGGTGCTATGCTTGCAAGTGGTATTTTGAGGGTAAAAGTAAGGAAAAAACCTTTAATTGGAATAATTCCTACAGGTTCAGAATTAATAGAACCTGAAAAGATTGAAGAAGGCTTTTTAAAACCACCTACTTTAATTGAATATAATTCTTCAGTTTTAGGGAATCTTATAAAAACTGATGGAGGGGAACCTAAAATATATCCCATAGCTAAGGATGAGGAAAAATCTATAGAAGAAAGAATTTTTAAAGCTTGTGAAGAATGTGATCTAATTCTTTTAAATGCTGGTGCAGGTTATGGAAAAGAGGATTTTACTTATAAAATTATAAGCAAACTCGGAGAGGTTATAATAAATGGAGTTGCTATTAAACCTGGTAAACCTTTCATAGCAGGTTTTATAAAAAATAAACCTATTTTAGGAATTCCTGGTTATCCAGTTTCAGCCTTTATTTGTTATAATTTATTTGTAAGGCCCCTTATAGAACTTTTTTTAGGAGTAAAACTAAGGAAAGAAGAAAAAATTCAAGCTATCCTTTCAAGACAGATTTTTTCTACCATAGGGGTTGACGAATTTATAAGAGTAAAAGTAGGAAAAGTAGGAGATAATTATATTGTTTCTCCAGTTAGTAGAGGAGCAGGTCTTCTTATGTCTGTTGTTAGAGCCGATGGTTATATAGTTGTTCCTTCTGATTCTGAAGGTTATTCTCAAGGGAAACTTGTAGATGTGGTCTTATGGAAAACAAAAGAGGAAATTGATAACACCATTGTTTGTATTGGAAGTCATGATAACACCCTTGATGTAATTTATAACTATTTAAGGAAAAAATATCCCCATATAAGTCTTTCTTCAGCTCATGTTGGGTCTATGGGAGGATTAATTGCTATAAAAAAGGGAGAAGCTCATATAGCAGGAACTCATCTTTTAGATGAGGTAACAGGAGAATATAATATTCCTTTTATTAAAAAAATCTTACCTGAAAAAAAAGTAATTTTGATAAATTTAGTATATAGGATTCAGGGACTCATTGTGAGAAAGGGGAATCCTAAAAATATAAAAAATTTTGAAGACTTAAAAAGAGAAGATGTTATTTTTATTAATAGACAGGCAGGTTCTGGAACAAGGCTTCTTTTAGATAAACATCTAAGAGAATTGGGGATAAATCCTTCTGAAATTAAAGGTTATGAAAATGAAGAATATACACATATGGGTGTTGCACAAGCTGTAGCAAGTGGAAGAGCTGATGTTGGATTGGGAATTATGGCTTCAGCAAAAGCACTTGATCTTGATTTTATTCCTGTAACTGAAGAAAGATATGACCTTTTAATTGCAAAAGAATTTTTAGATTTAGAAATTATTCAAGCACTTCTTGATATTATAAAAAATGATAAAGAATTTAGAAACGCAGTTTTATCTTTGGGAGGCTATAACATAAGAGATATGGGGGAAGTAATTTACGAAAATTAACTTTTTATTAAGTCCTCTAAAGTAATTTCTGAAAAATTTTTAGTTAAAGTTGATATTTTTTGAGTAAATTTTTCTCCTTCAGGAAGCTTAAACATTTCTTGAAACTTATTAAGTCCCACTATTTTAGCAATATTTATATTTTGTAAAGGTTTAACGAAAAAGACTTCATCATCTCTGACTGCTATAAAACCTTCTTTTTCTAAGTCTTGTAAAATACTTTCTAAAAGAATAGGTGATACATTTAAATATTCTGAAAATTCAAAAATATTACAGGGTTTACCTTTTATAAAATTTTCCCCAAGAAGATACAAAATATATAATCTTAGATAGGGATAAGAAGGATCGATAGGGATTCTTTTCCAACATTTTTGTTCTAAAAAAACTACCAATTCAGCACCTAAAAGAAATACTAACCAGTTTACAAATAGCCATATTAAAAATAAGGGGATAGCGGATAGGGAACCATAAATTTTAGAATATCCTACTGCATATTTGACATAAAAAGAGTAAAGATAAGAGGATAGAGTCCACAAAATGGTTGAGAAAAGCGCACCCATTAACGCCTCTTTTTTGCGCACATCCTTAGCTGGAAAATATATATACATTAAAAAGAAAATAAGTGCGAGAATTAATAATATAAAAAAGTTGAAAAACTTCCCAAAATAGAAGTAAAAATATACAGGCATAAAAAGGAGAAAGGGGATTAAAGTTATACATACCCAGAAAAAGATTATTCTTTGCATAAAATTTCTTCTTTTTGAACTTTCAAAGATTTTATTTAGAATTTCTTCAATTTGAAAAAGAAGTCCCAATCCCATAATAAAATAAGCTATAAGACTAAATTTTCCCAGTGGGAAGGTTTCAAGTTTTTTAACTAATTCTAAAATTGTATCCATAACCTTTTTGGTAGCTTCTGGAGTGAGATATTGGGCAATGTTTACAAAAATTTGCTCCACAAGTTTTTGCTGAGGTATAAAGATTTTACTTATAGAGATTACTAAACCTAAAAGAGGAACTAAAGTAAGAAGTGTATTAAAAGTCAACCCTTGTGCACAAAGTAGAAGGTCATCTTTTTGGAGTTTTTTAAAGAAAGTTATAATTGCTATTTTAAAGGAAAGAAAAACACTTTTAAAATTCATAACATTTTAATTTTAATAGGTACTTTAATTTTAGACAAGAAAAAAGAAATTTTTGACTACTTGCATAAATTTCTGATGGAGAATAAAATTAAAATATAAATAAAATTAAATTAGGAGGTTTTTAAAAATATGGATATTGAAGAACTATTTTTAGAGGGAGCGAGAATACTTACTTTAAAACAATTTGATTCCGCTTTGGAGATTTTTAATAAAGTTCTTGAAATTGATCCCAATCATATTAAAGCTTTAGAGGCAAGGGCAGTTATTTATGTACAAAAAAATGAATTAGAACTTGCTCAAAATGATTTAGAAAAAGCAATTAGTATAGAGCCAGAAAATGCAAGACTTTATTTTCGTTTAGGACAGATTTACTATAGAAAAAAGGATCTTGATAAAGCATTGGAATTATTTACCAAAGCTATCGACCTTGAACCTACTTATCCAGCTGCTTATATGGCAAGAAGTCAGGTTTTAAGAGAAAAGGGACTGGAAGAAGCAGCAGATTTAGAGTTAGATAAAGCAGTTGCTGTGCAAAGAGAACTTGCTAAAGCAAGAAGAGTTGTAGATTTTTAATCTTCTACAATAACAGTCCAGTTAAAGGAGTCTTCCTTTTCTCCGTATTGAATTCCTGTAATATATTCAAACAGCTTTCTTGTAAGTTCTCCGGTTTTGCCTTCATTTATGATGTAAGGTTTGTCCTTATAATAAATTTCTCCTACCGGGCTTATGACTGCTGCTGTTCCTGTTCCAAAGCATTCTTTTAAAGTTTTATTTTTAATACTTTCTATTACTTCATCTATAGATATTCTTCTTTCTTTTGTTGGAATACCAAGTTTAGGAGCTAATTTTAAAACTGAGTCTCTTGTAACCCCTGGTAAAATAGAACCCGTAAGAATAGGAGTTGTAAGCTCATTTTCAAAATGAAAAAAGATATTCATACTCCCCACTTCTTCTACATATTTTTTTTCTTTAGCATCAAGCCAAAGAACTTGGGTATATCCCTTTTTTTGTGCCAATTCTTGAGCTTTGAGACTGGCTGCATAATTTCCACCTGTTTTAACTTCTCCTGTTCCTCCAGGGCAAGCTCTTATATATTCAGTAGTTACATAAATTTTAACTGGGTTAAATCCCTCTTTATAATAAGCTCCAACAGGAGATAGAATTATAATAAAAAGATAATCAGAGCTTACTTTTAGACCAAGATTAGGTTGAGTAGCAAAAATAAGAGGTCTTATATAAAGAGCTGCTCCCTTTTTCTTTGGTATCCAATCTTTATCAATTAAAATAAGAGTTTTAATTGCTTTAAAAGCAAGTTCAGGATCAACCTGAGGAATACAAAGTCTTTCAGCAGAGCGATTAAGTCTTGCAATGTGATCCCATACACGAAAAAGCCTTATTTTACCATCAATCCCATAATAGGCTTTTAATCCCTCAAAAACTGTTTGAGAATAATGTAAAACTATAGCTGCAGGATGCAATTCTATATTAGAAAGGGGTTGGATTTTTGGTGAGTGCCAACCTTTATCTTTTTCGTATTTCATTATAAACATGTGAGGAGTAAAAATTTTCCCAAAAGTGAGTTCTTCAAGTTGAGGAGCTTTTCTTTTTTCAGGTTCAGCTAAATTAATTTCTATTTCCATAGTTTTTTCCTCCGAATATTTTTGGATTTTTATTCTTAAAAAAGAAAAAATATACCTTTTATCAATTTTTGACAAGAGTTAAAATTCATTTTAAATTAAGATTATTATGGCATTAAAACTTAATCAAAGCAAAGTTTCTTTAAGACTTTTAAAAGAAAAAAGTGACTCTATAATTTTAGGAGAAATTTTACATAATATTTGGGAGCTTTTTTTAATTCATAAAGAAGATATTTTTTCTTTACCTTTAGATTCAGAAGAACTTAAAAGCAAGATAGAAATTTATATAAAAAAAGCTTTAGCCTCTTATCAAGAGCCCCTTCCACAAAGAAAGCTTCTTTCAGAAAGGGCATTTAATATTATAGAAAAGATACTAAAAAGTGAGGAATTCAAAAAATTTAGTGACTTTTTCAAAGGAGATGAAGTTTTAGCAATATATAGAGAACCTGAAGGATTTTTTGCAGAAGAAAATCAAATTCAGGATTTAAGACCGGATTTAATAATAAAGAAACGTGATGAATGGATTATTCTTGAATTTAAACTTCACAGTGAGTTTGAGGAAAGCCAATTAGAAAGGTATTTTTCTTTGTTGAAAAAAGTATTTCCCAATGATAATATTAAAGCATACTTAGTTTCTTTTGAACCCTTTAAAATTGAGTTAAAATATTGTAAGATAAGCAAACCAAATGAACCAAGCTCTTCTCATCCCACCCAGCTCTCACTTTTTAAAAACCTTAACTAACTTCTTTTTAGACAAACATTCTTTAGAGAATATAAAAACCCTAAAAGTTTGGTGTATTTTTCCTAATAAAAGATCAGGGCTTTATTTTAAAAATTATCTTAAGGAAAAACTTAAATTAAAAAAGGTTGAAGCTGGCTTTTTTCCAAGAATTTTCTCTTTTGAGGAATTTATAGAAATTCTTTACACAGATTTAATTAGCTCACCCTTTCCTCAAATTCCTCCTCTTCTTAGAGTTTTTGTTTTTCTTGAGGTTTTGGAGAAAAGGTTGAATTTTTTTTCTGAAAAAAGGGAAGACAATTTTGAAAAATATTTTAACTGGGGATTGAAGTTTTTAGAAGTTTTTGAGGAATTTGAAAAAGAAGGGAAGGTGCCAGAAAATTTGCTTTATCCTCCAGAGAGTCTTCCAGAATTAGCCAAAAAACTTTTTGAAGAATTAAAAACTACCTATTTGGAGTTCTCTTTTCTTATAGAAAAAAAGGGATTTTCCTATTCTTCTTACAGATTAAAAAAAGTAAAAGATACCCTTAGGGAAGAAAAAGCTTTTAACAATATTTTTAATGAGATAGATGAGATTTGGTTTATTGGTTTTGCAGCTTTAAGAAAGGTAGAAATAGAGATTTTTAAATTTTTTAAAGAAAAGTTAAAAAGTTATTTTATTTTTGAAGCTTATGAACCTATTTCTTCAGTAATAAAGGATACTCTTAAAGCTCTTGAACTTGATTACAAATGGATATCTCCTGATTATTATGAGAAAAAGGTGTTTAAAGGGCCTCAAATTTACTTTTATGAAACAACAGACCCTCATTTAGAGGTTAAGTCAGCTTTAGAGCTTATTCCTGAGAGCATTGAAAATCCTGATGAAGTAGCTATAGTTGTTCCCAATCCTTTTAATTTACTACCTCTTATTTATGCCTTAGAAGGAAAGGAAAGTTCTACAGAAGTAAATATAACCCTTCAATATCCTATTACTAAAATTCCTCTAAATCAGTTTTTAAAAAATCTTATCAAAGCACAGAAAGAAAGAGAAGAAAAATTTTATCCTACCCAAGTTTATTTAAAAATCATCAAACATCCTTACTTTTTAGCACTTGAATTTGAGGGTGGTATTTCTTTTCAAAAAATTGTAAATGAAATAGAAAATGAATTAAGAAAAAAAGGCTATCTTAAAATAACTCTTGATGAAATTGAAGATTTGGTTCCTAAATATAGAAATTACTTAGAAAAAATTCATAAACTTTTTTTTGAAAATTGGGAAAAGATAAAAACTCCTTTTGAACTTTCTCAAAATCTAAAAAATATTTTAAACTTTTTTGAACCTCTTTTTGAAAGACTAAAAGAAGAAAATTCTTGGCATTCAATTCTTTTAAGAAATTATATATATGTTCTTGAGACAAAAGTTTTCCCTATATTTGAAGAAGAGACTTATTTTAAAGATAAAAATTTTTCAGGGAATTTCCTTTTAGATATTTTAGAATACCTTCTTAGAGAGGAGAAAATTCCTTTTATAGGAGATCCACTAAAAGGACTCCAGATTATGGGATTTTTAGAAACAAGGCTTCTTTCTTTTAAAAAGGTTATTATTTTAGATGTAAACGAAGGTTTTTTACCTCCAGTCCCCTCTTTTAATCCTCTTCTTACAGATGAGATAAAAATTTACCTTGGCATTCCTATTTTTAGAAATGAATTATGGGTTTATTATTTTGAAAGGCTTATTAAAAGTGCAGAAGAAGTTCACCTTTTTTATATTTTTGTAGAAAAAAGTAAAACCCAAGAATTTAGAGAACCTTCAAGATTTATTCAAAAACTTAAATGGGAACTTGAAAAAGAAGAAAAAAAGGCTAATGAAAAATTAATTCCCCTTTATTTTGAAATTCTTCCTGAAAAAGAAGGAATTTCAAAAACTCAAAAAGATAAAGAAAGTCTTTTAAATCTTATTAAAACCACAGAAATAAGTAGGTATTTTTTGGAAACCTATCTTAAGTGCGGAGTGAAATTTTATTTTAAATATCTCTTAAAATTAAAAGAAGCAGAAAAGATAGGTTTAAGGTCTTTTGACGTTGGTAATTTTATCCACGAATTTTTTGAAAATATCTTTAAAGAATTAGAAGGAAAGGAAGTATTAATGGAAAATGTTTATAAAGAAGATGAATTTTTAGAGAAACTTGAGAATCTTTGGCTTTCTTACAAATTTGAGAGAAAGATGGATGCTCTTTCACACTTTATTTCTAAAAAAATTGCTGTAGAAACTATTAGAAGATATTTCAACTATCTTATTAATATGGAGAGATCTGGGGAAGTTAAAGGGACAAAAATTTTAGGTGTAGAAAGACCCTTGATGTTACTTACTGAATGTAATTTATTTGATCCCTCTTATGGGGATTTTAAAAATTCAAAAGTTCTTTTTAGTGGAAGAACTGACTTTTTAATTAGAAGGGAAGAAGAAATTATTAAATATCTTATTCTTGACTTTAAAAGTAACCCTGATATTCGTCTCTATACTAAAAAGGGTGATAAAATGTTTTCTTTTATACCTCCTGATAAGTTTGACAATTTATCTCTTTATGAAGTAGTAGATATTTTTGGTTCAGATCTTTCAGGTTTTCAGCCTCGATTTTATTATTATCTTTTTTATCAACAAAAAGAGAAATTTATAACTGAAAATGATAAGGAATTTGTGATTATAAATGCAGGATTTATAACTCCTTCTGACTTTAAAAAACCTGAAAAATTTGTTTTTAATTTCTCTTCAAGAGGTGAGTGGGTAAAAGTTTATGATTATTTTAAGAATAGATTTAAGGATTTGCTTGAGTGGATTTTAAATCACATTATAATAAGTGATAAATTTTATCTTCCAGCAGATGATAAAGCTTGTAAGTATTGTGAATATAAAGTGCCCTGTAAAAATTATAGATATCTTTTAGACTAAAAATAAATATTATGTGGTTTGAAGAAGAGCTTAATTTTGAAGAAGATAAAAGTTTTATTTTGGAGGAAACCTTCAAGAAAAATAAAGATTTAGAAAAAATTGCAGAAAGAGTTTTAAATTTAGAGCCAATTGATTTTAAGTCTGCTCTTAAACTTTATAGAGAAGGAGACCTTTTCTTTTTAGGAGAACTTGCAAGAAAAGTAAAGGAAAAGATACATGGTAAAAAATACTATTATACTATAAATAGACACATTAATTATACCAATATTTGTGCTATTGATTGCAAGTTTTGTGGGTATCATAAAAGGTTAGGAGAAGAGGGAGGCTATACTTTAGAAATTGATGAAATTTTAAAAACCTTAAGAGAAACTCCAGAGTTAAGAGAAGTTCACATTGTAGGTGGATTAAATCCTAAACTTCCCTATGAATACTACATAGATTTAATTCGCAAGATAAGATCTGCTTTTCCTAACATTCACATAAGAGCTTATACTTGTGTAGAGATAGATTGGTTAAGTAAAATTTCTGGTAAATCTGTTAAAGAAGTATTAGAGGAGTTAAAATTTGCAGGGCTTAATTCACTTCCTGGAGGAGGGGCAGAAGTTTTTTCAGAAAGAATAAGAAATAAGCTTTATCCTAAAAAAATAACTTCTGAAAGATGGATTGAGATCGCAAAAACTGCTCATAGCCTTGGAATACCAACCAATGCAACTTTACTTTTTGGGCACATAGAAACAGATGAAGAGATAATAGAGCATCTTATTAAATTAAGAGAAATACAAGAAGAAACAAAGGGGTTTTATTGTTTTGTTCCTTTAGCTTTTATTCCTGAAGGGAATAGCCTTTCTTATCTTTCAGGACCTTCAGCACATAAGATTTTAAGGGTTATGGCTATATCTCGTATAATTTTGAATAATTTCCCGCATATTAAGGCTTATTGGGTATTTTTAGGGGTAAAACTTGCTCAAGTAGCTCTTCTTTGGGGAGCAGACCATTTTCACGGAACAGTAATTGAAGAAAAGATAAGTGAATTAATGAAAGGAGAGCCAATTGTTCATCTTTCTCCTTTTGAAATACAAAGACTAATTAGAGAAGTTGGCGGAGATCCTGTTTTATTATAAAAATTAAAGAGGTAAAATTAAATGTTGCGGAGAAAAAGTTGGGAATGGAGGACAAAGGAGTTAAAGTTTGCTTTTGAATATCTTGCAGGTTCTTATTCAAATCCCTATCTAAAAGAACTTAATCCATCTTTTATTGATAGAATACGCTATTTTTTAGGGACATTAAGGATTTTAATACCTTTACCAAGTAGATATACTAAATTGTGGGGACTAAATTTTACTTATGGGTTAAAATGCATTCATAAAGATGAAAAAGAAAAAATATTTAAAATTGGATATCAAGGTCTTAAGTATATAATTCCTTATGAGGCATATAAGGATTTCATAAAAATTTTGAAAGGAATGACACTTTATGAACATTACCAAAGCTTCCCTGTAATTATTAATAAAGGGGATATAGTTATAGATTGTGGAGCACATATTGGGATATTTAGTCTTTTGTTTGCAAAGCTTGCAGGCGAAAATGGGAAAGTTGTAGCTATAGAACCAGAAGAAAGAAATTATCAAGCTTTAGTAAAAATGATTGAATTGAACAAAAATGTTGCACCTATTATTCCTCTTAAAGTTGCTGTATATAAAGAAGATTGTTATTTAGACTTATATATAGCTAAAAAATCAGGTTCTCATACTATAGCACCTTACTTTAATGAAAGAAAAGATGTTTTACTTGATAAAAAAGAAAAAGTAAGAGCTCTTAAAATAGATACAATAGTTTTTGAAGAGCTTGGTTTAGAAAAAGTAGATTTCATAAAAATGGATATGGAAGGTACAGAGATAGATGCTCTTTTAGGAGCAGAACAAACCATAAAAAGATTTAAGCCTAAATTAGCTATTTGTAGTTATCATCGTCCAACCGATTCTGAGGAAATTAGAAATATTATACTTTCTTATAATCCTAATTATAAAATTAAAGAAATTGAACAAGGAGAAAAAGTTCTTTATGCCTGGGATGAGTATTAAAAAATTTTATAATTATAAAAGGAAGACCCCCTAATATTAAAGGATCTATAAAAGAAATTATAATAATTATGATAAAAATAATATATCCAATACCTGAAAAAGTGCCTTCAAATTATGCAAGATTTATTCAGATTTTTAATACTTGTAATAATTTAGCTAATTTAGGGTTAGAAGTTGAAGTTTGCTGTGCTTTTAAAAAGGGATATAAAAGAGGAGACTTAGAAAATTTTTATGGCATTAATTTTTCCCAAAATTTAAGTATAAAATCTTACCCCATTATTCAAATAAAAAATTTATTTAATCTTAAACTTTCATCAAGTTTAACCTATAAATTTAAATTTGTTTTTGATTTTTTAAGAGAATATAAAAATAATCATACAAAAAAATTGTTGATATATTTAAGATATCCTAAATTAAGTTCGCTTTTTATTTTTTTAAAAAGATGGATTAATTTTTTTATATTTTATGAAGCTCATGAAATGTTCTTTTTTAAAAACAAAAAATTTTTTGATATAGAAAAAAAATTATTTGAAAATTCGGATTTGATAATATGTATTACAAATGAATTAAAAAACAAAATTATAGATATTTTTGAAATAAATTCTCAAAAAATTCATGTTATACCTGATGCTGTAAAAGATGAATGGTTAAATATTAGGCCTGAAAATGGTGAATATATTTTATATGTAGGTAGTTTAAAAAAATGGAAAGGAGTTCACATTCTTATAGAAGCTATGAAATATTTATCTGAGGAAAAATTGTTAATTGTTGGGGATGGTGAAGAGTTAAATAAACTTAAAAAAATTACAGAAAAAGAAAAGTTACAAAATAGAGTAAGATTTGTAGGACATATTCCTCATTCAGAGGTTACCAAATTTTTAACTAAAGCTAAGGTACTTGTATTGCCAAATATTGAGGATAATCTGGATAGCAGTTCCCTCTTTACCTCCCCTCTTAAACTTTTTGAATACATGGCAACTGGTATACCAATTGTAGCTTCAGATATTAAAAGTTTAAAAGAAATATTAAAGCATGAAGAAAGTGCTTATTTAGTAAAACCTGGTGATCCTGTAGCCTTAGCTCAAGGTATTAGGAAGGTTCTTTCTGATGAAAAATTAAAAAATAAAATTTCTTTGAGAGCTAAAGAAGAGGTTGTTAAATATACCTATTCAGAAAGAGCTCAAAAAATAAAGCAACTAATAGAAGTGCTTTTAAAGAGTAATGAAAATTATTAAATTTTTTGAATTTGAGATAGTGGAAAGTTATTTTTCTTTTTTTTGTCATATTTTTAATCAGGATTTAAAAGATTTGTCTCTTTTACCCCCCTTTTACAATCGCTTAAAAAAATATAAAGAAATTACAGGTTATGAAGTGAATGGTAAAAGATTTTACATAAAGAAATATTTTAACCACTTTGGGGAGGCAGAATCAGAATGGAAAAATCTTTTTAAATTGCGAAGCCTTGGTTTTTCTGTTCCGGAGCCCCTTTTCAAGCGTAAAAGTTCTGATAAAATTGAAATAGCAACCTTCGAGCTAAAAGGGATCCCCCTTTCAAAATTGCTATTAAAAAATAAAGAAATCCAAGAAAAGCTTCTTTATAAACTTGCTGAACTCCTCTCAACTTTGCATAAAAAAGGGATTTATTATCAAGATTGTTATCTCAATCATTTTTTTTGGAATGAGAAAACCGGGACACTTAGTTTTTTAGATGTATCAAGAATTTTAATTAATCCCTTTTTTACTTTAAAATATAAAATTAAAGATCTTTCTCAGCTTTGTTATTCTTTTGAAGAATACTTTGGAGATAGAGGTAAAACTTTATTTCCAAAATTCTTATCTTATTACTTAAATTTATCTCAAATTAAGCCAACTTTACTTATAAAATCTTTAGTAAAACTTAAAGCCTTTTTAATTAAATGGAGAACTGAAAGAGCAAAAAAGAAAGGAAAGATTTTATGATATGGTAAAAAAAATTATCGCAGAAGAAATAAAAGATAAAATAATACTTGGTGGTGCTAAAACTTTTGATAAGGTTCTTTATTTTTACCTTTCTCCAGATAGAAAGTATTTAATTTATTCAAATTCAGCAAATACACTACTTAATCATCCCGAGGTGAAGAAACCACTTACTTTGTCTTCTAAAGGGGTTTCTTTCTTTCTTCAAAGCGGAGTAATTCCTTCTCCTTACACTATTTATAAAGAAGTTTTTAATCTTAGTATTGGAGATTATGTATTTGTTTATTCTAAAAATAAAAAGATTGAGCTTGAATTTTTTCATGAATTCCCTTATCCATCATATAAAAGAATAAAAGGCAAAAAAGCTGATCTTGATCATATTTTATTTTTACTTTCCCAGTGTATTTTGAAAAAAATTAATCCTACAAAAGAAGTTTTTCTTTTCCAAAGTGTAGGAAAGGATAGTAATACTATTTTATTAGCTCTTGTTGAAGCTGGATTAAGGGATCAAACTACTTGTGCTACTTTAGCTCTTCCTGGTTCAAAGAAAGATGAAAGTGAGCTCGCAAGTGAGATTGCCAAAAAGCTTGGATTTAAACATGTAAAACTATATTTACCCCCCAAAATTACCTCTACAGAAATAGATATACTTGAGAAATATTTTTCTTCTATACCTTTTTCTTGTGCTGATGGAAATCTTTTAGGCTATCCTTTGTATCAGTTACAGATAGATTTTTCAGGAAGCAACCTTCTTGACGGAAGCGGAAATGACTATTATTTTGGTCATGTTCCAAGACCTATAGAGTATAAAAGGCAAAAAATTTATCCAAAATTTAAATTTTTAAGACCTTTAGCAGAAAGGCTACCTTCTGGGAATATAATTCACCGCTTAGCTCGATCTCGTTGTGAAATGGTAGGTTTCACCGGAATTACTTTGGCAGATCTTTTGAAATTCTATCCTCAAGCAGAACCAGTTTATCCCTATTGGTTTTCTGAGGATGAAAAGAGAAAAGATTGGGACTATTTTGACTTGAAAGCTGATGTTTGGGTAACTTATGCAGAGTTTGGAAATGTTATACGGAAAGTAAGCAATTTTACTGACACTTTTGAAGTAAATTTAGTTCTACCTTGGGCAGATGAAGCATTAGCAGACTACATAGGATCTCTTGATGAAGCTGAGGTCTTAGATAGGGGAAATTTTAAGAATAAACTTCCTTTAAGAAGACTTCTTTATGAGAGATTAGGGATTGACAGTGATAAAATTGGCAAGTTTTCTTACAGTTTTCCGACTCTTTCTTTCCTTGAAATGATGAAAGACAGGGTAAAGGAGGAAGTTTTAAGCTGTAAAGTTTGGGAAAGAAAAGGAATAGAAAAATTTTGGAGAATTTTAGAAGAAAGAGCTAAAAAAGATAAACTTTGGCAAAAGATCTATGAGAGGCTCTTTTTCTTATCGTCTTTTATTAACCATAGCAAATACTTAAACTCAGAAAAACCTTGAAAATATCTCAATTGTTCTTTTTTCAAAGACTTCAGGGGAAAAAGCTGTATGAAAGCGATTCTTAGCATTTTTTCCTAAAAGTTCAAGCTCCTCCTTTGGTAAATAGTAAATCTTTTTCAAAGCTTCGGCTATAGCTTTAGTATCTCCTTTTGGAACAAGGTAACCAATTGGTTCTTCTGTTGCAAAGATATCAGGTAGTCCTTCAGCATCAGTTGCAATTATGGGAAGCCCTGATGCAAGACCTTCAAGAACTGCAAGGGGCATCCCTTCTTTAATTGAGGTATGAACTAACACATCAAAAGCGCAAAGATAGATAGGAACTAAATTTGGTGGGACCCTTCCTACAAAGAATATCCTATTTTCAAGAGAGAGGTTCTTTGTTAAAGTCTCACATTCCTCTTTAAGAGGACCGTCTCCCACAAAGACAATTATTGCTTTTGGCAAGTTTTCAGCTACCTCGCGAAAAGCTTTAATAAGATCAATTTGTCTTTTTTCAGGACGAAATTTTGCTACCATTCCAAAAATAAAGGCTTGCTGTGGAAGATTTAACATTATTCGTGCTTCATCTTTGCTTAGGGTTTCAGGAAAGGCTTCCAAGTCAAAAGAAGTGTATAAAAGTTCAACTTCTTCAGGCTTAACTAAACCAGTAGCTATTAGTTCATTCTTTAAGGCTGAACTATTCACTAAAATGCAGTCTATTTTATTTTTAAAGAGCCTAAAAAAGAGCTTTCTTCCGGGATGTTTTAAGGTTTCTCCTACTACAATGTGATAGATGATTTTAAGCTCAGGGTAGAATAGTTTTGTTAATACCGCATAGCGTAAAAATCTCCAGCGATGAGTAAGAACAGCTTTTATTTTTTCTTTTTTAACAAAATTTAAAAAGTACTTTAAAAACTTAAAAGAAAATTTACGCAAAACCTCATTTCTTTTAAAAGGCAAAGGATGAAAATAAGCTAAATCTTTTGGAAGATGGGCATCCTTAAGGTATTCTTCAAAGATCAAAGTATAGGGAATAAAACCATAATTTTTAAGAATTTTAAATTGTAAATAATGCCGTCTATTACCGATGCCATCAAGAAGAAAGGCTATTTTTTTCATTTAGTCCCCAAATTAGTCCGCTTGTTATCCAAAAAGGGGTAAACCTTGTTCCTTCATCAGTTCCAAAAAAGAAAGAAATTATTAAAAAAGCAATCAAGTAGCCTGAAAGAAAAACAAGAAACGGTTTTTTAGTTTCAAAACGCCACATTTTGTATGTTTTAAAGATGTTATAAAAACAAAAGATAAGAAAAATAATTAAAGTATGAATTCCAGCTTGAAGCCAGATATTAAGAAAAAGATTATGAGGATTCCCATGTCTTAAAGCAAGTTCGTTAGTTTGGGAAAGAGACTGCTTTTGTGTCTTCCAACCAATCCCAGTTCCAGAGAAAGGATCCTTTAAAGCTGTTTTTAAGTATATTTGCCACATATAAATTCTTTCTCCAAAAGAACCAGCTTCTGCATACTTTCCCTGAAGTAAAAGATGAACTTTATCATAACGGATAAGCAAATTTCCTCCACTTGGCGTCATAAGCAATATTCCAGTAAGAAAAGTCAAACCTAAAGATAAAGATAAGCCAACAACTCTAACAGTTTTATGCTTAAAAAGTAAGCCTATAAGTAAACCAGAAAAGATTATAGATAAAATAGCTGCTCTTCTTCCAAGAACTATTTCCATAAAAAGTGAAAAAAAACTTATAAAAAGAAAGAAAACCTTTAAGTTTTTTCTTTTTTCAACAAAATACAAGCCTAAAAAGAAAAAAAATACAAATACATAAGAGGTAAGAGTTGTATTAAAACCTTTTAGCAAGCTAATATCGTCTGCAATGAATATAGTGCTGGAACAATGGTTACTTACTAAACAGAGCTTAATTCCTGAATATAAATGGTGTAAACTTACAGCTAAACAAGTCAGTGCTGGTGGAAGATAAAAGAGGGAAGAGTGATAAAATCCAGTTTCATCTTTTAGTTTTAAAGCTAAAAAGAGAGCTAAAATTATATGAAATAGATAGTTTTTTAAAAAATCTTCAAAGGTTCTTACTGGGGTAGGAGGCATAAAGGCAAAGGGAAGAAGAAAGAAAAGAAAGATTAGGTTTAAGATGAGTGCTCCTTTAGGTAAATTTAAAAGAACTTTTGGTTCACGGATTAAGTTTATAAAAAAAAGAAGGGTTAGTAGACTAAAACCAATCCAGAGGAAAGCTTTAGAATGGGCAAAGAAAATAGCAATCCAAATAGCTAACCAGCTAATAAAAAAAACTTTATTCATAGAATATCAAAATTATTCTAAAATAAGCCCTTGTCAATAGGTTTAAAGTTATAAAATTTTCGGTTAAAATCTCAAGATAAGCTTGTTAAAAGGGATAATAAAAAGTTGAACCAAATAGTTATACTTAGACCTAAGATTGGGTTTGGGATTGGAGGGGCAGAGGCTCATGCAGGAATGGTTGCAGTAAAGCTTTTAGAGCGAGGCTTTAAAGTGGGAGTTGTCGCTCACACTGTATCTTTTCCTGAAGAAATTTTAAAAAAACTTGAGGTCTATAAAATAAAATGGAAAGGTTTTGGGTCTATCCCAAAACATCTTTTTTTTATTTATCAAGCCAAAAAAATTCTTTCTAAGCTTTCTAACTACCGACTTATAAGTTTTTTTCGTTATCCCTATACATCAGATCTTTTTATAATGTGTGACCCAATGGTAGCTTTTTTACAAAAACA
>Ga0197143_1001922_pt1 | contig 16353 bp, 17 predicted proteins | sample GBS70_MetaG_FD_148603 | JGI IMG/M metagenome (GOLD analysis project Ga0197143, IMG submission 148603) | Sediment microbial communities from Great Boiling Springs, Gerlach, Nevada, United States - GBS 70_MetaG | ecosystem: Environmental > Aquatic > Thermal springs > Hot (42-90C) > Sediment...
GAGCTCAAGTAGAGCTCGTAGTTTGTTTCCTCGCGGAAACGCCCTTTCTTCCTAACGATCTTCAGCTGGGGTTGAAGCTTCTCGAGAAGAGATAACGGTTTCTCGCAGAACGCGAGAGAAAAACTAGAGCTGAGTTCGCTTTCCCAGCTACTCAACAGTAATGGCCCCCGTTGGGCAGCCTTCAGCTGCAGTCTTAGCGTCGCCCGCTAGGTTGTCCGGAATTTCGCCTATCGATTCGCTTTCGCCATCCTCTTTCCTGAACGGTTCCTTGATCCTGCTCTTGAAGGTATTCGGATCCTCTTCGAAAATTTGGGGCGCTAAAGCCCAGCACGCTCCACAACCTATACACAACGTTTTGTCAACTCTTACCTTCGGCATGCTTATCGCGTACCCCCTTCGCGGCAGAATAAAACGTTATCGGTGCAAGGGGCTGTAGCATCGTACCTGGAGAACGACATTCGACTTCCGGAAACTCTCCAAAGCTCTCCGGCGCAGATTCTGCGCGCGAAAACGTCCTGCTATTCTCGCTAGGGAATGTGAAGCGCGACTTTGAGCGGGGAGAGACGCTAGTAGCCGAACTGTAGCGTGCACGCTTAACCCAGCTTGAGGCTCAAACGCTTCCCTCGAGCTGGTGGCACCTCCCCCTTCTTGATCCTCTCGACTAGATCGATCACCCTTCTCTTGATCTCGTTCCTGACCTCCCGCGCTTCGTCAAGGCTCATGCGAGCTGGATCGGGGACCTCCCAGTGCTCCACGTACCTGGTGTACACCGTCGGGCAGGTGCCCGACTCCGATTCCCCGCACACGATCACACCGATCTCGGCGATCCTCTGCAGCTCGGGAGTGAGGGGCTTCGGCTTCTTCCCCGAGATGTCGATCCCCTCTTCAAGCATCAGCTTTACCGCGTTGGGGTGTACCTCCTCAGCGGGCTTGCTGCCAGCGCTCACAGCCCGCCATCCGGGAGGCGCCATCGCGTTGAAGTAAGCTTCCGCTATCTGGCTCCGAAAGCGGTTCTCCGTGCAGACGAAGAGCACGATGCGCTCGGCTTCGCCCACAGAGCGCGTCCTCGGAGGCGGGACGCTTAAGCTTTACGCGCTAGGCCAGTACTCCGGCGCTACGCTCCGCCTGAGAGTGGGGTCGCCGCTCAACCTCCAGAGGCCTGAGCGCGGTGCGATGATCTCTATCCCGAGCGCTTCGGCGAGCGCGTCGCTGATCAGCACCTCGTACTCCCCCGGCACGCTCACCGCCCGAGCCGTTACCCACGGGGTTTCACGATCCTCAAGCTCCATCTTCACTTCCACTTGTCCCAACACGTACGCTACTGTATCAGCCCCCACGACCCTGTACCTCTCACCCTTCAACGCTTCCAGGCTGAATGACAGCCTCCTCGCGAGCGCGAGGGGGATGTGCACTTCTGGTTCCTCCGCCTCGTACCCGCTGTTGACCAGCGCGCTAGTCCTCGCCGCGCGATCCCCCTTCCTCACGCTCAACAACACGTAGACTCCCACCGCTCCCCACCCTCACGAACCTGCCCAACCGCCTCCTTGCCCGCTGCAACAGCAGCCTCCTGCTCGCGAACCTCCCGAACCTCTTCATGCCGCCTGTAATTGCTCTTGAGCTTTTATATGCGTTTCACAGCGCAGGCGCCGAACTCCAGCGCTCATCGTCTTCTGCGCGGGCTCGCGGAAAGGCGCAGCAGCTGCGCAGTGCCCTCTTTCGCGTCTAATTCCCTCAAGTGCTGGGCGGCCCGCAGGAAGTACACGATTGCGGTTAGCGACGCGTGGGCTAGGGCGGCAGCGAGCGCGAGCAGCGGGCAGCCTGCAGCGGAGAAAGCGATGACGTATATCAGGTACACGTTCCTCCTCCCGTCGACCAGAGCGAACGCCCTGTCGAAGGGGGTGTAGTGCTTCAGCGGCTTGCCGGTGGTAAGGGCGAACTGGTTGTAAACGTGCCTCACGAAGCAGTCCACGACGAGAAGGGTCACCCCCAGCGATGCCGCGAGGATGCCGTAGCTGTGAAAGGCGAGGCCTAGCGCGAAGGAGGCGTAGAGCGCCTGCTCGTAGAGAGCGTCGAGCGAGTGCTCGAGGTGCCCTAACCTCGTGAGGATCCCCCGCACGCGGGCCAGCTTGCCGTCGACGCCGTCCAAGATCCCGGCGAAGTACGAGAGGAGCGCCGCTGGCAGGAAGCGCCCGCTGAGGAACAGCAGCGCGGCGGGCACCGCGAGCGCGTTAACAGCGAGGGTTACGCGGTTGGGGGTAACAGCCCTGCAGTCGCCGAGGAGCTTGACGAGCGCGTTCTCGAGGGGGGTGTTGAGGAGCGAGGTGAAGTGGACGCCTTTCTGGGCCCAGCGCACTAGTGCGCTCCTAGCGGCCTTGAAGTCGCCGGCGTAGACGCACGCCGGCCTGTGGCGGGGCTCCGCTAGCTCGTCGAGCTCCACCCAGCGGCCGGCGCCGCGAGCCGGTTTCTCCAGCACGCGGTCCCCCGCGTGCAACCCCCGCGCGTAATCCCCTTCGACGAAGCGCTTCAGCGTCCCCAGTTCCACGAGGAAGTCGCCTTCGATCAAGAGCTCCGCGTCGGAGGAAGGCTCTTCCTCCAGTGGAAGGTACTCCACTCGAGCGCCTAAATCGGCGTCGTCCAGCAGAGCCCTAACGGCTTTCAGGACCTCGCGTTGGGCGACGATCACGAAGCTCGAGAAACCCAAGCTCTTCAGAGCTGAGATCCACCGAACCACAACCGGTGTCCCGAAGTGCTCGATGAGAGCTATCGGCGCCGGCCCTTCTCGCGTTTCGGAAAAGCCCCGAAAGAGTATGATAGCCTTACGCTCCACCCTCGCTCACCGCTTCGGCCACTTTCCTGAGGACGCGCTTGAACGCGTCCTCGAACGTCGCGTAAACCACCTTGGCGAGATCATAGAGGAGGATAATCACGACCACCAGCAGCGCTAGGGCGACCACACGCGATAAAACTTCCCCGATCACCGGCAGGGGCCGCAAGGCGCTCGGCACGAACGCTAAAGCCAGCCAAGCCGCGGCCAAGTACAACGCGTCCAAGCCAATGTGCCTAGCCACGCTCTCCGTTATCCCGAGCGCTCTCACAATTCTTGACGTGAGTGCGTCTACGAGGATCTTCGCCCCGATCAAGACCCTGTACCCGTAGTACACGGTGAGTATAAGCGCTAAGGGCGGTACCACGTCCCCCACTCTCAGCTCCAGCCACTCGAGGTTGAGGAGTACCACGTCCCCGAAGTAGCTTTGCGCGTAGGAGAGAGCCAGGAGGGCGAGCGTGAGCTTGAACCCACTCGCGGCAGCGGCCCTCAGCCTACGCTCCGCGTGCCCCACCCTCACTCCGAGCTTTGGGAATGCCTCGCCGGTAGGCTTGGGCGGCGCTACTGGAAGCCCTGCGGGCCGCGCGACTGACAGGTTGCTGCAAATCCAGTAGGCTAGCGCGACCGACCCGAAGCCGGCGAAGGCTACTGCAGCCGTCACGGCGTACTTCAAGAGGGGGTCCGCGATCCAAGCCAGCCTACCCGGCCTCCCCTCCCCGCGCCCGAGGAAAGCCGGTACCGCTGAGCTGGCTGCAGCAAGCGCGGTAAGCGGCTGCGAGTAGGGGGTTTGCTCGCCCAGCGCGGTTACGACGAGCGAGAGAGCGCTTACTTCCGCGATTAGCTCGGCAAGCGCGATGGCCCTCGTCAAGCCCTCTCCAGCTCGCGCTAGGGCCGCGGAGAGGTCAGCCAGATCCCCGAGGAACGCGACTGCATATAAGAGAGCGAAAGCGAGAAGCGGCTGCAGAGGCGGGGCAGCCAGCATTACCGAGCCCAGCGCGAAGAGGAGCGCGGCCGCTAGGAGGGCGACTCTCGCTCGCGCGTGGCAGGGCCTGAGCGCCGCGAGCCTGAACGTTGCGGGTCTGACGAGCGCGAGCGTCAGGGGGCCCAAGTGCTTTTTCCCGTAATCCCTGGCTAGGATCCTTTTGCAGAGCTCTCTGGCTTTCGCCAGGTCCTCGACCGTGTCCACATCTTTCCACAGGAGCCCGGTGACGTCCACGTAGTCCACTTCGCCGTCCTTAGCCGCCAAGTCGAGCGCGTCGCCTATCGATGCCGTAGGCCCCCTCTCGGAGATGACCTTCTCGACGTAAGCGGAAGCACCTTCCCTAACGAGGATCAAGCCCGTGTCGATACCGTACCTCGATTCCAAACCCTTCCCGACCGCCGCCACCGCTCCCGCAGCGAGCACTACCTTCAAGCCCTCCCGGGCTTCCGCTAGGGAGGGCTTCCGGTCGAGGCACACAGTGAAAGCCTTGCTCGAGCGGTGGGAGATGAGGCGCCTCAGCATCTCGTACTCGAACACGTGGTCCGACATCGCCACGAGGAATGGGGGTTTCACGTGCTTGAGCGCCGTGTACACGCTGTACAGGTTGCCGAACTCCTCCCTGTCCACGGTCAGAATAACTACAGGGGGGCCGAGCTTGGAGCGGAAAGCCTCAACGAACTCCCTCCTCGTAACCAGGTACACCGGCGAGAGACCGGCCCTCCTGAACCTCTCGAGAATGAAGTCGGCGATCGTAAGGCCGGGCTCCAGCTCCATGAGGCTCTTCGGCCGCTCCTCAGAGTAAGGTCTCAGCCTACTCGCCACGCCGCCCGCGACGATGACGACAGGAAGCATTAAAAACGCGAGACCACGTTCGGATAAAAGTTTTCGTCACTATCAGCGCCAACATCGTGCTTAGGTACCTCAAAGATGTCAGATACTTTCATAATAATACTTTAAAACAATCACGTTTGAAAGCGTACAACTAGAGGAGGGCGCTTACAGAAGACCATATTAACCTCCTTTTCGATCCGATAAACGACGGAACATGTTGTCTAAGCACCCGTTAGAACTCCCCCCGGGCAGGAAGCTGTCTAGGGAGGAAGTTGCAGACGCGCTGAGGCTCTCCATAATTGCGGAGCTCGATGCGGTGAGCCTTTACCTGCAGCTGGCCAGGGCGATAGAGGACGAAAGGGTAAGGAGAGTGTTCGAGGACATCGCGCGCGAGGAAAAAACGCACATAGGCGAGTTTCTCGCAGTACTGAAGAGCTTCGACCCCGAGCAGGTCGAAGAGCTGAAAGCTGGAGCAAGCGAGGTGGCGGAGCTGACCGGTGTAACTGCCCCAGACCCGCCTCAAGCCGAGGCTCAAGCCGAGCCGTTGACGGCCGAAGAGTGGAGCTACCTTTTGAGCCAGTTCAGGTCTGCTGCCGATTCCGCCAGGGTGTTGAGGCGTCACCTTCCGGTCACTAGGGTTGGCAGGGGTGCTTATACGGTTCCGGTCGAGAGGGCGGGAGGGCAGAGCGAGGTTCTACCGTTGAAGGAGCTGGCGGTTAAGTTCCGCTTGAGCCAGCGGGCTATCGACTACGCGAGGGGGGCGAAGCAGCCGCTGGAGATCGCAGACGCGTTAAAAGCCGCGGTGGAGCTCGGCTTCAGCGAGGATAGGGTGGTGCTGGAGGTGCTCGCGAACTTGAAGGAAGCTGCGAAGCTGGCTGCCACGGGCTGGGACGAGCCGGGAGCAGCTTTAAACGAAATCGCCGCCGCTATCGCTGAGCTGCTGAAAGCCCAAGCGACCCCGCCTTTCGTCGCTTTCGTCAGTCCCAGCAGGTACGCGAAGCTGCTAGCGGTGCACGAGAGAACTGGCGTCATGGAGCTGACTAGGGTCAAGGCACTGGCCGAGGTGGTCGCAACCCCCTCGTTGCCCGACGATACCGTATTAGTCGTTTCCGCTACTCCCAGGGTCCTCGATCTCGTGCTCGGAGCCGACACAGAGGTAACTTACATGGGTCCCGAGGACGGCTTCCACGCGTTCAGAGCTTGGGAGACGATAGCCATAAGAATTAGAGACGAGCGTGGCGTAGCGGTGCTCAAGCAAAGGTGATGAACGTGGAAGCTGTTGCTCAAACTTTAAGGAAGCTGGCTGAAGCTGAGCAGAAGTACGCTGAGGAGCTCAGGAAACTCGCAGAGTCGGTTAGGTACGCTACGGTGATCGGGGCTGTGATCGACGCGGTTGCCAGCGACTCTGAGAAGCACGCTCGCCTCTACGAGTCGATGCTGAAGATCGTGTCTGGCTGGCACCAGCCGGGTCTCATAGGTGAGGACTTAAAGCTCGTAGCTCAGGTTATCGACAAGCACATTGAGACCGAGAGGCGGATGATCGAGGAGACGAGGAAGCTGCTCCTGGAGGTTGCAGACTCTAGGATGCGCCTGCTGCTTGCAGCCATATACGAGGACGAGGTCAAGCACCATCGCGTGCTTACAGACATAAAAGACAAGATAGCGAGAGCTGATACACTCTCGGAGGAGGAGTTCTGGGAAGCGGTTTGGAGAGACAGCCCCTGGCACGGAACGCCGGGAGGTTAGCTTTTTGTTAGATTTTTTTAACCGTAGCGCTCTGTTCTTAGTAGTCATGGAGCGCGATCGTAAAGAATCTTAGCGATCTCTCTGAGCACCTCCTCTTCTCCTTTCTCGCTTTCGACTAGCTGGTGCTCGGCGTAGCCGTTCTTCGCTCCTACCACCTTCTTGCTGGCGAACTCAACCGCTTTGCGCGCAGGGTGGGTGACAACGTCCACGTAAGCTCTAACTATCGCCGCTGCCGTAGCTTCCTGAAGCACGATCGTTTGATCTTCAAGCTCGATCACGAGCCTCAAATGCTTGTGTCCAGGTGGGATCGCCGCTATCACTCTCTTTACCTTCTCGTTCGGGTAGACACGTATACTCGCCACGACTTTAACGCGAGAACCGGTTTTTATGCTACACGCGCTTAGGCAAGACCCGTAGTGGTCGCCAGCCCACCGTAATGGGCTAACAGCGATATATCGCGACCCATACCTTGAGCTAGCCCGTCACAGCGAGTAGATCCTGAATATTACCCAGCCCTGTTTACAGGGGTATCTCCCCCCTCTTTTTCCCGCGCTCGATAATGCCACTGAGCGGCGCGTGAACAGCAGCACTTTGACATTCACCGGAAGCTTGCCGAGGAGCGGCGGCGAGCTTCGCTTAAGGGGTTCGCTTTGAGCCCACGCGCGGACGTTAAGTGGGAGCCATAGGAATAGCTTAAATAAGTGGGATTAAAGTTCTCCCGCGTGTCTGTAGTCAGAGTTGATTCAAAGGGTAGGTTGGTCGTGCCTAAGCGCATTCGGGATAAGGTGGGCCTGAGGGAGGGGGGCTTCGCGAAGGTGTACGCACGGGACGGAGTCATAGTGATCGAGCCTCTGAGGTCCGTGGGTGAAGCGTACCTCGGTGTTTTCAAAGTTGATTCGTGGCCTGAGGATCTCGATTCTTTCATAGTTGAAGCGGTGAAGGAGTTTTGGTTGAGAAAAGCTACATCGACGTAAACGTCTTCGTGTACTGGCTCGGCGGACACCCCGTTTACGGAGATAGAGCTAAAGAATGGGTTGACGCCGTAGCGCGCTCGTCGAGAGGCGTTTTCTTCACGAGCTCTCTAACCTTTTACGAAGTTGCAGTTATACTAGCTGGTTTAACAGGCATGGACTTGAAGAATGTGGAGTTCGTTGAGAAGCTCGCGTCCGCCTTTAGAGAGCTAAGGGGGCTTGAGGTCGTTGACCTGGAGTCACGCGATCACGCGAGCGCAATCGAGCTAATGAAAAAGTACATGCTCGACCTCGAAGATGCGCTGCACTTGTCTGTGGCCTTACGCGCGGGAGCCCGCAGGATGGTGTCTAACGATGCCGATTTCGATAGAACACCGCTGACTAGGGTGTTTTAACACGAAGAAAAATAGAGAATAAGGAGTTCGACCTTACGCGTACTTCCAGACTCCCCTGCCCCTATAGTTGAACACTATCGTTTTGTAGGCGCTGACGTACTCGACTGAGTACGCTATGCCCTCCCTGCCGATCCCAGACTCCTTCCTGCCGCCGAAGGGGTAGTAGCCAACCCCGTGCCTGGGCATGTCGTTGACGTATATCGCACCGAACTCTAGAAGGCGCACTAGCCTCCTGATCCTGTCCATGTCCCAGCCGAATATGGCGGCGTCCAGACCGTACCTACGCCCGTTCGCCAGCTCCACGGCCTCCTCCTCGCTGGAAAAGTCCGTTACGAGAGCTACGGGGGCAAAGATCTCCTCCCTGTAGAGCCTCATCTGCTTCAGTGCGCTCTTATCCCTCACTTCAACGAGCGTAGGCTCGACGTAGGTGGAACCCAACCTCCTGCCGCCGTACAGTAGCCTACCGCCTTTGCTCAAGGCTTCCTCGACAGCCTCCATCATCTCGTCGGCCGCGCTTGGGTCGATGAGCGGACCCATCACCGTGTCTGGATCCCTAGGGTCGCCAACGGTCACTTTCGAGAGCCTTTCGACAATCTTACCGGTAAACTCCTCGTAAATGGGCTTCTCGACGAGGACGAGTTTGATCGCGTCGCAGCGCTGACCGGCGAAACTGTAGATTCCGGCCGCAATCCTCTCAGCCGCGAAATCGAGGTCGGCGTCGGTCAGGACGATCGCTGGGTCACCGCCGCCCAGCTCCATTATGAACTGTTTTATGCCCGCTACCGCCAGCACCCTCTTTCCGGTCGAGCTGCTGCCCGTGAAGCTGATAACGTGCACCCGCTCGTCCGCTACCAGCTTGTCGCTCTCGGCTCCGGGGACCGTCAGCACGGCGAACGACTCGCTCGGGAACCCGGCTTCTTCGACGAGCTTCGCGAAGAGGAGGACGGGAACCGGGTCGGCGGAGGGCGGTTTAACGACAATAGAGTTCCCGGCAACCGCGCTGTAGGCGAACTTCGAGACTGTATCGAAGAGCGGGTAGTTGAAGGGGATTATCGCCAAGACAACCCCGTAGGGCTCCCTCCTCACAATCGCTTCTGTTTCCAGCGTGGTTGGATCCCAATCGCCGGGAGCGTACTCGCCGAAGATCTTCCTAGCGTCGAGGTCCGCTCTCCTCAACCGGTCGATGCTCGCCTCCACCTCCCCGAGAGCTTGACCCTTCGTCTTCCCGCTGTTAACGACCAACGCGTTCGCTAGATCCTCCTTGTGCTCTTCCATGAGGTCTGCGATTCGCTCCAGGATTTCGAGCCTCCTCCAGCCCGGCGTATCTCTGATCCTCCACCTTCCGACCTTGTACACGCGGCCAAGAGCTTTGTCGACCTCCTCCCAAGAGAGCCGAGGCACCTCTGCGATAACGCTGGAGTCGATCGGGGTCTTTACCTTCATGAACTCCCTCCCGCTGACCCACTCGCCCGCGGCGTAAGCTCTGAAGCGGTAAACCCCGTTCACAATCTCGTAAACTCCCGCGAAAACCTTACCCCTGATCGATAGCATACGCTTCTCCCAGAGCTTCAGTGTTTTTAAACTTATGCCGCAGGTATAGCCGGGCAGGTCTCAGCGAGCTAACCAGTCTGAGCCAGCAAGGAATAGGAACGGCTAAATACCTCTGCACGCCAATACCGGAAGGGATGGATCAGAAGCTCGTACTTGAAGCCGTAAGAAGGTACTTGCGCGCGGGCTACGCGCTGGTGGGAAGGCACTCCGCGGTAGAGGTGTGCAGGTGGACGAAAAGCGCTCTCAAAGGCGGGCACATGTGCTACAAGCGGTGGTACGGCGTGAGGAGCCACCGGTGCGTGCAGATGACGCCGGTGCTCAACTTCTGCAACTTCGCTTGCCTTTTCTGCTGGAGGCCCCACGTTGAGGGGAGGTTCGAAATACCGGCTGGCTGGCGGTGGGACGAGCCGGCAGACATCGTCGAAGGGGCGATCTACGCGCAGAGGAAGCTGCTGGTTGGCTTCAAGGGGAACCCGCAGACCACCATGGAGCGGTTCCTGGAGGCGATGCACCCTAGGCACATGGCAATCAGCCTCGACGGGGAGCCGGCGCTCTACCCGAGGCTCGCCGAGCTGATCAGGGAAGTGAAGGCTAGGGGCATGACCGCGTTCCTCGTTACGAACGGTTCGGTGCCGAGCAGGCTCGAAGAGCTGATCGAGAGGGGGGCGGAGCCGACCAACCTGTACGTTAGCGTGTACGGCCCGAACAGGGAAGTGTTCGAGAGGTCTGCCAAACCCCTCACGCCGAAGGCTTGGGAGCTGGTGATGGAGACGCTCGACTTGCTGCCTCGCTTCAGCACCCGCACGATCATGCGGCTCACGATGGTGAAGGGCTTGAACATGGTGGATCCCGAGGGCTACGCGAAGCTGATCGAGCGCGCCCAGCCGAGGTTCGTCGAGCTGAAAGGCTACACGTGGGTCGGCGAGAGCCAGAAGAGGCTGCCGATCGATGCGATGCCGAAGCTCGGCGAGCTGGAAGCATTCGCCAGTAAGATCACCGAGCTGACCGGCTACCGGGTCAAGGTCTCCGACGAGAAGAGCAGGGTCGTCATGCTCGTGCGCGACGAGGAGACGTGGGAGTGGAACCTGAAGCTGATCGAGCAGCAGCGCGCGCTCGAAGAGAAGCTGGACGCCGAGTGGAGGAAGAAGGTCGGCGACTTCAAGATCAGAAACCTCCCACCGCCGCCCGTCCCTGTCCTCACGCCCGACGACCTGAGACGGTTGGCGGGCGCGGTCCCGCAGCGCTCGCACGCTGGCGAAAACGCCCCATTCTAGCGCGCGCTCAGTCACTTGCGCGCAATCCAGCCCTAGCGACAGCCCTTGCCGCAAACCCAGCGGGGGCTACTAATCCGTCTCTGCATTCACAGGCTGCGGATGCCGATTTTTCGCGTTGAGGCGGAGGTGCTAGCCGGTTTTAACCTTGAACTCCTCGTTAACGACTATCTTGTCCTCCTCCAGGTGCTCGAGCACGAGCTTCCTCACGTGCTTCGGCAGCGCCTCGCCCGGGAGAACCCCGCGCAGCCTCCTCCCCCTCAGCGCCCGGAGGAGGGCTACGGTGCAGAGGGCTGTGGGGTAGGTTATGTACGTGGCGCCGGGCAGGAGCTCGTTGACCTTGCGCTGGCTCGGAAAGAGGACGAAGCGCCGGGATTCCGCCGGCTCGTCGCCCACCTCTCCTTCCGCTGCAACCTCGATTGCGAAGTAGGCGTCCTCCAGCTCGCCCTCCCGCACCATCCTGAGGACCTCCTCTGGGGCAGGCGAGGGGGGTAGGATGTGGTAGAGCAGCTCCCTCGGGCTGACGAGAGCCTTGCCGATGCGGACCCGCTCGCCGCTGAGGATCCCCAGCCTGTAGAGCGCCCTCAGCGTCTCGACGTCGCTGCCTCCCGCGTAGTACTGGAAGTTCCTCAACTTGACGAAGTGGGGTATCGTGTACGCTTCGTCGTTGAGGATTGCGTAGCAGCGGACGGTGCCGAGGGGCTCGGGCAGCTCGAAAACGGTGCTCTCCCCGAACGGCTCGAGCCAGACGAACCTACCGCCCCTGTACGCGAGCACGGGGGTTGCGCTCATCAGCATCTCCTCGCGCGACCATGGGATGACGAACGCGCTCCCCCGCTGGTCCTCAACCGAAACCACCCTGACGGTCTCGACGCTATCGAGATCCTCGCACGCTTCGCGGACGAGAACATTCGCCAACCCAGGCGAGGCTCCGAAGTTGATGACCGCTGGAAGCCCCGCGTCGGCGAACTCGCGCGCGAAAGCCAGCTGCTCCGCCCGCACGCGCTTCCCCCCGTAGCACGCCATGTCGACGTACCCTGCGCCAGCCTTCAGCGCTGCCTGCATCACCAACGGGTTCAGCGGTACCTCCCTCCTACCGACCCTGGCGAATGTTGGTAGAGCGTTCACCGCGAAGTCGAAACCCTTCAGCTTGGCCGCAAGCTCCTCTGTGTTCAGGGCGTCAACCTGCTCGACCGGGACGTCGCGCACCTCCTCGAAGCTCAAGTACCTCTTCGCAATATCCAAGCTCCGGTCGAAGCACACGATCTCTTCAGCCACCCGCTTCAGAGCGACCAAGCGGGCAACAACGGAGCCTACCGCCCCGCAACCCAATACCGCCAACCTCAAGAGGCTCCCTAGCGTTGTAAAGCCTCACTTAATAAGTACTTTCCAACTGGGACAGAGATAAAAGCGCAAGAGGGAAAGGGGGTTCGTGCAGCTCGAACCTCCAGCCGGCGTTTACAGGCTTTCGCTCAATGAGAACCTGTTCCTCCCCAGGGAACTAGTAAACGAGGTCGTCTCTAAGGCTATCGAGCTGGTCGACCCGCGCCTGTACAGGGACGCCTACGGGGAGGAGCTGGCCGAAAAGCTCGCGGAGTTCCACGGGGTTGAGGCCGGCGAGATTGTCGTGGGATCGGGAGCCGACCACCTCATCTACCTCCTCGCTCATTTCGGCCGCGAGAACGGGATCGCGATCGTGGAGCCGACGTTCGAGGAGTACGAACGAGCGGCGAAGCTTTCCGGCGCCCCGCGGGTCAAAGTGCTCCTCGACGAGGAGTTCAAGTTGAGGCCGGAGCGCGTGCTTTCGGTGAAAGCGGGGCTGCTCTACATGGCGTCCCCCAACAACCCGACGGGGAACCAGTTCGATAGAAGCGCGGTGGAAGAAGTGGTGGAAGGGTTTAGCGGCGTGGTCGTTGTCGACGAAGCTTACGCCGAGTACGGCCGGTACACGCTAATCCGCGAAGCGCCAGCGCGCGAGAACCTCGTTGTGCTCAGAACCTTCAGCAAGGCTTGGGGTCTCGCGGGGATGCGCGTCGGATACGCGGTTGCGAACAGGAAGCTCGCAACCCTGCTGAAGGAGAGGGGGATGGTTTTCGCGTGCTCGAGCCTCTCCCTCAAAGCCGCCGAGCTGATGCTGGAGCGGTGGAACGAAGTCGAAAAAGCCGTTGAAGAGTTAAAGCGGGCGAGGGAGTGGATGAGAACCGAAATGAGCAGGCTGCCGGTTCGGGTCTACCCCTCAGACGCTAACTTCCTCCTAGTCAAGCTCCCGGTCAGCTCCAGCTGGGCTAGAGAAAGGCTTCTGGAGAAGGGTTTCGCGGTCAAAGACGTTGGACGGATGCCGCTCTGCGAGGATAGCGTGCGGGTCACCGTACCGCCCAAGCCTATCGCCGAAACTTTCATAAAAGCTGTAGGGGAAATCCTGGAGCGTTAAGGGGTGTTGGGCTATGGCCACGCCCCGGCAAACCCGCCTCGCCCGCCTCCTCGAGGAGAAGTACGGTATCATAGGTAAGGTAGCCGGCCGCTACGTAACAGCCGGCTTGCACGTCGCGATGATGCACCCAACCCGCTACGGGCCAATCCACTTCGTCGCCCAGGGTAACGGCCTGAAGCTTGCCGTGGACGTGGTTGCGGAAGGCGACCCTCTAAAGGCGGCGGAGCTTTTGAAGAAGAAAGCAGAGCTCCTCAAAGCTAAACCAGTCCTAGTGCTCTACGGGTTAACTGGCGCAGGCATCGAGAAGCTGGCCGAGATGGGAGTTGAAGTTAGAAAGTTTAAAGGTTAGTTGCAGCGCCTAGCGAACTTGCTCGCGCGTCGCTCAACCGGCAGCTAGCCGGAGACTACGCCGCCTTCCTCTTTCTTTACGAGATCTCCCGGCTCAAGCCTCTTCACGTCCAAACCCTCAAAGTCCTTATCGTAACTGACGATCGCAGCCCCCAGCTTCTTCGCCACGTAGTAGTGCAAGCCATCATCGAAGTCGAGGCCTATCTTATCCGCTAGGTCAGCTGCCAGCGCCTCTTCCTCGAGCGGAAGGTCGATTACGCTCAGCCCACGCCAGCTCGCAAGCTCTCTCAGGATGCGAGACGCTAGCCTGGGCTCGCCAAGTATGGCTGAGATAGCGTGAACCGCGAAGTGAAGCATGCACGCGTCGACTTCGCCTCTCTTGACGCGGTCTAGGAAGGCTTTCGCCTCGCGCCACTTACTCCTCTTGTATAGCACCTCCAGAACCACGTTCGCGTCCACGACCAGCATACGCACCCCTTAACGCTTCAACGAGGTCCTCGCCAGCCCACGTGTACCCGGACTCGAGACCGAGACCTACGATCGCGTCCACCCCCTCGCCGGTAGAGGTTCCTAAAGCTTTAACGATAAGATCGGCCACAGCGGCGGACAATGCACCCTTCCGCAACCCGTACTTCTCGGCGACGTACCTCCTGAACCTTTCCGCTAGGGGCTTTGGAAGCTCCACCTTGATCACCTCCTTCTCGGCCACAAGTACTTTAGAACACAAGTACTTATAAACTTTGCAGCTTAGAGCCGGAGCTTGCATCGAGCCAAGCACATTTATTACGTTCCTTCCCGCAGCGGCGCCGATGGAAGGTCGTAGAGGGTTTATCCCCCCATCCTCTAAGCTGCCGGATATCTACCGAGATGGTTGGATCGATTTCAACAAGAACGGTGTTTTGGACCCTTACGAGGACCCGAGCAGGCCGGTGGATGAGCGCGTTGAAGACCTCCTCTCCAGGATGACCCTCGAGGAGAAGCTGGAGGTTCTGAGAGTATTCAAGAGGGTCGGAAGGCCTTTGCGCACGGTCGAAGAGGTGAACGAAGCCCAAAGGAGGGCTGTTGAGGAGTCTAGGCTCGGCATACCCTTGCTCCTCGTCACAGAGTGCCTACACGGGTGCATGGCTTTCGAAACCACCCAGTTCCCGCAGGCTATAGCTCTCGCCGCTACGTGGGACCCGGATCTCGTCTACAGGGTCGCTAAGGCGATTGCGAAAGAGACAAGGGCTAAAGGGTTCAGGCAGTGTTTCTCGCCGGTTGTCAACCTTGCGAGAGACGTCCGCTGCGGTAGGACGGAGGAAACGTACGGTGAAGACCCGTACTTGGCTTCGCTCATGGCTCGAAGCTTCTGCAAGGCTCTGCGAGAGGAGGGGGTTATCGCCACGCCGAAGCACTTCGCGGCCAACTACATAGCGGAGGGGGGAAGGGACAGCCACGAAGCCCACCTTTCCGAGAGGATCCTAAGGGAGACAGAGCTCCAGCCTTTCTACGCCGGGGTCAAGGCTGGGGCGTTATCGATCATGGCAGCCTACAACTCCTTGGACGGGGTTCCCTGCTCCTGCAACCGCTGGCTCCTCACCGACGTGCTCCGGAGGGAGTGGGGGTTCGAGGGCTTCGTGGTCTCCGACGCTTGGGCTGTACCCGGCCTCATCTCCAAGCACCGGGTCGCCGCGCGGCCGGAGGAGGCGGTAGCCTTATGCCTTAAAGCTGGTCTTGAGGTCGAACTGCCAACCGTGCTCTGGGGTGTACCCCTCGAGGACGCGCTGAAAGCCGGGTTGATCGCGGAGGAGGACATCGACGAAGCTGTTAGGAGGGTTTTGAAGGCGATGTTCGCGGTCGGGCTTTTCGACGAGCCCTACGTGAACCCCGAGGAAGCCGCCAAGACCGTCGGGTGCGAGGAGCACGTGCGGCTAGCTTACGAAGCTGCGAGGAAAGCGATCGTCCTGCTGAAGAACGAGGGGGGAGTGCTTCCCATCGACAGGGGCAAGGTCCAACGCTTGCTCGTCTTGGGCGGGGCGGCGAAAACTCTGAAGCTTGGGGGCTACAGCGGTGTACCCAAGCGCGTCGTAACACCGCTGGAAGCGATAAGGGAGAAGCTGGCTGGGAGCCGGGTAGAGCTCGAATACCTGGAGGTTTTCCCGGTGGAGATGGGGTGCGACAACGCCATCCAGATCAGGAACCCCAATACGGGCTTCCCGCTGCTCAGGACAAGGTACGTTTCACCGCCAGAGGGGTACGCTGGGGAAGGGGTTAGGATCGAGATCTTCGATAACCCCAGCTTCGAAGGGAAGCCGGTCGCCGACTACGTGGGCTTCTACTGGGTAGGTTTCAGGTTCGAGTGGGGCTACGGGAAACCCCACGAAGCTGTGAAAAGCGACAACTACTCGGTTAGGTTCACCGGCCGCTTCAATCCTCCGAAAGACGGCAGGTACGCTGTCTGCCTGTGGGTGGCCGGCGGTAAGGCTAAGCTAAGCGTTGACGGGCGCGTGGTGGCTGAAGCGGACGCTACCGGTGTGAGCGCGCGGAAGAAGGTTGTGCTCAACCTCTCGACAAGAGGCCACAGCTTTTCGCTCGAGTACTCGAGGACGAGGGGTTACGCGGCGGTGCGGCTGGGTTGGGAGCTCGTCGACTCGCCGGAGAGCGAAAGGGCTCTCGAGCTAGCGAAAACCGCTGATACGGTGGTGTTCTTCGCCGATGTAATCGAGGGAGAGGAGGAAGATAGGGCCGTGTTGAGGCTGCCCAAATCCCAAGAAGAGTTCATCGAGAGGTTGCTCGAGGTGAACCGGAATGTCGTTGTCGTGCTCATCGCCGGCAGCCCGGTGGTTGGCGAGTGGTTGTACAAAGTTCCGGCTGTCGTGCAAGCTTGGTACCCGGGGGAGGAGGGTGGTAGGGCGATCGCGGACGTGCTTTTCGGCGATTACAACCCTGGGGGCAAGCTCCCCTTCACGTGGCCCCACTGCGAGGGGCAGCTACCCCTCTACTACAACGCGAAACCTTCGGGCA
>Ga0197143_1001923_pt1 | contig 16335 bp, 14 predicted proteins | sample GBS70_MetaG_FD_148603 | JGI IMG/M metagenome (GOLD analysis project Ga0197143, IMG submission 148603) | Sediment microbial communities from Great Boiling Springs, Gerlach, Nevada, United States - GBS 70_MetaG | ecosystem: Environmental > Aquatic > Thermal springs > Hot (42-90C) > Sediment...
TCCCAAAACAATGGCATTTCAGCATCAAAAATTTTAGATCAAATAGATTTAACTAAAATAAATGAAAATCTAATAAATTTAGTAAATACAATAAAAGAAAAAATAAATAAAGAGATAGAAGAATTTAAGAATACTCCTGTATCAAAAGAACTAAATCCTTCATTATTAAGAGGTCTAATTTTCAGTGGGATACTAAGTAGTATTTTTCTTTTAGGTAATCCATTTTTAGCTTTAGTACCATTATTATCTACAGCAATATCATATAAAATCGGTGAAAAAATTGAAAATCCATTATATTCATTAATATCATCTTTAAGCTTACCAATTGCTATAAACTCATTAATATTGTTATCAAACTCTATAAATCTCTTAAGTACTATTTCTTTATTATTAACTTCATCTATGATATCTACAATAGGATTATTAAATTCAACTACTTCTAAAGAAGTAAATGATATAAAAAACTTTTCAATGCAAACTTTACCTATTAATTATTTTTTAAATATCCCATTAACAATAAATTTAGTATCAAATTTTTCTTCAAGCTTAGCTAATGTATTCGAAATGGATGAAAAGAAAAAAATAATATTTTCAACATTAGTAAATATAGGATTATCATCATTATTAGCCTTACCTTTTGGTATCACTAACTTTGCTATATTTAGTGCTTTAACTGCTTTATTTTCAATTATCAATTTAAAAGCTGCTCCCAAAATTGAAAATTTACTAGATAAATCCCAAAATTACTTATCAAACAAAATCTCTAATTTTTTAAAAGATAAATTAAGTTTTTTAAGCAAATTACCAACGGCTTTAAGGTCTTTAATTGCAGGTTTAACAATAGGTGGAGTAAGCTCATTATCTACTACAATATTAATTGGATTACTAAGCCCAATTTTAGGCCCCTTAAGCTTTTCTATCCCCTTAGCTACCTTCTTAATAACTACATTCTCCGCTACTAAATCATTCTACACAACGCTAAAAGCTAAAGAACAATCACTAAAACTTATAAATAATTTAGAACACTTAATAGAAAATAATCAAACCGATAAAGCAGTCCAAACCTATAAAGATTATCTATTAAATAACAATTCCCAAATGGATTTATCAAAATTATCAGATGAAGAATTAAAAATAGTAATGTTCAATGAATTGATACAATATCATTTATCCATGATGATACTCTATTATAATGATAAAAAATTGAATGAAGCTATAAAAGAGTTTAAATATATCCAATTTTTACAATTACTTTTTAATACTAATGATATAACCAAATCTAAGGAAATATCTAATAATATTGATAAAGATCAAGCTCTTAAAGCTATTGAAAAATTTATTAATTCTTTAAATAACGCTAAACTTAAATAGATTTATTTCTTTAGATTTCAAAACATTATAATTTAGTAGATTTCAATATAATCAGAAGAAAAGAGATTAGCTCTCCTATTAAAATTAGGACTAATTATATACGCTTTAGTATCTATTAAAAGAGGTAAAATATAGAAAGTATTAATTAATTCTTTTTGCAATTCAATTAAATATTGTTTTTGAGCATTAGAATAACCTTGCATTATTTTATAAACTAAATCATCCGCTATATTAACCCTATAAAAATTATAAATACCTTGACTGCTATAAACTTTTGAGTAATTAAAATAAGGCTTAATATTTACTGAAATAATAACAAAATCATATTCACTTAAATTTACATAATTTTCTAATGAAAAATTAAAACTTTCTTCAGATATGTTGAATAAGAACGGTTCAAAATTAAAATTATTCCTTAAAGTATCAATTATTAAGTTTACAAGCATTTTTTCATTAAAACTCCTGTACATTATTACACCTTGCAATTTATTTTTAGACAATTTTAGATTTTTATTTTTATTAATAATTTTATTAATAATTTTATCAGTATCATATAAAGCAAAATGATTATAAAGTAAGTAATAAGAATAAAGAGTATAATTAGAAGTTAGCTTATCTGCTAAGTTTTTTCTTAAAGTGTAATAAATTACTTCTCTATCCTGAATATTTAACTTTGGATTAAAGAAAATGAAAAATACATTTTCCTTAGGTAAAATCTTAACTTGAAAATCTTTAGGAACTTTAATTAGATTAACAATTTTAGGATCTAACTTAACCAAATCTAAATTATGGATTTCCTTATTTAAAGCCTCATAATTTCTATAACCAATAAACTCAATTAATCTTTTATTTTTTTGATTATATATAGTAAAAGTGTTTTTATCATTATTTTTATTATTTTTAATATCTTTTAGCTGATAAAAATCAGAATTTTTCAAATTAGAAGAATAAGGAATCAAAAAATCAAAATTAACCTTATCCTTATAAATGAAATCTAATATCTGCTGTTGATAATCAGGTAAATATTTACTTATTAAAATAATAGGGTAAGGGAAATATGGTAAAGAATAAGCATCATTATATTCAATTCTTAAAGAATCTCTAAAAATTAGCATTTTATTTATACTAAAATTCTGTTTATATATCCATTTCTTAGATAATAAATCTACAGAAAATAAAGAAGGAGTTTGTAATATATCATCTAAGTTAATTAGATTTATTTCTTTTTTTAAATCCCCTTTATTTATAACTATAACAGTTTTTATAGAATTTGAATCTCTAAGATAACTCATTTTTTGGTTATCCAAAGACGGGATATCTTGTAAAACCTTAGATTTAGGGAAATAATTATCATCGTAATAAAACAAAGATGGACAAATTAAATTAAAAATATTTAAAGCTAAGAAATTAGGTTCATCTATATAATTTAGATTTATATTATCACTTAATAACGCTATCCTTAAATATGGCCTTATATCACAAGAACTAAAAAACAAAAAAACTATTAAAAATAAAATCAAAATTAAACTAAAGCATATTATCCTTTTCATAAATAATTAATTATAAATAATAATTAATAAACTAATATCCCCCCAATTTTTTATAATTATCAATATTTATTTTTATAATAAATAACTCATACAATATTTTAAAAATAAATTTAATAGTTTTAAAAAAATTAAAAGTGGAAAGCTTTTCAGTTTCTTTGTTAAATAAGGGATAAATATTTTCAATTTTAAAATTATTTAAAACTGCAAAAATCAGCATTTCCAATTGAACTAAGGAAGTATTAGAAACAAAATTTTTGTCTTTTATAAAATTAAAGAATTTATTATTAAATGCTTTAAAACCACCCACAAAGTCATCTATTTTGGAAAAAATCCTTAAAAAAAGAAACTTAATAATACAAATTAATCCTTTATGTAAAATTTTTCTAAAAAAAGAAACACTATAAGATTTTTTTAATTTAGTTCTATCAATATTTACTAAATCACAATATTTTAATTTATTTATTGATTCATTAATAATAGATAAATCAAAAGGTAAATCAAAATCCATTATAAAAAATAGATTCTCTTTATTAATAAATTTTGGTTTATTATAAATATTTTTCAATTTATTAAAAGCAAACCTAATAGCGTATCCAACCCCCTGGTTTTCTAAATAACTAAAATAATAAATAAACCCTTTCTTTAAACTTATGTCTTTATAATACTCTTTAAAAAAAAGCCTTAAATTATCTATTGTTTTATCTGTACTACCATCATTAACAATAAAAATATAAAAAAAAATTCACTCTCTATATCACAAAAATTATTTAAATAATTAATTAATTTTGATAAAGAGGATTCAATTATATTTTCAGAATTATAAACAGGCAATATAAAAATTAAATTCATAAAATATTACTATTTAAAAGATAATTGCGAAAAATCAGCAAACCTTAATGTTAATAAAAACATATAATAAAGAGTTAATATTCTATTTAATCTCTTTTGTTTATCTTCAACCATTATCATTACATTAGTAAAGTAATTATCAACATATTTAGCTAAACTCTTAATAAATTCAAAAGCTTCTTCATATTTAGCTTTATTTATATTATCTAAATATAATTCCTTATTATTTTCAACAAAATTAATTAACTCAAATTCAGTATTATTATCAAATAATTGTTTATCTATTTTAATAAAATCTAAACTCTCAGGATAATCTACTATGTCTATATTATTATATTTTCTATATAAATATTTAAAAATGGAATCTAACGCAGATTCTATATCAATATTCTTCAAATAATCATTAAAAATAATATTTTTTAATCTTTTAGAAAGTAAAGCAACATTTTTTACAGCTTCAGCATCCTTATCAGAAATATCAGTAATAAATTCAAGAATTTCAATTCCTTGTTTATATCTATAAAATAAAACATGCAAAATACTTCTAATAAAATCATACCTATAGTTTTCCAATTTCAAATTATCCTCCACTCTATTAAAGAAAAATTCCTTCAAATCCCTAATTATAGCACCAAATGGAACAGTTACTTCTATTTTATCTGAATAACTCTTATCTTTTAGTAAATTATAAGAATACCTAAAAATATTCTCTAAATTTATAGGTAATCTAAAATTATGTAACAATAGAATAAGTTGAACAAAAGTTCTTTTAAGTCCAAATGGATCCTTAGATCCCGAAATCTTAAGTCCCACAGAATAAAAAGCAATAAGAGTATCAATTTTATCAGCTATTCCAACTATAATACCTGGATAATCCGAAGGGAATTTAGGATTTTCTAAAGAATCAGGTAAATAATGTTCATATATTGCGTTAGCTACAATCGGTTCTTCACCTTGCCTTAAAGCTATATATCTACCGATAACCCCTTGTAAATTAGGAAACTCAAAAACAATCTTAGTATCTCTATCAGCTTTACATAAGTGTGCAGCCTTTATTATACTATCTTTAATCTTTGCATCATTTATCAATAAATCAGAAAGATAAATGGCAATATTTTTAATCCTCATTGTTTTATCATATAAAGAACCTAATTTCTCATAGAAAGAAATATTTTTTAATTTAGGAACCCTAGAAGCTAATGGAATCTTTTCATCTTCTTCAAGTAAATGTAAAGAATCTCTAAATCTAGCTTCTACCACTTTCTTGTAATTATAACTCAATATCTCCTTATCTTCTACAATACCTTCTTTAAATACTAAAAATGAATTAACTATATTATTGTTTTTTTTAAGCGGAATAAATTTCTGCTGATTAACTATTACATTAAGAATTATTTCATCAGGTAAATCTAAATAATCTTCATTAAAATTACTATCCACTAAAACAGGATATTCATACATATAAACTAATAAATCTAATAATTCATCATAAACAACAGCCTTACAATCATTTTTTAATTCATATTTACTTATACTATCTAAAATAATATTTTTTCTTTCAGAAGGAAATACAATAACTCCTGCTTCTCTTAAAATCTCCGTATATTTACTTACATCCCTTATTCTCAAAACTTTATTACTAAATATTCTATGCCCATATGTACTACCGCAAGTTTTTAAATTTAAAATATTAAACTCAATACTCTCGTTATCTAACATAACTAATATCCATCTAATAGGCCTTATAAATCTAACCCTTTTATCATACCAATACATCGTCTTCTCAAACCTAAAACTACTAATAAATTTATTAACTATATCAGGTAAAATATCCTTAATATTTTTAGATTCTTGCTCTAATTTATAAAAAATATACTCTTTATCTCCTATCTTCTTTATTTCTATCCCCTCTATTTGTTCTATACTAATATCTTTATTATAATCAAAAGAATTTAAATTAATTCCAACACTTTTTAAAAAACCAACCAATTCATTTGTAACATTTCCATTAATATCAAATGCTTTATTAACAGGAGGTCCCTTCTTTTCTATGAAACTCTTCTCTTGATATTCATTAACATTATTTAAAATAAAGCCTATTCTCCTATTAGTTAATATATAATCAATATCTTTATAAACTAATCTATATTCACTTAAAATTTTAGGTAAGAAATCCAGCATTTGATTATATATATCTTTACATTGACTTGCAGGTAAATCTTCTACTCCAATTTCTACTAATAAACTTCTCATACTTACACTTTTTATTTTATTTTATTATTTATATTTTATTTCACGCTATTTTTTATACTAAAAAAATCTTTTAATTTTTCACTTAAATCAGTTTTTTCCCAACTAAGATTTAAATCTTTTCTACCAAAATGCCCATACGAAGATAAAGGGGTATACTCAACCTTAAATAACTCAAAATTTTTAATAATTCCCCCAGGCGTTAAATCACATAATTCTTTGATAGCTTCTACTATCTTACCTTCTTCTACAATAGATGTATTAAAAGTATTAATATAAATAGATACAGGATTTTCTTCTCCGATAACATAAGCTAACTGAACTTCTGCTTTTCTTGCTAAATTAGATCTAACAATATTTTTAGCAATATATCTAGCCATATAAGCTCCACTTCTATCTACTTTTGTAGGGTCTTTTCCCGAAAATGACCCTCCACCATGAGCATATCCACCATATGTATCTACTATTACTTTTCTCCCCGTTAATCCACTATCTGCTCTTGGCCCCCCTATTACAAATTTTCCGGTAGGATTTATATGAATTTTAGTTTTATCTTTATCAAAGAAATTTTTATTTAAGTTATTTTCTTCAATAAATTCATTTAAAACGACCTGTATAACACTATCTAAAATATCATCATGTAAAACTTTATATGATATTCCATCCTTATGTTGAGTAGATAAAACTATATCTTTTAGAAAAACAGGTTTACCATCTTGATAATATATACTTACTTGCGTTTTTCCATCAGGTCCCAAATAATCTAAAATCTTTTGTTTTCTAACTTCAGCAAGTTTATAAGCTAATCTATGAGCTAATAAAATAGGAGCAGGCATTAACTCAGCCGTTTCATCACAAGCAAACCCGAACATCATTCCCTGATCTCCTGCTCCAAAATGCCAGTCTTCTTTAATATTATCTTTTCCTCTAATTTCTACGGGATTTTCAACCCCCATAGATATATCAGGGGACTGGGGATCTATTGAAGTAATAACTGCTATATATTCAGGATCATACCCCCAATCTATACTGTAACCTATATCTTTTATTGTTTTCCTTACTACCAAAGGTATATTAACAAAAGATTTAGAAGTAATTTGACCTACTAAAAGACAACCACCAGTAAATACAATAGTTTCAACCGCAACTCTTGAAAATTCTTTAGGATTCCTGTTATTTTTTCTATCTTCTTCTAAGTAGGCATCTAAAATAGCATCTGAAATCCTATCAGCTACCTTATCTGGATGCCCCTCAGTAACTGATTCCGATGTAAATACATAATCTTTCATTATTTTTCTCCCCTTCCACAATATTTAATTATATTAGGATTTTATTATAGAAATTCAACAAAATATTAAAAAAACCTTTAAATACTAACATTTTATTCTTTCTTTTTATTATTTTCTTTATCTTTTTCTGATGGCTTTAACACCTTTTTAATCATATCAGTTATAAAAACCAAAGAATTAGAAGCTATTTTTTGTGTGTTATCTACTAATAATCTTATATTTTTGGTAATATAATTAACATCCTCCGTTATATTACCAACATTATTGGATATTCTTTTAGCATTAGATGTAACTTCTGTTATATTATACAATATTGGCTTAGAATTCTCTAAAATTTCTTGTAATTTTCTTAAAGTATTGTTAGTTTCATCAACAACCGTTATTAACTTATCTATCTTTGAATTTAAATTATTTATAAAATTAACAAGAACAAAGGTAAAAATTATCACTGGTATTATTATAATAACAGCTATTATTAAAACCAAAACATTAAAATCCATTTAATAATCTCCTTTTCTTTTTTAAACAAATAAATTTTACCATTCATCATCTTCTTCAGAATATTTATACATCGTAGAATATTCTTCAAAATTCTCGAACTCAGTAATAGGCAACCCACAACTAGGGCATTCTTCTAATCTCTTTAATCGCTCTATCTCAATAATTTCTCCGCAATTAGGACACAATATTAAATCATCTTCACTAACCAAATACTCTTCATTCTCACTAATAACCTCTTCATCCTCATCATCATAATCCCAATCCATATCATAGAGATCCTCAACCTCTATCTCATCTAAACTAAATTCATCTAAATTACTATCAGCAGAATTATTATCAATATTTCTTATATCTTCCTTTTTGCCCTTTTTAGATTTATCAGATTTAGATTTATTAGAAACTACATTTTCAACTAATTCTTTCTCTTCTAATTCATTATTATTTTTATTTTTAGTTATATTTTTTTTCATAGATGATTTCTTAAGAGTACCGTTATTGTTATTTTCATTTACTTTATTTTTTTTAGGCATTAAAATCTCCCCCTTACTATAAAATAAATTATTATACTACTTTTTGTATTACGCTTTTTATTTTTTCAACATTTTTAATAATATTTCCTTTGTATAAAAAAGAAGATAAAACAATATAATTAGCACCAGCTTTTATTACCTTTTCTATATTTTCATCATTTATTCCTCCATCTACACTAATAAAAATATCACCCCAATCCCTTACTATTTCTCTTATTAACGATATCTTAATTAACATATTTTCAATAAATTTTTGTCCAAAAAAACCAGGATCCACTGTCATAACTAATATATTATCTACGTACCCCTTTAAATATTTTAAAAAATTAATATCGGTTATAGGATTCATTGCTATACCAATCTTAACCTTTAAACCCTTATTAAATATCATTTCTTTCATATTCTCAATAAACCTAAAAGGAAACCTAACAGTCTCTATATGAAAATTTAAAATATCAACATACTCAAAAATTTCTGTTATATAATCTTCTGGATTATTAACCATTAGATGTACATCTAAAGGTAAATTAGTTATACTTTTTATCTTCTTAACAATAGAAACCCCAAAAGTTATATTAGGAACAAAATTACCATCCATAACATCCAAATGTAAATAATCTACATGAGATTCTTCAGTTTCTTTTATTAATTTTTCAATATTATAAAAATCTCCTGCTATTATTGAAGCTGATATCTTTATATCCTTTACTTCCATAATAAAATACTTGAAATATAAACTTTTTTTATCTCTTAGTTTTAATATTTTTTTTTAAAAATAAAAAAAATCCTTCTAAAATTTTTATAATAATTTAAAAATCTAACTAAATTTCAAATTAAATTAACAATTAATTTACATTATTTTTACTTATTTTTAACTTCTTTAAATTAAATAACTAATTAAAAGAACTTGAAACAGTTTTTAAGAGGTGTAAAAAATTATGAGAGAGATATCCAATAAAATAGAAAATAAAATGAATATTATAAACCAAAAATTTGACAACATAAATACTAAAATGTCAGAAATAGATAATAAATTCGAAACAATTTTTAACAGATCTGTTAATCAAAATAAAAATGCTAATCAAAACCAATCAAATTTAGAAGATTTATTAAAAATATTAAACAATAATAATTCAGTGTTTAGTAGTTCACTAAGCAATATAAGAGGGGATAGTATAATAGAATTTAGGGGGTTTAAAATGAGAGCAGATGTAGCGGCTAAATTCCTTCAATTAGAAGAAATGATAAGAAGAGAATTCCCTAACAGACAAATAATAATAACTTCAGGAATGGACGGGCAACACATGCCAGGTAGCAAACATTATGAAGGTAAAGCCATAGACTTTGTAGTTGAACCACTTAGTATAGAGGAATCCAAAAGAATAGAAGAGTTAGCTAAAAAAGCAGGTTTTCAAGTTTATAATGAATATATATATGATAGCCCTTATAAAACTGGACCACATATGCATATCCAAATCCCTTAAGAATTAAAATAAATGGAAATAGATATATCTAGGGAAAAAAATCAACTACTAAAAGCAATAAAATTTAAAATATTTGTATACAAAGATTTGAGAGAAAAATTTATTTCAAGATCAACCCTAATTCCTGTTATTCCCCTATATGCAGAATTTTTATTTTTATCAAGTACTCTCAAATTACAACGCAAATTAAAGAATTTAGAAATTATATTATATAAAAATCCTATATTTTTAATTGATTTATATACTTTATCTTTTATTTTGCTTATTTCTTCTATTTTTTATATTTTTTTCTCACTTTTCGTTATACCATTTATTTTATGTTTTTTAGATAGAATAATCAAGTACCTATATATTGATTATATGTTAGGTAAATATTATCAAATTTTTCTATATATTAATTTTATTATAATCGGAGCTTCTACATTTTTTGTTTGGCTTTTATTTACTATTTCTATATTTTTATGGTTTTTATTTGCTGCCTTAGCTATAGGATTCAATATTTATAAAGATAATATGACTTTATTTTGCCAAGGGTTATATCAATTAACAAATAACGAATTATTTAATGAATGTGCTATTGATTTTGTTAATATAAAAATAGATTGGACAGATTTAACAGATAAACAACTAAAAATATTTGAAAAACTATACAATATAAAAAATTTACCTGAAAAAATAACTTTACTACAAATTAAATAAAAAATAGTATTAAGGGATTTATATTTATGTTTCAATAATTAAGAAGATTACATCAACAATTATCAATATCAGTGATTATCAATATGATTAAAGATTTTCTATTATTACTCTTTTTAACCTAAATCCCTATTTATTTATCAAAATATTTAATTAAACTCAATTTGTAATTTATGGTATTTTATATATGCTTCCATATTTATTTTCTATTTTTCCTAATAACTCTAATTTTGTTAAAACAGAAACTAAATGAGTAATATCTATTAGATAGTTATTTTCTTTAAGCTTTTGATTTATTTCATCAATAGCTAATTCTTGATATTCATTTAAAATATTTAGAATCAAATTTTCTAAGATTTCATCTTCTTTTATTTTATTTAATTCATTTAAATCCAAAGAATCCTTGGAATTAAAATTAAGTAACTTATTACTTTCCTTTTGAGAAGGTTTAAAGAAATTATAATTATCCGAATTTAGATAAGTGATCAAAATTTTGGCTAGCTCATCAATAGAAGAAATTAATTTTCCACCAAGATTTATAAGCTTTTTAGATCCACTAAAAGAATTCCCAAAACCTAAAAATGGAACAATCAATTCCTTCCCAAATTCTAAAGCATATTTTCCTGTTATAATGCTTCCACTCTTTTCTAAAGCTTGAAAAACTACCACAATATCTGAAATCAAAGCAATTATCCTATTCCTATAAGGGAAATAATATTTCTTAGGACTGATATTATCAGGGTATTCAGATAAAAGTAGTCCTTTTTTAGATATCTTTAATTGTAACTCTTTATTAACAGAAGGATAATAATAAAATATACCATTTCCTAAAACCGCTATTGTTCTTATATTATTGTTTAAGGAATATTTGTGTATCAAAGAATCAACCCCAATAGCCAAGCCACTAACAACTACAAAATTCTTTATCAAATCCCCATACTTTTCAAAAAAAGAATCAATAAATCTAATTGTTTTGTTTTCAGGTTTCCTTGAGCCTACTATCGCTATCCTTTTATAATCCTTACTTAACAAACTATAGTCTCCTTCATAAAACAAAACTCCTACAGGATAATCATTGAGAATTAATGAATCCAAAAATTCTTCTTCCCAAAAAAATTTAACCTTACTCTTAATACTATCTAAACTTAAATTATTAATGTTAAATTTATTATCCTCTTTATTATTACGATCATTTAAATTCTTTAAATCAATTTGATTTTCCAAGTTTTTCAAAACCCCATAAATTTTTGGTAAATCATATGGAAAATTAGTCAAATTATAATCCTCTAAAATCCTATATATTTTATAAAAATCAAAATGATAATAGTAATAAATTTTCAAAAAAGTATTTTTGAGATCTGTAATGAAATCATTATTAACAGCCATTGAAAATCTTCTAACGTGAAATAAGTTAGTTAATTATTTTCAAAATATAAATACCCCCAAAATCCTTTATAATTCATTTCTTCTTATATAATTTATTCAGATAGATACTCTTTATCAAACTTTATATTATTAACTCCGCTAAAGGTAAGGGTAATAATTCTTTCAAATTCAATAGGATCTAGGCTTTTGGAACCAACTAATACACCAGATAATCCAGTATTAAAAGTAGCAAAATAAGCCGTATTCTCTTCAACACTACCACCATATAATACAGGAACTTCCCTATAATTCTTCTTTAAATATTCTAAAATAAAGTTAGCAGCCTCTTTAATATCATTAATTTCCATAGGCACCCCAGTACCAATAGCCCAAACAGGCTCATAAGCTAATACCATTAACTCAAATTTATTAAATCCTTTTAAAGCGTTATCTATTTGATTTTTAATTACTTCATAAGCTAATCCTTTTTGTCTTTGTTCTAAATTCTCTCCAACACATAAAATAAACGGCATATCATGATCTTGGCATATTAAAACTTTTTTATTTATTAATTCATCACTTTCACCAAATACATTTCTTCTTTCAGAATGACCTAATATTACACCATCACAATTTATGGATTTTAGCATGCTTATAGTAACTTCCCCTGTATAAGCCCCTTTTAGAACATGTGAAACATTTTGAGCATATATTTTAACCATTTTAGATATATCTTTTAAAGTTTTAATATAAACATAGGGTACTGCAGCAATTATATTGATATATTTTATATTCTCAGTTATAACTCTAGTTAAATTATTTTCCATATATTGTACCCAATTAATAGCTTGATTAAAGGTTAAATTAGCTTTCCAATTAGCAGCAGGAATACAACTTTTCATAAAACACCTCCTAAAATATTATTTTAAAATATCTTAAAATCTTTTAAAAATAAATATTTCTTAGCTATTAGTTTTAATAGAAAGATAATCATGATCCTTAACAATGTAGTTTTTGGTATAATTTTGGAAAGGAGGGAATTTGGAATCTTTTAAATCTTGGATATTACAAACTAAAGCAGAAATAAAGTTTTTACCTATTTCAGTGTGGATTTTATAGGAAGCATCTAAAACAGTTTTTCCCCTTGTTATTAAATAAGCTTTAACTTCTTTTTTATTACCTGTATAAAAAATAACCCAATACTTTAAAATATTACTTAATATCAAATTTAAAATAAACTCAACAAACTTTTCTTTAGATAAATCATTTAAATTAGTTTCTTTTAATAAATAATTTAATCCAAATTCATTAAATAACTCTAAAAATTCAAAATCCTCTAAATCAATTAGCTCACTAATAATATTAATAGGTAAAAATAAAATTCTAAATAAATTGTTATTAACCAAAATATTCTCATTTTTTTCAAATTTAGAATCTATTATAAATAAAGATCTCCTAAAATAACCTAAGCCTAAAGAATTAATTAATTCCTCAAAATTAGTATTATAATAAATAAATTTTTCTAAATCAAATTGGTTTTTATCTATAATTTCTATAAGATTTTCAATATCTTTTTCTAAGTATTTATTCTGTTTTTTAAAATTTTTAGAATTTAAAAAATTGTTTAATATTTCTAAATCCCTATTTTTTAATTTTTTAATTTCATCAATGAAATCATTAATATTATCAAAAAGTAAAATAAAGTAATCAGATTTAGATATCTCTTTTAAAGGTTCAATTTCTTTAGTATAAAATAAAATAGATTCATAAGTTATTTTATTAGGTTTAAAATAATCAATTAGCTTTTGAAAATTCTCGTTTTTTACATTTATTACTAACTGCTTAAAATTCTCTTTATATTCCTTTTTAACATAAAAAAATAACACCTTAAAAAAATAAGAAACTAAATTTAAATTATTAGAAAAAACAAAAGTAGAAATCATCTTTCAAAATATTTTATATTTATTTAATTTTTATCCAAAAAGCATAATAGCAAAAGCTTTAGTCCAGTATTTAATAGCAGTATTTAGATCTTTATTATTAAAATAAATAACAGCGATATTAAAGTAAGCTAACCAGTATTTAGGGTTAATTTCAATAACTCTTTCCCACTCCATAATAGCCAACTTATACTTACCTTCAATATAATAAGCTTCACCTAAATTATAATGAGCCTGCCAATGTTTTTTATTAAGAGATGTAACTTTTTGCCAGTTTTTAACAGCAGTTTCTATATCTCCAAATTCAAAATAGCTAACATTAGCAATATTCCAATAAGGTTCCCACATATCAGGATTATAAAAAGTAGTTTTCTTCCAATACTCTAATGCTAACTCTACATTACCTTGTAGATAATAAGCATTAGCTAGGTTATAATAAGCTTTCCAAAGTTTAGGGTTATAATTAACGGCTTTTAACCAAAAATCTATAGCACTAATAATATCAGAAGCCTCAAAATAAAGGTTAGCTAAATTATAATAAGCTTCAGCAAAAGAAGGATTCAATTCTATACATTTTTCAAACATTTCCTGAGCTTTTACATAATCCCCAATCTCCAAATTATACAAAGCTAAACTATAATAACTCATAACAAAATTAGGATCTATTTCAATAACCTTATTCCAATAATGTATAGCTTCTTCAATTCTATCTTGAGAATAATAAGCATTAGCTAAATTATACATAGCATCAACTAAATTAGGATTAATAACCAAAGCTTTCTGCCAATTATCAATAGCCTCCTCTATAAATCCCTTTTTATAAATCGCATTAGCTAAATTATGATATCCAGGAGCAAACTTGGGATTCAATAAAACAACTTTCTTATAATGATCTATAGCTTTATCTAATTCATTTAATCTATAATAAGCAGAAGCTATATTATAATGAGTAACAAAATTATTAGGACTTAATTCTACCGCTTTCTTATACTCATTTAAAGCAATATCTAATTTAGATAATCCATCATAAGCAGTCCCTAAATTATTACGGATTAAAGGATTAAAAGGATCATAATCTGCAGCCTTCTCCCATTCCAATATTGCTAATTCTAAGCTCCCTTGCTTATAATAATTTGTTCCTAAAGTGTTGTGCATTACAGCTTTTGCTGGTGAAATATTCCATTTCTTAGATTCTTTTTTTATCTCTATTAAATTATCTATTATTTGCCTAAAACTATCCGGCCTTAACTCAGGATCTTTATATAAACATTTAGATATCAAATCACTTAAGGCTATTGGAATCTTATTATTAATTTTATTTAAATCAGTTAATTTATCATTTACAATACTTTCAATAGTTTTAGTAATAGAATCCTTTAAGAATGGATGTACTCCACTAAGAAAATAATAAAATAATAAAGCCCAAGAAAATATATCAGTTTTCTTAGTTATGTTAGAAGATTTAGAACACTGCTCAGGAGCCCAAAATATTAATCTCTCACTAAATTGATTACTATTAAATAAATAATTCGAATCAACATATCCAAACGCTAAATTAGTTATCTTAAAATTATCCCCTGTAAATATTATATTCTTAGGTTTTAAATCTTTAAATAATACATTATATTCATGAATATAAGCTAAAACTTTAGCTAATTCTAAAAAGAAATCAATATATTTTTCTAATTCTTTATCGTCTACTACTTTTTTAGGCTGAATAAACTCAGTAGAAATCAAACCATCTACTTTCTCAAAAGCTATATAAAATATCCCATCTTGCTCATTAAGCTCATAAATATGAGCAACATTAGGATGCTTAATTTTGGAAACCAACTGGATCTCTTTTAATAAATTATCCTTATCCTCAGATTCCTCTAATAAAATAGGGCTTAATAATCTTAAAAAAACATCTTTATTTAAAATCGGATCAAAAGCAATGTATATTTGACCTAATGGACTAGAATCATATTCCTCTTTTACTTGATATCTACCAACCGTTGCCGTAAATTGCATTACTATCCTATTATAAAATTAAAAATAATTAAATTAAAAAATATGTAAATCCCTACTTTAGTTTTCAACATTCCACCTAAGATATCCTCTTAATCTTAATTAACTTCTAATAATCATATATTATATATCATAGAATAAATTATGATAAATAAATTGGATTTTGATAAAATTGGATTTTGATAAAATTAGCTTTAATAAAAATGATTTGTACTGTAATAATGTTTTGTTTTTGTTATTATTAAATTTGCAAACTTTAGTATATTCTTTACTTTTTTAAAACTTTGATTCTTAGAACTTTTATTTCAGATTAGTATAAATAAGCATAGGAAGGTAGGGAGGATTTTTTGAAAAAAAAAACTAAAAATATTAAGGGGGTGAGTTATATGAAAAAATTCATATTATCCTTCTTTCTATGTTCAGTCATTTTTATGATAATTGCTTTATTTTATAATTTGCAAGCTGGAATTAGTTCAAACAAAAATGCTCCAGGTTTTCTT
>Ga0197143_1001925_pt1 | contig 16329 bp, 21 predicted proteins | sample GBS70_MetaG_FD_148603 | JGI IMG/M metagenome (GOLD analysis project Ga0197143, IMG submission 148603) | Sediment microbial communities from Great Boiling Springs, Gerlach, Nevada, United States - GBS 70_MetaG | ecosystem: Environmental > Aquatic > Thermal springs > Hot (42-90C) > Sediment...
GGAGGAGATACCGATTTACTTCAGGCGCGCTGTCCTGTTCGACGTCCCTGCTTCAAAAGGGCTTGACATCCTGCCCAGCCGCTACGGCATAACAGCCGCCGACCTCGAGGATTGTCTGAGGTTTGAGAACGTGGAGCTCAGAGAGGGTGACGTCGCCCTGATAAGGACAGGCTACTCAAGATACTTCACGACGGACAAAGAAAAATATCTACACGACTTCGCGGGAATAACGGAGGAGAGCGCAAAATGGCTGATAGAACGGCGCATCTCCTTGCTGGGAATAGATAACCTGGCCATGGCGGTGCCTAAACCCTTCAACGTCCACCTGATGTTCCTCGTAGACGCAGGAATACATGTCATGAAAAGCCTATACCTGGAGGAGCTTGCGAAAGACAAGGCGTACACCTCAATAATCATTGTTACGCCACTCAAAATAGTGGGCGGTACGGGTTCATTGATACGTCCAATAGCTTTGGTTCCACGGTAAAGCTTAAGTGCGGATTAACAGCTGAGAGCCCGTTGAAGGACAGGCCGTTATCAAACTTCTTCCGATGGATTCTGATGGGCAGTAGGGGCGGGCCGACACGCATACTAATACTTATGCGACTAAGGGACGGGCCTGCTAACGCCAACCAACTCGCCACCAGCCTCCGCCTCAACTACAAAACAATCCAATACCATCTAGAGACACTTCTCGAAAACAAGCTCGTAGACCGTGAAGAATACGGCTACGGCGCAAAGTACAGGCTCTCTCAACTTACGCTCGAAAACCTAGACATATTGGACTCCATAATCGAAGAAATATTTGGACAGGAGTTTAAGGCTGGGAAGCAATGGGCCCGCTCTGGCTGACCAACATAATAATCTCCTTAATGATCGTGTCCGCATTACTCTACTCACTAAGGAACTATCTCCTAACCCGGAAGCTTGCAAGAACAAAGTTCACCAACGCCTTGGTAGCGTTAACGGTCATATTCATCCTGCAAAACCTTTACTCCGCCTACATGTTCTACATGCTTTCATGGAGTAGTGAGCCCGACATAGCCTACCCACTCCTCATACTAAACCTAATAGCCATGGCTGGTTTCGGAATATTCGTATATCTCTCGAAGACTTAACATTCACGGCCTGTATCCCGAAAGCATAAGCAAAGCGTAGGAGACTGCGAGTATGTCTGCAGTTGCCGCTGGTTTAAAGCCTGAGCGGGCTACTTTTTCTGAAAAGTCTTCGAACAGTAATCGTCCCTGCCTTGTTGAGACACCGCCAGCATTCAAAATCTGCCTGGATAGGTTTGACAATGTTCTTGCGGCTGCCCTCCCATGCCTACGCGCCACATGGCTGTCGGGGAGATGGGCGAGTATGTTTAGGAACGTGTTGATACCTGCATCATTCAAGCCCACTCCCTGTCTGAGGTTTTTGACAAGATATCCGAAGCCGTGATTAAAGCTGTAGTGATAATTGGTCACATACTCTGTTGCAACAACCTCATATCCTGAATAAGGTTTAAGGACGTCTAGAAGACCCATCTTCTCCCCCCTCACAACTTCGTAGGTTTTTGGGTTGTTGACGTCAAAGAGTGCAACCCTGCCAAGCTTACCGGGCCTAACCAAGCTGATGGCTTTTAAAACATGTAATGTGTCATGATAGCCTAGAGCCTGTAAAACCCTGCGCAGAGACCCCCTTATTTCGTTGAAGGTTTTGGATAGATATGCTGCCCTGGCAAGCGGTGCCAGAAGAAGTATTGCGCCGAGATGAGTGTTTCCCCCTTTCTGCCATCTGAGCATATCCCTACTTGCTTCGTAGATAATTCGGCCTATCCGTGCCTCATCTGCCGCGTCCTTAAAATGGCTGTAAAGAGCTATGGCTGAGGAGGTGAACTGTAGATAACTCTGCGGAGCTGATGTTCTGTCTACAAGGCCGGGTTTCGGAGTTGTTGCGAGCTCCATAAGGAGTCCGGCAACACAGCAGCGTGCAACGTCTTCTGATGTGTACGTCATACCAGCCAGTATGTGAGCAGAGAGGCCACAAGTGCGACAGATAGCGTCAGCGGGAGGCCTGGGAATATTCTCCTTCTCTTAGCGAGGTGTAGGGTGGCTATGAAGCCGCCGAGGAGGCCTGCGTATGCTGTGGCTCCTGAGAGAACGCCAAAGTTTGAGATGCTGAAGGAGAGGAGGACGCTGTAGAAGAAAAGGTCGCCCAAACCGATGGTGACGCCCCTAAAATCGACCAGTAGGCCTCTAATGCTGGATGTATCTGCGTCGGCTATCCTTTTCAAATGTCCTTTGAAAACAGCCAGGAGGTCATACAACGAGATAGCGACCAGTAGGATCAGTGATGTCCAGAAAGGAATTGAGGAACCAATAATGACGCCTGAGGCTGAAGATAGGTAGGATGCTCCTAAAACAGCTGCAAGTTCTGATCTTGAGAACACGCTTGCGGTGACAAGAGATGCCACGAGGGCGGAGGTGATGAAAACAGCGTTATCTTGAAGTTGTGTGCCTAATATGATGTAAAATGTTGTGGCAGCCCATGTGGCGGTGAAAAAAATGGCCGACAGCAGAACTCTGATAAACCTCCTGTATTTCATCAAAACAATCATGGCTAAACTACCGGCGAACATAACACTCACCACTACAAGGGCGTTGATGTATGGTGTCGGTGTAAATATTTCCGTAACTTCTTGACCTCCTGTCTCGGGTAGGGGGGTTATAGGGGGCTGAGGCAAAACAACCCCTTCAACCAAGAGCTGGAAAAACCATGCCATTGTAAGTGTGAGTAGGACAGGTGTTGTACGAAGAAGCACTTCCCTCAACCAACCAAACATCTTCAGTCTATAGACGGGATATTTGTTTATATATTATTCCCACTATAGGTTTAGACGTGGTTCAGGAACAAGCACTTTATGCTCCGACTGGGATTAAAGGTCTAGACGTCTTGCTGGAGGATAAAGGGCTGCCGCGGGGGTATAACATCGTGTTGATGGGGTCGCCCGGCTCCGGTAAAACAACTTTCGGTATCCAGTTCCTCTACCATGGCTGCTTGATCGGCGAAAACGGAGTCTATGTAACGCTTGACGAAAAGCCTGAGAGGGTCTTGAACAACGTTAGCAGGCTTGGTCTCGACCTCAAGCCCTTTATCGAGCAGCGCCGCCTCTCGATAGTGGACGCCTCACCTATAAGAACGGTTCTAGGTGATGTTAAGCTGGGGACAATCTCAATAGGGAGGAAGGAGTTTTCACTCGCCGCTTTGATAGCGGTAATCGGCAACCATGTAAGGGAAATAGACGCTAAACGCTTGGTCGTTGACTCGCTAACCTCGTTTTTGCTGCAGTACCCCATCGGCGCAGAGAGGAGAGCTGCTTTCCTCGAGCTGTTGGAGGGTATTACGCCGTTTGGTTGCACCACTCTACTGCTGACGGAGCTGAGAACCAGCAGGCTTGAAAGGCCATATCAGTTTGAGGAGTTTTTGGCCGACGGCGTTATCATCATGCGTAAGTACATGCGTAATTCAATGGTCGGACAGTCTATTCAGATTGAGAAGATGAGGGGGGTTAACCACCATGTAGAGCCCCATCCCTACAGGTTTGTTCAGGGCGGGATAGAGGTGTTCCCCACGGAGAAGGTTATCTAAATCTTTAAGTGTATTGTGAAATCTCAAAAACATATGGGCTTGTTAAGCCGTGAGGAGGGTCTTAGACCCTTTAACAAAGTTAGGTGGCGCAGTCCTTCTGAAATACATAGCCGGAAGCCATAAAGACTTCAAGAAGATGCTGGGTACAATTTGGACAGCCTCCAACTACTTTTAACACACCTTAGATACATTGCTACGTGGGCCTGAGCTGGCCAGCTACGAGGAAATGCTTGAGCTCGGCGTCATGAAGAAAAAATACATACCCTATTCGGCCTATATGGCGGCCATCTCGGCATACCCCTTGCTGAGCCGCGTAGCCAGCCAGAAGCAACTGCTTTCCACAATCCTCGCTAAAATGGCCCTCATACTCAGCATCAAGGTCCTCGACAACATCAACGATACATTCCATACAACTGAAGAAGCGGCGGACTCGCTTCAGAGACAGGCGTCTGCCATAGTTTACGGTGTTTACGCCACGCAGCAGCCATCAACGCCTGTTAAGAAATCAGAGAACTCCTGCATTCTCCTTGCCCTGCTTGTAAATAAATGGCTGAAGACAGCGGTACCAACATCCACGACGGCTACAAGGCTTCTTCTCGAGAACATACATAGTTGGGCAGCGCTCGACCTTCCTACAGCAAAACGCAGTTCAGCGAAACAACCTGACAATCCGCGACTACCTTCAACAGATAAATGAGAAAGGTGTCGGACGCATCTGGGTGGGACTCGACCTCTGCATGATGGAGTATCTCTGTGCGAAAAACGAGAAAACATGTAAAGGCTTCCAACTCCTGCGGAAAGGTTTTGACTATGTCTTCAAATCCTCAAACTACTACGACGACGTAGCAGATCTCGAGGCGGACCTAAGTATGGGTATATGGAACAGTGTTGTTTATCTCGGAATTGATATGGGTTTGCTGAAAAAACCTGAAGAGGCTTTAAAGAGTGACAGGGTGAAGAAGATGACGATAAGGCTTGGCGACCTCCACTATTTAATTGGGCTGAGTTATTTTCGCCATGCATCCAAGTACCTGCCTGTAGACGAGAAATCTCTTCTGGCCTCTATGGCGGTTTTCAGGTTCTTCACAGCCCGGAAATGGTTTTTCAAGTCTCCGAACATCTCTAATTTTGTAGACTTTCTGAAGTCAAAGGTACCCGACGAACTGCAGCCTTACATAAACTACATCTAGTCGCAGCACCCATATAGAATGGAGGCTACAACACCTGCAGCCAAAATAGAGCCAACCCAAAAAACATACTTCCACAATTCTTCACGGAAGAAAAGTACGGAGAGAAGCGGAATTTGCGCCGCTATAATGGCCAGACCTATAACCTTATACGGTGCATCGTAAACAGCCAACAATCCAGCCGATATTATGTGGAGTATCAGCGACAGCGACACCGATTTTTTTTACTCCCAGTATTATGGGTAGTGTTTTGTCGCCCATTATTTTATCGCCTTCAATATCTCCTATATCCTGTAATGTGTGGACCGCTAAACCGAGGAGGAAAAGAGGTACGATGGGGTTAGTTCCATGCGGCGGGCTTTTTCCCAGTATTTGATTTGCAACAGTGAAAGGTATAATGAGCGTGTGCGCGACGAGCACTCCACCCTTTACGAGCGGGAACCTTTTGAGTCTTATGCTTGGGAAAGAGTATAGAAAGGCAAGAGCTAGGTCTGTGAACGCTGCGTATCCTGCAAGATAGTTTTTTTGACTGATTAGGATGGAAAGGAACACTGCGGCGGTGAGTGTGGATGCGGAGAAGAGATAGGCTTCACGTAGCGTAACTAGGCCTAGGGGTATCGGAAACCTGTCTTTTGTGAGCGCGTCTGAGCGGGCGTCCATCAAGTTGTTGTAGCTGTTGAGAAATGCGGTGGATAAAAGGTAAAAGAAATACAGAATTGTTAGTGTAGCGGGTTCCGATATACCAACCATTAGGGATACAAGCAACGCGATTGCGGGCGAGGTTGTGAGAGAGAAGTATGACCTAGGCAGGGCAAGGAAGCCGTATATTTTGCTTTTTTTCATAACCCCTATTAAGCGTATCTCGAACGCTTATTATTATTTCTTAAACCATGCTACACCTGAATATGCACTTATTAGCACCCATAGCTCTGCAGGATATCTCGGAACATATAGCTCTCCTTTTTAGACATACACCGAGAACCCCGATGACGACGCTTGAGATGAATTTGTCGCAGAAGGGTTCTTCACTCTTAACGTCTTTGCAGAGATGGCAGTCTTCAACCTCGAAGACCCACCCCTCAGACGATGAGTGAGTAAAGACAATGTTGATCCCCCAGCCGGCCTTCAGCGTTATGGCGATCAGTTTGGGTGCATCACTCAATCTGAATGTAGTGTAAGGTGTCCCCTCAAGCCTCTTTACGTATGCTAAGGCTGTCTCACGGGCTGATAATTCTCCGAAATAATAGGTCGCGAGGCGAACATCATCGCGCAGCCTAGAGCTTTTTAAGGCTCCGTAATCGATAACACGTTTCATCGCGTCAAGAACAGCTAGGTGAGCATCCAGAGGAACTGTCCTGACACGTTTCCCGAGAAATCCCCTGGATAGGGAGACCAGTTTGAGGGCCATCCCAGTCGGCACCGCCAGCAGAAGCCTGTTCTTCAGCTTTAGCTTAGTCCTCCTAGGGTAGAACGGCCCAGGCTCTACCTCCTCCAGCTTAACAACACCCGTAACAACCCATTCAGCGATCTTGTCGTATAATGTGTCCCACATGTCTGGGTAAAGCTGCCTAATCTCCGAAACCCTCCGGTTGTTAATAGATGAAAGAAGTACATAATCACTGAGTGTTATTCTATCCGGATTTATCTCTGAAAGCTTAACCACAAAGCGGTCTTCCATCGAAGTAATGCTTTTCTTAACATCATCTATGTTGAGGAAAATTCTCGGAAGTTTGTCGAGAAGAACCCCATTCCATTCCAAGTAGAGCCTTCCGTCCCTGATCTCGTACTGTATGTTTTTCAGGTGGTATTGTACATTATTGGTCCTCACTGGAGTGACGTAATATCTAAACTTGCCCTCCGCCCTTACAACAGATAAATCCAGAACGGCATCGGCTATAGATCTGGCTTTTCTCTCAAAACCTTCGAACGTGTTTCGCGGAAGTAGGTAGAACTCGACGTTTCCAGAAGATGTGACCTCCCTTTGCCAGATCTCCATAAGCTTCAGTACTTCGTCTGTGTTGTGTTTTACCAGTAGCTCCGGTAGGTAGCCGTGGATGAAGATACGGCGTTTCTTTTGGCGCCTGTGCTGGTTGACTTGAATAGAGAGGTCTTGCAGAGAGTCTATGGTGACTGTTGTTATGCCTTGACCCATGGTTTGGTACCTGCTTGAAAAAAGTTCGACGGTGTCCTCCCGTATTCCCTGCAGAAGCGCCCTAAGGAAATGCCATCCTTCGCTAAAGGTTTCGTCAACTAACAGCACACTCATACCTGGCCTAAGCTTCATGATTTCGTCGAAAACAGAGTGTCCTGTCTTGAACTCCTCGTAGCCGCCCTGTCCGATGTTAGTGGTTGACATTAAACACCTCTATGGCGGTTTAGTGGCTTAAATTATTTTCTTTGACTGCTGTGGAGGTGGCTATTTGTGGTTTTTTCAGCATAAACTGTCACTACCCCGCCAAGCATCGCCTCCAAAACCTCAACCTTGGCGAAGTGCTCGGCTAAAATGGTTTTTAAAACGCTGTTCGAGGGCAGTCGCCTGTATGTTCCGTATATTGTGTGAACCTCATACCCAGGGCGGCCATGTTTAATGATGGCCAGAAAAGGTGCTATGAGCCTCCAGTATAATGCGATCGCCGCCGACTTTAAAAATGCGTCTGGTTTACCCAAGTCGGCTATAATGAATCTGGCCGAATCCGACAAAACCCTGCTTATCTCTGAAATGGCTTTCTTCATGTCCCGGGCGTCGCGTAGGGCAAAGCCGGCCATCACCACTTTGAAGCTGCCTCTACGGAAGGGCATGTTCTCGAAAACACCCATTACTCTATGGGTTTTACCGTTGTCGCACATGGCTCTTTCAAGCATGTCGGGCAGTGCGTCCAGCATCACCACTTCGGCGACATCAGGCTGTTTTGTTAACAATACCTTTGTAAAAACTCCGTTACCCGAACCAGCGTCAAGTACCACATCGCCCGCTTTCACCCTGCCCTCGACGGCGTTGGCCCTAACCCTCAAATCTGTGTTAAAGGATATGGTTCTGTTTACCTCGTCGTACATAGGGGCAAGCCTCCTAAGCGAGTCTAACACCCTAGGCCAGAAATCACCCAGGCCAGGCCCCATTCCATCTTCACGCCTAGATGTCATGGATTTAAAGTCTAGCTGGCTGGTGTATGGTTGATGAAGGGTGATTCAGCAAGAGCCGCGGAGCTTGTCAAGTCGGGGCTGGGGCTTAGCAGGTATCAGGCGCGTGCCTACGTGGCGGTTTTGCAGGGCTACAGAACTGCGAGGGAAATTGCGGGAAGGGCGCGCATACCCGTTACAAGGGTTTATGACACGTTAGAGAAACTTGCGGAGATGGGGTTGGTTCAGCGCACCGGTCAGGGCTATGTCGCATTGGAGCCGCGTGCAGCTGTGAAGGCTGGTCTCCAGGTTTTGAGGTCAAGGTTTGACGAGGAGTTTCATGAGAGGGAGAGGCTGCTGGCTGAGTTCTTGAGAGTTGTTGAAGGTTGGGAGGTGTTGGGGGAGCAGGAGTTTGATGCGGCCGTGCTTAACGGCCTCGGCCCGGTTATCGCAAAAACCTATGAGCTATGCATGCGTGGGAGCAGTCTCCTCTTCGCAGTCAGGAAAGCCGTCAAGTTGAAGCATGAGTTCATGAGGATTCTCGAACAGCTCTATGGAAAGGAGGTCGTCTTCATACTCCATCCTAGCGTCCAAACATCAGACGAGGACAGAGCCTTCCTCGAAAGGGTCGGGGCCCGCGTCTCCATCAGCTCAGCCGTCCTGCTTGATATACTTGTTACTGATGCTGGTGAGGCGTTGTTGGGGCTGCCGCTTGACGAGGAGCCCGTTGCCGTGTGGGTTAGACACAAGGGCTTCGCCGGCTCGCTGTTGGAGGCTTTGACCGAGGTTTTAGGATGAGGGTGGAGGCGGTGGAGGCGGTGGAGGACCTGCACGTATCTGGAAGAAAGCTACGGCAAGCAAAATATTGGCCACCAGCGATATCACCGCACCAACCAAGACTATCGTCAAAATGGCTCCTATAAGGAAAAGCAGTCCAGCTGTTCTAAACATCTTTACGTTTAGATGGTCGCCCGTAAGATTAAGGGCCCTTCTGTAGAAGACCGCTGAAACCACTGCAAAAAGCCATACAACAACCAACGCTATCAGAATTGTTGTGAAGAGGCTGACAAAGTCCAACCCACTAAGATCGCCTGCCCCCACACCAGTTAAAACAGAGAAAACACCAACACCGCCCACCACAGCACCTACAGCAACACCCACAACAGCAACAACCACGGCTATCAAAGCATTTCTAAAAATGTCTCGATTTTGGACGATTTCCGATATCCATTTCAACGCCAGAAGCACGAGCACAAGCCCGACTATCGACAGGACCGATCCTACGGACGGAACGAATGATAAAATGGTTAGAATAGCTCCAACACCACCTATGTTTCTGGCTTGGTTTAAATCAGCCATATACCCTTGCCTATTTCACAGTATATAAACGTTTTAAAGGGGTTTGATTTCCTCCAACTTTCCGTCGGGATGTGCTATGATTACTTTATCAGCCATTTTTGTGAAGAGGCCGTTTTCAAGTATGCCCGGGATTGACCGGAGTTGTCTGTCGAGGTTTAAAGGGTCTGTTACCGGTCCGAAGTCAACATCGATGACGTAGTTGCCGTTGTCTGTGACTGTTGGACCGTTTTTCTCCTGCGACATGCGGACTGCTGGTTTCCCACCTATAACGGAGATTTTCCTCAACACGTATCCGAGGGCGAAAGGGAGGACCTCCAGCGGGACGGGGCCGTCAAGCACTTGCCTAAACTTGCTGCTCTCGCCGACAAAAACCCGTTTCCTCGAAGCTGCTGCTAAAACTTTCTCGCGGAGGAACGCGCCTCCCCTTCCCTTGAGCATGTTGCAGCCTGGGTCTACTTGGTCGAAGCTGTCGAGGTATATGTCGGGCTCGGGGTTTTGGTCAAGTGTTGTATGCGTCAATCCAGCACTTACAGCCTCCAAATATGTTTGGCTGGATGCGGTCAAAACCTTCACGTTCAGCTTTGACAGGGCAAGTTCCTTAATCATATATGAGACCGTTGTGCCGCTGCCTAATGCCACAACCATCCCATGCTCGAGATGTTTGACAGCCGCCTTAGCTGCCAGAGCCTTGGCCTCCATCGTCCCCCGACTCCAATTCACGCAAGATTTTAAGAGCCCTCTCCTCCAAAGACCTAACCCTCTGCTCTGCCTCAAGCACGACGGGCGATAGCCTTGTGTTTGTCTGCTCCGGTAGGTCGCCGGGCTGCAGGACAACAACCTGCTTAACCACATTTTCGCGTACCGCAACCGGTTTTCTGGAGAGAGAGTAGGCGATGGCGAAGGCCGTTGTCGCGGCGAAAACACCTAGTAAGAGGGCGATGTCCTCCAACAACCCATCTAAATTGAGTGAAACGTGGAATAAATAAATCAGCCTCGCTGTAAACAACTTATTACGCGGCGGCTACTCATGGTAGTGCGTGAAGATTGTTGCGGTAATGGGCTCAAAGAATGCGGGGAAAACAACCGTGGCTGAATTCCTCGTGGAGAGGCTTGTAAAGGATGGCTTAAGGGTGGCGGCTGTCAAGCACATTCACCACGAATTCACCATAGATACACAGGGAAAGGACACATGGCGCCTCTCCAAGAAAGGCGCCAGCATAGTCGCAAGCATATCGCCCAACGAGATGGCCGTCATGTTCTACAGATTCACGGGCTGGGACTCAAGCTTTGAAACACTTAAAAAAATACTGGTTGGCGAGGTAGACGTGCTCGTTGCAGAGGGCTTCCACATGCTGCTTGGAAATGATGAGGATGTTTACAAAATTCTAACGGTGAAGGCCGTGGAAGAGCTTGACGAGTTCTTGCCGCGTGTCAAACAGCCTGTTCTGGCCGTAGTGAACAACACGGGGCGCGCTCTCACTGTGGGAGGTCTCCAAGTCTTCACGCTCCCGCTTGGGGAGGACTTTTACAGATATGTGAAAGAACGGATGATGCTGACATAGGCCGGGTGGCATGGCGGTTAAAGCATGTGGCATAGTTCTCGCGGGTGGTGTTTCGAAGAGGTTTAGCGGCGATAAGGCGTTGACACCTGTTGAGGGCAGGCCGATGGTGAGGCGTGTAGCAGAGGCCCTACACGAGGCCGTGGACGTTGTCTATATTTCAGTCAGAGATAAGGCTCGGGGTGAACAGCTTTTGGAGGTCTGCAAACCCTACGCCGAAGGCTACCTTGTAGACATGTTTGACATGGGCCCTCTTAGCGGCCTGCTTACCGCAGGCATAAAAATTGACGCTGAAGTCTTCCTAACAGCATCCTCAGACATACCGTGGATAACCTCAACATCCCTACGAAGGCTTCTGGAGCAGGTTGAGGGGTTTTCCGCGGCCTCCGCCGTCTGGGGTAACGGGGTTGTCGAGACTCTTGTCCAAGCGGTTCAAAAATCCTGCGTGGTCAAGTATGTTGAACGATTCCTGAATGCGAGGACTAAGTTGGCCAGGCCATCAGATATGTTGAGGTCAGCTGAAAAGCTCCACCTAGTCCACGCCTCTAAGCTAACCGATAACCCTCTAACATTTGCAAACGTCAACACCTACGAAGACCTCCAAACACCCAAGCCACGCGGGCCCTTTAAAGGAGTCGTAACCGACAGCCTCGTGATTACAGAGGCCGCACAACAGTTCGCCGAAGCAGCAGGCCACCATGTTGACGGCAGGATGTACGAGGCAGGCTACAGCCATGCCCTTGAAGGATTGGTGTACCTCAGGCACGGAGTCGTCCACCTCGCAAGCCACTCACTACATGACGCGGCGGAGATGTTTCGAAGGGCTGGGCTGGGTGAGGCTGAAAACCTGGCCAGGATTTTGGCGCGCAAGCTCGGTGAATGGATGACCTAGCTGGTGACTACCGTCCGTGATTGCTCTCTCAGAAAGGTAAGGAGGTAGTGTGGTCCGCCGACACCCTTGCCGGTGGCCCCGCTGGCCTTCCAGCCGACGAATGTCTGGGCTCCAGGCCAAGCCCCTGTTGTGGAGCCGCCGGGTCTGTTTGCGTAGGTTACGCCAAATTTGATGTTTTCAAAGAAGTAGTTTATTTCACCGGGGTCTTCTGAGAAGATGCCGGCCGTCAGCCCATACTCTGTTTCATTAGCCAGCCGGAGGGCCTCCTCAAGTTTCTTAAATTTATCCACCAGCAGTATTGGTAGGAAGAGCTCTTCACGCCAGAGTCTGTGGTTTCTCGGCAGGTTTGCGATAATCGTGGGCTGAACGTAGAATCCTTTGCTGTACAAGCCCCCCTCAAGGGCCTCTCCCCCGTAGAGAAGCTGCCCACCAGCCTTCAACGCCTCCGATACATAGGCCTTGTAATTTTCAACAGCCCTACTGTTCACCACGGGTCCGAGAAAAACCCCCTTCTCACGTGGGTCCCCTATCCTCAGCTTAGATGTTTCCTCCACCAGCCTCTCCATAAATCTCTCGTAAACCTCCTCGTGAACATACAGCCGTGAGGTTGCGGAGCATTTCTGCCCCCCGAAGCCGAATGCCGCCCTAATGACTCCGCTCACGGCCTTACCTATATCGGCTTTGTCGGTTACTATGGTGGGGTTTTTGCTTCCCATCTCAAGTAGAATCGGCTTCGGATATTGCTGTGAGTTGTGAAACCTTCTGAACAAACGCATGCCAACATCCCTGGAGCCTGTGAAGGCTATGCCGGCCACCTTCGGGTTAGTAGTTACCTCTTCCTCGAAAACATCCCCGGGGCCTGTGAGGAAGTTTACTGCACCGGGTGGGACGCCTGCGTCTCGGAAAATATTGTACAACAAGAGTCCTGAAAGGGGTGACTCGCTTGTCGGTTTGAAGACAACGGTGTTCCCTGTTATGAGGGCTCCAAGCATCATGCCGTTGGCAAGCATGAAGGGGAAGTTAAACGGAGATATCACAACCCAAGCCCCGTACGGCCTCACAACCATTTTGCAGTCCTCGCCAGGCCCGCCCGGCCCCATCTTCCTCTCATAGCCGTTGACCTCCTCCAACAGCTTTATGTAGTAGTTTATCGCGTCAACAGCCTCCCAGGCCTCAGCCAACGCCTCAAGCCTGTTTTTCCCAACCTCATACGTTATCACCGCCGCAATCTCATACTTTCTCTCGTCAATAAGCTCGGCGGCCCTCCTCATCACCTTCACCCGTTCACGCCAATCCCTACCACCCCAGTCGTTGAAGGCCTCATCTGCAACTTCGATTGCCTTCTTCACATGCTCCCTCCCCGCTTTCTGAAACCTTCCAACCAAAATCGACGTGTCTATGGGGCTTCTGTCCTCAAACTCCTCACCAGTCCAAACCTCTTCCCCGCCGATGTACATCGGGTAGCTCTTGCCGAGATATTTCTTCTCAACCGTCTTTAGGGCTTCTTCAAAACTCGGGTCCAGCGCAGGGTCAGCGGCAAGAGTGACGTAGGTTACTTTCTTTTCCCCAGCCATGCAGAAACAAGCGTTTAATTGGATAAAATCTTTTCTAATTTGGGTGCTCTAGCTAGGCTTATATATGGAGCCGCGGGTTCTGACCCCGATGGTGAGTATTGATGGTTGTGTTCATGGTTATACGGCTCCTACCCAACGATGCTGACGCAGATATCGGACGCATACTCGAGAGTGTTTCTAAAAACCTACCTGAGGGGGTAAGGGTTGGAGACAGTAAGGTGGAGGATATAGGGTTCGGAGTAAGGGCCCTCGTTGTTGGTTTCATACTTCCCGAGTTAGAGGGTGTAGGTGAGAAGCTTGAAAACTGCTTGTCATCCCTCCAAGACGTAGAGTATGAAGTGGTGTCGGTTACGAGGGTTTAGTTGTTTTCAGACTCCAGCATCGAAGCAAGTCTCCTCAAAGCCATAATCTTCTCCCCTTCGCCGAGCTTGGCCCTCGTTATAGCGGTCCTCAAAAAATCAGCCGCCTCCCTCATAGCTTTCTTATCCACATAGTATGGTTTACCGCTCTTCGTGCCAAATGCATACGCATACTTAACCGGGTCATTCCAAGAGGCTCGGGCTCCGTAAACAAGGCATGCGATGTATGCCAGCCCACGTATGGTGGCTGGACCTACGCCCTGAGTGTTTAGAAGCTCCTCAAAACCCGTGGCGTTTTTAGCACGCCTTAGCGTTTCTGTGTCAAGCTTCTGAGGCGGCAGGAGGTGCGGCGGTAGGTTCTCAACCTGAACCGGTAGCTCCCGGTCAAGTAGGCTCTGCTTCTTCAGCAAAGCCTTCGCCTGCAGCAGGTCGTCGTTAAGCCTACTCGGCGGCGTGTCTGTCAGCATCTCCACCACAGTCCTTCTAGCCTCTAACGACCGCCTGCTAGTCATGTCCAGCACAATCTCCTCCACACGCTCCCCGACTATCTCTGCATGAGGCTCCTCAACCGTGAGACCCGTATCAGACGACCAATGATATCGCCTGGCCGTCCTGTCTGCGGGGTTCATTCCCTGGTTTACAACAGCCCAGCCGCCCTTCTCGGAGACGATTGTAGCGTGGAAGTAGATGCTGTAGCTGTCCTGTAGAGCTGCCTCGTCGACGGCGCAGGTTGTTCTAGAAACCCTTCTTATTTCGCCGACCGATTCAACACCTATCTCTCTGACTATGGACGCCGCCTCAAACTGGACAGCCCTAATCTCCCCACCCTTCCCGCCCAAAATTCTCACGGGTATTTCAGTCCCCCTCAGCCCAGCCTTCAAAGCCCTCAACGTCACGGTTGTTTGGCCGCTTGTGTCCCATTCAAACCCAAGAACACAGGCAAGGGAGGACAGCCAGTATGGGTCAGCAAACCTCTTTACACAGTTTTCGGCCCCCATCTGGTCTACAAGGGCTCTGATAATCTCCCGCCCCAACACCACCATCTCAGGGAAGTGCGGGACACCGCCCTCCACAAGCCATAGCTTCGTGAAACCGGTCCTCTTCAACCCATGAATAATCCTTCTAGTCCGGTGATTAACTTTTTCTCAGGCGGATAGGCTACTCAAGGTTAATATTTAAAAAGAGCCTTAAAGGACTGCCTAGAGGAGTGGTGGAGCTTGGAATACATCTACGCCGCACTATTGCTTCACAAAGCGGGCAAGAAAGTTGACGAGGAAGGCTTGAAAAAGGTTGTCGAAGCAGCGGGACTAACACCCGATGTGTCCAAGATTAAATCCCTAGCAGCAGCTCTGGCCGAAGTCAACATCGACGAGGTTTTGAAGCAGGCCGCTGCAGCCCCTGTCGCTGCGGCCCCGGCAGCAGCCCCCGCAGCCGCCGCTGCAGCTCCAGAGGAAAAGCCGAAGGAAGAGAAGAAAGAGGAGGAGAAGGAGGAGGCGCTCACCGGACTCAGCGCCCTCTTCGGCTAGGTAAAAGAATTAAGCAGGTAGTTGGTTGACGTAGATAGTATGGGGCAGCCGATTGTCAGAGTGGAAGGGCTTTGGAAAAGTTATGACGGACACCTAGCCGTCCGAGGCGTAAGTTTCAGGGTCCATGAAGGCGAGGTTCACGGTCTGTTGGGCCCAAACGGCTCGGGTAAAACAACAACGATAAAGTGTCTTGTGGGGCTTCTAAGGCCCAACAGAGGAGAGTTAGAGATAGGTGGACACAACATTTTGACGGATCATCGGTACAAACGTTTAATCGGCTACCTACCTGAAAACCCATCCCTGCCAGAATATCTCACGGTTAGAGAGTTCCTCATATTCTGCGGGCGTTTAAGAGAGCTGTCCGGGCAAAGGCTCGAATCAAAGATCTCGGAGCTGGTTGAGCGTTTTGAACTGGGAAAGCTAAACAATAAATTGATTGTCGAGCTTTCGAAGGGCACTAGGCAACGAGTCGCCATAGCAGCTTCGCTCATCGCTGAGCCGCGTGTGCTTATACTTGATGAACCGTTTTCCGGGCTTGACCCTGAAGCCCAGCATACGGCAAAAGACTACATGAAGGCTGTGGTCGAAAAAGGCGGGGCCGTGCTCATGAGCACCCACATACTTGACACAGCTGAGAAGCTCTGCGACAGCGCAACAATAATTAAAGAGGGGGTAACCCTCTACACGGGCCCGCTTAACGGGTTACGGACAGACAGAAAGAGTTCGCTTGAAGATGTTTTCATCAAACTAGTTGGCAGTAGAGGGGTCGGGGCATCCGCGTAACACATCTTCTCACAGTTAAGCTTAAACAGTATTTAGATGGGGCCAGACATTCATACAGACATCTCATCAACATAGCTCTCTACTACGCTTCATGGCTTGGAATCATAGCGTTCGTCTCCTTTGTACTCAGATTTTTTGGGCTTACGGCAGGGCTGACTGTTGAAAAAATCGTTGAATCCCTGAAACTGCTCGCCACAACAGGAGTAGTAGCGGCTGGGATATACCTCGGCATTAAGGGAGGAATAACGGCCTTTGAATACGAGATAAATTACATCTTCACGTCGCCTATAAAAAATTATAAATTCCTTGTCTCGGACCTTGTATTCCAACTTCTTCTGTTAAG
>Ga0197143_1001930_pt1 | contig 16302 bp, 13 predicted proteins | sample GBS70_MetaG_FD_148603 | JGI IMG/M metagenome (GOLD analysis project Ga0197143, IMG submission 148603) | Sediment microbial communities from Great Boiling Springs, Gerlach, Nevada, United States - GBS 70_MetaG | ecosystem: Environmental > Aquatic > Thermal springs > Hot (42-90C) > Sediment...
GACGTCCGCGCAGCCTACACGGCCTCCGAGCTGGTGGTCTACGTGGCGATCTTCGATCGGCGGCTCTGGTTCAACCCGGACCCCAGCCCCTCTACTCTGACATCGTGGGATGCGGTCACCCTGTTCCTCCATCTGGAGGGTAACGTCGGGAGCGCACCAACCCCTTCCTCGTATCGCTTCATCGGCGGGCTGAGCAATGGAGATCGCTCCGGCCGGTATCAGGCAGCGGAGCGGGGCACCGGTGCCGGATGGGCGGCCCGGGCGATCCCGTTCACCGCCCTCGCCGGCTGGCGGGGGGAGCGCCTGAACGACGACGGCGACGACCGAGGCTGGGCGATGACCTTCCGGATCCCCTTCGCCAGCCTGGGGCGATCCGGCCCGCCACCGGAAGGAACGGTCTGGGGGCTCGCCGTGATGGTCCACGACCGGGATGACGCGGCCGGCACGCCGATTCCGGTCACCGTCTGGCCGGAATCCATGAATCCCAATGTGCCCGCCACGTGGGGGCGGATTCATTTCGGGATGCCCGTCTACACGCCACCTTCCGCCCGACCCGGGGGGACCGTGACCATCCGCCACGGCCTGAACGGCATGGTGGTCCGGGATGCCGGCATCGGGGGATACACGAACTGCGGGGATGGGCTGGATTACTGGACCCAATGGGGTGAGACCCCCGATCCGGGACGGCCGGACTTCAACATCCAGAACCAGGTGGACATCGCGGACTGGCCGTGCTTCTCGAAGTATTACGTGATCTTCCCGCTGGACGCCATCCCTCCGGGCAAGGCGATCCTCTCCGCCACCCTCACGCTCTACCAGATGGGGCACGCGGGATCAAACCCATCCCCCTCCTGGATCCAGGTGCTGACCGTGCGGGAGGACTGGGAGGAACGGACGCTGGCCTGGAACCGCGCGCCGCTGGCCTGGGAGAACATGGGGGGAACGCGAGTGGATCCGGTGCGAAACTGGCCCGGCTGGCCTGGCATCCCTTACACCTGGGATGTGACCCGGGCGGTGGCGGAGGCCTACGCGGCCGGCCAGCCCCTCCGCCTGGCCCTTTATTCCGCCGACGGGGATTACGATTCCGGGAAATACTTCGTCTCCTCCGACACGGAGGATTGGAACGCGAAGGGCCGCCCGACCCTCACGGTGCAGTGGGGAGATCCTGCTCCCTGAAGTAGATCTCCCACCGGCACTGGCGCCTCGGCGAAGATCCAGATGGCCTGCTCCCGGACGGCCTCCCGGAGGGCGGGATCTTCCTCGGCGATCTCCACCACGATGTCCGCGTCGCTGCGCGGCGTAGCGGCTCCGGTGGCGAAGGAGCCGAACAGATAGACGGCGATGATGGCAGGGCACTCCGCCCACAGCCGCTCAGCGCAGCGACGCAGCGCCTCCAGAACCGCCTCCCGCTGCACGAACCTGCTGCTCGCAAAATACGTAAATCCGTCGCGCATCCTCGATCGCCTGCTGAGCCTCGCCGAAGGTGTAGTAATCCATCGGAGTGCCCGTGTCAAAACCATTGGGATAGCGGGTTGGAATGTAGTGTTTGTCCAGACGCTGGGCCGCGTGAAGAAGGGCATCAGGGACCTGGACCTGCCGCTTCAGATCGCGAAGCAGGTGTGTGACAGAGTGTCCCCACCCCTCCCCTCCCATGGCCAGAAACACGGCCTTGACCGCTTTCTCCGCCGCCTGATGTGCGGCAAAGCACGCCCAATCATAGTCCCCATCCTCCAGGGCGTGCTCCGCATGCCTGAGGTCATGAGCCGCTTGCGTCAGCCGGTCCCCAGCTCGATTACCCATTGCATCCTTGTCCTCTGGATGACTGGGCACCGCTTGTCCGTCATGATTATGATGATCTAGATTCGTGTGTACTCCCTGCGTGCTGACCTCCTCTCTGCAGCCTTTTCAGAGGACAGCCGGGGCCAAGCTGGAAGCGAGGGATCCCGAAGTCACCCCGGGCTCCGCTGGTTAGACTTCTCTGCCTCGTCCGCGTGGATCCCCTCCACGTTTTCCTAACTCTTCGTTTATCCCAGCCCAACCCCCCTCCTTTACGCTCGGCATTGAAAGATCCTACCTTCGGGAGCCCATATTGATGCTGCTCATCGCCCGCGCACCGGTTCGGATCAGCTTTGCGGGCGGGGGGACGGATCTCCCCGCTTATTTCATGCGCTATGGCGGGCAGGTCCTGAGCGTCACCCTGAACCGCTATGTCTACACCATCCTCTCCCCCGCGCCCCGGGCCGCTCATCTGATCTCGGCCAATTACAGCCTGTTCCACCAGTATGCGCCGGATCGGGACGCGATGTGGGATGGGAACCTCTCCCTCCCGCGGGCGATCCTGGAGGCTTTCGGGAGCCCGGAGGGGATCGACCTGTTCATCGCCGCACAGGTGCCTCCGGGCACCGGCCTCGGCTCCTCGGGCAGCTTGGCGGTCTCGATGATCGCCGCCCTGGCAGCGTGGAGCGGCTGGTCCCTCTCCCGGGCGGAGATCGCCGAGCTGGCCTGTCAGATCGAGATCGAGCGGCTGGGGATGCCGGTGGGAAAGCAGGACCAGTATGCGGCGGCCTTCGGGGGCCTGAACCGGATCCGGTTCGATCCCTATGGGGTCACCGTGGAACGCATCCACCTGGCCCCGGAGATCCGTCAGGCCCTGGAGCGACGGCTGCGGCTCTTCTACACCGGCCAGGCCCGTCCGTCCTCCCGCATCCTGAAAGCCCAACAGCAGGCCACGGCGGAGGAGGATCCGCAGGTGTTGCGGCGGCTTCATCTGCTGAAGGTCCTGGTGGAGGATATGGAGGAATGCCTCACGATGGGGAACCTGGACGGTTTCGGTCGCCTGCTCCACGAGGCATGGAACCTCAAGCGCGGATTGGCCTTTCCCATCTCCAACGACTTCATCGACCGCTGTTATGCCGCCGCGCGGGAGGCCGGGGCCCTGGGGGGCAAGATCACCGGGGCGGGCGGAGGGGGCTTCCTCCTGCTGTATTGCCCGGAGAACGTCATCGAGCGGGTGACAGAGACGATGACCAGGATGGGCCTGAAACCGATGGACGTAGCCTTCGATGACGAAGGCGTCCAGGTCTTCCGGGTGGAGTGAGGCCATGTGGGGGGAGTGGGTTGAGGAGTATTTCAACGGCATCCATCGGGCGCTGGAAGCGCTGCCCCGGGAGGTCCTGCTCCAGATCATCGCGCAGATCGAGGCGACGGCGCGGGACGGGGGGATGATCTTCCTCTGCGGGAACGGCGGCAGCGCGGCCACGGCCTCTCATTTCGCCTGTGACCTGGCCAAAGGCACCCGTCGGCCCGGCGCGCCCATGGTCCGGGTGATCGCCCTGACCGACAACGTCCCGTTGCTTACCGCGTGGGCGAACGACACGGAATATCGTTGGGTGTTTGCAGAGCAACTGCGCCCCCTGGTCCGCCCGGGGGATCTACTGATCGCCATCAGCGGGAGCGGCAACTCCCCGAACATCCTGGAAGCGGTGCTCGTGGCCCGGGAGGCAGGGGCCTTCACCATCGGCCTGACCGGGTTCGAGGGCGGGCGGCTGCGGGATCTGGTCGACCTGTGCCTGATCGTCCCCAGCGCGTGCATGGAGCAGATCGAGGACCTCCATCTCATCCTGCAACACACCATCACCACCGTCCTGCGCCGGACATGGGAGAGCACGACAGTGGCTGTACCAATCCTGCACCAGGAGCCATTGCCGGATGCGCGCCGTCTTTCTGGATCGTGATGGGGTGATCTGTGAGAACCGGCCGGACCACGTTAAATCGTGGTCCGAGTTTCAGTTCCTGCCCGCGGCCTTGCCTGCCCTGCGCCGTCTGGCCCAGGCCCCCTTGGCGATCATTGTGATCACAAACCAGGCCATCATCCGCCGTGGCATTGTCCCTGCTTCGGTGGTGGAGGAGATCCACGAGCGGATGGCCTGGCACGTGCGCCGGGCCGGAGGGCGGCTGGACGCGATCTACTACTGCCCGCATCGGCCAGACGAGGGCTGTTTCTGCCGGAAGCCGCAGCCGGGCCTGCTGCTCCAGGCCGCCCGGGATCTGGGGCTGGAGCTGGACCGCTCGTATCTGATCGGCGACGCCCTCACGGACATCGAAGCCGCCCGGGCGGCCGGGTGCCGGCCCCTCCTGGTGCGCACCGGACGGGGAGCCGCCCAGGCTGAACAGGTCCTCCTGCGCTATCCAGAGGTTCCGATCTTCGAGAATCTGGCGGAGGCTGCAGACTGGATCCTGAGCCGGGAAACCCAGCGGATCCTGACCCCGTCATCGCGAGGCATCTATGCGCCGTTGGCCCTCTCGCTGGGCTGAAGCCCTGGATCTGTACATCCACGCCCAGTCCACCGGATGGGGCGCTTATCTTCTGGAGCAGTCCCTGATGGCGGTGCTCCGGGATCTCCCCGGGCTGTTGGGGATCGCCCTGAGAGGCATGGCCTATCGTCTGATTCTGAACGCTCGGGGGTTCCCCTACATCGCTCGGGGCGTGCGCCTCGCCCAGCCCCGGCGGATCACCCTGGGGCGCGGGGTCTATCTGGATGAGGGGGTTTACCTCCACGCCTGCCCGAACGGCATCGTCATCGGCGAGGGGACGGTGATCATGCACGGCTCGGTGCTCCACGTCTACAACTTCCGGGGCCTGCCAGGCTCCGGCATCACCATCGGGCGGCGTTGCTTCATCGGCGAATACAACGTCATCCGGGGGCAGGGGGGCGTGACCATCGGGGATTTCGTCTACACCGGCCCGATGGTCCAGATCCTGGCGGTCAACCATGTGTTCGCGGATCCAGATCGGCTGATCGCGGAGCAGGGCATCACCGCCCGCGGCATCGTCATCGAGGATGACGTCTGGCTGGGCGGCGGGGCGGTGGTCCTGGACGGAGTGCGCATCGGGCGGGGCGCCGTAGTGGGCGCGGGAGCGGTGGTCACCCAGGACATCCCTCCTTACGCCATCGCGGTGGGCGTCCCGGCACGGGTGGTGGGCAGCCGGCGGGAGACCCCCCGGCCGGTGGAGGGTCCGATCTTCCACGGCGGTCTCCCAGCCGTTCAATCCATGGTTTTATCCCGGGAGGGATCTCCATGAGCACGTTATCGATCGTGATCCCCGCCTACAACGAGGAGAGAGCCATCGGCGCTGTGCTGGAGCGGGTGCGGGCCGTCGGCCTGGCGCTTCAGGAGGCCGGCTTCACAGACTGGGAAGTGATCGTGGTGGATGATGGCTCGCGGGACCGCACGGCAGAGATCGCGGCCGCTTATCCAGAAGTCCGATTGATCCGCCATCCGGTCAACCGGGGATATGGGGCCGCGCTCAAGACCGGCTTCGCCCACGCCCGGGGGGAATGGCTGGCCTTCCTGGACGCCGACGCTACCTATCCCCCGGAATCGCTCCCGGATCTCTACCGGGCTGCGCGGGCCAGCGGGGCGGACATGGTCGTTGGATCCCGCATGGGCAGTGCGGAGTCGGAGATGCCCCTGGTTCGGCGCATCGGCAACTGGGGGTTCGCCTTCCTGCTGCGGGTGCTGGGGAGCGCCGCGATCAGCGACAGCGCCAGCGGGATGCGCCTGTTGCGCCGGGAGATCCTGGAACGCTTGTATCCCCTGCCCGATGGCTTGAACTTCACCCCGGCGATGAGCGCCCGGGCCATCTACGAGGGCCTGCGCATGATCGAGGTGCCCATCCCCTACCGGGAGCGCCTGGGGCAATCCAAGCTGCACCCGCTGCAGGATGGAGTGCGCTTCCTCCACGCCATCGTCTGGACGGTGATGACCTACAACCCGGTCCGGGTGTTCGGGATGGCCGGTTTCGGGCTGATCGTCGCCGGCGCCGGGCTGGGGCTCAGCGCCTTTCTCTGGCCCGGCCCTGGGGGCTGGCCCTTCCCCCGACTGTTCGCCGCGGTGGTCCTGGGCGCCCTGGGGGCCCATCTGTTCGCGGTGGGCACGCTGTTCAATTACCTAGTCTCGCTGTTCCACAAGCGGCCCATCCGCCAGGGGCTGTTCGGGCGCCCGCTGTTCCGCCAGCCTCTGGAGCGTCGGTTCCTGCCGCTGGGGCTCCTCAGCGTCGCCGCCGGCCTTATCCTCTACGGGTGGGCGGCCATGGCTGGGCTGACCGCACCTCCGTTCCCGGCCCCCTGGTTCGTCCCTGCGGTCAGCGCCTTAACTGTGCTGATGGGCGTGGACCTGATCACCGCTTGGATCCTGGTGCGCGCGCTGTCCGAGCTCAGCCAGCGGGAGCTGCGGATCCGCCAGGATCTGGCCGCCGGTGCGGTGACCTCACCCACGGAGCCCCTCCCTCAACCTCTCTCCATCTCCCACCCAGCGTGATGGGACGCAGGAACAGTGCGGTCACGCGCGAGATCGGCCAGGGAACGAGATCCCAGGAGCCTCGCCGGCTGCGTGTCCGGGGATGGGAGGTCCTTCTGTTGCTGGCATGGCTTTTTCCTCTCATCAGAATCGAGCATCCGGCGCAGGGAGCAGGGGGTTTCTCCCTTCGTTTCTATGGGAACGGGGGCGGGGACATCGATCGGGTGAAGATCCCGGTGGAGGAGCGATCCATCAACCTCGGCGGGGATCTCACCATCGAATGGTGGATGAAAGCGCTGCAGGAAGAGAACCCCAGCTCGGCGTGCTTGTCGGCGGAGGGGGACCTCTGGATCTTCGGCAACATCCTCTTCGACCGTGATGTCTTCGGGCCGGGCGACTACGGGGATTACGGGATCTCCCTGGCCGGGGGACAGATCGCTTTCGGAGTGAACCGGGGAGGAAACGGATTCACCCTGTGCGGATCCATCTTTGTGGCAGATGAAAACTGGCATCACATCGCCGTCACCCGGCGCGGGAGCGACGGGCGGATGCAGATCTTTGTGGACGGAAGGCTGGATGCGACCGGCTGGGGGCCCGCGGGCGACATCCGGTATCGGGACGGCCGGAGCACGAGCTATCCGAACGATCCTTATCTGGTGATCGGGGCGGAGAAGCACGACGTGGATCGCACCACCTATCCCTCTTATAGCGGATGGATCGACGAGGTGCGGATCTCCCGGATCATCCGGTATGAGGGGGAGTTCACCCCGCCCCGCGCCCCATTCACACCGGACGAGGACACCGTGGCCCTCTATCATTTCGATGAGGGGCCGGAGGGCCCATGCAGGGACACCGTGACGGATGCCACAGGCATGAACCCCGGGATGTGCCGCTATGGATTCATCGATCGCTCGCCCGGACCCGTTTATTCCTCCGACACTCCCTTCTCGACCCCTCCTCCACCAGTGATCCTCTCGGGACCGGTGGTCTTCCCTCTGGCCACGAGCGCCGTGGTGACTTGGACCACGGATGTGGAGGCCACCAGCGAGGTCCAATGGGGGAACGCCTGCGGGTCGTGGAGCCGATCCCTGTCCGATTTAGAGCTAAAGCGAACGCATTCCCTGGTTCTGGACGCGTTGAGCCCCGGGGTCTTTTACTGCCTGCAGGTGCGATCGGCGAACACCGGGGGGAGCAGCGACTGGACCCCCGGGGATGGCCTGGGATTCACCACTCGGGCGGTTGAGTTCCGAACCTATCTTCCGCTGATCCAGCGCGCATCGGATCGGTAGCGCGGGATCGCCGGAAGGGAGTTGAGGTGATGGATGGGGACAGCGAGGAAGGGGATCCGGAGGATCGGATGGTGGATCCTGGGGGTGGCCATCGGGCTGGCACCCGGGAGGTTGGAGATCGTGGCATGGGCCAGCCCGTCGGCCGCCGGGAGCTGGGAGAGCTGGACGGTGTCCTGGCGGGGGGAAGCCCAGGAGGTGCGGATCTATCGTCCAGCAGGGTTCCCAGCTCACGCGCCCTACCCGGTCATCTATCTGCTCTCCGGATGGGCGATGGGGTTGGGGATGTGGGATCGGACGGACCTGGAGCAGGCTGCTGACGCGGCCCATGTAATGCTGGTGGCAGTGCAGGGGGAGGATGGCGAAGTCCCTTCGTATTACTCGATTTACTCTGGGCTTCCGTGGCCTCAGGGATCAGCGTGGGAAGTTTCGTTCTATGACTGGTTCTTTCAGGGCGTGCTTCCCTGGGTGGAACGCCGCTACCCAGTGCGGCGGGATCCGGGGGGGCGGGCGCTGGTGGGGTTCTCCATGGGGGGGAAGGGCGCGTTCTCCCTGGCGGCCCATCGGCCGGACCGGTTCGCGGCGGCGGTCTCCATCGCGGGGGTTCTGGATCTCACGCGCCATGACTCCACTGCACTGCGGGCCGTTTACGGGCCGCCCGGAGCTGATCCCCTTCGGGTTGGGGCGGATAACCCGATGGAGCTGGCAGTGAACCTGAAGGGGCTGACCCTTCTCATCTTCCACGGCGGGGCGGACCCGGAGGTTCACCCAGCTCACAGCCGGCGGATGCATGAGGCCCTGGAAGCCCTGGCGTATCCCCATCACTGGGAGGAGATCCCCGGTCTGGGGCATGAGGTCTCATCCCTGGAGATCGCACGGATCTTCGAATATCTGGTGCCGATCTTTCGGGGAGCCCGATCCATCCCCTATCCGTGGTCTTACCGGTTCGCGATGGCCCGGAGCCGCACGGTTTATGGGATGACGATGGCTAGGACCCGAGCGGACGCGTGGTCGGAGGTCCGGGAGGTCACGCCGCAGGGCTTCGTCGTTCGCACCGAGGATGCGCTGACGGTGATCACGCCGGTCTGGTATCCGGTGGGTTCACGGGTGCGGGTGGAGGTGTTCGATGAGCAGACAGGAGCGCAACTCGTCCGGCGGGAGGTGAGGGCCATCGGGGGACGCCTGCGACTGGATCTGCCGGCGGGCCACTGGCGTGTGGCATTCCAGCTCATCCGCCCTCGCCCTGACCTCAGGCCTGCGTCTCCGAACCTCCTGGGGCGGATGTCCCGCAAGCCGCTGTGTCCGTGGGAGGACCTCATCTGCTATTCGGTGAGGGAGCCATGATTTCCATTCGCAGATCTCGCTGGATCGGGATCGGATGGCTGGGATGCGCTCTGATGCTGGGGATTCTGCTGTTCCTGCCCCCCTCCTTCAGAACACGAGCGCAAGGCGGAGGCGGCGTCCGGCTGGCGCTCCTGACGGATCCAGGGGCTCCGAACCCCTTCGGACCCTATCTGGCTGAGATCCTCCGAGCGGAGGGCTGGGTCGCTTACGATGTGGTCTCCCCTTCCTCCCTCTCCCCCACCCTCCTGCAAATGTATCCGGTCCTTCTGGTGGCCGAGATCCCCCTCAACACGACGCAGGCCGGGATCCTACGGGATTACGTGTGGAACGGAGGTCGTCTCATCGCCATGCGTCCCTCGCCGGAGTTGCGAGCTGCTATGGGCTGGAACACCGGCGGGACCCTCTCGGAGGCTTACGTCCGGTTTGAGCCGGGGCATCCGCTTGTTCAGGGGCTGGTCACGGAGAGCCTTCAGTTTCATGGGGTGGGAGATCTTTATGTCGCGGATGAGGTGGAAGTGATCGCCTGGTTTTATCAGGATCGGGATACGAACAGCGGGTTCGCAGCCATCGGGCGTGTGACCCGAGGGAGCGGATGGGCGGTGTTCTGGGGCTACGATCTGGCCCGCAGCGTCGCGCTGACCCGCCAGGGGAATCCGTACTGGGTGGGGCAGGATCGGGAGCCGGATGGGATCCTTCGCACCACCGATGTGTTCAGCGGATGGATCGATTTGGAGCGTATCGCCATCCCTCAAGCCGATGAGCAAATGCGGCTGCTCTCGCGGCTGATCCGGGAGGGCCTGGCTGCAGCCGCTCCCATGCCTCAGCTTTGGTATTTCCCGAACGGCGTCCTCAGCCTCCTGATCCTCACCGCGGATGCCCATGGGAACCCTCAGAGCTATTACGAAGGGGAGCTTGCCAGCATTGAGTCCTTCAACGCCCGTGTGACGTTCTTCCTCACTCTGAACTTCGATTCATGCCCAAGCGCGCCTGCGCCCGATTCGGTGAACGCATGGCGGGCAGCCGGACACACCGTTGGGATCCATCCTTATGTCGGCACGGATGAATGGGGGAACGACTTCGGGGATTTCCGGACCAGCACCATGCGCACCCGCGATCGCTTCCTGCGGTGCTACGGCCCGCCGCTTTCCCCCACCATCCGCACCCACCAGATCCGGATGGGGACCGGCTGGGTGGGCAACGCACGCGTGCACGCGGAGTTCGGTTTCCCCCTAAACCTGGATTACTACATGCGCGGCGACGTGACCGCACGCCCGGATGGGACCCAGGCCCATGGGTATCTGACCGGGAGCGGGCTTCCCATGCGTTTCGTGGATCTCAATGGGGAGATCCTGCCGGTCTATCAGCAGCTGACCAACATCGTGGACGAGCAATACATGGCTCAGCCTTTTTACCCGGACTGGCGTCGGGATGCGGATCAGGTCATCGCCATGATGGACGCAGGGCTCAACGCTTACTATTCCGCCTTTGTGGCCAACTTCCACGTGGACTATTACAACTAGGGGGAGATCCGGCCGTGGGCAGAGGCGATTATGGCGGCGGCACGATCTCGCGGCATGCCGATCTGGACCGCGGACCAATGGCTGGATTATGTGCTCAATCGGGATGCCGCGCGAATTCAGGATGTGCAATGGGATGAGACCTCAGGGCGCCTCTCGTTCGCCTTTGTCAGCACGCCCACGCTTTCCTTTTCTCATACGCTCTGGCTTCCGCAGCGCTTTGGAACATGGGAAGTCCGCGAAGCCCGTGTGGATGGCCAGCTCGTTCCGCTCATGCCTCAAACGCTCCGGGGGATCCCGGGGGTCTTCCTTCTTCTGAGCCCTGGCTCTTATGGGCTGGAGGTTTCCTTCGGGGGGCAAACGCCCACACCCAGCCCCAGCCCAAGCGTTATCCCGACGTCCACGCCCACTTCCAGCCCGACGCCCACTGGGACTCCAAGCCCCACGCCAACTTTCACACCCCAGCCGAGCCCGACTCCAACAGCGACCCCGAGTCCGAGGCCCAGTCCCACGCCGACGCTCCCACCGGTGGCCTGGATTCAGGGGAGCGGGGGATGGAGCCCGGCGTCCCCGGTGGCCGGCGAGCCGGTGACCCTGACCCTTATCCTGACGAACACCGGGCCGACAGAAGCGCGGGGGTTGAATGTCCGCTCCGTGCTTCCGCCCTTCGCCACTACCCGCACATGTAGCCCATCCCCATGCCAGATTGAGGCGGCCGCGTTGAGCTGGTGGATAGACCGGCTGTTGCCTGGCCAGGCGCGGATCCTGACCGGCGCTCTGGATCTACAGCCGGAGGCATTAGGGGAGTTCGCCGTCCCCACAGAGGTTTCTTCAACCGAAACCGTGCTGCAGGGGGAGACCCGCTTCACCACAACCGCTTCGATCACTGCGCTCGTTGATCTGATCCTGTCCGGCCAGGTGGAGCCGAACCCCGTGATCGCCGGCCAGCCGATCACCTTCACCGTGGTCCTGGAAAACACAGGGCCCAGCACCGCGCGGACCGTGCAGCTGGAAGCTTCATGGCCGCCAAGTCTCACGCTGGAGACCTGTGCCCCTCCATGCGCAAACATGTCAGGGACGCGCTGGGATCTGGATGCTCTTTCCCCCGGAGGACAGACCGTGTTTCGAATCGGGCTCCGCGTGGATCCAGACTTCACTGGGATCGCCCGCCTCAACGTCCAGGCCCAATCCGCCACGACGGAGACCGATCCCCATACGAATTCCAAACAATTTGACCTCCAGGTCCTAACTCGGTTCCGCTACCGTGTATTCATGCCAATGATCTTGCACACCGGGCCTCCATAAGGGATGGAATTCCTTCTGTCAAGGAAAGGAGTCAGGGGTGGCGACACGAACACAGGTTCCGGTCGTCGGCGAGGAGGAGCTGCGGCGCAACCTGGGGACGCGACGGATCCCGCCGTTGCCGGCGCCGCGCTTCCCGGATGCGAGCCCAGTGATCCAGCGGCTGCGCCGGCCGCGATCGCCGGAGGCAGTGGATGTGCTGCTGGTGAACCCTCCCTCCCCGGATGGAGCGGTCTGGATCCGCAGCCAGCATCGGGTCGGGCGTCGCTCCCGGGAGAACATGATCTGGCCACAGGTGAGCTTAGCTCAGATGGCCGCGATGCTCCATCCGGATTACAGCGTGGAGATCGTGGACGCCATCGCGCTGCGGATGGACTGGAAGGAGTTCGAGGATCTGCTACGTCGTAAGCAGCCGAAGTATTACATCACCCAGGTTACTGCTCCGACCCTCACCAACGACATGTATGGCGCCTTCCTGGCCCGCAGCCTGGGGGCCAAGACCATCGCCTTCGGCACCCACGTGACCCCTATGCCCATCCCCACCATGGAGGCCTATCCGGCCCTCGATTTCGTGCTGCGCGGGGAGCCGGAGCTCACCCTGCGGGAGCTCATCGACACCCTCGAAGGACAGGTTCCCGAGGGCCGGATGCGGCGGCTCTTCGAGGACAGCGACCCGGAGTGGTTTCCTCTGAACGAGGGAGAGGCCCGGAAGTGGCCGCTGGAGGAGAAGCTGGCGCGCATCAAGGGGCTGGTCTGGCGACACAACGGAGAGATCCGCGTGAACGCCGATCGTCCCTTCATCCGCAACCTGGATGATATGCCACTGCCCCTGCACCATCTGCTGCCGCTTTATCACTACCGGGCCCCGCTGATCCGTGGGCCTTACACCTTCATCGTCACCAGCCGCGGCTGCACGGCGGGATGCACCTACTGCATCAAGCACGTGAGCTATCAATACTCTATCCGCCTTCGCTCCCCGGAGAACATCGTGGAGGAGATCCGCCAGCTGGTGGACCTGGGGATCCGCAACATCCACATGTATGCAGATCTTTTCACCATCAGCCGGGAGCAGGTGGTCGGGCTATGCGATCTCCTGATCCGAGAAGGGATCCGGATCCGGTGGACCTGCAACAGCCGGGTGGACTATGTGGATCGGGAGATGCTGCACAAGATGGCCCGGGCTGGTTGCTGGCTGATCTCCTGGGGGATCGAATCGGCCAACGAACAGATCCTGAAGGGCGTGCGCAAGGGGTATCGGCTGGAGCAGGCTCCGCAGGCTCTCCGTTGGGCGAAGGAAGCGGGCATCAAGAATTGGGGCTACTTCATCATCGGCCTGCCCGGGGAGACCGAGGAGACCATCCGGCAGACCATCGAGTTCGCCAAGTCGCTGCCGCTGGACCTCGCCCTCTTCCACATCGCCGCGCCCTACCCCGGGACCCCGTTCTTCTTCCAGGTGGTGGAGAACAACTGGTTCCGCCCCGGCACAGCCTGGGAGGAGGTGGATATGGACCGCTCGACGGTCCTGGATTACCCCGGGCTGCCGGCGGAACGGCTGGAATACTGGCAGAAGCGGGCCTTCCGCGAGTGGGCCCTGCGCCCCGGCCCGATCCTCACCTTCCTAAAGGGCGCAATGGATCCCGCGGTCCTGGGGTCCGCTCTGGAGGTGGCCACCCGCCATGCGCGCTGGCTCCTGGGGATGGAGTAGATCACAGGAGGCGATTCCGGCAATGTCGCTTGCTCCCACTTCGACGCCCGGAGCCCCCCGCCTGCCCTGGCTCCCCACGATGCGGGGCCTAGCGATCCTGATGATCGTGCTCTATCACATCACCATCGCGATCTACGGGACACCCTGGTTCGCCCACCCTCGGAGCGACTGGCCGGATCCGGCGGCCCGGATCGCGCAGCTCCAGCCCATCCCTCAGGAAAACCCGGTGGCTTTCCTGCTGGCCAACCTGTTCCGCTATGCGGGCTGGCTGGGATATCAGGGCACTGGCGTGTTCCTGGTGATCAGCGGGTTCGGCCTCACCTGGGCGCTGGTCAGCCGCTCCCCGGCCGCCCTCCTGGACCGCCGAGCTTTCTACCTGCGGCGCTTCCTGCGCCTGTTCCCCCTTTACTGGGCCGGGCATCTGTTCTTCCTGGTCTTCAACAACCTGGCGGGCTGGCGGCCGTTCTCTCCGCTGGATCCCCGCTTCGCCCTCAGCCTGCTCGGGCTCCGGTTCCTGCCCGGGGTTTTCCATTTCATCTCACCCGCATGGTGGTTCATCGTCCTGATCATGCAGCTCTACGCGGTCTTCCCCTTCCTTTGGGAGGCCCTGAAGCGATGGGGGGCTATCCGCTTCGGGTTGGGCGCGCTGGCTCTTACCCTGCTCAGCCGGGCCATCGGCTTCTTCCTTCTGCCCGTGGACCCCGAGATGTGGTCCCGGGGCCTGCTTTTCACCTCGCGTCTGGGGGAGTTCGCCCTGGGGATGATCCTGGCCTGGTGGGCGGCGGGGGACCCGGCGCGGGTCCAGGGCTGGCTGTGCTCGCTGCGCTCCAGGCTGGCCCTCCTGCTCCTGTATGGGTGCGGGATAGGGCTCTCCTTCACGCGGCCGGGGGCTGTGATCGCGCCGCTCCTGGTCACCCCCGCGGTGAGCGGTTTCCTGGCCCTGGCAGCCCGGGACCTTCTGCCCCGCTGGCCCCGTGTGGCGTGGCTTTTCTCACAGGTCGGTGTCTTCTCTTATGGGGTGATGGTCTTCCATCAGCCTCTCCTTTGGGTGCTGATCATCTGGCTGTGGCCATTCCACATGCCGTTGCCGATTCGCATGAGCCTCATCGGAGCAGCCACTGTGTTCATCGTAATCTTTTCAGCGGTTATGGAGACCGGGGTGAATCGCCTGCTGGGCCGCTGGCCCTTCAACCGCATCTTCCCACCCCTCGGCCCTTACGCCCGGATGCCTGTCCAGAATGTCCCGCTTTCAGCCTCACGGTCCTGAAAGGAGGAAAATGAGAGGAATGCGACAGCTTCGCCAAGGCGGGTTAACCTTCCTCCTGGCCGGGATCCTCCTGGCCCTCCTGATCGGCGCGCTGGGGATCCTGAGCGGCACGCCCGTCCCGGTCGCCCGGGCGCAGGGGACCGGCGTCATCACCCACACCCGTGTGGCGGATTTCGCCGTGGGGTGCGCCATCTCCACCGGCATCTCCGTCGGCAACGCGGAGGGAGGGGAGTTACACCTCACTGCGAGTGTGGAGGACGATTTCGACGGCACCGCCATCGATGGGGCACGCTGGGTGATCAGCATCTCCAACCCGGCGGCAGGCCCCTATCAAGCCATCACAGTGGCCAACGGCCTGGTCTCCCTGGATGGCATGTATCTGCGCTCGGTCCTCACAATGACCCAGCTCCCCCGCTTCTTCGAGGCTCGGGCCCGGCTGATGCGGATGCCCAACACCTCTGGCGAACCGGATCTGGGCTTCTACCGAGAGGTCGGCCCTGCATACAACCCATTCACCCCCACCAGCTCCATCCGATTGTTCATCTTAGGAAATGGCGACATCAACAACCTGATCGTGCGAGCCCGGGATGGCGATGGGCCGATCGCGGATGTGGACATCCCGGATCCTGATGAGACACAGTTCCACGTCTTCCGCATCGAGTGGGAACCCGAGGCCACCCGCTATTACATCAACGGGGTTCTGCAAACCACCATTCCATCCCCCACTCTGGTGGTCACCTCGTGGGTGTTCCTGTATCATCAGACCCCCTCCTTTTACGGCTCCACCCCCACCGACATCGACTGGGTGCGCGCTGGCCAGTATGTGGGGAATGGGACCTACACCTCGTGCCCGCAGGACGCCGGCCAGAAGGTCCGCTGGGATACCCTCGCATGGAACGCAGTCATGCCGCCAGGCACAACCCTCCTCTTCCGCGTCCGCACCTCTGCGGACGGTGTGACCTGGTCGAACTGGTCGGATCCCTTGCCGGCGGGCCCAAACAACATCCCCTCCACACTGGCCTTCGCACGATATCTGCAATACCGCGTGGAAATGAGCACCACCAATCCCATGCAGTCCCCTGAGGTGCAAGAGGTGGCGCTGCGATATTCAGAGCTGGCGGATCTCGTGGTGAGCAAGAGCGCATCCTCGGACACCGTCCTCGCAGGAAACGAGTTGACCTACACTGTCCGGATCACGAACAATGGGCCGCTCCCGGCTCAGAACGTGCGGGTGACGGACACGCTGCCCGGCGGGGTGACGTGGATCACGTCCACGCCTTCCCAGGGCACATGCACCACCCTCACATGCAACCTGGGGACCCTGAACCCGGGCGGCGTCGCCACGGTCAATATCCGGGTCCGGGTGAACAGCAATACCCTTGAGGGAACCCTGGCGAACCAGGTGATCGTCGGCACCGACACCCCGGACGATCCCGCCAACAACACCGCGACGGTCTCCACGGCCGTCCAAACCCAGGCGGATCTGAGCCTGACGCTTCGGGACGAGCCCGATCCGGTGATGGCAGGGGATCTGCTCACCTACACTCTGACCCTGACTAATGCCGGCCCCTCGGATGCCCG
>Ga0197143_1001931_pt1 | contig 16296 bp, 16 predicted proteins | sample GBS70_MetaG_FD_148603 | JGI IMG/M metagenome (GOLD analysis project Ga0197143, IMG submission 148603) | Sediment microbial communities from Great Boiling Springs, Gerlach, Nevada, United States - GBS 70_MetaG | ecosystem: Environmental > Aquatic > Thermal springs > Hot (42-90C) > Sediment...
ATAACGGTCGCGCTATTTTTCAAGGAACTTCTAGCGATTTCATTTGATAGAGAGTTTGCTCAAACGCTCAGGGTGCCTGTCAACTTAATCTACAACATCCTACTAACACTCACAGCACTAACTGTAGTTATGCTGATTAGGGTCGTAGGTGTAATACTAGTTATGGCGCTTCTCACAATCCCCGCCGCTGTGAGCGAAATATTCACAACGAGGCTCATTCACATGATGCTTGGAGCAGCCGCCCTCAGTCTACTCTTCACACTACTCGGCCTCTGGTTATCCTATATGACAAATTTACCCTCAGGTGCAACGATAGTCCTCCTAGCATCGTTGGTCTTCTTCTCAACACGTGTTTACAGCAGATGTGCAAAGTGAATTAGTTGAGATAAATTGGCTAACCCTATGTGTAAACAAGCCGTGATCTTAAGCCACTCATAAACGGGAAAAAGATTAAAGGCATGCATCTATCTGCTAAATATTGGGCTCGTGGCGCAGATCACTAACTACGTGAGTGCAGTATGGATAGCGCGGCAGCCTCCTAACCGAAGGAAGAGAGCTGTAGGTCGTGGGTTCAAATCCCACCGAGCCCGCCACTAAATAATTAATAACGAGGCGAATCTTCTAAAAGGATATAAGTTGCCTAGGTTCTTATTTTAGTAGTTTAAAGGGTTTTGGGGGGCAGATGGCTTCTGAAAGCTTTATTATTTGCTTTACCGGATGTAATTTATGGATTCGACCTCTTCATAAAAGCTCCTAACCTCGGACTTGTATCGATAGCAGCAAATACGGACGAGGCTGAGGTGAAGGTTGCTGATCTTGTGTTGGTGAAGGATTCTGTGAGATATGTTGAGGACGCGTTAAGGCTTCATAGACCAGACATCGTCGGCTTCTCTTGCATGACATTTCAATACCCTACCGCCGTAAGATTAGCCAAAGTCGTTAAGGAGGTGGATAGAAGTATAAAGGTTGTCTTCGGAGGCTATCATCCGACATTAACCTATCAAGAACCGCAGCCAGATTGTATAGATTTTATCGTAAGGGGTGAGGGTGAGCAGACGTTCCACGAACTCATCCTTGCGCTGAAGGGTAGGATGAGGATTGAAGACGTGAAGGGCTTGAGCTTTAAGTCTGATAATGGGGAGTTTAAGCATAATGAAGCGAGGGCTCTTCTAAACCTCGATACGCTAAAGATTCCAGCTAGGGATGCGAGACTGCTAAAGGGGTTCCACGCTTGCGGCAGACCTCTTGATGTGGTGGAGACATCGAGGGGCTGCACCTTAGGCTGTAGATACTGTTGCATCCAAGGTATGTACGGTAGGAGCTTTAGAACCTATAAAATAGATAGGGTCTTAGATGATATATATGACGCCGTAAGGCACGGAGCGAAGAGCATACTATTTGTGGATGATAACATAAACCTTGATAACAAGAGGTTTCGAAGAATATGCGAAGCAATTATAGACCACGGACTTCACCATATACACTACTATATTCAAGCAAGTGTTTATGGATTGAGTGAACCAGCTATCATCCAGATTATGGCAAAGGCTGGGTTTAAAGTAGTGTTTTTAGGAATAGAGTCTATGATCCATACTAACCTAAGCTTCTTATCACCGAAAAAGTCAAACCTCTATACATCCGCTACAACGTTTAAGGTTGTGAGGGAGCTGAGGGAACAAGGTATTATAGTACTAGGAGGCTTCATGCTTGGAAACCCGGAGGACAGCGCAGCAGAATTTTGGCACCACCTCGAACAAGCTAGAAGACTCAAAGTAGATCTACCTATCTTCTTCCTATCCACACCATACCCCGGAACCAAGCTTAGAGAAGAATTAAGGAAGCTTGGGCTGATTACGAACGCAGACGACTACTCAAGATACACTTGCTTTGATGCAAACATTAGGACGAAGAACTTATCATCAGAGGATATAGATGAGTTAGAGTGGAGGCTATACCACGAATGGTACAAGACGTTTGGCTGGTTCCTTTGGAACAACATCAAAAAGCAATACCCCATCTTCACCATTAAAACAATCCTAAAGACATACCCAAAGCACCTGTTGAACACCTTAGGTTTAGGTGCTAAATTCAAACCGTATTCAGTTGTAAAGAGATAAGCCTGCATCCACACATTAATAAAATCACCAACGTAAAGCGGTGTGAGGTGCAACTATCAGAAGCTGCTGTAGTATTTTTCACAAAAGTCTTTACTTGAACCCTTAATATGTTTATGTTGAGGTGCTTGCTTCGCTTTAGAGCCTTTAATTCACTTTGTAATACCTTTTGTCGCTTAGATCCTTCACACATTCCCTCATAACACTTTTGGCGGCTTCAACACCTCCCCTGGGTGAAATCTTCCATTTTAGATATGATGGGGACGGTGGGACTTGAACCCACGACCTACAGGTTCCCCCGCCCTAGCTCCAAAGGGTACATCATCCAAACCTTTGTCAGCGAACCCATAGTTTACAGGCCTCTGGAGCCTGCCGTCCTACCTCTCCAGGGCTTCAAGGAACCTTGCTAGACTACGTCCCCACCACCAAGGATACGGTAGGTAGGCATATACATACTTTTCTTAGAATTTTTTAGAAGATGTTGAGATGAATCTCCGTATTTCTTAGAATAAATTAGGTCTCGATCAGATAGGAGACAATATACCTATTCCAGTTCACTTTCCTCCATCTAAGAAATGAACCTCTAACAACAACCTTATTACACCTAAACACCCCAACACACTAACCTTACCTAACAGAGCATTTTATCTCTAGCTTCACACGAGGCTTCTGCCACATCTTAGACAGAAGAGTGAGCTAGGAGGCTTCTCCGCGCCACAGAATCTGCAGATGGGTAGTAGGGCTTTACGCACAAGGCTTCGTTTCTCGATCTTGCGCTTAGCCTTACCGTATTCTGCACTTCGATAATACTCCTCTATGAGTGCTAATCTTCTAGTTAGGTGTGGATGTGAGCTGACGAGCTCGCTCAAAGCGTCGTAAGTGAGTTTTGCTCTGTTGTTAAGTGCTACGACTTTTTGTAGAAGGGATCTGACGGCTTCTACGCTATCTGTTACGAGTAGGCTCGCTCTGTCAGCACTGATCTCTGATTCCCGCCTCCAACTAAGGAGGGCGAGTCTAAGCGGGGCTTCTAGTAAGGGTATGCCTAAGGCTGAGGCTGAGAGGGTGACGCCTTGCAGGATAAATTCTGCTAATGTGTGGTAGAGCATGTGTCCACATCCTATATGCCCGAGCTCGTGCCCTAGTAGTGCTGTAACCTCTTGCTCTGTAAGAGCGTTGAGCAGCGCTTCGCCTACTACGACATAGGGTTTTTCATCTAAGCCGAAGGAGTAGGCGTTGAAAGCCAGCTCGTAGTCTATGTACATCTTTGGCAGATATTTTAGGCATAATTTGTCTGCGCACCTAACAAGTAGAGAGCCAAGCCTACTATTTCTTTCAACGAAGATGCTTCTAGAGGAAACCTCTTTCTCGTGGAGTGATATTGCTCTCTTTAGGTAGAATGTTCTAACTAGTGCTGCTGGTGTAGCCAGCTCTTTGAGTAAGGCGAGCTTCTCTAAATCCCCTTCGTACGCATAATCCGCTCTGCTTAGATCAAACCTTCGGCTAGTTAAGAGCCTAACACCACAGCCTCGGCAGAAGATGTCCTCTTCATCGGTGGTGGTGTGACAGCGCCTGCACTTTAACTCCAAGCCAGAAGAATATTAGTCGGTTGTTTTTAAATCTCTTTAGTAGCCTGTTTTTACAGTTTTTCTGTAGCCGTTATCAGATCAAGAAATATATTTGTTTGGTGCTATGGTGTAGTGGTCGGTTAGGATGCGGATAGTAGACCTCTCGATGGAGCTTCACCCGCATCTTCAAGTCTTCTCAGCCTATCCGAATATGGCTGTTTTGAGTTGGGCTAGGCATGAAGTGCAAGGGTTCGCTGCTGAAGTGATCTACTTAGCTACGCACACCGGCACACATGTCGATGCACCCTACCATTTCGCCCCAGATGGTTTACGCATCGATGAAGTGAGTCTAGATAGGCTTGTAGGCGAAGCTGTGCTGATAGACCTCGGCGAAAAGCCTCCTTTGAGCATAATATCTGCTGCTGAGCTCAAGGCTTGCTTGGATAAGGCTCAGTTAAAGTCTGGGTATATCGTTCTTATAAAGACGGGCTGGTCCAGGATGGCTGGTAGGTTAGAGTACCTAACCATGAACCCGGGGCTTTCGAGCGATGCCGCTGAATACCTTATTGAGTTAGGTGTTGCTTCGGTAGGTTTAGACACCCCAAATCTAGATCAAGCCCAAGCAAAGGACTACCCGGCACATAAGTTACTTTTGTCCAAAGGTGTGCCTATTATCGAAAACCTCACTAACCTTGAAATGATAGGCGCTTCGAAGTTTATGTTTGTAGGTGTCCCGCTTAAGATCAGAGGTGCTAGTGGTTCTCCTATTCGTGCGATAGCGATTGTAGAGGATGCTGGATTAGATGAGCCTTAGAATGCTTCAGGTATGAGATAGCCGGGCAGCTTCAAATCCTTACCAGTCTTGTCATTCGCTTATACCAGTCAGTCTCCCTAGGTCTTCTCACATGTATCTGAAACACCTTTGTGAAGTCTTCTACTGCTAACGCTTTAAGCAGCTTCAGCCTTTCTACTTCAGAGACAACTAGAATGTCTATGTCGCTGCTGTAGTTGTATCGGTTTTCTGCTACCGAACCGAAGAGGTAGATTTCAGCGTGAGGATCAATCCTCAGCACCAATTCCTTTAGCTTCTCTAAGTAGATGTTTAGGTTTTGGAATATCTTTCTTCTTTCTAAAGCTTCAGCTACAAGATAATCATACATACTTCATTATCTCCTCAACAGCTCTTTTGACTTTTGTAACCTCCTCTTCGCTGAATTCGGAGGCTACATATCTTGAAGAAATATAAGCCTCTTCAAGTAGCTTCAGTTCAACCGCATACTCCTTTACAACCTTCTTTAATCTCTCATCACCTTTAACACCCGCTAGCAACTCTAGTAACCTTCTTATACTGTGGGTTCTAGGATACGCGACACCCTCTTCAAGAAGCCTAGCCTTAACATATAGCTGAGCAGCCTGTTCGAGATCAAATATGGCTAAAGCATACATACCTCTAGACATATGAAATTCGAATGTCTGCATATAATCGCTCGACCTTCTTCTTAACGCCTCCGCTTCTTGGCTGCTCAACTATCTTTCTCCAACACTACCGTTTAGCCACTTATATGTTTTATGAGAACGCGCTTCCAGCACATTGACTTATTATATCGGCATTGATAGCGGATAAAGATCAAAAATACTTTATGGAGTAGGTTTGCTCGACTATTGTTTCTTTATAAAGTGTGTTATTGTGTGGTCTTCTCTTGGGCTTCGGATGAGGGGAGCTCTGGGAAGCTCTCCTTCATTCTCTGCTCGGCTACCACAGCAGCTTCTGCGAGTATCTTCTGCGCTTCTTCGTTCGCTGCTTCGAAGTTTAGTGTCAATCCGCCTAGATGTCCAGCCTCGACCAAAATGTTGCTCAGTATGCTGTTTATCTCCCCTAGCTCGCTTTCAGCCTCGGGCATAACATTAGCCAACCCAGATCTTACGGATCTGATGATAGCTGAGGCTGGTGCTAGCGCAACCGCAACATCGCCTACATCTTCAACTGTAGTTAATCTGAGAGAGATCTGTTCTAATGCAAGCTTAGCTTGGCTTACCAGCTTACTCATCTTCCTAACTTCAGCCAGCTCGTTGGAGAGGGCTGTTGCTAGATGTGTATCATGGTTTTGCATAGCTGTTACAGACCTTCTAAAGATATCCTCATCCTTTCTTTTAAGCCTCGCTAATATGGAATCCATCTTCTGGATCTCAGCTTGGAGCCGCCTCCTCGCCCACTCGAGCCTAGGTTTAAGCGGAGCAGAGGGTTGAAACGCCTCTCTGAGTTTATCGGCAAGGGTGGGCTGGTGGGACTTAACCCATTTACTGGTGAACTCAGACATCTACCTTTACCCCTTCCTCAAAAACTCTTACTCTAAACTTTAACGGATGCACACCAAAAATAGTTGACCGCTCTGTCAGCTCGATACTCACCTTATTCGATAGACGTAACTAACAGTTAGCAAGAGTTATATGTGAATCCACTCAGAAAGAGGTGCAGAAGATCATGATAATCAGCGTCACACCAGATCTCGCCTTAGACGAAGGTTACAGCTACGCTGGAGGATTAGGTGTGCTTGAGGGCGACAAGTTCTATGCTGCAGCCAAGCTCAATCTACCTTATAAGGTCTTGACGCTCTTCTACAATCAAGGTTATGTGGAGTATGAGTTTGATAAGGAAGGGAACCCCATACCCAAGCCCCAGCAGCAACCAGAGACGTTCCTAAAAAAGCTCGAGAGAGAAGACTTCTACACCATACAGCTGAAAGGCGAAGATGTCAAGGTCGAGGCGCTAAAGTATCGAGAGGGTTGGGCTGAAGCGGTCTTCTTCAAACCAGTGGAACCAGCTTGGGCGCAGCACCTAACCGACCGGCTATACATAGAAAACAGCTTAGAAGAAAAGTTCTTGAAGTATACGCTGCTAGCTAAGGCTTCGGCAGAATACATTAAGAGCAGCGTGGGCATAGAGAATGTGGAGTTCATCGATCTACAAGAGAGCTATGCTTGTATGCTCCCACTCATACTTAAAATCCCCGGAAAATACCGCGTCGTCATACACACTGCTGGACCTTGGGGTCACCCCACCTTCCCAAGAAGCTTCTTTGAAAAGGAGTTCGGCTACTACTTTCTCAGCGAAAATGTGTGTGTAACCGAGATAGGTCTCGCTGCTGCGAGTGAAGCCTTCGCCGTCTCAGCCAAACACTTTGAGCAGCTGCTGAAGATCATACCTCACTTCTCTGAGAAGCTTAGGTATGTTACTAATGGTGTTTGCATTGAGCGTTGGATGAGTCCTGAGCTGCTATTGGCTTTCAGGAAAAGCTACTTGAGTTTAGCTGACTTCATGAAGATCAGGAAGGGTATCAGAAGTAGGTTCATAGAGTATCTCCAGCGGTACAAGAATATTGATGTTAAAGATAGGATGCTGGTTGCTTGGTGCAGGAGGCTTACAGGCTATAAGAGGCCTGAGTTCGCTAAAAAGCTCGTTGAAGAAACATCAAGTAAAGATGTGGTCTTCGTACTGGCTGGTAAGCCACACCCCCAAGATGGAGTTGGGTTAGAATATCTAAAAGCGTTTTATAGACTTCATATGGAGAAAGAGAACGTCGTCTTTATACCAAACTACACGGTTCAAGACGCTAAAGAGATTCTCAAATCTATAGATCTACTGCTCTTTACCCCAGTCTACGGGTTGGAGGCCTGCGGCACAAGCTATATGAAAGCAGCAATAAATGGTGTGCCAACGCTTTCCATAAGAGATGGTGGTATTGTCGAGTTTGTTGTTGATGATGTTAACGGCTGGTTCTTCGACCGCATACCCGAAGGGTTCGTTGAACCCACTGTAGCGTACCCGCCTGCAGGGTTAGAGTATGATTCGTTTAAGAAGAAATTCAGATATATCCTAGAGATCTACAAAGGCAACCCTGAAAGATACTATAAGGTCTCCCTAAATGCTCTCTCTGCATTTGTCGTAAAGGCTAGTATAGAGAGAGCTTTATGCGAATACTACCCCAAAATAGCTAGGTGTTGGGGTTAGTATCGTATGCCGCCGAAGGTTAGTTTAAGTGTTGACGCGAGAGGTTTGAGCTGCCCCTACCCAGTAAGGAAGGCTGAAGAAGCTATTCAAAAGGTGAAGGTTGGGGAAGTGGTTGAGATCATAGCCACCGACCCAGGATCTAGGATCGATATACCTGCTTGGGCTGAGAAGAACGGACATAAGGTTATTGAAGTGGTAGATCGTTGGCTTGAAATATACTTTTACGTTGAGAAGGGTTCTTTAAGCGAGCCGAAGGTGTAGCGTATGCGTCTGGGGTGTGTGTAGATGTCTATCTTCGAGCCCCTAGCTCCACAGACCAGAGTGACACCAGTTCTCCACGCAGCGAATATCCCTGAGTGGATGGGCTCTCTTATTGAGACAGATATTGGTATGCCTACTCTGGCGCACTTCAATATAGCATCTGCCGGCTGCCGACCCGTCGTTACAAGTATTGTTGAGCCGAACTCTACACCCTGCAAGGCTGCCTTACCGATCACCTTATCTATCGAATTGTGTCTACCCACGTCTTCCGCATAAGCAACCAACTTCCCTTCTTCAAACAGCCCTGATGTGTGAACCGCCAAAAGATGCCCTTTTACAGAGAGCCTGTTCAGCTCCCTAACAGCCTCTACTAAAGTACTTAGGGTTATGGTGTAGTCTGATTTGACGTAAGGATGGTCGATCTGGTCCAATATTTGGTAGAAGTCTTCTGTGCTGCCGCAAGCTGATGTTATGACCCTCAACCTACCGTACTCAGATACCCTAGCTGAGACATCGCGCTTCGTCTCTACTGATACTCTGCCACTTAAAACTTCGAGCGACTTCACCTCTTCTACCGACCGTATGACCCCTTGGCCTAAAAGATGCCCTATTGCTAGCTCCTTAAGATCAGATGGTGTTGCGAAGAGCGTAACCAGCTCCGCACCATTGACCACTATGGTCACTGGTGTTTCGAGTGCGACTTCTGTCTCACGGAACTCCTCAACACCTCTAGCGTAATCTAACCTTATACACCTAGCCTTGGTAGTTGCCTGCAAGCTAGCCATCAACCCCATTAATCTTGTCGGCTAACTTTAATGCGCGCTGGTAGTCCTCTGCGGTGTTGATGTTAAAGAACGTTAACAGCTTAGGGTCTAGGCTTCTTAGCTCCTCTACACTCACGTAACGTACATTACGTAGATAATCAAGTATTGAGAGATTCTTGAGTCTCCCAGCCTCAACACATCTGCAGGCTGCGGCTAGCGTTCGGGTTGTGTGATATACTGCGTGTAAAGGTTCCAGCATACCATTAGGCCATATGGGCAGAACGGCATCTTCACCCTCAGCTCTCTTGAATAATTCATCTACCACCCTAGGGTTCAAGAAGGGAGCGTCACAAGAAGTTATGAACGTGTATGGAGATTTAATATGTTTCAATCCGCTACAGAACCCTACTAGGGGTGCTTGGATGTTTACCTCATCTTTAACTATTAGCGTTGATTCTGGCAGATGCTTTCTATAGTTCTCTACATCATCCCCAATATTTATTGCGAGCACAACTTCATCCACGACGTTAGCAAGCCTAGAAGCCACTCTAGCGATAAGAGGGACGCCGTGGAAGTCTAAGAACTGCTTCGGCTTACCCATTCGCCTACTTAGGCCTCCAGCTAACACAAGGGCGGCTCTCATCTACCCCTACTGCACACTCTACGGTAAATAAACCCTTTATAGCAAGGTTAGGGATACTTTACCTCGATAGCCGGGGAAGCGTATGGACTACGACATTATTATTGTTGGTGGAGGTGTAGCGGGCTTAACTACAGCCATAGCCGCTGCTAACTATTCTAAGCAGAATCTACGCATACTCGTAGTCGATAGAAACTCAAGAGATGAGGTGGGTAAGAAGAGCCCTAACGGATGGATCTGCGGGGACGCGGTCAGTAAAAGAAGCTTGGAGTATGCTGCATCAAACAGCGGCGTAGTTTATGGTGAACCCGAAATAGAACATAAAGTTAAGGGGGTCCTACTCTTCTCCCCAGACCACGAAACCAGCGTGCTCTTTGAAGGCGAGGGCTATCTGCTTAACAGAAGGCTCTTCGCCAAAAAGCAGATGCTTGAAGCAGAAAAGCGTGGTGTTGAGTTTCGATTCAACACAACTATTACTAGCTTACTCACCGAGAATGGCGGAGTTATAGGAGTGGTAGGCAGAGACCTGCATACTAACGCTAAGTTTACCGCACGGTGCAAGCTTGTAGTGGACGCGACTGGTGCAGCCTCAAGACTCAAAGCCGATCTCCCGGCAAAATCGAAGGTTGAGCGTGAAATCGATAGAGACGACATCGAGGCAACTGGAAGATACATCTACACCTTCACACCCAAGAAAGAGGACAGAACATATTTTGACCCAGAGTACTGCCTCATACACCTAGATCAAGACCTTGCACCAGGCGGCTACAGCTGGACCTTCCCGAAAGGTGCAAACAAAGTAAACATAGGTCTGGGTGTGCAGAAGAAGGCTCTTGATGAGAGGAATAGGAGGCTTGGCCGAGGTGACACATTACAGAGCCTTCTTGATAACTATGTTAAGAGCAACACTGTGTTAGGTGAACCCACTTTATCCCGAGACCCGAACGACCAAGGAAATACTTTTGGGAACTGGCAGGTGCCCGTAAGGAGGCATAACGATTGCTTGGTAGCAAACGGCTATGCTCTGGTTGGCGATGCTGCGTGGATGCCTAGACCGATAGATGCTGGCGGCATAGGGCCCTCACTGTATGGTGGCACTATATTGGCTAGGGTGGCTGTAGAGGCGGTCGAAGCTTCAGATACTTCTGAAGAGGGGCTATGGCGCTACAACCTCGAGTATATGCGCCTATATGGGTATCAGATGGCTAGCTTTGAGGTCTTGAGAAGGTATCTGCAGACACTACCGAATGACGACATAAATTACGGTATGAGGCACTTCCTCTCCAAAGACGACATAGAGCACATAACGAGGAGGGAGCATCCAGACTTCAACAAAGTACAGCTCTTCAACCCAGCGATGTGGTTTAGGATAATGCAGAAACCTAAGCTTGCGAGGGGGCTTAAAACCGTATCAGAAACCAGCAAAAGGCTCATAGAGCATAATCTAAACTACCCAGAAAAACCGAGCAAATTTTATGATTGGCAGAAAGAGCTACATAATATCCTCAACCAAGCATACCAAAGATTAGGTTTGGTAAGATAAAAGGTTAGTTATCTCCAAAAATTCATCGAAGGATTTTTCCTGCGGCTTGCTAGCCTCTAACTTCTTGTTTTACAAATATTATGTATGAGGTTAGGAAGCAGACTAAAACGAAGGCTATTAGCGCAATAATGTGTGGCCAAATTAGGTTTAGGCTCTGAAGCAGAGGTAGTGGGTTAGGTATCACATACTGTAGTTCACTTAAGAAGATGGGGTTAAGAAACCTTGCTGTAGGTGTTAGAATAACAAGTGTAGCCTCCCAATATAATATTGTAGGGGAGATTCTGGATAGATTCAGCTCTAAAGTAAGCCTCTCCAAGGTGTTTGGATCTGGTATGATATTAGCAGCAATAAGAGAAGCGATTGGGGTCCAGAGGAATGTGAAGAACCCCCAGATAGCGAAGCTTGCTATCGCTGAGGTCGATGTATGCGCAAATAGTGTGGAGAAGAGTTGTGAGAGAGCAAGCCAACCAGCTATGTAAAGGATAGTTACCGCTGCGAATACAACTAGCCTAGCCAACTCATCTAAGTTAGGCACAAGGCCGACCCTTATTGCCAACCCGCTTGCTATACCTAATATGCCGAAGACCACTATGGTTACTATGCTAACACCCGACAAGAACTTCCCGTTTATAACCGCATCTCTATGCACAGGATTAGAGAGCAACCTAACTAAAGTGTTCTTAGCACGCTCCTTATTGATAGCATCGAAGCCCAAGGCGATACCGAGAAGAGGACCAAAATACATTATGAAGAAGAGGAAGGGAGGTAGAGCGCCAGTAGAGGCTCTGAAGAGTAGTAGAAAGCTTCTCTCAACCCTAGCCTGCACTAACGCTTGTATGCCCATGTATGCTGCCATTAATCCGGCGACATAAATTATGGTGAAGAAGAACCAGAACCTTTTTGTGCCGAGGTAGTCTGAAAGCTCCTTTAGCGCTATAGTTAGGGTACCAGTCAAGTCTTAGGCTCACCCTCAAAGTATCTTGCGTAGATCTCGTCTAAAGCGTATTCGTGGCTTCTAATCTGGGTTAGGGTGTAGCCTGAGGTTACGATAGCCTTCGCTATCACACCTCTTATATCAGATTTACACTCTATTGTTAATGTCGGCCCAGCTTTAGCTACCTTGATCACGCCCTCTAACCCCCTTAAGGTTTCTTCGAGTGCTGGTGTTGCGTCTGGAACTTCGGCTTCCACGACATACTTATCTCCAGCTATAACCTCTCTACCTAGGTGCTGTATGGTGCCGGATGCGATCAGCCTACCCTTCACAAAGATCCCGACTCTATCACAGATCTTCTGCACCTGATACAGTAAATGTGATGAGATGAGAACGGTCTTACCCTTTGCTCTACATTCAACTATCATATCCAGTATCTGTCTTACACCCTCTGGGTCTATACCAGTTGTAGGCTCATCTAGCAGTAGGAGCTGTGGGTCCTTGAGTAAAACATCAGCCATCCCCAACCTCTGCTTCATACCTTTAGAGAAGGTTGAAACCTTCTTATCAGCGGCATCAGAGAGCCCAAGCGCATCAAGAAGCTTCGCAATCCTACGCTCAGCCTCAACAAAACTTATGCCGTTGAGCTTAGCGGTGTAGAGAAGGTTCTGCTTAGCGGTCATGTCATCGTAGAAGCCTAGGTTTTCAGGCAGATACCCAACAAGCCTCTTCAGCTTAAGGGGTTCACGTATAGGATCATAGCCCAGCACACGCAGCCTACCAGAGGTAGGCTCGGTTAGGCCTAAAAGCATCAATATGGTCGTCGTCTTACCGGCACCATTGGGCCCCAGAAAACCGTAAATCTCACCTTGCTCCACTTCAAGATCAAGCGAATCAACAGCTACAAGATCCCCGTACTTCTTTGTTAAACCCCACGTCTGTATCGCTGGCTGCATCCTTCACCGCCTAGATTATCTTCGACCAAGCCTAAGGAATATAAGTGCTAACACCACTACGACAACAGCAACTATAGCCAAGCCAAGAGCGGTAAGACCCGGAGGCGAAGTGACCGTAACTCTGATATCGACAGAGGTAGAGACTCTACTACCGTAGGCTGAGAAGGTCACCATATAGTCACCTGGAAGGGTTGTGCTTGACGGCTTGATCTTCACACTTATCTGTTGACTCGCGTCTGGCGCTAAGCTGGGTATTAGTGAAGGCTCGAAGGTTACGCTCCAGCCGCTAGGATGGTTTGATGAGATTGATATATCTCTCAGCTGAGCCGAACCTGTGTTCTTTGCTACAAGGGTTAGGTATGCTTCTTCACCAGCTACCGCATCTGCATTAAGCCTCCCGTCGAGAGTAGTTAGAGAAAGGGAGTATGTTCCTGTTATCTCCACCGCAAGCCTAACACTACCTTGTGTCTTAGCAGAGGCAGCCGTCACTGTGATGTTGTATATGCCTGATTCAGTTGTAGGTGGAGGTGTTACTGAAACGGTTATCGTCTTGCTTTCATCAGCCTTTAAGCTTAGACTCGTAATCTGCTTTGTCTCGAACTGTGGACGGAAGGTGACGACCCAACCTTGAGGCGAGCTAGCGATCAACGTGAACACATCATCCTCACCACCTGTATTCTTCACGTTAACAGTAAACTCGAAGCTCGTTCCAGAAGGGCCGCTTAAAGTAGGGTACACCGTGGTTAAGGTTACACCAGGAGGCGGGGTGGGTGGGGCGGCATATTCGATGGTGAACTTTAGGCTTGAAGCAGCGCCTTGACCATCGTATGCAACCAGCGTTATTGTATTATTACCTCTTGAAGCATTTGCTGGGACGCTTACTTTTAGAGTGAGCTTTATAGTCTGCCCAGCTTTAAGGTTCAACTCCCTTATAGCGTAGCCTTCGTAACTCAGATATGTTTCCCAGCCCGTAGGCGCATCTACCCTGAAAGATACTTTGGTCGCTGAGCCGGTGTTGGTGACGTTTACAGGTAGATAGAGGGTTGTGGCCCTATCTATATAGATGTGTGAGTAGACGCTTGTGAGTGTGATCTGCTGAGCTGATGCATATACTATCGGCTGGGTGTAAAGAGTGAACATTAACGCGAATGCTACAAGCAAATATCGCCTCAACAGGGTCTTCACCTAAACCCTTCATCCAATTGTCTCTATAATAAAGTTGCGGTTTACAGAGGCAAGATCTAAAGCTGCAGCGACTCCAATCATAAGCTTACTTCAATTATTTTAGAGGTTTGATCTTGCAGGCTTTGAATTGCACAAACACGCTGCTACCTACTCTGAACTCATCTAACATAGATGCGCTTACATATGCCGTTAATGGTACGCCAATATCGATCAAGACCTTTGCTATATTTCCCATTCTATATATCTCGGTTATTGTACCGGAGATGATATTGCATCTGCAGTGTTGCCACCTCTCATTAACTGCTCCTTCTTGTGACAGAACAATATCTTGAGGTCTTAAGACCAGGCTCACCTCCTTCCTAAGATTGATGTCTTCTACCTCAACTTGTATAAGCAACCCTTTTACGTCTACAGTCGCTAAGCCATCTTTTGACTCTACAACCTTGCCCTCTAGGATGTTGTAGCCTAGGAAATCTGCTACGAATCTTGAGTGCGGTTCTGCGAGGACCTCGCTTTTAAGTCCTATCTGCTCTATCCTTCCATTGTTCAGCACAGCTAGGTAATCACCCATTAAGTCAGCCTCAGAAAGGTCGTGGGTCACATAGATCACGGGTAGATTCAGTGTAGTTAGGATCTTAGAGAGTATGCTCTTCAACTCTCTGCGTAACCTCTCTCTACTTTGAGGGTCGAGTGATGATAGTGGCTCATCTAGGAGAAGAACCTTTGGGTTGGCGGCTAAAGCCCTAGCTAAGGCTACTTTCTGCTTCTCACCTCCGCTCAAACTCCTAACATCTCGACCAGCCAGATGACTTATTTCGAACCAGTTCATGATCTCCTTAACTTTATCTGACCTGTCACCCTTAAGACCAAAAGCGATATTCTGCTCAGCGGATAAATGTGGGAAGAGTACGAAGTCTTGCGGAACATACCCAACCCTCCTTTTTTCAGCCGGCAGATTTGTCACATCGACATCTTCGATAAGTATCCTACCGCGGTTTGGTTTTATGATGCCTGCTATACATTCTAAGATTGTGGTCTTTCCTGAGCCGTTAGGCCCTATTAATGCCAAGCACCTCCCTCCCTCTACGCTGAAGTTTATGCCTTCCAAAGCGAAGCTACCGCGCTTTACACTTAGATCTGAGACGCTGATCAAACCGCCAACCCCCTGTAGAAGACTCTGCGTGTAATGAGAAGGGTGGCTACAGTCAACGCTAAGAGAATGAGTATGATGGCCATAGCCATCTCAAGATCGGCTCGGGCTAAACTGAGGAACATAGCGATCGATAATGTCTCAGTCTTAAATCTGGTTGCACCAGCCAAAGTGACAGTGGCCCCAAACTCGCCAAGGGCCCTAGCCCAAGTCAGCACACCCGCCCCTAGTAGGCCGCTCTTCGCAAGAGGTAAGGTTACCCTAAAGAAAGCCCTTAACTCACTCACACCTAGCGTCCTAGCGATCATCACATATCTTGGATCTATGCCCTCGAACACAGGCTTAAGCAGCCTAACCGCCAGAACACTTACCACAGCGAACTGAGCCAAAATCACTCCAGGGACTTCGAAGACGAATTTAATGAGCGAGTTGTTTATGAATACACCCAAGGGTGTGTTTGTGAAGAAGATGAGTAGAGCCGTACCTAATGCTACTGGTGGTAGCGCTATTGGAATATCGATGAATGTATCGATTACACTTTTGCCTGGAAATTTAGCGTGTGCTAAGGCGTAGGCTGCTGGAATCGCTAGGGCTAGCGCTGCTGCTGTTGAAATGGTCGCTGTGGATAGGGTAAGGGAGATTGCGAATATTATCTCGTCAGATAGTATTGCTGAAGCTAGGGCTGAGGGGTTTGTGAAGAGGCTGGATGAAGCTATAATCGCCACTATGAAAAGCGAAAGAAAGATCAAGCAACCAAATGCTATAACCCTTAGCGGGCTCAACCTCTATACACCGTAACTACGTTATATCTTCGATGACTGCATTCGGAGCATACTTCCTAGCCTCCTGCTCACTGGCAAAGTATCCATACTTCGCCCAGATCCCCGCAACTTCGTCAGAAGCTAAGAAATCAAGGAACTTTTTAGCTAAAGCTTTATCTTCAGCAAAGACCGATACTGCACCAGCGATATACCCTATCCTATGCACCTTAGTCGGCTCGATCCACACTCTTTCAGCTTTATCTGGATACCAGTCTTCAAACACGTGCCATCCAATGATCGCATCTACCGCACCAGTAGGTATTAGAGCAGCTGTTGCTTCGCAGCTCTGCGCGTAAACTACAATGTTGCCTTTTACACTCTCCCACAAACCATTCTTCTCTAACAAATCCTTTG
>Ga0197143_1001932_pt1 | contig 16288 bp, 10 predicted proteins | sample GBS70_MetaG_FD_148603 | JGI IMG/M metagenome (GOLD analysis project Ga0197143, IMG submission 148603) | Sediment microbial communities from Great Boiling Springs, Gerlach, Nevada, United States - GBS 70_MetaG | ecosystem: Environmental > Aquatic > Thermal springs > Hot (42-90C) > Sediment...
AGGTATCTGGATATAAATAACCTTCTAAGGTTGGACCAGGAAGTTTAAAACTTTCAGCAACTAAAGGATTCTCTGCAAGAGATAAAAATTCTTCTTTTTTACAGATTTTGTCTTTTTCTAAGATATCTGCTATCTGCCAAAGTGTTGAGCCCTCAGGAATTGTAATTTTATGGAGATAAATTCTACCCTCTCTAAAATAAGTAAGAACTTCCTCTACACTTTGAGAAGGATAAAATGCATATTCTCCTGCTTTAATTTTATTATAAGTTCCTGTTTTAAAGGCTTTTAAAATGAAAAATAATTCGCTCTTAATAAGTCTTTTTTCCTTTAATTTTTTAGCAACTTTAAATATATTATCTCCTTTTTCAATCTCTATAATTATAGGTTCTTTGATAGACCCCGCAGTTTCCCGCTTAAATAAAGATGAACTACCTATCCAATAAAATATTATCAAAGCTAATACAAATATACCTAAAAATGTAGGTATTATTAGTTTTTTCTTTCTATATCTTGAGATATTCATTTTTAATGTTATTTTTTAATTATTCTTAAGGAGGTTAAATATGCTTACAGAAGAAGTTTTAAAAGCTTTAGAAAAAGAAGCCATAGAAAACCCTCACTCAGTTTTTGCACAACATAAATTGGCTATAGCTTACTTCAATTTGGGAAAATTTCAAGAAGCTAAAGAAGCTTTTAAAAAGGTGCTTAAATTAGATCCCTTTCATTTTGAAGCTATGGTAAATTTAGGAATTTTATTAGCCCAAGAAGGAGAACTTGAAGAGGCAAAAAAGGCTTTTACTTTTACACTTAAATATTATCCTAACTCAGTTGAAGCATGGAATAATCTTGGATTAATTGAATTTGAGCTTGGAAATTTTGATGAAGCAGAAAAATGTTACAGGAAAGCTCTTGAAATAAATGAATCTTTTGTAGAGTCTTGGATAAATCTTTCAACTATTTTAATTGAAAAAGGGCTATTTAAAGAAGCTATATCAGCTTTAGAAAAAGCTAAGACCTTTGCACCTGAAAATGCAGTTATTTATAACAATCTTGCTGTAGCTTATTATTATTTAAGTGATAAAGAATCTGCCCTGCAAAATCTAAACTTAGCAAAAGAAATGGGATACCCTGTAAATCCTGAATTTGAAAGGATGGTAAATGAAACCTTATAACCCTCCTACTTGTCCCTTTTGTGGAAGAGTAATTGCTAAACCTACCTATTTACCTATTGGCTTTTCTGATTTAGAAGCTGGAATTTGTGAATGTGGAAGTGTATATGTTTGTGATGTAACTGGATTTAATAGAGGAACTGCTTTTGTTGAAGCACTCCTTATTGCCTGTGCTGGGGATTGGGATTTAGCTTGGAATTTAGAATATAATGAAGATTACAAAGAAATCTGGATTGAAAATTATGATTTATCTTCTCACTCAATAATGCCTTCTTCAGAAAAAAAAAGAGGAGTACTTTGCTTTTTAAGGCTTGTTGATGAAATAAGAGAGGCAAAAGAGCTCAAGCTAAAAAAATTATTGGACAAATCTAACAAAGAAAAAGAAATACCTAAGGTTGAAAAAAGAAAATTAAGCAAAGAGGAAATAAAAGATTTAATAGAGAAAAAAGAAATTTCTTTACTTATAGCTTATCACATTGCTGAACCTCTCAATTTAAACATTTTACAAAAGTTGCTTTATTACCCTGAAATTACATTTAGAAAAAAGGCTATTGTAGCTCTTGGAGAGATAGCTAAAGTCCTTGTAAATATTTATCCAGAAAAGGTGCTTGAACTTCTAAAAAGACTATTATATGCTTCTGCAGATTCAGCAGCTTCTGCATGGGGATCTTTGGAAGCAGTAGGTGAAATAATAGGAAATACTGAGGAGAGATTTTCTATTTTTGTAAAAAATCTTTTAGCTTTTATGAATTATCCCGAATACCGCCCTTATGTACTTTATGCACTTTATAGAATTGCAGAAAAAAATCCACAAACATTAAAACAACATAGTTATTTAAAGCTTTTAAATTACCTTGAAGATAGTTCACCAGAAATACAAGGACTTATCCTTAAAATTTTTGAAAAATTAAATTCTAAAGAAATCCTTTCTTACTTAAATAGCCTTGATCCAGAAAAAGATTTTGAATTTTTTAATTATGAAACCTTTTCCTTAGAGAAGGTTTTTTTAAAAGAGTTAATAGAAAATATTAAAAAGGAAGGCTAAAAAATGGATAAAACAATTCTTGAAAAAGAATTTTTTTTAAATCTTGCAAGTATTCCAGAAAGTCTAAAACCTGCTTACGAAATTTGTATAAAGGCTTATCACAACTGGAAAAAAGGGCTTATTCTTGATACTATATCCCTTTTAGAATCTGCTTTAGAAATATTTCAAAAAAATAATGCTCATAAGGAGTTGGCTAATATCTTAGACTTTTTAGGTGATCTTTATAGTATGAGAGGAAATCTGGAAAAGGCTTTAAAATCCTATAAAGTTTGTTTAGATATTTGTGAAAATTTTGAAGATGAATTAAGTACCGCTATTATAGCAGAAAAAATAATTAAAATTTATAGAGAAAAAAGAGATTATGAAAAAATGCTTCCCTATTTATACAGAAATTTAGAAATTGCTGAAAAGTATAGAGATGCTCACAGAGCTGCAAGAACAATGGTAGGAATTGGGGATGTTTACCGTTATAAAAAAAATTACCAAGCTGCTAAGGAAGCCTATGAAATAGCTTTAAAAATTTATAAAGGGTTAGGAGCAAAAGAACTTGCTGAAATTGTAGAAAGTGCTCTTGAGGAACTGAATAAAGAAATTTAATAAATCCTTTTTATTTTAATTTTGTAAGTTGTTTTCTTTTTCTTTTTTAAATAAATTTTTATTATTTTAATTGCAAAAATAGCTAAATAAATCCCTGTAAGTGTAAAAAAGAAAAACAGGAAAGTTCCTAATGCTAATCCAAAAAATAAAAAGAAAAGTATAAATAAAAATGGTGAAAGAAAAAATAAAATTAGGATTAATAAACGAGACATCTAATTATTTCTCATATCCTGGAAGTTCTAAATGGGTGCAAGTGCCAGTTGGACATGAATAAGTTTCTGTAATCCTTGGTTTATCTGAGGAACTCCCAGAATCACTTATTATAGAATTAACAACACTCATAAGCCTTTCAATGTTTTTACTCTCACAGGATTTACATTTAACCTCAGAAAGTTCTTCTTTATTTTTTAAAAAAACTTCAAACTCAGCCCCACAATCTTGGCATTTAAATTCATATATAGGCATAACTAAAACCCTTAAATAATATTTTTGTCAACTATTTTAATACAGAAAAATCAAAAATTCAATATACAGCAGGAGTATACTATTTTCTTTGAATGAGATATAATTTTTATTTTTAAAATTTAGTATACTACTAAAAGGAGTAAGAAAAATGAAAAAAGAAGTTTTTTCTGTATGTGGCATGTGTTCTGCAAGGTGTCCTATAAGAGTTGAAGTTATTAATGGAAAGATAACCTGGATAGAAGGAAACCCATATGTTGCTGGAATAGAAAGAGCTCTCTGTGCAAGAGGTTCTGCGGGATTGGTTCATCTTTATGATCGTGAAAGACCTCGTTATCCAATGATAAGGATTGGTAAAAGAGGTTCAAACGAATGGAAAAGAGTTACTTGGGAAGAAGCTTTAAATTATGTAGCAGAAAAATTAACTAATATAAAAGATAAATATGGAGTAAAAGCTATAGCTCTTCTTGATAGAGGAATTGGATTATTTGGAGAAATGCAAAGAGTTTTTATACGGGCTATAGGTTCTCCCAATTATTTTAATCACGATGATCTTTGTAGAAAAAATGTAGATTTAGCAGTTCAAAGCCTTTTTGGAATTTCTGTAAATCAGATAAGTTATGATTTTATTAATGCAAAACATATTGTCTCCTTTGGAAGAGCCTTTTTTGATGCTTTAGTAATAAAAGAAGCAAACAATATTATTAAATCTTTGGAAAAAGGTGCTAAATTAACCTATTTTGATCCCAGAGTAAATGTAACTGCTATCAAAGCAACTAAATATTTTAAAAATCGCCCTGGTTCAGATTATGCCATAGTTCTTGCACTTATCCATCAAATTCTTAAAGAAGGACTTTATGAGAAAGACTTTGTAGATAAATTCTTCCTTGGATTAGAAGAACTGGAAAATTTTATAAAACCATATTCTCCTAAATGGGCTGAAAAGGTTTCAGAAGTCCCAGAAGAGGAAATAATTAGGTTAGCAAGAGATTTAAGTAGTGAAAAACCTCAAGTTATAATTTATCCTTATTGGTTTGGTGCAAGATATATGAACTCCTTTTATTTTGCCAGAGCAGTATTTATACTTAATGCACTTTTCGGAAATATAGAACAAGAAGGAGGCTTAATTTTTGCAAAATCTCCTGAAGAAGTAGGAGCTAAACCTTTAAAAAGCCTTCTTGAGTTTATACCCTCTCCTAAAGAAAAACGCTTAGAAGCTGAGCTTGGCAAAGGATTTCTTTATGATGAGGCAGGACATATATTACATCTTTTTAAAACCATTAAAACTGGAGAGCCCTATCCCATAAAAGCTCTTATTGTTTATAGATATGATCCTTTTGCAGGAATGCCTTTTTCAGATATCAAAGAAATATTAGATAGTTTAGAATTTTTAGTTCATATCCCTGTAGATTATGGAACAACTGGATGGTTCGCAGATGTAATTTTACCAGAGTCTACATATTTAGAAAGAGATGATATTATAGGACTACAAAAAGGAGCAAGGCCCATTTTTATAATAAGAAGAAAAGCTGTTGATCCTATTTATGACACCAAACCAAGATGGTGGATCTTTATAGAACTTTGCAAAAAAATGGGAGTTGGAAATTATGTCCCTTTTGAAAGTATAGAAGAAATTTGGAATTATCAACTTAAAGATTCAGGTATAAAAATTGAAGATTTTGATAAGAAAGGATTTGTTCCCTTATGTGAAGAACCTCTTATTTATAGTAGAAATAAATTAAAATTTAAAACTCCATCTGGAAAAATAGAAGTTGTCTCAAACAAAATGACAGAAAGAGAAGTACCTTATTTTATACCTTATGAAGAACCTCAAAGACCCAAGATAGAAGAGGGGGAATTTAGATTAATTTTTGGAAGAGTAGCTCTCCACACACACTCAAGAACTCAAAATAATCCTGTTTTAAATAAAATCCTTCCTGAAAATGAGCTTTTAATAAATGAAGACATAGCAAAAAAGCTTGGAATAAAAGACGAAGAGTATGTAGAAATTTCCTCAAAAGATTATTCTGGGAAAGTTAAAGTTAAACTAACACCTTTTATTCATCCAGAATGTGTTTTTATGTATAGAGGTTTTCAAAATGATATCCCCTGGCTTAGTAGAAGCTATGGAAGGGGACTAAATGAAGGGCGTTTGTTAAAAGGTGCTTTTGAAAAATTTGCAAAAGGAAGCCATACAGGAGTTCTTTTTGAAAACTTTGTAAAAGTTAAGAAAATTAAGGAGAAATAAATTGAGCATTTATCGTATTGTTCAAAACCTTGAAAAATGTATAGGTTGTCATGCCTGCGAGGTGCACTGTGTTGTTAATAAAGAAATAACTTCTGAGCTTAAAATTTGTAAAATAATTCCTTCTGAAATAACACTTTCTGAAAATAAACCTATTCAAAATTTCTTCTTTGTAACCTGTTTTCATTGTAAACGTCCACTATGCGTAGAAAATTGTCCTACAGGAGCTATGAAAAAAAGAAAAAAAGATGGTATAGTTTTTGTGGATAAAATTTTATGTGTAGGCTGTAAAAATTGTATAGAAGCCTGCCCATGGGGTATCCCTCAATATGATCCAAAAGAAGGTGTTATTATAAAATGCGATCTCTGTATGGATAGACTTGATCAGGGACTTATGCCAGCTTGTGTTACTAAATGTACCACTCATGCTTTAAATTTGATAACAGTAAAAGAATTTTCAGAAACTAAGAAAGGAAAGAATTAAGATTTATTTTACTCATCAAGAAGAGGGGAGTAAAACCCAAGGGAAGTTATTTGAAAAAATACTCCACTTCCACTAAAATTTTCAGAAATTTTATTAATTGTAGCCAAATACAGTAGGTTGCTTTTTAATATATCATTCTTTCTTTTTACACTGAGATAGGTTTTTTAAGTCTTTTTTGTCTTCAAGATTATAGGTACACTCCCTTTCCCCTTTGGGAGATATTTTAGTATTTGTCATGTGCCCTCCTTTGTAACTCAAAGGTTAAAAAACCAAAAATAAAAAAGAGAAAAAGCTACCACAAAGAGAATGAGCTTTTAGAGTTTTCAGTAATATTATTAATCTCCATACAATAGAAAGTTAACAAAAGAAAAGAGCTCTCAGTTTTTGGAAAACATCTACGGGACTTTTTACTCACTTAAAAGCTTATTTTATTTTAATTAAATTTAAGGAAAAAGAATTAAAAATTTGGAAGGAGATATTTATGGCAGAGATTATTTGGGGTGTTTTAAAACGAAAATTATTTACCAAAATAGAGAATTATTGAATTTAAAAAGTATTGAGGTAAACTTTATCCTCGGAGAACTTAAGTAAACGGGAAAAGAAAGTTTATTACCATAAACTCGCTTGAGAGATTAGAAGCTTAAATGGTGAACCCTTTTACAAAAATCGCAAATGGAATTCTCATGTTTCTTTTGCCTAATAAACGAATGCTATGAGAGATTAAAACTTATGCATAATCTAACCGTTGAACAGGTATTAGAAAATCTCGCTACCTCACAAAAGGGATTAACTCAAGAGGAGGCAAAAAGAAGACTTGAAATATATGGTCCCAATGAACTTCCTGAAGAACAGGAGAGTAAACTACAAATATTTATTAGGCAGTTTACAAATCCCTTTATAATCATCCTAATAGCTGCTGGAGGATTAGCCCTTTTTTTGGGAGACTTAAAAGATGCTATCGTTGTTTTTGGTCTTGTGTTAGTTAATGGATTAATTGGTTTTTATCAAGAAATTAAAGCCCTTTCTTCTATTAGAGCTTTAAAAGCTCTCACCAAACCAACTGTAAAGGTATTAAGGAATGGAGAAGAGATGGAGGTTGATATAAAAGATTTAGTGCCTGGTGATGTAGTCATACTTGTAGAAGGAGACATTGTTCCAGCAGACATAAGGCTCATTTTTGCAACAGGTCTTATGGTTGATGAAGCTTTGTTAACCGGGGAATCAATTCCTGTAGAAAAAGTTGCTCAAGTGGTCTTTGACAAGGATACACAGGTTCATGCCAGAGGAAATGTCCTTTTTAAAGGCACAACTATCGTTAAAGGTAAAGCAATAGGAGTAGTTTACGCTACAGGTGAAAGGACAGAGGTTGGCAAGATTGCCAAAAGGATGCAGGAAAAATCTCCAGAGAGCCCTTTGATAAAGGCGCTTGGATACCTTGGTAAAAGATGGATTTTAATTTTATTCATTCTACTATCTTCACTTATATTTATTGGTATTTATCAAGGAAGAGAAGTAAAGACAGTTATTTTCTTTGCTGTGGCCCAACTTGTATCTGCGGTTCCCGAAGGACTTCCTATCGTGGTCACCATTACCCTTGTTGTGGGGGCAGTAATATTGTCAAGGGAAAAGATTTTAGTAAAGTATCTTCCTTCAGTTGAAACCCTTGGAAGTGCAACTTTTATCTGTTCTGATAAGACAGGGACCATAACCATGGGAAAATTAAAAGTGAAAGAAGCTTTTTTCTTGGATAAAGAAAAGCTGTATTTGGCTTCAGCATTATGTAACGATGCAACAATTGAAGGTGGTATTGAGAAAGGAGATCCTTTAGAGATTGCTCTTTTAGAATGGCTTGAAAGAGAAGGAATAGACTTTAGAAAACTAAGAGAAAGGTATAAAAGGGTTTGGGAGGAGCCCTTTGATACTAAGAAGAGATTTATGGCTGTTGCTGTTAGCTCAGAGGAAGGGATAGAATTTTACATAAAAGGTGCTTTAGAGAGCCTCTCTCAAATGTGTGAAGGGGGATGCCCAGATAAACTCTTTTCTGCTCATAATAAGCTTGCAGAAACAGGCCTTAGAGTGTTAGCTTTTGGATATACAAAGCTTAAAGAAATACCCAAAAATGTGGATGAAGTTAAATTTCAAATTGTAGGACTTTTAGGTTTTTTAGATCCACCTAAAGAAGGAGTAAGTGAAGCTGTGTCTGCAGCAAAGAAGGCTGGCATAAGGGTAATCATGATAACTGGTGATAATCTTCTTACCGCAAAGGCAATCGCAAGGATGGTAGGTATACACTCTGAGAATAATCTTACTATTAAGGGAGAGGGACTTGCTCAATATAACGATGATGAATTATATGAACTTTTAAAAAACGTTTCTGTCGTTGCTCGAGCAACTCCTCACGATAAGTATAGTATCGTAAGGGTTCTCCAAGCTAAAGGAGAAATTGTGGTGGTAACTGGTGATGGGGTTAATGATGTGCCTGCCCTTAGAGTTTCTGATCTTGGAATAGCTATGGGATCAGGTTCTCAAGCTGCAAAAGATGCAGCAAAAATGATTATCACAGATAACAATCTTTCCATCATAGTAAATGCCATTAGAAGAGGTAGGCTTATAGCTGAAAATATCTCAAAGGTCATAAGATATCTAATATCTACAAGCGGTTTTGAAATAATGTACAACTCCTTTGCCATTATCATGGGTTTGCCTTTACCTCTTTATGCCACTCAAATACTCTGGATAAACTTAGTAACAGACGGTGTCCAAGATAAAGCCTATCCTTTTACAAAATACGAAGGAGACCCAATGAAGGAAAAACCAAAAAATCCAGAAAAGGTATTCTTTGGCAAAAAGCAACTTTTAAAGATAACTTATAACAGTTTAGTTATGGCTTCTGCCCATTTCTTCCTTTTCAAATATCTACTCAGTATCTATCCCTATGAGCTTGCTTTAACTATAAGCTTTACTTCCGCAGTTATTAGTCAATGGGCAATTGGAATTCAGGAAATAGGTAAAAAACCTTTCTTTAAAAATCCTACGGAATACCTCAAACTTAACCCTTACATATATTTGGGAATCCTTATAGGAGCATTACTTCAGATCTTTGTAATATGCCTTGTTCCTCACTATTTCCATGCAGTTAGACTCTCCATGAATGAGATCCCATATGTGCTTTTAATCCCGGTTCTTACTTTTTTGGCAGTAGAGATAAGAAAATGGTTTGCTTTACGTTCTATCTAATAAAAGTTATAAGTAAATTAGACACCTTTTGTTGACCTTTGAATTAAATTTTATATTATGTTTAAAATCATAAAATCAAAAATTTATAAAATGGAGGCAGAAATAAGAAAAAAATCGTGGATAAATTTTCCAATTTTAATTTTAATATTTTTTATTCTTAAACTTAATTTCTGGCCATCTATTTTAATTAGTTCTCCACTTACTGAAACAACAACACAAAAATCTCCTTTAGAAACCTTTATAGACAACCTTGACCAAGTCTTAACTCAGCTTGGTAACAAAAAACTTGCAGTTCTGCCTTTTGAATCACTTGAAGGTCCTTCATTAACTAAAGAGGCAGCTATTGCTTCAGAAAAATTACTTCAGGCTTTGATTAATTCAGGACGATTTGAAATAGTTGATAAGTCTTTACTCGGCATTAAAAGCACCAATGAAATAACTCCTGAGCTTGCTTCCAAATGGACAAACACGTTTGGTCTGGGTACAATAATAGTTGGCACAGTTTTAAGGGCATCAGAAAATGTAACTGAAATAAACATAAGAGTTATAAACTTAAAGACTTTCAGTGTAAGTATGGCCACTCAACTGGAAATGAGAACAGTTCCTCCAAAAGAATCTTCTATCCCTTCTGCTCTGGCTCAGCTAAAACAAAAAATTGCTTCAATTAATTCTCAGACATTAGATCCTAAGACGAAAGAAGAGCTGATCATGAAGACAATTGCAGAAACTTTTAAGGCAACACCTACAACAAAATATGCTTATGCTTATTTTCCTTGCGGTTTAGCCCCTGAAGTATGCAAAAATCTTAATCTACAAGACGGTTTTTACAAAATTTTCTTTGATGATGAGCTTATTCTGACTGTAGACCTAAAAGGAAATATTTTAGAGAGTTATTATTACGGTAAAAATCATCCACAAAGAATTGATATAAAACCTGAGGAATACTTACAAAATAAAAGTAATTAATCCTAAACGAAAAGTTTTAAAATGCCCGGGGCCGGACTCGAACCGGCACGGAGGTTTTACCTCCAGTGGATTTTAAGTCCACAGCGTCTACCTAATTCCGCCACCCGGGCAAAAATTGCAGTCTAACTTGTTCATTAATATAACACGGATAAACATATTATCAATATCTTTGCCATCCTCCTCCAAGAGCTTTGTAAAGGTAAACATAGTTATTAAGAAGCTCTGCCTTAAGAGAAATAAGATTAAGCTTAGCATCAAGATAATTTCTTTGGGCATCAAGAACTGTAAGATGGTCAACTAATCCCTTTTCAAATTTCTTCTCCGCAAGAATAAAAATCTTTTTTAACGCATCCATCTGTGCCTGTTGAGAATGAATTTTTTTAAAAGTTGATGAAATATTAACCAATGCATCATAAACTTCTTTAAAGGCAATTTTAACTACTCTAATATAATTATAAAATACTTCCATCTTTTCAGCTTCTTTAAGCTCTACAATGCTTTTAGTTTTTCCAAAATCAAAAATAGTTCCTGTAATAAGGGCGCCCAAATTCCAGATAGAAGCTGAGTGTTTTATAAAATTTGAAAGTTCCATACTTTCAAATCCATAAGAACCTGTTAAATTAATTAATGGGAAATAGTTTGCCCTTACAACTCCTATTTCAAAATTTGAAGCTTTAAGCCTTTCCTCAGCAGCAACAATATCTGGTCTTTTTTGCAAAATAGATGATGGTAAAGCTTCGGGAATGGGCAATGGTTCAGGTAAATCTTTTTCTATAATAATTTCTTTTTCGAAAAGTTCCTTAGGATTTCTGCCAAGAATTATAGCTAAGGCAGCTTTTAAATTTTCTCTCTGATTTTTCAAGTCCTCCACTCTCAATTTAGTTCTTTCATATTCAGCTTTAGCTTGTTCAACTACAAGCTCATCAATTAGACCATTTAAAAGTTGTTTCTTTCTAAATTCGTAGATCTCTTGTTGGGTTTTAAGAAAATCTTCGGCAGTTTCTATTTGTTTCTCAACTGCAATTAAATTGAAATAAAGATTAACAACATTAGAGATGAGATTTATTTGAAAGGCATCTCTTTCAGCTTGACTCGCCAAAAAACGAGAAAAAGAAGCCTTTTCCTCATTTCTCAATCTACTCCATAAGTCAACTTCATAAGATACTGATGTAGAAAGGCTAAAAATATTTTCTGTCCCAGCCATAAATTCGTACATTTCTTCAGAATATCTTCTTCTTTCAGCAGAACCTGAATAGGTAATTTCAGGATAAAGTTTTGCACCACTGAATTTAAGATTAGCAAAAGCTTGCTCTACTCTTGAAGTATATATTTTGAGATCATCGTTATTTTTAAGAGCTTCATCGATCAATTTATTCAAATAGGGGTCTTTAAATTCTTTCCACCATTCAGCATGAATAGATCTAATTTCAGTAGAATTATTTGAAAATTTTTTTTCAATTTTAAAATTTTCAGGAAGAGGTATGTCTGGTCTTTTATATTCAGGAGCTAAACTACATCCATATAGAAAAAGGAAGACTACTACGATACTTAAAAGCTTGGAAGTTTTTGGTGGTCTTATTCTTTCTCTTAAAACTGTAATTAAATAGTGAAAAAAAGGTATAAAAAATATTCCAAATACTGTAGCAAAAAGCATTCCGGCAACAACAGTTAATCCTATCACCTCTCTGCTACTTGCTCCTGCACCTTTACTAAAAATAAGTGGTAAAGCACCTGCGATGAATGCAAAAGAAGTCATTATAATAGGTCTATATCTAAGTTTTGCTGCTTCAAGGGATGCTTCCAGAGGATTTATTCCTTTTTTCAACATCTCTTCTGCAAATTCTACAACCAATATAGCGTTTTTGGCAGAAAGCCCGATAAGAACTAAAAGCCCAGCCTGAAAATAAATATTGTTTTCTAATCCCAAAATACTCAAACCCAAACTTGCTCCAAATATAGCAAAAGGAACTGAAAGCATAATTGCAAAGGGTGCACTCCAGCTTTCATAAAGGGCAACCAAAATGAGATAAATAAAAGTAATAGCATAAAATAGAACTTTACCTGTTTTCCCCTTTACTTTTATTTCTTGATAGGATGTCCCGAACCAAGAAATAGTGTAACCAGGAGGTAAAATCTTTTTAGCAACTTCAGAAATTGTCTTTATAGCCTCTCCAGAAGAGTATCCAGGCGCAGCCTGTCCGAGAACCTTTACAGAAGGAAACATATTGAACTTTTCCAAAATCGAAGGATCTGCAAGTCTTTCTATCTTAACAAGACTACTAACCGGAATAAGTTCTCCTGTTTTTGAGCGAACATAAACAAAACTATAATCTCCTAATTCATCTCTAAATTTTTCTTCAGCTTCTATATTCACATGAAAAACTCTTCCATAAAGATTAAAATCATTCACATAATAATTTCCAAAAACCATAGATAAAGTTTTATAAACATCGTCTATTTCTACATTATAAGCTTTAGCTTTCTCCCTGTCCACTATAACTTTATAAGTAGGAACTTCTGGAATAAAAGTGGTTCTTACTGCCATAAGCTCAGGTCTTTGATTAGCTTCATTTATTAATTGTTGGGTATATCTATACAAATCATAAATGGAACCTTTGGTTCTGTCCTGAATATAAAATTCAAAACCACCAGTAATACTCATTCCTCTTATGGGAGGTGGATTAATCACAAAAGTAAGAGCTTCTCTGTCTTGGTAAAAAGTCTGGCTAAGCTTCTGAACTAAGCCAAAAGCTGAACTTTCTTTACCTTTCCTTTCCTTCCAGTCTTTAAGCATAACAAAAACAGTTGCTGAATCAGTTTTATATCCAAAGCTTTGTAAATCCAGTCCAGCAATAGCAATCCATTCTTTTACTTCCGGGACCTTAAAAAGTTTGTCTTCTATTTTATTGTTTACATAATCTGAAGTTCTTTTGAGAGAGGCACCTGGAGGAAGATTAGAAAAAATAAGTAAAACTCCTTGATCTTCCATAGGAACAAGGGAGGTTGGGAGATTTTTTATCAAGACTATACTTAACCCTATAACTAATAAAAATATTAAAATTCCTAAAGGTGCACCTTTTATAATTAATTCTGCAATTTTTAAAAAACCCTCTCTTGTTCTTAAGAAAAAAGTCTGAAATAGCCTTATAGGTAAAAGAACTTTCCTTTCTTTTTCTTCTAAAAATATTGAACAAAGGGCTGGCGTAAGAGTTAAAGCAACCATCCCTGAGAGTAGCATGGAAAAAGCTATAGTAATAGCAAATTGTTGGTAAAATACTCCTGTAAACCCACCTGTAAATCCTGCTGGAATGAAAACAGCTGAGAGAACAAGAACAATGGCTATAATAGGAGAAGTAAGCTCTTCCATAGCTTTGATAGTTGCCTCTTTGGGGGAAAGTTTATAGGTTCTCATTATCCTTTCAGCATTTTCAATAACAATAATTGCATCATCAACAACAAGTCCTATGGCTAAAACCAGACCAAAAAGAGTAAGCAAATTAATTGAAAATTTAAAAATATAAAGAAAAGCAAAAGTTCCTATAATTGAAACAGGAATAGCAAGGGCAGGAATAATTGTGCCTCTAAAATTGCCTAAAAATACATAAATTACAAAAACCACAAGTAAAATTGCTATTATAAAAGCAATTATTACTTCTTTAATAGATTCTTTTACAAAAATTGAGGGATCATAGGGATAGGCATATTTTATATCTGGAGGAAAATTTTTAGATGTTTCCTCTAAAGTTTCTTTTACTTTTGAAACTACCTCCAATAAATTTGCTCCAGAAGCTAAAAATACTCCCACAGGAATAGCAAGCTTCTTTTTGTAAAAAGAGTTTCTGTTGAAATTTTCAGAGGAAAGCTCAATTTTTGCTACATCTTTTAACTTTAAAGCTGATCCATCAGGATTAGAACGAATTAATATGTTTTCAAATTGAGAAATTGCCTCAAGCCTTGGCTCACCCTTTACAGTATAAGAAAAATAGGTTGTTTCACTTATAGGTTCCTGTGCTATTCCACCTGCTGAAAACTGCTGATTTTGACTATTTATTATATTAAAAATATCAAGAGGAGTAAGTCCATACTCAGCAAGTTTGTCTGGTTCTATCCATACCCTAATGGAATAACTTTTGTCATCAAATATGATGACATCTCCCACTCCTGGAATTCTTTTGAGGTCTTCTACTACATTTATTAGGATGTAATTAGATAACTCTACAACTGACCTTTTAGAATCTTCCGAAAAGAAAGCCACCACAATAGCAATATCAGGAGAGCGCTCTCTCACAATAATTCCTTGTCTTCTTACCTCCTCAGGAAGTTTATTTAAAGTCGTCTGAACCCTGTTGTTAACATCCATTTTGGCAACATCTACATCTGTACCCACTTCAAAATATACATTGATGCTTGCTCTCCCACTTGAATCAGCTGAACTCGTCATATAAATCATTCCTGGAGAACCATTTATTGCTTCTTCTAAAGGAGTGATAACTGTCTTTATAACTGTTTCTGCATCAGCACCTGGATAGATAGCACTCACTACAATTTGAGGTGGGGTGAGAGCTGGATATTGATTGACAGGAAGAACTTGAATAGCAAGAAAACCAATTATTATCAAAATAACTGAAATAACAATAGATAGTCTCGGTCTTTCAATAAAGAATTTGGAAAACACAAAAATTATTCCCTCTGGATATTCTCTATAATTACAGGAATACCTGATCTCAATTTCATCAAATTATCTACAATTACAATTTCTTCTGATTTTAGACCATCTTCAATGATAAAATAGTCTCCTGAAGCTTCTCCAAGCTTCACAAATCTCATTTCAGCTTTATTATTTACTACAGTCCAAACTGCAGATCCACTTGGAGTCTGAATAACTGCTTTTTGAGGAACTAAAATAACCCCTTTCCTTTTTAATCCCTTAATTGCAATTCTTATAAATTGTCCAGGAAGAAGTTTTTTCTCTTTATTTCTCAAAATAGCTCTTGCCTTAATTGTAGCTGTGTTTTCATCTACCACTGTATCAATAAAATCAATATGCCCTTTAAATTTAGGTAGTAAACCCTCTACATGTACTTCAACTGGTAATCCTTTTAACCTTAAAATTCCTTCTTTGGAAATTTTTAAACCAAGTTTAATTAAATCATTTTCAGGAAAAGAAAATTCAGCGTAAATAGGATCAATCTGAGTAATTTTTACAAGCTCTGTTCCTGGGTTCACTAAATTTCCCACATCAATCATTCGTTCCCCCACAATACCACTTTCTGGAGCCACAACTCTTGTATAACTCAAATTTATTTTAGCCTGTTCTAGCTTAGCTTTAGCATATTCTACATTTGCTTTTGCAGTCTCATATCTATATAAAGCTGCGTCTCTTTCTTCCTCACTTATCACTTTATCTTCAAAGGCACTTTTAATTCTCTCCCAATCCCTCTCAGCCTTTTTAAACTCAGCCAAAGACTTCTCTAAATTTGCCTTTGCACTATCATACTCTGATTTATATGGCTCTTGTTCGATTAAAAATAAAAGTTCTCCTTTTTTAACAAACTGTCCTTCTTTGAAATACATCTTTTCCAAAATACCTGTTACCCTTGCAAAAACTGTAACAGAAGAAATACTTTTCATCTTAGCTGGATATTCTAAATTTATCTCTACATCCTTTAGTTCAGGTATTTTATACACTGAAACTGGTATAGCTTTAATCTTGGGAGTGATTTGAGACTCCTTTTTGGAACAAGAAAGTAAACTTATAATTAATAAAATAAATAAGAAAAAAGAAAAAATTTTTTTAATCACTTATATTTCCTTAACTTTTGATATGCCTTTTAAAAATATGTCAATATAGGCATTTATTACTTCTTCTAGGGTTTCTTTTTTGAGATTTAAGCATTCCCTTATTTCTTTTCCATAAAAATAGGAAAAAAACATTCCCAGAAATGATCTTGCTGCAAAAACAGTATTAATTTCACGTAAAATCTTTTCCTTTTGTAAATTTTTAAAATATTCAGAAAGTACTGTTATTGTTTTTTCTATTATATTTTCATGTATTTTTTTAATTTCTTCTGGATACCTCTGCA
>Ga0197143_1001934_pt1 | contig 16279 bp, 13 predicted proteins | sample GBS70_MetaG_FD_148603 | JGI IMG/M metagenome (GOLD analysis project Ga0197143, IMG submission 148603) | Sediment microbial communities from Great Boiling Springs, Gerlach, Nevada, United States - GBS 70_MetaG | ecosystem: Environmental > Aquatic > Thermal springs > Hot (42-90C) > Sediment...
CTTGCTGTGGCTCATAAACTCCTTAGAACAATCTGGTCTATGCTTACGAAAAAAGAACTCTTTTATTCTAACCATGCCCCTCACCATCTTTATGAAAAAGATAATTTTTTATAGTTGACTCCTTTTTTATATTCTTAAAATTTTTTACTATAAAAATAAAATAAGGTCAAGGAATTTTTTCTAAAAAGTTATATTTTAGACTTTCCTCTTTAGAGGGGAAAACATATATCCAGAAATGGCTTGCTATTTCAACTGGATAAGAAGTATTTCCAAAGGTTTTAACTCCTGCTCCCTTTTTAACACTAAGAACCCACCATCCAGGGTTTTCAAGGGATACTACAAAAAAGCCGTCTTTGTTAGTTTTTACGGTTTTCTTTAAATAGGGATAATTTATTTCTCCATAAGAATCTTTTGGTAAATCTTCTAAATTCAAAAAAACTGGACTAAATCTTTCAAATTCTACAATAACATTTGAAAGAGGTTTATTATTATATAATACCTGCCCCCAGAAAATCCCTCTATTATTAAAACCATAAGGTCTGGTATAGGGTTTTATTTCTAAATTAAACCCACAAAAATTATCCCATCCCTTTTCTATTTCTACATGAAGGGGCACTTTAGCGAAGGATTTTGTTAATTTTAAGTTTTCTGTGAGAAAATAATCGCTTTCTATACATATATAGTGATCTCCTTTATTTTCTAAGGATAGTTGTATTTTATATCCTATCCTTTCCAAGTTTAAAGCCTTATCTTCATATTTAGTTCTGAAAAGAGTAACTTTAACTGGTTTATTATCTGGGGGAAGGAGAAAGAATTTTTTGGGAGGTTTTAAGTCATATATAATACCAAAAGCAGGTTCTGCTGCCCCAACATAAAATATTTTTTCTTTTTTTGTTTTTCCGTAATTATCAGGAAAAGAGATTATAAAAAGTTTATAAGCTAAGGAAGGTGAGACAAAAAAGTTTAAAAAGATTAAAATAAAAAGAAAAATCATAGTCTTATGTAAATCTATTTAAAATCCAAGATATTACTGCACTCTTAAGTTGTAGTTCTTGCTCAGGAGTAAGGCTTGAAAGCCAGTATTTTATCCATTTTTGAAGTCTATTTAAATGAATCTTAGGAATTTTTTCTCCGTAAATCATTTCCAAAGCTCTTAAATACCATACGAAAATTGCTTGGAGAGACATAAATCTATACTCTAAAGTAATAGGATATAAAGTTTCATAAAAAGCTCTGGTAGTAAATTTTTTATCTGGTTCATTGGGAAAACGTCTTATACTTAATTTAGAGGCAGGTCTTTCATGATTTGTAGATAAATCAAGATTTCTTAAATATTCTAAATTCTCTTGAAACAGATCCAATCTCTCCCTATTTAAGCGTATAATCTCATCTTGTAAAGCAAGTAAAGCAAGAGGATTTTCTCTTTCTCTATAATATTTTGCCATTTTCTGTTTTAAAATAGACTTACGAGAACGTCCCCCCATTTAAAAACACCCTCCTGTTAAAATTTTTTCTTAAATAAAATAAAACCACATATTTAACTTTTTTCAATCTTTTTTACTAAAAGAAAAATTTATAAAAATTGAAACAAAGCTCATTAAAGAGAGAGAAGCAGTTTCAGCTTTTAAAATATAAGGAGAAAGAAGAATAGGTATAAATTTTTTTTCTTTTAATAATTTTTCTTCTTCTTTGCTAAATCCTCCCTCAGGACCTGAAATTAAAACAATTTCTTTAGAATTGATTAGTTTTTCTATAAGGTCTTCTAAAAAAATCCCCTTTTCTGGTAAGGCAACTAATTTAAGAGATGAAGAAAAGGAATTTTCAGATAAGAAAGTTTTTAGAATCACTGGAGACCTAATTTCTGGGAGATAAAGCCTTCCTGATTGCTTTAAAGCATTTATGGCTTTTATCCTTAAACGTTCCTCTAATTTAGAAGAAGCCTTAACAACAGAATAATCGCTTTGGAAGGGAATAAATTCATTGATCCCAAGTTCTACCCCCTTTTCTATCAAGAATTCAGTTTTATCTCCCTTTAAAAGAGGAATAAGAGCTATAGTTTTTCTTAATGAAGAATTTTCTTTTCTTAAAAGTTTAAGCAATTTTACCTTTACTTTTATTTTTTTTCCTTTTTTTGTTATTTCTAAAATTTCTCCTTCATATTCACTTCCCTTTCCATCAATAAGTTTTATTTTTTCTCCTTCTTTTTTCCTTAAGACCTTTATTAAGTGATGGGATTCCTCTTCAGAAAGAAAACCCTCTTTTTCAAAATTAAAGAAGAATCTATTACCACCTTGAATCTCCATAGAATTATAATACAATTAACTTTAATGTCTGACAATATAATAATTTATAATGCCAGTGCCGGAAGTGGTAAAACTTATCAGTTAGCACTCAATTATTTAAAACTCTTAAATAAAATTTATAAAGAAGGAGATTTTAGTCTCAAAAATCTACTTGCTATTACTTTTACAAATAAAGCTTCCTTTGAGATGAAAGAAAGAATAATTTCCTTTTTAAAAGAAATTTATCAACAAACAGAGAAAGGAAAAATTAAGGCTTATGAAACAGGCATTTCTCAAGAAAGAGCCGGGATTCTTTTAGAGGAGATATTTTTAAAATACGATTCCTTTCAAATAAAAACTATTGATAGTTTCCTTTTAAATCTTTACAGAGCCCTTTCCTATGAATTAGATATGCCTACAGATTTTCAAATAAAAACTTATTTAGAGGAAAGTCTCATAGAAAAAGCACTCAATAAACTTTTTGAATCTGCAAAAAAAATAGAAGGACTTTTAAATTTTTTGGAAGATTTTGTAGATCATCTTCTCGCCAATGAGGAAAAATTAAGAATTGACATGAAAAATAAATTAATAAGAGATTCGGAAAAAATTTTTCAGAAAGTTACTTATAAAAAAGAATTTCTGGAGACTTTGGGAACTTATCAGGAAGATAAAATAGAAAAGATTTTGTCAGATTTTGATAAAAAGGAAATTTTTCAAGATTCAAAAGATTATTATTTAATTTTATATACACTTTTGAAAAAAAAATTGGAAGAAGTTTTTAATAGAGAAAAAATACTTTTTATCGGGATTTGGAAAGAGATATTATCTAAGCATCTTACCCTTTTCCCAGAATTTATTCCTTGGATTTATGTAAAACTTGGTAATTTAGAAGGAATTATAATAGATGAATTTCAAGATACTGATCGTGTTCAATGGGAGGCGATTTTACCCATTGTTGAAGATGTGCTTAGTAGAAATAAGTTTTTCATTTGTGCTTGCGATCCAAAACAATCAATTTTTCAATGGAAGGGAGGAGATCCTTTTATTTTAGTAGAATTTATACAAAGGTTTTCTTCCTATCCCATAAAAGTTGAGGTTTTAGGAAAAAACTATAGAAGTGCAGTGGATATTGTTAAATTTAATAATCTTTTTTTCTCTTACATTAATAAAAACTTAGAATTTAAAAAAGAGCTGTTAGAAGAGCTTATTTTTGGTAAAGGAAAAGATAAAGAAAAATTTGAAGGAAAAGAGGAGATATTAACTTATGTTTTAAAAGATTTTGATTGGATTTTTGAGAATGTAATTCAAGAATCTGTAAATGATTTCAAGGGTGAGGTAATATGTAAATTTTTAAATAGAGAAAAAGATTTAGAAGGAAAATTATCCGAGGAAGAAATAAAAGAATTAATAAAGAAAAAAATTTTAGATATTTTGAGAGATCTTGAACAGAAAAAAGATTTAGAGGATGTTGCTATTTTAGTAAGAAGAAATGAGGATATTAATGAACTATCTACTTTTCTTATTTCTGAAGGATTTAAAGTAATAGGAAGTTCATTTTTAAAAATAAAAGAGTCTCCTCTTATAAATGCCTTCTTTTCTCTCCTTAAGTTTTTAAATTATCCAGAAGATGAAATAGCCTTTGCTGGGTTTTTAAGTGGTGAGCTTTTTGAAAGTTCATCAAATATTTTAAAAAAATATTGTGAGTTTAAACTTATAGGTGGCAATCTAAGTCTGGTTGATTTTGTTAAAAAGGATTACCCCTCTTTTTGGGAAAATTATATAGAAGATATTTTTTCTGCCAAAAAATATCTTTCCCTTTATGAGCTTTGTCAATATATAGTAAAAAGGTTTAGATTAGAAGAAACAAAGAAAAAAGAATTAGCTTATCTTTATAAATTTTTAAGTATAATATTGGAGTTTACTTTTAAAGGTGGAGATTTGGAAGAATTTTTGGAATATTGGGAAAGATATTCAGAAGATGAATTAGAGATGCCAAAAGACAAATCTGCTATTAAAATTCTTACTTTTCATTTGGCAAAGGGGCTTGAATTTAATCATGTAATATTGCCCCTTTTCTGGAAAGAAAAATCATATACCTCAGATCTTGGTTTAGTATTTTATAATGGAAATATTTATAAAGGTAAAAAGGAAAATCTTTCAAATGAAGGAAAGAAAGGATGGTATTTAGAGAAGGCTAAAACTAAATTAGAACTGTTTAATTTGCTATATGTAGGTTTTACAAGAGCTATCAAGACTCTTTATATTTTAATTCCAGAAATAGAAAAAACAAAAGATTTTTCAAGATTTGAAGTCACAAGGGTTTTTAATAAGATTTACTCCTTTTTAAAGGATGAAACTGAAAATTCCTCTCTATAAGTTTTTTGAGTTCTTTATAATTCTTTATATAAAAATCTGCTAACAAATGAGGATTTTTAAAAGAAACCAATTTAACCTTACATTTCTCACATAGATCTTTGTCCACCTTTGAATCACCTATATAAAGAGTAGCTTCTCTCCTCACTTTAAGATGTTCTAAAATAGTAAGAAGGGCTAATGGATTGTTTTTAGGGACAAGGGAAGCAGTCATAACAAAATCAAAATAGTTTTTTAAATTAAAATGTTCTAAAAGGGGATAAGTTGAAGTAGTTCTATTAGTACATATGGCTAAATAAAAATATTTTTTTGCCCAATTTAAAAAATCTATAAGTCCTTCCTCTAAGGTTACATATTTAAAAAAGAGCTGATAGGATGTTTCCTTTTGAAATTTTTTTGCTAATTCTAATTTTTCAGGATGATTTCTTAAAATATACTGAAGGCACTCATCTACTGAATGCATATGAACAAATTCTATTTCCTCAGGAGTTAAGGGAGATCTTCCTACTTTTTTTAAAATGTAATTATAAAAATTGATATTTGCTAATTTTGAGTCAAAAAGAACACCATCACAATCAAAAACAAGAAGCTTCAAGAAGTTCATTTTTTTCTTTTTAAAAGATAATCACTGATAAAAAGAAGTAAATCTTTATAAAGATTATTGGGCAATTCTTTTAAACAATCTTTTGCTAAGTTTATATATTGTTTAGCTTTTTCTTTACTTTTTATAAATCCTTGATTTTTTTCAATGATTTTTTTAGCAGTTTCAAAATCTTTTCTTTCTATATCAGGTGTCTTAAGCAAATAAAGAAGTGCGTTTTTTTCTTCAACATCTGCTGATTGTAAGGCATAAATAACAGGTAAAGTTATTTTTCCTTCTTTAAAATCCTTTCCTAAATCTTTTCCTGTTTCTTCACTTAAATAATCAAGGAGGTCATCAACTATTTGAAAAGCAAGTCCTAAGTATTTACCAAAATTTTTAAGAAATAAACATTCATTTGGTTTAGCTTTTCCTAAAATAGCTCCTACTTCACAACAAGCTGAAATTAAAACAGCAGTTTTTCTATAAATAACTTCTTCATATTCAGCTTCTGTAAGATCAGTATTATCAAGATTAAGAAGTTGTAAAACCTCTCCTTCACTCATAAGAAGAGTAGTTTGGGTGATCACGTCCATTACTTTTGGATTTTCCAACAAACTTGCAAGTCTTAAAGCCTTAGCATATAGATAATCTCCTACAAGAATAGTGGCTTGATTTCCCCAAAGATTTCTAGCAGCTTTTCTACCTCTTCTAAACTCTGCAGAATCAACTACATCATCATGAAGAAGTGTTGCTGCATGTAAATATTCAAAAAGTATTGAGGTTCTATAAATAGTTTCTAAATATTTATTATCTAAAATTTCGTTTAAAAAAAGTTTAGCAGAAAGAACTGTTAATAAGGGTCTAATTCTTTTTCCACCAGAAAAAAGAATATATCCACTTACTTGATTTATAAAGGGATGTTGAGAATCTAAATAAATTTTAAGGGTATTTTCTATAATATTTAATTCAGATTTTATCTTTTCTAAAATTTCTACTTCTAACACTGAGAAGTCCTTAGATTTTTTTGTTATTATTATATTATAAAAAAATTTTTTTAAATTTAAAAGCGAATGAAAAAATAGAAATATTTTTTAAAAAACTAAAAAAAATTTTTGAAACCCTATAAAATTTAATATAGATTTGAATAATTATTTATAATAACTGAAAATTAGGTTTGACTTTTGAGACCTATTTTTTTAATTTTTAAATTTAGATTTTAAACTAATCAAATTTTAACTCATAGGAGGTGGATATGCAGGATATAAGGATTAAGGATTTACCGCCGCCTCATGGTGGGAAACTTGTTGAAAGAGTTGTAAGAGACCCTCGGGCAGCATGGAAACTTATGGAAAAATGTTCAGCAGTTTATGACATTAAACCAACTCTTTTTAAAGGTAATCCTGTTAGAAATGTTTATAGAGAGATTATGTCAGTTTGTTATGGATTTTTTAGTCCTGTTGAAGGTTCAATGACAAAAGCTGAGCTCGAAAGTGTTCTTGAAAGAAGAAGACTTTTGAGTGGATGGGTATTTCCTTATCCAATACTTTTTGATATTTCTGAAGAGGATTTCAAAAAACTCGGAGTTGGACCAGGAGATTGGCTTCTTTTAAGATTAAAGGGTGAACCCTTTGCCATTTTAGAGATTGAAGAGGTTTACGAAATAGATCCACTTGATGTAGCAATAAGAACCTTTGGAACACCTGATAAAAATCCTGAGGTTGTAAGAGTTCCTTTTGATGACAAACATACAGGTTATGTTATCTATAAATCTTTTAATCCTATAATTCTTGCAGGAAAATATACTATTATTAATGAGCCAAAGATTAGAAAACCTTTTGACAGATTTTGGTATCCACCTAAGAAAGCAAGAGAAGAATTTAAGAGAAGAGGATGGACTACAGTTATTGCTCATCAAACAAGAAATGTTCCTCATACTGGACATGAGGCATTAATGAAAATGGCAGCCTACATTGGTGATATTAAGCCTTGTGATGGAATAGTAGTTAATGCTATTATTGGAGCAAAAAGAATTGGTGACTTTCCAGATGAGGCAATTGTAGAGGCTCATGAAATGCTTCACCTTGCTGGTTATATTAAGCCAGAAAGACATATGGTAACATTTACACTCTGGGATATGAGATATGGAAATCCAATAGAATCTCTTCTTCATGCTGTAATTAGACAAAATATGGGAATTTCCTTCCATATGTTTGGAAGAGATCATGCAGCACTTGGTGAATATTATGATATTTATGCAACTCAGATTTTATGGTCTAAAGGGATTCCAAGCTTTGGATTTGATGCCCCTCCTTATGCAGTTCCTGGTGGATTCTATATAAGACCTCAAAATATTGCTGAATTTTGGTATTGTCCAAAATGTAAAGAATTTGCCTACTCTGATAATTGTGCACATAAGGGAATTTATTCAAGATATTCTGGTAGTTTTATTAGAGGGCTTATAAATGAGGGTGTAACACCACCACCAGAAATTTACAGACCAGAAGTTTATAAAGTAGTTGTAAAATGGTGGAAAGAATTTGGTTATCCTTTTAATAATGAGAAGTATTTAAAAGAAAGAGAAGAGAGATTAGAAGTAGATCTTCCTCATATGGATATTCCAGAACATTTAAAGAAAAAAATTTCCTAAAAATTTAAGGAGGTGGATATGGCTAAATATTTTGGGATCATATTAGATGAAAAAAGACTTTCAGCTATAAAAGGAACACCTCTTGAGGAAAAAGTTGAACCTATTTTTGGAGGAGCATTAAAAAGATTAGTGATTGAAGTTTCTGATGAACTTGGACAAAAAACTATTGAGCAATTCTCAAAAGCAAGATTTGATGCAAGAGGATTTATTGAAGAAACCCCAGCAGCTTTTAAAAGACTTGTGTTTAAAAAGGCTGTAGAATTAAAATCCTTAGGTCCAGAGGTATTAGAGAAGGCTCTTGAAGAACTTCCTACTATAAAGGATGAAATTGCAAAAGAAGATAGGGAGCTTCCAGTTCCAGATGTTGATATAAGTGATATATTAGAATTACAGAAAAACCCAGTACAAAAACCGATTTAATAAAAAAACTATAAAAGGGGGTGTTAATATGCCAAGTTATGTAAATCCTGAAAAATGTGATGGATGCAAGGGTGGAGACAAAACAGTATGTATGTACATTTGTCCTAATGACCTTATGATTCTTGATCCTGAAGCAATGAAAGCTTACAATCAGGAGCCTGATCAGTGTTGGGAATGTTACAGTTGTGTAAAAAGTTGTCCTCAAGGAGCAATTTCTGTAAGACACTATGCAGATTTTGCACCTCTTCACGGAACCTGTCAGCCCATGCGTGGAACAGTTGATATCATGTGGACTATTAAGTTTAGAAATGGTGTGGTGGTAAGATTTAAGTATCCTACAAGAACTACTCCTGAAGGTTCTGCTGATCCTACAGTAGGGAAACCAGCACCTGACCCTGCATTAATTAATACTAATCAGCTTTTTACTCAAGCTGCTGAAGGGAAAGAACCTGCTAAACCTGAGGCTGTGTTAAACAAAAAATTTGAAGTTGGTGCGCTTGGTAAAACTATGAAAATTAAAACAGCTTAAAAATTTTAAAAAATTTGAAAGGAGGTGGCACTATGCCTAAGATTTGGTCTTATAACCCTGGTTTAGAGTGTGCAGAACCCGAAATTGTAGAAAAAGAAACTGATATTTTGATAGTTGGTGGTGGAATGGCAGCCTGTGGTGCTGCAGTGGAAGCTGTTCAGTGGGCTAAACCTCATGGACTAAGGATTATTCTTTGTGATAAGGCTGCTATGGAAAGATCTGGTGCAGTAGCTATGGGACTTTCTGCTATTAATACCTATATCGGGGAAAATAAACCTGATGACTATGTAAGAATGGTTCGTTGCGACTTAATGGGTATTGTTCGTGAAGATCTTGTTTTTGATGTAGGACGTCATGTGGATGATACAGTTCATTGTTTTGAAGAATGGGGTCTTCCAATTTGGAAAAAGGATCCTCAAACTGGCAAAACCTTAGATGGAGCTGAAGCAAAGGCTAAGGGGCTTACTCTTAAAGCTGGTGCTCAACCTGTTCGTTCTGGTCGTTGGCAGATTATGATTAATGGTGAGTCTTATAAAGTAATTGTTGCTGAAGCAGCAAAGAATGCTCTTGCTGGTTATGATAAGGCAGAAATTATTGAGAGATGCTTTATTGTAAGACCTCTCCTTGATGCTAATGAACCTAATCGTTGTGCTGGGGCAGTAGGATTTTCTGTAAGGGAAAACAAAATCTACATTATTAAAGCAAATGCTACATTACTTTCTACTGGTGGAGCAGTTAATGTATTTCGTCCAAGATCAATTGGTGAAGGAAAAGGACGCGCTTGGTATCCTGTATGGAATCCTGGAACAGGATATGCAATGTGTGCTCAAATTGGAGCCAAACTTGTTCTTATGGAAAATAGATTCATCCCTGCTCGTTTTAAAGATGGTTATGGACCAGTTGGAGCATGGTTCTTACTCTTTAAAGCAAGAGCAACTAATGCTTATGGAGAAGATTATGTGGCAAAACATAAAGAGGAAATGAAGAAATTTGCTCCTTATGGTGAGGCAACTCATATTGGAACCTGTTTGAGAAATCATGTTATGCTTATTGAAATGGAAGCTGGACGCGGACCAATCTATATGCATACTGAATGGGCACTTCAGGAAGCTGCCGAGAAAATGGATAAGAAAGACTTTAAACATCTTGTTGCTGAAGCTTGGGAAGACTTCCTTGATATGTGTGTAACTCAAGCTGGACTTTGGGCTTGCTTAAATATTGAACCTGAAAAACTTCCCTCTGAAATTATGCCCACAGAACCTTATCTTTTAGGATCTCATGCTGGATGTGCTGGTGCATGGGTATGTGGTCCTGATGAGGATTGGGTTCCTGAAGAATATAAGGCTCCTTGGAGAGAAGTTGGGCTTTATAACAGAATGACTACAGTAAAAGGACTTTTCTGTGCAGGAGACACTGTAGGAGCATCTGGGCATAAATTTTCTTCTGGTTCTCATGTAGAAGGTAGAATTGCTGCTAAAGCTATGGTAAAGTTCTGTTTAGATAATAAAGATTATAAACCTACTCCTAAGGAAAATCCTGAAGAATTAAAGAAAGAAATTTATGGTCCCTGGTATAGATTTGAGGAATTTAAGACTGCAACTACTGCTTATGATGTTAATCCAAACTACTTACTACCTCGTCATATCCAAGATAGACTTATGAAGCTTATGGATGAATATGTTGCTGGTACATCCACTTTCTATAAAACTAACAAGATTATGCTTGAAAGAGGTCTTGAGCTTATTAAAATGCTTAAGGAAGATATGGAACTTGCAGCTGCAAGAGACCTTCATGAGCTTATGAGGGCTTATGAAAATAGACATCGTGTATGGACAGCTGAAGCTCACCTTATACACATTCTCTTCCGTGAAGAAACCCGTTATCCTGGATACTTCTATAGAACAGACTTCCCCAATATTGATGATGCAAACTGGAGATGCTTTACTCTTTCTTCCTATAATACTGAAACTAAAGAGTGGACTTTAGAAACTTATCCTTATGTTCAGATTATTCCTGATCCGCTTGGACCATAAAAATTAGAATAAAATAAAAGAGGGGGCTTTAAAGCCCCCTCTTTTATTTTTTAAGATAAATCCCCCTAAAAGAAAGGGGGATTTATCTTAAAAAATTCTTAGGAGGTAATTATGAAAAAGCCTATATTAGTTGTAGGAGGAGGAATTAGTGGTATAACAGCAGCAGTTGAAGCTGCTGAAGTTGGAGCTGAAGTAATATTAATTGAAAAGGAACCAAGCTTAGGTGGAAGGGTTGCTCAATTAAGATATTATTTTCCAAAACTTTGTCCACCTAATTGTGGTTTGGAGATTAATTATAGAAGAATTAAGACCAATCCCAGAATTAAAGTTTATACTATGACAGAAATTACTGAAATTTCTGGCGAAAAAGGAAATTATAAAGTAAAAGCAGTTATTAAGCCAAGATATGTAAATGATAATTGCACAGCTTGTGGAGATTGTGAAAAGGTTTGTGAAGGTGAAAGAGTAAGTGAATTTGATTTTGGGTTAAGAAAAACAAAGGCTATTTATTTACCTCACCCTATGGCATTTCCTATGAAATATATTCTTGATAAAGAAGCTTTAGCTCCTGGAGATTTAGAAAGAATAATGTCTGCCTGTAAGTATAATGCCATAGATCCAGACATGAAAGAAGAAACCTTAGAGTTTGAAGTAGGAGCTATTATATGGGCAACTGGTTGGAAACCTTATGATGCTACAAAACTTGATAATTTGGGTTATGGTAAATATGTAAATGTTATAACTAATATGCAGATGGAAAGACTTGCTTCACCTTGGGGACCAACTGGAGGAAAAATTTTAAGACCTTCAGATCAGAGTTTTCCTAAGAAAGTTGCCTTTGTTCAATGTGCTGGTTCTCGTGATGAAAATCATTTACCTTACTGTTCCTATATTTGTTGTTTAGCTTCTCTTAAGCAGAGTTTATATTTAGCTGAACAGGACCCCGAAGCTGAAGCCTTAATTTTTTATATAGATATAAGAACACCCGGAAGATATGAAAAATTTTTAAGAAGAGCCCAAAACGAAGCTCGTATTACCTTTATTAAAGGAAAAGTGGCTAAAATTGAAGAAGATCCTGAAACCAAGGATTTAATAGTAACAGCAGAAGATATACTTTCAGGTAAAAAAATACATGAAAGAGTTAACTTAGTTGTTCTTGCACTTGGTATGCAACCAAGTATAGCAGGAATAAATATTAAGGGACTTGAAGTTGATGAAAATGGTTTTGTAATTTCAGAAAATGGAATAATTGCTTGTGGATGTGCTAAAATTCCTCTTGATGTTATGACTTCTAATGAAACAGCAACTGGTGCAGCTTTGAAAGCTATTCAAACTATATTAAGGGGGTAAAGAAATGGAAAAGATAGGTGTATTTATATGCACTTCTTGTGATATTGGTAAACGTTTAGATATTGCAGAATTAGAAAATGCTGCTCGTGAGCAAGGAGCAGTTGCAGTATATAGTAAGGAATTTCTTTGTTCAAAAGAAGGCAAAGCTTTTATTGAAGAAAAAATTAAGGCAGACGGATTTGATTCTGTTTCTATTTGTGCCTGTTCTCCAAGAGTTAATTATGATGTTTTTGATTTTGAAAATGTGGCAGTAGAAAGAGTTAATTTAAGAGAGGGAATAGTTTGGAGTAGATTTCTTGTAGGAGAAGGAGGAGAAATTTTAGAAGATACTGCTGATTATATTGAGGGGGTTCCTTTTAAAAATGAACTTATGGCTTTAGCAAAGGATTATGTGAAAATGGGGGTTGCTAAACTTCAAGTTTATAAACTTCCTGAAACATTTAAACCAGAAGAGGAAATTTCTAAAACTATACTTGTTATTGGTGGAGGGGTCGCAGGATTGACAGCAGCTTTAGAGGCTGCCAATGCTGGCTATGATGTGGTATTAGTTGAAAAAGAAAAAGAACTTGGTGGGTTTGTTGCCAAAATGAAAGCTCATTGTGAAGTAAAACATCCCTTTAAAAATATTGTTCCACCTGTAGTAAATGAACTTATTTCTCAGGTAGAAAGTAATGAAAAAATAAAGGTTTATAAAAAAGCAACTGTTGCAAATATTGCAGGAATGCCTGGGTTATTTAATGTAAAGATTAATGTAGATGGGAAAGAAGAGGAGGTTAAAATAGGTGCTATTGTGTTAGCAGCTGGATTTAAACCCTATGATGCAAGTAAACTTGACTTTTTAGGATACGGAAATATCAAAAATGTAGTTACTAATGTTCAATTTGAGGAAATGGCAAAAGAGGGAAAATTTGTAAGACCGTCTGATGGAGCGCCTATTAAAAGTGTTCTTTTTATTCTATGTGCTGGGCAAAGAGATGAAAATCATCTTCCCTATTGCTCAGGATATTGTTGTTTAGCTTCTCTTAAACAGGCTAAATATATTAGAGAGGTAGATCCCTCTGCAAAGGCATTTATAATCTATGACCATATGAGAACAATGGGGATTTATGAAAACTTTTATAAAACTTTACAAGACGATCCAGGTGTTTTTTTAACTAAGGGTAAAGTAGTTGAAGTTTCTGAGGGAGAAGATGGAAAAGTAAAAGTAATAGTAGAAGAAACACTATTGGGAGAAAAATTAGAAATAAATGTTGATTTAGTTGTCCTTGCTATAGGAATGGTTCCTGTAACAGCTGAAGGACCTATCCTTAATTTAGAATATAGACAAGGTCCAGGATTACCTACTGATGAGCTTGAACTCTTTTATGGATATGCAGATTCTAATTATATCTGTTTCCCCTATGAAACAAGAAGAACCGGTATTTATGCTGCAGGTGCAATTCATCAACCTATGACTGTAGCACAGGCAATGGAAGATGCACGTGGAGCAGCCCTTAAAGCAATTCAAAGTCTTGTTGCTATTGAAGAAGGACATGCGGTTCATCCGAGAACTTGGGATTTTGCCTATCCAGAATTTGACCTTAAGATGTGTACTCAGTGTAAGAGATGTACAGAAGAGTGTCCATTTGGTGCTTTAAATGAAGATGAAAAGGGTAATCCTTTACCAAATATTACAAGATGCAGACGTTGTGGAACTTGTTTTGGTGCTTGTCCTCAGAGAATTATTAATTTTAAAGACTACTCTATTGAGATGGTTGGAAATATGATAAGAGCAACAGAAATGCCAGAACAAGGTTATGGGCTTTATAGACTTATGGCTTTCATATGTGAAAACGATGCTTTACCAGCTTTAGATATGGCAGCTTTTCAAAAGAAAAGCATACCTGTTACTTTTAGAATAATTCCTGTTAGATGCTTAGGAGCAGTTAATGTTTCATTTGTAAAAGATGCTATGAGTAAAGGGTATGATGGGATTCTTTTATTAGGATGTAAATATGGTGAAAATTATCAATGTCATTTTGTTAAGGGGAGTGAATTAGCTAATAGACGTATGGAAAATGTTGCAGAAACTTTACAACAGCTTGCTTTAGAACCAGAAAGAGTTACTTTATACACTGTAGCTATTGATGAAATAGAAGAAGCAGTTAAAAAGATGAATGAATTTAATGAAGAAATAAAAGGATTTGAAGAAAATCCATTTAAAGGTTGGTAAAGGAGGAGGCTATGGCTAATGAAACTATAAAGGTGGATTTAGATTTAAGTGCAATTAAAGAAATACAAAGCTTAGGTGGAGATACATTAAAAAAATGTTATCAATGTGCTACCTGTTCCACAGTTTGTCCTTTATCTCCTGATGAAGCACCTTTCCCAAGAAAACAGATGATTTTAGCTCAATGGGGTTTTAAGGATAGATTACTAAATGATCCAGCTATCTGGTTATGTCATCAATGTGGAGATTGTAGTAAATACTGCCCAAGGGAAGCTAATCCTGGTGAAGTTATGGCAGCCTTAAGGCTTTCAGTTATTAAAGAATCAACACCTTTTAAATTTTTACACACCTTTTATAACAATGCTTGGGGATTTCCTATTCTTATATTAATAGCTCTCTTTTTTATTTTAATTGCTACGATTGCTACCTTTGGAGGGGTTCCCAACTTCTTTGATGCTGATTCTTTTCCTTACGGAGGACCCTCTTATGAGATCTGGTTTCTTCACCTTCCTGCAAGAGTTTTAATGATAGACGTAATATTTTTACCTTTAGCAGCTTTTGTAGTCATTATTTTATTCTCAGCAATTAGCAGAATGTGGAATGCCTATTTAGAAACATATAAAATCCCTCAAGCTTATAGATATAGTATGTGGACTATACTGAAGACTTATTTAATTTCTGCTATTGGAGAAATTTTAAATCATGCCAGATTTGAAAAGTGTGAAGCTAATAAATGGAGAGCTTTACCTCATAAGGTTCTTCTTTGGGCATTTATTCTTTTAGCTTTAACTACAGCTATTGTTTTTATTATGGCAGATATTTTAGGATTTCATACACCTTGGAATCCTCTTCTTCATCCTGTAAAGTGGTTGGGGAATATTGGAGGGCTTATGCTTCTTTATGGAGTTATTAGTATAATTTTGGGAAGATCTCAAGCTGAAAGAGAAAAAAGCGTAAGAACTGGTTATCCTGATAGTTTTTTGGTATATTTAATTTTATTGGTAGGTTTAACTGGATTTGGTATTGAAATCTTTCGTAATATTCCTGCTATAAGATCGCTTACTTCATTAATTTATATTGCCCATTTAGTGTTTGTATTCATTCTATTTTTAGGTGTAGCTTATTCAAAGTTTGCCCATCTTGCTTTTAGAACTACAGCAGTTGTATTTGATTTATATTTTAAAGATATAAATCAGAAAATGTCTTGATATCACTTAAGCTTCTCTTGACAAAATTTTAATTTAAGTTAATTTTAATAGAAAATCGGAGGGGTACCCGAGCGGCCAAAGGGGCCGGGCTGTAAACCCGGTGGCTTTCGCCTTCGGAGGTTCAAATCCTCCCCCCTCCATTTTAAAATATTTAGTAATGCGGGCGTAGCTCAATGGTAGAGCATCAGCCTTCCAAGCTGAGGGTTGCGGGTTCGAGTCCCGTCGCCCGCTTTGAAAGTTGAGAATTAAGCCCACGTAGCTCAGGAGGTAGAGCACTTCCTTGGTAAGGAAGTGGTCACCGGTTCGAATCCGGTCGTGGGCTTAATAAAAATAAAAAATAGATTATAATTATATTTTAGATTATATATTTAGGGGGAGATGAGATGGCAAAGGCTAAGTTTGAGAGGAAAAAGCCACATTTAAATGTAGGAACTATTGGGCATATTGATCATGGGAAGACCACATTGACGAGTGCGATAACGAGGGTGTTATCAACGAAGGGTTTAGCGAGGTGGGTACCATTTGATGAGATAGACAAGGCACCTGAGGAGAAGGCAAGAGGTATAACGATACAGCTTGCGCATGTGGAGTATGAGAGTGAGAAGAGGCATTATGCGCATATAGATTGTCCGGGTCATGCTGATT
>Ga0197143_1001935_pt1 | contig 16261 bp, 16 predicted proteins | sample GBS70_MetaG_FD_148603 | JGI IMG/M metagenome (GOLD analysis project Ga0197143, IMG submission 148603) | Sediment microbial communities from Great Boiling Springs, Gerlach, Nevada, United States - GBS 70_MetaG | ecosystem: Environmental > Aquatic > Thermal springs > Hot (42-90C) > Sediment...
AAACGCCCTGCGTTTATCTCTGTAACGCAAAGCCTGCCACTCGCATCTGCCTTTACATCCACAAAAGCAACCCCCCTAAACTTCTCATCTATCGCTAAAATCGCCTTATGACCGAGCTCGTTCAGATCGTCTCTCGAAACTGTATGGGACACAGCTGGAGCGCCTGTGATGCCTGATGGGCTTACATGCGGGATTACATACAGATCCCTTTGCCTTCCCTGACTTGTGATAAGCTCCCCATCCTTAAAAATCCCCAAAAAAGTAAGGTTTTCGCCCGGCAGATATTCCGCTGCCATGAACTTCCCAAACCCATCGTGATATTCGATCCAACCTAGCGCCTCTATCGGCTTCCTACAAGGCAGTGCAGCCATCCCGACACCTCGCCCTGGTATCCCTGTCCCCCTGAACCACACAGGTCTTGTACTTATTTCATCAAAAGCCCGCTCGATGTCTTCTGGTTTGTCTATCTTTATACTTTTCGGCACTGAAACCCCTTTTTCGACCCACCTTTCATAACACGCAAACTTGTCCGCAGCCATCTCCTGAGTCTTCAAATCTGGCACAAACATGGGCGCAAGGAGCCTATCCTTGTTCCTTGTCAAGACCATCATCTCTATGCTCGAGTTTGGCATTATGAAGTTCAGCTTATATTTGGCGACAATCTCGTTTATCGCATTTATGTAAGCCTCTTCATCCGATGCCTTTGGCACAAGCACCTTTTCGTGAGTAAGCGCCAAGTGGATATAAAAAGGGCTTGCATCGCACCCTACAAGAAAGATCTTTTCCTTGGCAGACAACAGGCTTCTTGTCATATTTATTGCACCAGGTCCTCCGGCCCCAGGTATCAGCACCCGCTTTTCAACCACCATTGTTACACCTCGAAATATTTACAAAAAACAAACCTTCCGACCTTGTCCAAAAACGCATCTGCCTTCAGCAATGTCTCGTTTGGATAGCCAAATGTGCAGGAAAGGTCCTCTTTGTTGACAAAAGCGCAGTCCTGACATTTATAAACGAGTCTATATTTTTCCCTTTCCTCAAGAAACCTTTTTATCTCTTCTTCTGTTGCCACATATGGTCTCATCTTACCTCCTCTTTTTTTGATTCAAGCAGGCGCCTTACTATTCCTTGAACCGGTGAACCCTCGAAACAGGCCAAGACTTCTTGGCTTAAATCACCCCTGCACACCCTATCAAAAACCTGCTTTTCGCACCCTTTCCAAACCCCAGAAAGTATTGCAAGACAAGCCTCACTCTTTCCTCCAAAACCGAAAAAAAGGCCCGCGATAAACACATCTTCCACATCTCCAGAGGCCAAGAGCATCTTTCCCGCCTCTTCGAGGTCAGAGTACGTGCACAACGCCCTTGCTACCTCCCTGCGCACGCTTTTTGGCATCACAAATCTGTCTAAAGATACTTCCGCAAGTGGCTTTTCTTTGAACACATATTTTGCCATCACGGTTTTTATCTTATCACACTCCCTCTCCTCAAAAGCCCTTGAAAGTTCCATTGAGACCTTCTTCCATCCTTTCGTTATCTCACGAATGCCCCTCCTCCCCTGCCCTTTCTTTATAAGTTGTAACCCTTTCGAATAAACTCCTTCTTTCAAATATGGCTCCAAATCAGCCTCATCCGAGGGAGCAAGTATATTACATATTGCCAAAGGTTTTGCTTGTGCTAAGATCTCGAACAGTGCGGTGGCTATTGTGGCTATCGCTAAATGAAAGCGTGCCATGGCTTTGAAGTATATCAGAACTCTCTTTTTGGTGCTATCCATCTTGGCCGCTTTTTGCTTCAGCTCACTAGCCCAAACTTCGCTCCCCGATGGCTCTTTCGTCAGGGTGACTGTATATCCTACAAGTTCGCCCTTCAAGAAGGTCACATATGAGGTAACTCTAAGAGGCGGCTCTGCGGTGATAATGAACGCAAGGGACTTGCCTTGCTATCAGGGCGAAAGGCAGGCACTGGAAATCTTGGAGCAAGATAAGGCGGTAAAGTTGTTTGAAGGTCTTGTGAAAGACGGGGTTTTTGACATTGAAATACCTCAGAACGCGATTAGTGGGACATTTGAGCCTGAAAAAGGGCGGCATGACGAGGCTATCTACGAGTTTTGGGTAGCCAAAGGTAAGGAGATGAAAAGGTTTTATCTCGGTGAGCATGCACTTCTGAAGCATCATGCGCTGTTAGCCGTTTACATAAGTTTGACCCGAGCAGTTCTCGGTTATGTCTCGCCACCAAAGGTGCGAGCCCTTTTTTGTGATTTCAAAAAAATAGGTTATCTTAGTGTGACCTCGAATGAGGAGGCTGTTGTAGTCATAAACGGATGGGATACCATGGAGACGCCCGTTGATGCCATAGAGCTAGAAGAGGGCGAATATACGGTCAAGGTCATCGGAAGGTCTGGAAAAGTGAAAGAGTTCACCGTCCGAATAGGGCGAGGGCTTCCTGCCCGCTATCATGTGGTGTTCGAATGAGATGGATTGTGGTTTTCTTTTCATTTTTCGTTGCATCATGGGTTGTAGCGAAGCAGCCCAGCACTAAAAAAACAGCGAAAGGTCAGAAACAATATTACACCATCCAGTTGGGGGACACATTTGAGAGTATCGCCGAGACGCTTGGTGTCTCTGTGTCAGACTTGAAAAGGTGGAATCCAAGGCTAGCAAAGGCGAAGCGCCTTCCAAAAGGGGCGAAACTGGTTTACTACGGGCGCAAAGTAAAATCTGAATCTGTTGGAAGTCCGAGCAATGGGAGGCTCATCCTTGGGCAAAGCCTGGATGAGGACGGAGATAAACAAGGCGTGGGATGGGTCATAAGTGCGCAGAGAGAGCATATCTATGGTACTCCTGACACTATCAGATACATCAAGAAGTGCGCGATGGAATACAGGTCTTGGTTTCCAAGAAACAAAGCCCCGCCTGTCGTCATCGGCGATATATCAAAAAAGGGAGGGGGACCACTTTATCCTCATAAATCCCACCAAAGCGGAAGGGATGTGGATATCGGCTACATTATAAAAGGCGGACAACAGGCTGCGGCGAATGGGATTTTTGTGCGGGCAACAGCGAAGTCTATTGACCTTCCAAAACAATGGATTCTGACAAAATGTTTTCTGGACCTAGATGCTACAACCCACATATTCATGGAAGCCTCAATCGTGAAAGCACTGAAAGAATATGTGATGAGGGTTTACAAAAAGAATAGACAGAAGCTTCAGAAGTATTTGGGATACTTTCCGGGGGGAAGCAAAGCAAAGATAGTGCCAGATGAGGAACACACTAGCCATATGCATGTCCGCTTTGCATGTCCCAAAAATAACACGAGATGCATCCCCTGAAGGAGGAAGAATGAGGTGGTCTTTCTTTATGCTTCTATTCCTAATGTCGCTGGCGCAGTGTTCCAAAGAAGACAAGGCTCTGAGACAAAAGAAGGCGATCGAGGCAAAGAAGGCTAAAATCATAAAGGACATCGAGGAGGTGCTAAATGGGTGGCTTGAGTTCGCCCAAAGGGAGTTGCCAGAGGATGTCAAGAAATATCCGAAGGTCCGAAGCCCGCTAGTGGATTTTAGGTTGAAGATGCAAGAATATGATTGGAAGATACCATTGAAAAGCAAGGCGATGCAGGCGCAAGGGCATCTATTCGAAAAGGAAATCCTTGCGATTCCAACCTTCTTCGAAGCAATGGATAACTTTTGGTCAAAAAAGATAGACTTCAAGGATTACATGAAGGCAAGGCAGGAGCTCAAGCGTGCCACAGACAACCGAATCGTAAATATGTTTGCGGATTTTGACTATGCTTTCGTGCATGTGGAGGCACTTTACGGCGCATCCGACATGGAAGGGGACGACAGGGCTTTGTACTTCTTCAGGCACTGGCAGGTTGCGTTCGATTTGTTTCGTGAGCCATACGAATCCGTCTCAGATTATTTAGTAAAACTGTGTAAGGAAAGACTAAAGGACTTCTGCAGGAATGTGCCTTTTGAGTATCTGCACTTTGCTATGGAAAAGCCTTATCTGGAAAGGGCAATTGCGATAGTCGAAGGATTTCTAAAAGACTATCCAGATTGTCCCTTGAATAAAGTCTTTGACCAGTATATTGTGGACGCAAGGAAGGCACTTCAGGAGGCAAGAGTTTTTCGCGAAAATCCCGTGCTTCCAGACACAGTTTCGAACGCTCCTTTTGCTTATGACCTCTTGTTCAGGATAGATGAAAAAGGGGCAAGCCTTGGTGAAAAGCGTCTTGTTGAAAAGCCCTTGGTCCGAGCTAAGGACATTGTCCTACAAAAAAAGCGGATAGAACAAATGCTCGCAGATATAGAAAAAGAGAGAGGTCCTGAGAACATGGAGGTCGTGGTCGTAGAGATGCCCAAAGATTCAGAAGTTGAGGTAATAGGCGGACTTGTTTCGGTGCTGAAAGACCTTCAACCGAGGGTCCTCCGTTTTGCGGGTCGGAGAAGGGCTGACTATGTGGCTAAAAAAAGCACTGTAGGGAACCTTTTCTTTAGGGAGGTGGGAGTTACCGACTTTAAGGGGAAGATACAAGGCGTTGGGATGGTAAGTTGCAATGTCTTGGGGGTATCACAGGACGAAGAGGCGTTTGAAAAGAAACTAGAGAGATGGATTTTTATTGGGCAGGAAAAGGTTTTGGGAGGAGTTATTGAAAATAGAATATTGAAAGGTGGGAACGGGATCGAGAAAGGGGATGAGGCAGAGATACGCTCTTTGTGCACAGGCAAGCCAACTTTGCTGCTTTTCGATGCCAGAGTGCCTTACGAGAGGCTTGTGCAGGTGTTGGGGTGGGTATCTTTTTTGTGCGACCCTGATTGCGAGCACCCAAAAGAACTGAAACCAATGATCGAGGTTCAAGTATGCTATGTTCAGTAAGGAAATCTTTTTTGTGGCTGGTTGCTGCTTTATTTGTCTGTGGCTGTTCCAAAGGGGGACAAGATAGGCTCGAAAATAAAAAAGGTGATGTGCTCGGACAAACTTCGGATAGCATCCAGCATGAGCCTCAGAAGCCTCTCCAGTCAGAAAAGGGCATACAAAAAAAGCTAAAAGAGTTTCTGGAACTCGTAGCCTTCTGCGATAGGCAGTTTTTTGCTGACATCGACCCTGAGCGCATAAAAAAATGGGTAATGGTTGTAGACGCCCAGCAGATGGAAAAAGAGTGCGACCCAATGCTTGCCAGGTTTTCCGAAATACTTCAGGAAAAGGCGTTTTGTGGCGACCAATGGGATGGCTTCTTGAGAAGCGCCGCCAGGTTGTGCGACCTGTATGTACTATTGTGCTTGAAGGCAAGAAAGGTGTCGTTGAAAGAGCGTAAACCTTATATGGAGGAGGTGGCTCAACTGAAAGAAGCGATCCGCACTGCAAGTGCAGAGGTAAACGAAAAAGGAGAGCTACTGTTGCGTGATCCGTCCGTATTCGATACACAACCGAGCACAGATGCAGAATATGCTGTTCAGTGGCTAAAGGGGCTGTGCCAAGCGTTCGATGAGCATATCTTGAAAAACTTGAAAGAGGCAAAACCTATACCACGATACGCTCTCAAACTGCATGTTGTCGGTGCTGACAGGGCTATTGAGGCACTTGAGAAATCTAGTGACACTAATGCGCAGAGGCTTTTGGGCTCTGCGATGGCATTGAACCAGGCATTCTCAAAGGCTATGAATATATTCACTGGAGATTACTTCAAAGTGGACGAAAAGGTAATAAGGCAGACACTAAGGGATTTTGAGGTCGCGAAGATTGAGTTTACAAGGGTTTGGATTAGGTTTTGGAAAAAGAGATTGCCAGATAATAGGAGGAAGGGATGAAAACGACAGGGAAGAACGGTCCGTTGGTAGCGATAGTAATAGGCAGTCCCAATGACGCCCCGAGAATCAAGGATGCTATGGATACATTGGAGAGTCTTGGGATTCCTTACGAAGTCAAGGTACTTTCAGCACATCGGACACCAGAAAGGCTTTCTAAGTATGTGGAAAAGGCTTGTTCTTCGGGGGTGCGTGTCTTCATTGCCTGTGCAGGCTTGTCCGCTGCACTGCCTGGAGCTATCGCAGGTTTGACAACATTGCCAGTGATAGGGGTGCCGCTCTCTGGCTCGACCCTTGGGGGGCTTGAAGCACTACTTTCTATCGCGCAGATGCCAAAAGGCGTGCCAGTTGCAACGGTCGGGATTGACAATGCAAAGAATGCAGGATTGCTTGCAGCACAGATACTTGGCCTGTTGGACAATGCACTAGAAGAAAAACTACGGGCTATGAGGGAACACGAGAAGAACAAGTACGATTTGCCTTGAAATTACACGAGTTAGCAAGAGGTGTTAGGGGTTATTGCTTTTTCGGCCATTGTGATAGTGATGCTCGCATTGGACCTTTTCGTCGTGCACAGGAAGGCGCACGAAGTCCCAATGAAAGAGGCGATTCTATGGAGCATTATTTGGATCGTTGTTGCCCTCATGTTCAATCTTGGTGTATTTCTGACCAAAGGCACTCAGAGCGGGCTTGAGTTCTTTACGGGCTATATCCTTGAAAAGTCTCTCAGTGTGGACAACCTGTTTGTTTTCATCGTTATCTTCGACTACTTCGCAGTGCCTTCAGCCTACCAGCATAGGGTTCTTTTCTATGGTATCCTTGGAGCAATCATAACAAGGGCACTTTTCATCTTCGTTGGCGCAGAACTCATAAAGATGTTTCATTTCGTTATTCATGTTTTTGCGGTTTTTCTGATTTTTACAGCGGTAAAGTTACTTACACAGAAGGAAGAAAAGGTGGAGCCTGAAAAGAATTGGGCTTTGAAGCTGTTTAGAAGACTCTTCAGGATCCATCCCCGCTACGAAGGACAAAAGTTTTTCGTTAGGCATGGGGGCAAAATCTTTGCAACTCCTTTGATGGTTGTGCTCGTTGTTATCGAGGGCACGGACATATTGTTTGCGATTGATTCCATCCCTGCCATTTTTGCGATCACCTTCGATACATTCATCGTTTTTACATCCAACATCTTTGCAATCCTTGGATTGAGGGCTCTTTATTTTGTGGTTGCAGGCTTTTTGAAGCGGTTTATCTATCTTCGCTTTGGACTCGCCATTGTGCTTGGATTTATCGGCGTGAAAATGCTGTTGACTGATTTCTTCCCAATTCCCATTTACTTGTCTTTGACTGTTGTGGCTTTGACTTTGTTGGGAGCGATACTCGCTTCGCTTCATAAGACAAAACGGATACATTCGTAGGGTCGGACTACTGGTCTAAATCGAGCTATTTTCCCTTTGATATGCAAAAGTCAAATGGACCTGGAATGACGGGCAGGAAGTTGCGCTTTTGGCGACGGGGAGATAAAATTGAAGTGACCATTTAGGTCAGAGGCATCGTATGCCTGCTGTTCCACCTTTTGGCCTTTTTAGGGTCATTCAGGCATACAAACAAGAGAGAGCCCATGGTGTATTGACCATCAAAGGTCGGGATTTTTTAGTATCGTTTGGGTTGCATCAAGGACTGCCTAAGTGTGTATATAAGGCAAGCCCTGCTTATTCTCTCGAAGCCTCTTTAGAACAGTCCATCAAGATCTCGGAGATCCGCTTGAAGAGGGTCGTTGAGATGGCAAATCAAAAGGGCGTCTCGTCGTGTCACCTGCTTTTGAAAGAAAGACACCTAGAACCAGAAGTCATAAGGAGCGTCCAAGAATCTTTGGTTTCAAGAGTGCTGCAGGGGCTTATGCCGCAAGAGCTACAAGATTTTGTTTTGGCCCCAGAATCTATCTGCAACAGCTTGTGTCCTTGCAAGGGCGTTGACCCCGTAACACCACTTGCGCAGGCGATCATCGAATTTGAAAATACTGATTTTATGCAGTCAGCAGTCGAAAAGACCTTTTTGTCCGAGAGTTTGGTCCCATCTGACGAAAATGCATTCCTAGTCGAGATAGCGAAAAGGTCTTTCGGGGATTCACGAGTCATTTTTCTTGCACAGCAGGAACGGTTCGGAGAGATACCAAAAGTAACTACTTCCAATCCCGTGGAGTTGAAGACAGCGTTCTTTTTGGTAGTAACACGGGCGTGGCAAAAAAAGCCTGCGGTTGTAAGTTCACCCAAACGATCGCCTCTAAGTGCTGTTGCCCTTTCCTTGAAACGAGTCGTATCCGAGATGAGGATCAAGAATCACTACGAGCTCTTACAAATACCTCCTGACGCAACCATCTACGAGTGTCTTCAGGGCATTGAGCGGTTACGAAAGAAATATGCAGTTAGCAAATACGAAGGTTGTTCTGACGATGCCAAGAAGTTTTTGGTCTATATTCATCAAAGGATTGACGAGGCACACAGGACTCTTTTGAACCGTGGTTTAAGACTTGCATATAACAAGAATCTTGGGTTAGACACGCCTGGACTTTCATCAACTGTCGTGAAGATCTTGGATGCGGAGGCCCTGTTTGAACAGGGAATGGCGCATTATGCCAAGCAACATTATCGCGAGGCAGCTGATGCGTTTTTGGAGGCGTCGAATCGAGAGCCCAGGGACCCAAGGTATGCGGTGTGGTATGTGAAGGCATTGATGGCACAACCGTTTTCAGGAGATATGACAGAGCGGGCGCTTGGTTTGCTCAATAGGGTCATCGAGGAACACAATGATTGTGCCATGGCTTACGCTACACTTGCGGAAGTCTATCGTAGGTTGGGACAAAAAAAAGAAGCAGAAGAGTATTGTTTTAAAGCGTTGTCCATAGAGCCTGATAACAGCGATGCGAAACGAACAAAGTCTCTCTTGAAAAAAACAGAAATTCCAAGTACCATTACATTTAGAAAAGGAGAATCCGTTGTCAGGCGGATTCTTGGTATTATAAAAGGCTCGAAACGCGAGGGGTGAGATGGCAATTGAAGCATATGTTCTTATAGAAGGCGCTGCAGGCAAGATACACAAGATCATGGAGGAACTCCAAAAGGTTCCAGAGGTAAAATCTGCCGATGCGGTGACAGGTCAATATGACATCATTGCGAGGATCGAAGCGGAAGATATAAACAGTCTGGGCAGGGTGAGTTATCACAAGATTCAGTCAATAGATGGTGTTCTTCGCACCATCACATGTAACATCATCAAACTTTAGTTAGGTAAAAAAGGAGGTGTGTGTGGCACTCAATCTTGATTGCGTGGGGAAGGAGTTTGGACCCTACGAGTTCGAGTATTCTGACAAGGACATAATCCTTTATGCGCTTAGTGTTGGCGCCACAGAACAGGAACTTAGATATGTGTTTGAAGGCTCGGATGGCTTCTGTGCCTTGCCTACTTTTGCCGTGATCCCGGCCACGCAGGCGCTTTTTGATGCAGTATCGGCTCTTCAAGCGCCTTTAGAGAAACTTTTACACGGGGAACAAGCCATTGTTTGGTTTAGACCTGTGCCCACATCAGGGCGATTGAGCACACGGTGGTCGGTCAAGAATGTGTTTGACAAGGGCAAAGGGGCGTTAGCGGTTGTAAGCGCTGTAACTGAAAGCACTGACGGCACCCCTATGTTTGAAAACATCTTTTCCCTGTATATCCGTGGAGAAGGTGGATTTGGGGGTGATCCTGGGCCAAAGGTGGAACCCATAGAGCCCCCCAAAGACAGAGAACCTGATTTTGAAGTGGAACAGATGACATTACCTTGGCAGGCACTTCTTTACCGTCTGAATGGTGATCGCAACCCCCTCCATGCCTCGCCGGAGTTTGCTGCTTTGTCAGGTTTCGAGAAACCTATCCTTCACGGGCTTTGCACGATGGGCTTTGCAGTGAGGCATTTTGTCAACACTGCACTAGGTGGCGATGTCTCGAAGCTCAAAGAAATTTCGGGCAGGTTTACCGCTGTGACATACCCCGGCGACAAGATAAAGACCCAGGTATGGAAAGTGCCTGATAAGTATATTTTGAAAGTCACCACGGACAGAGGGCACACAGTCATATCTAACTTCATAGCGAAGACAGCGTGAACTCTTAGCAACCCGGAGATTATGTTTAAAAAGCGTAAAAGATGACAGGCTAGGGGTGGTCAATGACTACCCTTATCGAGAGACACTTGACCAACCGCCTGCCCCCCGGCCCCCCAGTGGGCCTCCCACCGCGGTCCAGCCGCACGACAGACTCTAGCCTCCGCATTTTTCATGCGCCCGCCATTTACCCACCCAAGGCTCGCTCTTCTTCGCCACTCCCTAGGGCAGTGGCGACAAGAGCGCGTCTGTCGCTTAACTAATCGCTCGTCCAACCAAAAACGTTTCGTTCGAACTTTGACAATTCTCAGATTTCTTCCTTTTGTCCCAACAAGAGGAAAGACGCACATCACAGTCTTTGTCGCAATCTTTGGCAGTTTGTCCTACGCTGTTCCAAAAGGAAAACGAATGTTTTCAGTTCTGTCGTGCATGCTCCATATCCTATTCAGCACCCTCTTCCCCTGCCCTTCCTTCCGCTACCTCCTCGAATATACGAGCCGCCTTTTTCACGGTAACATCATCCAAATCCAAGTCTGCCGCCGTAGCATTTTCCACTACTTGCGCTGGACTTTTTGCTCCAAAGATGACTGAAGTTACAGCCTTATTAGAGAGGATCCACGCAATGGCAAGTTGCGAAGCCAAGACACCTTCTCGCTTTGCGAGAAGTTTAAACTCTTCCACCTTATTCAGCAATGTTTGAAAAAATGGAATGGCGAAACGCTTGTCCCTCTTCCTTACATCACTTTCCTCGAACCGTCTCTTAGCGTCCATCTTTCCCGCCAAAATCCCCCTCCCAAGTGGTTCATAAGCCAAAAACCCTACTGATTTTTTCTCACAAAAAGGCAGGATTTTTGCTTCCACGCTTCTATCCAAAAGGCTATATCTTGACTGAAGAGACGCGACATTGTGGCGCTCACATGCCTTTTCGAGCTCCTCAAGCGAGAAATTCGATACGCCAAATGCCCTTATCTTCCCTTTAGTTACAAGATTTTCCAAGGCATACATGGTTTCCTCGAGTGGATAGTTTGGGTCATTCCAGTGAACTTGCAATAAGTCAATGTAGTCTGTCTTCAACCTTCTTAGGCTTTCATCACACTGCTTTTCGATGCCCAAAGGAGACAAATCCATCTTGATCAAGCCCCTCCTCACCTCCACAGGACCGCATTTTGTCGCAATCACAACCTCCTTACGCAATCCCCCACTAAGTGCTTTTCCAATCACCTCTTCTGCACGCCCATTACCATAGATGGGTGCTGTATCTACCAGGGTTATGCCCATATCGATCGCCCTGTGGACCGTCTTTATAGCGTCCCGCTCGTCCACTTTACCAAAATCTACACCGCCAAGAGCCCATGTGCCTAATGCAACCACTGAAACACGAATATCAGTAGTCCCAAGCTCCTTGTATCTCATCTTACCTCCTCGCTTCCTAAAAAGCAGCAATTTTCATTATTAAGTCTTGATTCTGTCACTTTGTCCCGCAACTGAACACTGGAAACGGTACGCCTGTGATTATTTGATAAATCTCTTTGTATTTTTTTGAGGTACTCTCGACGACCTCTAAAGGCAGGCGAGGGACTGGTGGCTTCTTGTTCCATCCAATACTTTCAAGATAGTCCCTAACATACTGCTTGTCGAGGGAAATTTGGGGTCCTGGGGGGGCATAAGAATCCTTCGGCCAAAACCTACTCGAGTCAGGAGTGAACAGCTCATCGCACAGCAACAAGCTCCCATCGAGGAGACCAAATTCAAACTTGGTGTCTGCCAGAATCACGCCTCTCTGAATGCAATATTCAGCACCAAAACGATAAAGTCTGATAGAAATCTCCATAAGTTTCTCGTATGTCTCTTTCCCAACCAGCGCACACGCTTCCTCTGGCGTAAGAGGCAAGTCGTGCCCTTCTTCTGCTTTTGTCGTTGGCGTAAAAATAGGCTCGTCTAGTTTGTCTCCTTCCCTGAGCCCAGATTTCAAACTAATCCCGCATACCTTTCCCGTCTCTCGATACTCTTTATAACCAGAGCCTGCTAGATAACCTCGAACGATGCATTCAATCGGAATAATTCTTTGAGCCTTTTTCACCAGTGAAAACCTGCCATTCAGTAAGTCTGAATAATGTCGCAGGGCTTCGGGCAAATCCTCCAGATTCGTGCTTATCAGATGGTTCTCTACTATGTCCCTTGTAAGGCGAAACCAAAAAGCGCTAAGGAGGTTTAGAACACGCCCTTTGTCAGGAATAGGTTCTTGAAATACATAATCGAATGCTGAAAGCCTGTCCGTCGCGACAATGAGAAGCTTATCATCGAGGTCATAGATGTCTCTCACCTTGCCGCGTCGGAACAACCTAAGTTCGGGGATGAAGGTCTCGTAAACTTCCTGATACGACATGTTCTTATCTCTTTTATCGCTTTCCTTCTTTCAGTAGCTTTACTGCCTGCCTTGCGGCCTCCAGCATAGGTTCGGGCGAAAGCCCCTGTCCCACAGCACCAAGCATCCACACCTCAGGCATTATCCTCCCTTGCACACACATCCTTTCTATCTCTTTTCCAAAGTTTTCCTTGTTTAGGTTTTGCCCGATTTGAAACTCTATGATGTGTCCAAGGGGATAATCAGGCAGATAAAGCGCATACGCCACCATATGGCTGTAAATCGCGAGCAAAGGGGAGTCTCTCTCAGTGTTCATGACAGGCGCATAGTATGTATTCCATATATCCTTTGCAATACCAACAACTGCATCCCGTAGTTCCTCTGCGGTTGCGTCTTCATGTTCGTAAAGCCATCTCCACATCAGCATGTCCACAAGCGCGACACCTGCAATCTCTCTTGTCATCCAAAACTTATCGAGCACCCTTAACGCCTCCCTGTCTTCTCCATCGTCCGCCAAGCCCAATACCTCAAGGTCCCTCTCCTGAAATAGAAACGCCATAGCCTCGGTAAACGCTGTGTTGGGAACCCCCGACAGCAAAATGTAATCAATCTTATAAAGCGAGAAGGTCTGCTCGACGGTATGACCCAGTTCATGCATCGCGATGTTGAACCCCTTGTAATCCATGCCGCCTTTTGGCACCCTTGTGCGTAGGTGCGCCTTGTCTGTCCGCATCCCAGCCCCCATGGCGTGTCCTGCCCCTCTTGCCGGATCAACTTCAATCCTCTCGGCCAAAAACCGCGCTGTATCCTCTGAAAACCCCAATCTCATAAGGATATCTGGAAGTGCGTCCCTAAATCCAGCAAGGGTAGAGAAACGTTTTGCTACCTCTTGGTTTAGCACCTCTTCTCCGTATCTTCCCCTTGCCTTAAACCCATCATACCAGATGTCAAACGGTTTGAGGGACCGCCTCAGCCGCTCTCTTATCAACCCTGCAACCTCTTTGCCCACCGGGTCCTCCAAAACCGCCCTCAAAAGCGCCTCCACCTTTTCTTCAGGGATCTCCCTTACCCTGTCGAATTGCCTTGACATGTAGGTCGGATAGAGAGGCGCATATGAGTCAATCTCTCTTTCTACTCTAAACCAGGAAAGTATGTGTTGGTACCTTGTATCCATCTCCCTCGACTCCAGCTCCCTAGCCCGTTTTCCATCTCTGAATACTTGGTTCGAGAGTGGGTCCCACTCTACTTCTTCGCTATTTATAACAGATTGCGGGATTTCTTGTCGGATTATCCTTTCCATCACCTTCTGCAACAGCAACTGCCGATCAAGGTTTTTTCTTGGGTCGTGATAAAGTGCCTTGATATGGTCTCGCAACCCCCAGTGACTTACGAGTTTCGGGCCTGAAGGGAAGGGCTTTTCGCCAGAGGGAAATCTCAACCCAGAAAGATATATGTTGTAGTTTGACACATAGTTTTCTGCCTCAATGGCGACTCGCGTTTCTTTCTGTTTCACTTCCCCTGGTATTCTAAGCGCATATGCTTGGCCAAGTCTTATTTCTGCCCATTCCTTCCGTGAGAATCCTTTTGCTTTTTCCTCGATCTCTTTGGGCAAATAGGCAGGGAAGTTTAGAAGTGCAACAAAAGCGACTTTACTCTTGAAGGCATCCTCCTGGGCGTGGTCAAAAGGGTTCAATGAGGCAATGAGTAAATCTAAGGGAATATTCTCGCCTGTGTCCAGATCAATGGGCTCTCTGAGCGTCCTTGTAAGTGCTATCTCGTGTCCATACAGTGCTTCGAACATCCTGTCGAATCGCTGAAGCGCCAAATCGAGTTGATCAGCGTCAGCGATAAAATAGCTCAAACAAAATTTCTCGAACTCGGCTGCGTTTCCATCCTCTTCACGCCATAATGTGGCCACCTGTCTGACGCCTCGCTGAATCCTCTCTGTATGCATAACGCCGTGCTTTTGAATCAAAGAGGCAACAGTCTTTTGTATCGTTTCTTCTCCGATGAACATCGAGTCCACCTGATGGGCTAAAGAGATTTTTGCTACAAGGAAAAATACAAAGGATGCCTTTTTCATAGTGCTTCCAAAAAGCAACCAAGTGGTGAAATAGTAATCAATCTTGAAGCCTTGTCAACAACTTGTTGTCGTGACACTGGCAAAAGGCTCTGCACAGGTGGTAGAGTTTTCCGGAAGGCGATGATAGGAAAAACTGCACTCGCGTGTGCGGGCAGTTGAAACCTTTAGGATAGGAATAATCGTATTGATACAACCAGTTACCTCATTCGTGACCCAAGTGCGGGATTTTGATGCCGTGCCTTTTTGCCGCCTCGATGGCTTCCTCGTATCCAGCATCCGCGTGTCGTATGATGCCAGTCGCTGGGTCACTTCTTAGAACCCTCTCGAGCCTTTTTGCCTGTGAATCTGTCCCGTCAGCGATAATCACAACTCCAGCGTGTATTGAATAACCTATACCGACACCGCCGCCATGATGTATCGAAACCCATGTTGCACCATTTACAGCATTGATGAGGGCGTTCAGCAGGGGCCAATCCGCAATCACATCAGACCCATCCTTCATCCCTTCTGTTTCCCTGTGTGGTGATGCGACCGAGCCAGAATCCAAATGATCTCGCCCAATCACAATCGGTGCGCTTATACGTCCTTTGGCGACAAGATGGTTAAACTCCAAACCAGCCTTATCACGCTCGCCAAATCCAAGCCAGCATATCCTTGCTGGAAGCCCCTGAAACTTCACCTTTTCCCTAGCCATCCTTATCCACCGACACAGTGCTTCGTCGTCTTTGAAAAGCCTCAATATCGCCTCATCCGTTTCATAGATATCCTTTGGGTCACCAGATAGAGCAACCCACCTGAAAGGTCCTTTCCCCACGCAAAAAAGGGGGCGGATGTAGGCTGGGACAAATCCAGGAAAAGCATAGGCGTCCTTCACCCCCCCGATATAAGCCTGTGTTCGTATGTTGTTACCATAATCGAACACATGCGATCCGCCCTTCATGAACCCTAGCATCGCTTCCACATGCCGAACAACCGCATCTCGGGCAAGTGCCTGATACCTGTTCGGGTCTGTTTTTCTAAGTTCAAGTGCTTCTTCGTAAGGTATTTGATCTGGCACATACCCATTCAAAAGGTCATGGGCGCTTGTCTGGTCTGTGACAAGATCAGGATATATCCCCCGCCTAAGTATTTCGGGATATACAGTCGCTGCGTTCCCAAGCAACCCAACGGACAAAGGCTTTTTTGCCTTCTTTGCGTCAAACACTAGTCTGAGAGCCTCATCTAAGTTGTCTGTCCATGTATCAAGATAACGAGTCTCGATGCGCCTCTCGATGCGCCTTTTGTCCACCTCTACCCCAAGAAAAACCCCTGAAGCCATAGTAACGGCAAGAGGCTGAGCGCCACCCATACCCCCAAGACCTGCGGAAAGCACAAAGCGGCCCGAGAGGTCTTCACTCCTAAAATGCTTTCTCCCCGCAGAAACAAAGGTCTCATATGTCCCTTGTAATATCCCCTGCGTTCCTATATAGATCCATGAACCCGCGGTCATCTGTCCGAACATGATAAGTCCCAGCCTTTCCAGTTCGTAGAACTTTTCCCAGGTGGCATAGGCTGGCACCATGTTGCTATTTGCGATCAAAGCCCTCGGTGCGTCTTCGTGGCTCTTTATGATGCCAACTGCCTTTCCAGATTGCACAAGCAATGTCTCGTCGTTTTCAAGCTCAAGGATCGCCTTTTCTATCTTCTCAAAACACTCCCAGTTACGTGCCGCCTTTCCGCATCCACCATAGACCACTAGTTCATCTGGCTTCTCTGCGACATCCCTGCTCACATTGTGGTGGAGCATCCTCAGCATCGCCTCCTGATGCCAACCTTTGCATCTAAGCGTTGTGCCAGTGATAAGTTCAACCTTAGCCATTGCTCCCCTCC
>Ga0197143_1001938_pt1 | contig 16238 bp, 21 predicted proteins | sample GBS70_MetaG_FD_148603 | JGI IMG/M metagenome (GOLD analysis project Ga0197143, IMG submission 148603) | Sediment microbial communities from Great Boiling Springs, Gerlach, Nevada, United States - GBS 70_MetaG | ecosystem: Environmental > Aquatic > Thermal springs > Hot (42-90C) > Sediment...
ACCTGCTGCTGGGCCCCCTGGGCCACCCCCTGGATGGTCCGGGCCACCTCGTTGACGGCGCCGGTGACCTCCTCGGTGGTGGCCGCAAGCTCCTGGCTGTGCGAGGAGAGGCTCTGGGCGGTCTCCCCGATGCGCCGGACGACCTCGGCGATCTTGTCGACGAACACGTTGAACCAGCGAGCCACCTGCCCGACCTCGTCGTGCGACCTTACCTCCAGGCGCCTGGTGAGGTCGCCCTCCCCTTCGGCGATGTCCCGCAGGGCATCCACGACCTCCCGGACTGGCCTGGCGATCATCACCTGGGAGAGGATGACGATGAAGGTGCCGGCCAGGATCCCGAACGCCAGGAAGACGAGGAGGACCTCAACAGAGCGCCGCACAGTCCTCTCGATGGTCGCTTTCGTGGCTGCGTTCACATCCTCCAGGCGCTTGACCACGCCGTCGGCCAGGGAGGTGAGCATCTGGAACTGATCCTGTTGGACCTGCACGGCCAGATCCTTGATCTCCTCCGCGGTGCCCGCGTAGACGGCGGGGATGAGCTGGGTTTCAATCACTCCCTTCGCTTCCTCCCACTTCGCCTTGGCCTCCTTGGTCAAGGCATGAAGCTGGTCGTCCCTAACGTCCGCTTGCGAGAGCAGGGAGAGCTGGACCTCGATGAGGGAGGAAAGCTCTTTGATGTTCTGGTTCAGCGCGTCCTGCTCCCCCCGGTCCGTGGATGCCACGATCTTCGCCACGGCAGCATCCACGGCTTAGAGGGTCGCTTTGAGGTCCATGGCGGTGGCCGTCGTCGGTACGTTCACGTTGAGGATCCTCCGGATGAGGAGATCCACGTTGCGCAACCCGGAGTACCCGGTATAGGCAGTGAAGCCAATCGCCACGATCCCAGCAACCGTCAGGATCAGAAGCTTGGACGCGATAGAAAGGTTCCGGAAGGAACGCATCTTGGGCCCCCCTCCGCTGGCCGATCCCGGCAAGTTTTTGCGTGCCACAACACAGGGCACATCCCTGCACGTCAAGCACCGTAGCAAATCCGGTGCCACACAATGGGACGAACTGCGCCGAGGGAAGATGCGGTTCGGGGCCCTAGGCCGTGCAGGGTTCGACGTACACAGCGGAGGCGAGGGTAAAAGGAAGGACGTGTTCCCGCTGATCCACCTCCACAACGATCCGTCCCTCCTCAGCCTCGTGGCGGAGGACATGGACCGTGACTTCCGGAAGAAGCCCTAACTTCGCCAGGCTCCTCAGGACATCCGGGTCCTCATCGCTGACCCTGCGAACTACTGCCCGCTGGCAGGGCCGAAGGTTGAGGAGGGAATGGTATTCGCGCGTGGAGAGGACCCCTTCTTTCGTGGGGATGGGGTCCCCGTGGGGGTCGGTTGCAGGATAGCCAAGGAGGGCATCCATCCGCTCCTCCAGGTCCTCGGAGAGGACATGCTCCAAGCGCTCGGCCTCATCGTGGATCTGGTCGATGGGAACCCCCAGGGCCTCGGCGAGATACCGCTCGAGGAGGCGGTGGTGGCGGATGATCTCGAGAGCCATCTTCTCCCCGGCAGAGGTCAGCTCCACGCCGCGATAGGGCGTGTGCCGGACGAGGTTGAGGCGGGCCAGCCGCTTGATCATGTTGGTCGCCGTAGGTGGCGCGACAGCCAGCCGCTCCGCAATAGCTGAGGTTGTCACCACCTGTCCGGCCTGCTGGAGCTTGTAGATCGCCTTGAGGTAGTCCTCAACGGCCCTCGTGACCGAGGCTCGATCGGGTCCCGGGCTCACCTTCTGCCCCCCATTCCCCCGGAAGCGGGAGAAGCGGCTGACCACGCCTCCATTCTATCGACTGCGCATTTTCCGCGTCAAGTGCGATTCCCAAACCTTTCGGAAAGGTATTGACAGGAAAGAGGGCCGGGGCTAAATTAGAGGAGGCTAAATTTCCTCCGGCTAAAATTGGATCGATGCCGGACGAACAGGCGCAGGTGAGGATCGAAGCTGCTCCCCTTGCCAGGGGGATCGCAGGGTGGTGGGCCCGCTCCTGGGTCCGCGAGCTCAGGCATTTCCTTGGCCCAGCCTTCCTCGTGAGCGTAGGCTACATGGACCCGGGGAACTGGGGGACGGACATCGAGGGGGGAGCGCGGTTCGGCTACCAGCTCCTCTGGGTGATCCTCCTCAGCAACATCATGGCCATCTTCCTCCAGTCCCTCTCCGCGAAGCTCGGGATCGTCAGCGGCAGGACCCTGGCGGAGAACTGCCGGGTCCATTACCCTCGACCCCTGAGCATCTTCCTGTGGATCACTGCGGAGTTCGCGGCGATGGCCACAGACCTTGCGGAGTTCCTGGGCGCTGCCCTGGGGTTCTACCTCCTGTTCGGGATCCCCCTCTTCCCGGCAGCGATCCTTGCCGGAATCGTCGTCTTCTTGACCTTGAGCCTCTACCGCTATGGGTACCGTCTGGTGGAGTACGTCATCCTCGGCTATGTGGCCGTCATCGGACTCGCGTACGTCCTAGAGGTCTACCTCTCTTCTCCGCAGTGGGGGGAGATCGCCTACCACCTAGTCACACCCAAGGTGAACTCCGAGAGCATCCTGGTTGCCGTGGGGATCCTCGGAGCGACGGTCATGCCCCACAACCTCTACCTCCACTCCGGCCTCGTCCAGACCCGCCTCGTCAACGGGACCAAGGTCCAGAAGTCCAAGCACATCCTCTTCGCCGTGGCCGATTCGATCATCGGCCTCAACATGGCCTTCTTCATCAACGCCGCAATCCTGATCATGTCCGCGGCCGTATTCTACCGCCACGGTATCGCTGTTGCATCCATTGAGGAGGCCCACCAGACGTTGCGCCCCCTCCTGGGAGAGCTCTCCGCTTTGGCCTTCGCCGTAGCGCTGCTCTGCTCGGGGCTCTCCTCCTCCACCACGGGGACCCTGGCTGGCCAGATGATCATCGAGGGGTTCCTGAACATCCGCATCCCTCTGTGGATGCGCCGGACCGTGACCATGATCCCCGCCCTCATCGTCATTGGGCTGGGCTGGGATCCGCTGAAGATCCTTGTCCTCAGCCAGGTTTCGCTGAGCCTCCAGCTGCCCTTCGCCGTGATCCCCCTCATCCACTTCACCAGCAGCCGCAGGGTCCTCGGAGAGCACACCAACCGGCCCCTCACCACGGCCCTCGCCGTCCTCGTCGCCCTCCTCATCCTCGGGCTCAACGGATTGCTCCTGTTCCAGATCCTGGGAGGAGAGTTCAGCTTCTGAGCGTGCCGGGATCCTCAGCCACCGCGACACGGAGGGAGCTCCAGCTGCCGCGGTGCAACATGATCCCTGTCCGTTTCCTGACTCAGGTGGAAGGGGACTCGCGTGGGGAGAAGACCCATGCCATGGGGTCTACAGGGCCGTGCCCCCGGCCAAGGGCGAGGCCGTTGCGCACAGCTACGGTCACGAACTCCTTCGCCTCTCTGACAGCGTCTACGATACCCCTGCCCTTGGCGAGGCTTGCGGCGATCGCGGAAGCGAAGACACAACCGGTGCCGTGGGTGTTCTGGGTGTGGACCCTCTCCGCGGGGAACTCGTGGAATCCCTGGCCGTCGAACAGGATGTCCACCGCCTCCCCTTTGAGGTGACCTCCCTTCACAACCACGTAGCGAGGGCCCATGGCATGGATGCTCTTTGCGGCCTCGCGCATGGCAGGGATGTCCGCGATCTCCATCCCCGTGAGCGCCCTTGCTTCATGGAGGTTGGGGGTCACCACCGTTGCCACGGGGAGCAGCACGCCTCTGAGCGCATCCATGGCCTCCGGCCGCAGGAGGGGAGCCCCGCTTTTGGCAATCATCACGGGGTCCACCACGACGGGAGAAAGGTTGTGCTCCCGGATCTTCCCGGCCACCACCTCGATGATCGCTGCGCTGGAGAGCATCCCTGTCTTGACGGCGTCCACCCCGATGTCCTTGACCACTACGTCGATCTGCTGGCCCACGAACTCCGGGGGCATCTCCACCACACCGTAGACCCCGGTGGTGTTTTGCGCAGTCAGGGCGGTGATCGCCGTCATCCCAAAGGCGCCGAGGGCCGAGAACGTCTTCAGGTCGGCCTGGATGCCAGCGCCTCCTCCAGAATCTGACCCTGCAATGGTGAGTACCCGAGGGACCGTCATTTCCCTTTCCTCCGAATCCGTTTCAGGATTTTGCCGGGTGACTTAGACGGGCCAGGTCTCCATCCGGTAGGCCATCTCCCAGAAGAGGTACTCGTACCTGCTGCTGACGACGAACGCCTCCTCCATGCGCTGCCGTTCCTGAGCAGAGGCCAGTTCTCCCACCTGGTCCACGATCTCCCTGCACCACTTTGCAAGCTCTGCGAACTCCTTGCTGCTGTACATGTCGATCCACTTGGCATACCGGGGGTCAGAAGGCCGCGGACCACTCGCCAGGCGCTGACCGATCTCGCAGAACCCCCACATACACGGCAGGAGGGCCGCAGCAAGCTCCCCGAACGACCCCAGGGCTGCGGTACACTTAAGGAAGTCGGTGTAGGCCTGGGTTGTAGGAGCTTTTCGCTCCCGCTCGAGGTCCTCTGGAAGGATCCCGAACTCCGCCGCATAAGCGCGGTGGAGGTCCATCTCCACCTCCAGGGTGGACCTGGCGAGCTCGGCGAACCGGCGCATCGCCGGGAGGTCCGAAGCCTTCGCCGAGGCCATGGCGAGGACGCGGGCGTAGTCGATCAGGAAAAGGTAGTCCTGGCGCACCCAGTACTTGAACCGCTCCACATCGAGGGACCCATCCCCGATCCCACGGACGAATGGGTGGTTGTGCTGGGCCTCCCAGACTGGAGAAGCAATCCTGCGGAGGTACTCACTGAACCGTTCTCCCATGCTTAGCTCCTCCATCACTCCTCAATCTTAGCACAACTCTCCCCCAGAGGGGAGCGATCTTTTCACAGAAGATGGGGAGAATTCTCGCATAGGATATATGCTAGGCCTGAGGAGCTTTCCGCGAATATCTCCTCGTATAATCCCGGTACGAACGGAGTTTGCGACTGCGGGGATCCGGAAATGCCTGCCAGTGTTTAAAAATTTTCCTCAAGGAAGCAGGAATCCTTCCGATAATGTCGAAAGGGAGAATCAGAAAAAGTGCATATCCTGCCGATAAGGGCAAACCTACCGCGAGGTAGGGGCGCAAAGCCACGGGACCCTGGGTTGGAATTGTGAAGAACCTTCCCAGGGTCAGCCGGGTTGCCGAAGTAGGAGAGATCGCTTCGATGTGCCTGCTTCCTCGCGGAGCAGGCACTGTTATTTTGGCGGTGTGCACTTCCCCCCGGGGGGAGGAGGTGAAAGGCGCAAGGACGCAGTGAGGCTGTACCCTTAGGGACCTGACCCCGGAAGGTCTCTCAGAACAAAAAGGAGGGAAGGTCCTATGCAGTTCAAGAGAACGATCGTTGTGTTAGCGTTGATCGCGCTAATGCTGAATGCGGCCGCAACCGCGTTTGCTGGATTTACACTTGGTGACAGCCCTGCTTGGTCCGGAACCGGCGCGGCAAATTCATCTGACACGGCCAAAACTAACACGGCAGGGGTTGATCCCGGTAACAGCGCCTCTGATACGGCTGTTGCTGCCGCGGGAGTGAAGCCGAATAGCAACCGCCAGTCGCCATGAAGGCACATGCTGTTGCCCGGGCACGTTACAGCCCGGAGACAACCTGGAGCCGGGCATTCCGCGCAGGGGTCATCGCGCTAGGGGTCGTAGCGTTCGCCCGGCTTCTCACCGCTCCACCCCCTGCGCCACCATCTCCCTATGACGGCTATGCCTTGCCCCTAGCTTGGGCAGTCGCCGTCTTCCTCATCATCCTCGGTGGGCTTTATCCCTTGCACCTAGGCCAAAAAGTGTGGATGGGCCTAGAGAGCGCTGTGATCTTTGGGATCCTGCTCACCTTTCCCCCAGTGGAAGCTGTCTCCATCGCCTTCACGGGGACGTTCCTCTACCTGGTCATCCGCCACCTTCGGGGAGACCGGTTGACTGTTCAAACCATCGCCTTCAACCTGGGCCAGTACCTCGTCACCTGGAGCGTGACGGTAGACGTACTGCACCGCGTCCGTCCTCCGCAGCAGGCCAGCGACCTGTTGCTCACCATCGTGGCGATCGGCGCGGCTGCGCTCGTCTACTTCTTCGTCAATACTTGGCTCGTGACGACCGCCTCGGCGCTCCGCCGCATGGAGCTTACCTGGGACACCTGGCACCGGGCGGTCCGCGAGACCTGGTATGGGTACATCGCCACGCTCCTCCTGGGGAGCGTCATCGCCCAGCTCGCTCACTTCGCTCCGGTGTTCGTCTTCTCCCTCATCCCAGCCGTTGTCCTGATCCGGCAGGCCTTCTCCAGGATAGCAACGGTCATGAAGACACAGACCCTATCTGTCCTGGAGGCCCTGGCTGCTTCCCTTGAGCACCGGTCCAGCTACACATCCGACCATGCGGAGCGCGTGGCACATCTGGCGCGGATGACTGCCCACCGGCTCGGGATGTCTCGCGAGGAGGCCGAGGCCGTGGAGGTCGCTGCACGCCTCCACGACCTGGGGAAGGTGGCCATCCCACACTCCATCCTCAACAAGCCGGGGCCCCTCAGCGACGAGGAGATGGCCCAGATCCGGAACCACCCCAAGATCGGGGCGGAGATCCTCCGCCGGATCGAAGGCTATGACAAAGTGGCCACCTACGTGGAGTATCACCACGAGCGGTGGGACGGGACTGGTTACTACGGGCTCCTCCGAGAGGAGATCCCTCTGGGGGCCCGGATCATTGCCGTCGTGGACGCCTTCGACGCCATGGTCTCGAACCGCCCCTACCGGAAAGCTCTGGCGGTCGAGGAAGCCCTCGCCCAACTGTGGGCCAACCGGGGGACGCAGTTCGATCCCCGTGTCGTCGATGCGTTCATCCAGGTCGTCGAGGAGGAAGGCCGCAGCCTCATTCCCGGGCTTGCGCCTCTCCCAGAGCCTGTGCCAGTTCACGACGTGAGGAGGATCTGAGCCAGAAGACCCTCACGCGAGAGGGGGGACGGCCTGAAGGCCGTCCCCCCTCATTCTTCCTCCTCATATCCCCCTCAAGAGACCAGGCGTCCCGTTGGAAGCGCTCACATAGCGGCCAGGAGGAACCCAAAAATCAGGAGGGTGTCGACAGCTGAGGCGACACACCAGCTGCACAGGCTACGTAGAACGAAAACCTGGAGGTACACCAGGTAGAGGTAGAGGACGAGGGCGATCGCCGTCGCCGCAACCATGGGCCAGAAGACCCACCCCACACCTGATCTGAGCAGGGCCAAGCCGGCGAGCATCCCTCCAAAGAAGAACACACCCAGCGCACCGTTGGGAATCCCCAGGAGGCGCCCGTAGGGGCTGCGGATCACCCGGGCGCAGCCGCTCCCGATGCACAGCACCGGGCCGGGCGTCACCTGTTTGTACCAGACGTAGGCGCTCAGGAGGAGCCCGAGACTAGTCAGGAGATAGAGCATCACGACGTATCACACCACCGGCCCCACTGACTCTTCGGAGAGACTCGATGCGGAGGAGGATGACCTCGATGGCCTTCCTCTCCCGGGCATGGAAGGGGAACAGGCGGGGAAGGACGAAGCGCAACTTCCTCCGCAGGGTGATCCTGCCCCTCCCCTCGAGGATCCGCTCCAGGAAGGGAAGGGCCTTGGCATCGTGAAAGGTGTAGACGACCTCCGCCACCTCGAGGGCCTTGTCCAAGAATGGCACGTCCCCATGCCCCGGCCGGTCACCGAACGGCGGGTTCTGCACCACGGTATCCACCTCGATCCCGAATTCCCGCACGTCCCCAGCGATGAACTCCACGGACGCCCCGAGTACCTCCGCCCATCCCTTCGCCACCTGTAATGCCTCCACGTCCACATCCACGCCGTACACGCGGGAGGCCCCGAGGAGCGCCGCACCAATGGCCAGGATCCCCGTCCCGCAGCCCAGATCGGCCACAACTTTTCCCGCGATGTCCCCGTGCAGGAGGGCGGTATGGAGCATCTCCGCAGCCAGCGGGGCAGGTGTGGTGTACTGCTCGAGCCACCTTTTGGGATGCGGGTGGGGAGGGATCCGCTGGAGGGCCATCTCAAGGTGTTTCTTCGACCAGGTGGTCATCGCGGTCTCGTCTCCGCTAGCTTGGTGGGGCAAATCAAGTAAAACGGACAGAAATCATGTTACACTGCAGCAGCTGGAACTTCCCCCGTGTCGGGGTCCCCGCCAAAATCCCTTTCAGGATTTTGGCGGGGTGACTTAGATGTGGAACTCCACGATGTCCCCATCCTCCAGGGGATACCCGCGCTCCACCATCATCCCGTTGATCCCCGTCCCCCGCCACAACCGTGCGAACCGGAGGTTGCGGGCGAAGTCCTTGTGGATCTCCTCCGCAGCATCCAGCACAGTGCTCCCCCTTTTGAGGATGAGGGGTTCATCGCGCTTCGGCTTCTGCCCAGGCGCCTTGGTGTACACCCGGATGACGCGCAGCATCTGGAACATCCTGCGCTTGAGGTCCTCGAGCCCTGTCCCCATACGCGCAGAGATCGGGAGGATGGGGAACCGGTCCCGGAAGAACTCCTCCAAGACCTCGAGGTTCACGCTCGCCCTGGGGATGTCCAGCTTGTTGGCCGCGAGGATCGCCGGTTTCCCTTCTCCCTCGTTGGAAGAGAGCCCTGCCACTTGGGAATCCCCCGGAACCAGGAGGACGCGGTTCTGCTGGAGGAGGTCCAGCGTTTCCTCCAAGCGCACCAGGAGATCGTCGTCGCTGAGGTCGATCACGAGGAGGGCCGCATCGGCGGTGCGGATGATGGCGAACAGCCAGGGCTCAGAGAAACCTGCAGCAACGGGAGGGAGATCCACGAGCTGCATCTGGATGTCCTCGTACTCCACCATCCCGGGGAGGGGGACCCTGGTGGTGAAGGGATAATCCTGGACCTCTGGAGTTGCGTTGGTCAATGCCTTAAGCAACGAGGACTTCCCCACGTTGGGCGGGCCGACGAGGACGATCTGCCCCGCTCCTTCCCTCTCCACGTGGAAGAAAGGCTTCTGCCGTGCAACCCCCCGCCGGCGCGACAACTCGCCCCGGAGCTTGGCGATGCGGCGCTTGATGTCCGCCTGCATCTTCTCTGTCCCTTTGTGCTTGGGGATCGTAGCCAGCATTTCCTCCAGGGCGGCGAGCTTCTCCTGGGGAGTCTGCGCCTCCCTGAACCTGCGCTCCGCCTCCAGGTACTCAGGGGTGAGGTTCGCCGGCATGAGAGCTCACCATCCTCCATTGTAACGAATCTCGCCTCCCATGGCCACTTGCCGCGCACTCTCTGGGAACTCTCCAACCCAAACAGGAGTTTGCATGAGAATGTCGAATACACGATTGACCGTGATGGTCAATCTCCGCCTGCGAGAGCGAAAGGAGGGGACCATGCCCACGAAGAAGAAGGGTGGCAAAAAGGGCGGGAAGAAATAGACTTCTTCTCGTCACAGGGCCGGGATGTATATCCGCCCCGGCCCTTTTCCTTTCCCAGACGCCCCCATGGGGTTGATGCGCGCGGGAAGGACGAGGCCGAACCACTCGACCCGGTTTTCCCGCCAGCGGATGCCGGCGTGGTTGCTTTTCCCTTCGACGGTGTCGAGTTGCCGGGGACCCTTGAGGCGCTCTCCTCCAGGGAACCTGGGGGACGTGAAAGGTCCGCCTCCCCTCTACCCCCGGCCTTTCACCCCTCCGGGATCCCGGCCGGGCTCCGCGCAAGCCGCCGTCCCTATCTCCTGAGGACCTCCTTGACCGCGATCGCGATGTGACGCGAGGTCAGCCCGTACTTCTCCATCAGGTCCCTGGGCGATCCGGATTCGGCGTTCGTGTCCTGGATGCCGACCCTCCGCATCGGGACGGGGGCGTGCTCGGCCAGGACCTCGGCCACCGCACTCCCGAGCCCTCCCAGGACGTTGTGCTCCTCCGCGGTCACGACGGCCCCCGTCTCCGTGGCGGCGGCGACCACGGCCTCCACGTCGAGGGGCTTGATGGTGGCCATGTTCAGGACGCGTACCTCGATCCCCTCACCTGCCAGCGCCTCCGCCGCCTCCAGGGCCTCCGCCACCATGATCCCGCAGGCGATGACCGTGGCATCGGAACCCTCCCGGACCTTGGACGCCTTCCCGTACTGGAACACGTAATCGTCCCCGAACACCACGGGGACGGGGGACCGCCCCAGGCGGACGTAGACGGGCCCCGGGAGGTCGACGATGGCCCGGACCACCTGCCTCGTCTCCGTGGCGTCGGCGGGGACGACGACGCCCATGTTGGGGAGGGCACGCATCAGGGCGATGTCCTCGATCGCCTGCGCGGAGATGCCGTCCTCCCCCACGGTGATCCCGGCGTGCGTGGAGACGATCTTCACGGGGAGGGCAGGCTGGGCGATGAGGACGCGGATCTGGTCGAAGTTCCGCCCCGGGGAGAAGACGGCGAACGAGCTCATGAAGGGGATATAGCCGCACGTCGCTAGGCCCGCGGCGATCCCCGCCATGTTCTGCTCGGCGATCCCCACCTCGAAGAAGCGGTCGGGGAAGGCTTTGGCGAAGAACTCCGTGCGCGTGGAGTCGCGCAGGTCGCCAGTGAGGACGACGACCTCGGGGCGCTCCCTCCCCACCTCCACGAGGGCCTCCCCGTAGGCATCTCGCGTGGCCTTCTGCGGGCGTTCGCGAACGAGGCGGATGGACATCGTTCTACCCTCCTAGCTCGGCGAGTGCCCTTTCCAGCTCTTCCGGCGTCGTCGCCTTCCCGTGGAATCCCACGACCCCCTCGAGGAAGGAGACGCCCTTCCCCTTGATGGTGTGGGCGATGATCACCGTCGGCCTCCCCCTCGTCCCCTTCGCCTCCTCGAGGGCGGTGAGGATCTGCGGGAAGCTGTGACCGTCGATCTCCAGGACGCGCCATCCGAATGCCTCCCACTTAGTGGCGAGGGGCTCGAGCCGGATGCGCTCCTCGGTCCTCCCCGTCTGCTGTAGGCCGTTTCGGTCGATGATGGCGGTGAGGTTGTCGAGGACGTAGTGGGCGGCGAACATCGCCCCCTCCCAGATAGCGCCCTCCTGACACTCCCCGTCGCCGAGGAGGGCATAGACCCGATACGGACGCCCGCTCAGGCGCCCGGCCAGCGCCATGCCAATGGCCGCCGAGAACCCCATCCCCAGCGACCCCGTGGAGATCTCCACCCCCGGGGTCCGGGTCATGTCGGGATGCCCCTGGAGGATGCTCCCTACCTTGCGCAGGGTCCACAGGTGCTCCTCCCCGAAGTACCCGCAGTCGGCAAGGACGGCGTAGAGAGCGGGGCACCCGTGGCCTTTAGAGAGGACGAACCGGTCCCGGTCCGGCCACTTGGGATCCTTGGGGTTATGGCGGAGGTGGTGGTAGTAGAGGGCCACCAGAAGGTCGATGGAGGAGAGGGATCCTCCCGGGTGCCCGGATCCCGCCAGGGTGATCATGCGCAGGATGGTCTTACGTAGCTCCCTCGCCTTCCTCTCCAGTTTCTCAACGAGCGCCGGGTCGATGGCGTGCGACATCGGGCGTCCGCTCCCTCAACATAGTGTGCTACGTTCGGATTCTCGCCAGAACTCCAGAGTCCTGCTGGAGGAACCTTGCCATCTTGACGGACCGTGCGCGGCAGGGTAGGATTGGACCGGTAGATTATTCCGGCGCCGGATATAAGTAAACGGACAGAAATGATGCTACACAATCGCTCCGGGAGCTTGCCCCGTGTCGGGGTCCCCACCAAAATCCGTTTTCAGGATTTTGGTGGGGTGACTTAATTCGCCGGATAAGGTTCGTGTCATGCCTCGACTCACCGAACGTTTGGAGATCAGGCTCCCTCCGGAGACGCTGAGGCTGCTTGAGGAGGAGGCGAACTGGCGGGGGATCTCAGTTGCCCAGCTGGTTCGTGAAGCCATCACCCTCATGCTCCAGCACAATCGGGAGGCACGACGGCAGGCCGCCCGAGCGCTCTTCGCGATCGGCGCGTCTGTACCCGACTGGCTGCAGATGGAGCGCGAGATTACCGAAGCCCGCGCACGACCCGACTGACCCGTGCCCCGCGTGTTCATCGACACGAACATCCCGATCTATGCCGCAGCCTCTGATCACCCCCTTGTGGAACCAGCCCGGCGCGTGGTTGAGGCGCTGGCGGACGGGAGGCTCGATGGGACGACCGATGCAGAGGTCTTCCAGGGGATCCTTTACCGGTACTGGCATGTTGGACAACTGACAACGGGATTGCAGATTTTCGATGCCTTTGCCCGCATCATGGCGGGACGTGTCCTCGCCGTGGAGGAGGAAGATGTGCGTCAGGCCCGAGCCCTTGCCGAGAGCTATCCACGTCTTCCTCCGCGGGATCTCATTCACCTCGCCCTGATGCTCCGGCACGGTATCGAGGAGATCGTCACCGCGGACTCCCACTTCGACATGGTCTCCGGCATACGCCGCCTCGACCCGGGCACCTTCCCACGTCCACGCCTGTGAACGATTTGGCGACGGGCCTGCGCGGGCGCTTACGGCAGACCGCAGACTGGCCCGCTTCTCCGAACCGACCGAAGGGCTGGATCGAGGAAGCCGGGAGGATTGCAGCAGCGGCCCGGCAGGGGATCAGGTTTGACGAACCCCTGCGTGCATGCTATGATGTTCAGCGGTGTTCCCGCCTCCCCCTGCACCGTGGGGGCCGGGCGCAAGAGGAGGTTCGCCGGTGTCCGATTCGATCCATGCTCCTGCGGGCCATATCCGCGTTGCCCCCGTCGACCGGGCGGTGGAGATCCTCGACGCCCTCCCCGGGGGGGGGATCGTCCTCACCACCGTGGAGGCGCTTCTGAACTGGGCGCGCTCCGCATCGATTTGGCCCCTCACCTTCGGGCTGGCCTGCTGCGCCATTGAGATGATGCAGGCCTACGCCACCCGCTTCGATTTGGACCGCATCGGAGTGATCCCGCGGGCGACCCCGCGCCAGGCGGACTGCATCCTCGTCGCCGGCCGGTGCACCATCAAGATGGCGCCCATCGTCCGCCGCCTCTGGGAGCAGATGCCGGAGCCCAAGTACGTCATCTCCATGGGCTCGTGCGCGACGTGCGGCGGTCCGTTCTACTACGACAACTACTCCATCCTGAAGGGGATCGACACTGTCATCCCTGTGGACGTGTACGTCCCGGGTTGCCCTCCCCGCCCTGAGGCCCTCATCGAAGGGATCCTCAAGCTCCAGGAGAAGATCCGCAAGGAGCCCTTCCTGCGGAGGAATATGGTAGGGGCGAGCCGTGGGACTTAGGACCGAGGAACTCATCCTGAACATGGGCCCGCAGCACCCCAGCACCCACGGGGTGCTCCGCCTCATCGTCACCCTCGACGGGGAGAACATCACCGAGGTCCAGCCAGACATCGGCTACCTCCACTCCTCCGTGGAGAAGATGCTGGAGTACCGCACGTTCGCCCAGGGGATCGCCCTGACCGACCGCGGGATGGACTACCTCACGGCCCTTGCGAACGAGGAGGTCTACATTCTCGCCGTGGAGCGCCTCGCCGGGATCGAGGTCCCCGAGCGGGCGCGGTACATCCGCACCATCCTCCTGGAGCTGCAGCGCATCAGCAGCCACCTGCTGTGGCTGGGGACCTTCGGCATTGACCTGGGCGCCTTCACCGCCTTCCTCTGGTGCATGCGCGAGCGGGAGCGGGTCATGGATCTCTTCGAGGCGGTCACGGGAGGGCGCCTCCACCACGTCTACTTCCGCATTGGAGGGGTCTACGAGGACCTGCCCGAGGGGTGGACGGACCGCGTCGTGGAGTTCTGCGACTACTTCATCAAGCGCCTGCCCGAGTACGACGAGCTCCTCACCGGGAACCCCATCTTCAAGGTCCGCACCCAGGGGGTGGGGGTGCTCCCCAGGGAGGTGGCCATCGCCATGGGAGCCTCCGGCCCCGTGGGGCGGGCGTCCGGGGTCGCCTACGACGTTCGGAAGGCTGACCCCTACGAGGTCTACGACCGCGTGGAGTTCGACATCCCTGTGTACACCGAGGGCGACTGCTACGCCCGCTACCTGGTGCGCCTGGAGGAGATGCGCCAGTCGGTGCGCATCATCCGCCAGTGCATCGCCCAGCTCCCCGGGGGGAGCATCCGGGCGAGGGTCCCGCTCTCGCTGCGGCCGCCCAGGGGGGAGGTGTACGTCCATACGGAATCCCCCAGGGGCGATCTCGGCATCTACATGGTGAGCGACGGCACGGAGAGGCCGTACAGGGTGAAGATCAGGGCCCCTTCCTTTAGCAACCTCTACGCCCTCACCGAGATGATGCGGGGGTGGAAGGTTGCCGACGTCATTGCCATCCTGGGGTCCGTGGATATCGTCCTCTCCGACGTGGATCGCTAAGTCACCCCGCCAAAATCCTGAGAGGGATTTTGGGCACCCCACCAAAACCCGGGCACGGGTTTTGGTGGGGGCCCCTTGGCGGGGGGCCCGATACGGGGGGAAGTTCCAGTTGCTCCGGTGTAACATGATTTCTGTCCGTTTCCTGAAAAGCTAGAAGGAGATGGGGATGGAGAAGGTCGTCCAGTGGGCAACACAGGCGGTCATCGGGCTGGTCATCGGGCTCCGGTCCACCTGGAGGACGCTCGTCGAGCCCAAGATCACCGTCCTCTACCCCGTCCAGAGGGTCAACGTCTCCCCGCGGTGGCACGGGTTGCTCGCGCTTCCCATCGATCCCGAGACGGGGAACGACCGCTGCATCATCTGCTTCCAGTGTGAGCGCATCTGCCCGGACAGGTGCATCCACATCGAGGCGGAGGGGAAGGGCAAGGAGAGGTACCTGACGCGGTTCGACATCGAGATGGACAAGTGCTGCTACTGCGGCCTATGCGTGGAGGTCTGCCCGACGGAGGCCATCGTCTTCGTTCCGCACTACGAGACCAGCACCTACAACCGGGCGCGGCTCCTCTACTCCCTCTCAGATCTCCACCAGGCCGCCCCTAAGGAGCCCATCGCCCGGGGCGTCGTGGGAGGGGTACGGGGATGAGGCCGGAGCTCGTCCAAAGGCTCCTCCAGAGGTTCCCCTCCCTCCGGGACCTCAAGGCCGAAGCCGAGGAGGCCAGGCGGGAGGAGGAGCGCCGCCACCAGGAGGAGGTCCAGAAGGCCCAGGCCGAGGGGAAGAAGCCTCCGGCGCGGGTGGAGTCCCACGTCCCCGTCTACCCAAACCCCACCTTCCTCGTGCCGAGGGAGGATCTGCTGGAGGTCTGCACCTTCCTGCGCGACGATCCGGAGTTTCGTTTGGACTACCTCTCCTTTGTGAGCGCCGTGGACAGGCCACCGGACAGTTTGGAAATTGTCTACCACCTCTTCTCCACGGAACACAGGCACAACCTCCTGCTCAAGGTGGTCGTCCCCCGCGAGGATCCGCGGGTTCCCTCTGTGGTGGGCATTTGGGATGGCGCCAACTGGCACGAGCGGGAGACCTACGACCTCCTGGGGGTGATCTTCGAGGGCCACCCCAACCTCCGGCGCATCATGATGACCGAGGACTGGATCGGCCACCCCCTCCGCAAGGACTACGTCTACGAGGACCCCGCATGGCTCGTCGAGCTCGCCAGGCAGCGCCAGCAGGAGATCGCCGCCACAGGCGGGGAGCCCATCGGCGAACGCGCGTAGCCGCACGACGCATGAGGCGCATCATCACCATCCACGACCCCGACGCGCCGATCCTCCGCCGCCGGAGCCGACCGGTCTTGCGATGCAGCGGGGAAATTCGCGCATTGATCCAGGAGATGCTGGAGGTCATGTACGCCAGCGGGGGCATCGGGCTCGCTGCCCCTCAGCTCGGCGTTCCTCTGCGCGTGATCGTGGCGGATATCGGGGGAGGTCCCCTCGCCCTGGTCAACCCCAGGGTCCTCCGCCGCTCCGGGACGCAGGCTGGCCCGGAGGGATGTCTCTCCATCCCGGGGGTCGCCGGGATCGTGAAGCGGCCTAGGCGCATCGTGGTCACCGGCAAGACGCAGAGCGGCCGGAAGAAAACCCTCATCGCCGAGGACCTCCTCGCCCGGGTGATCCTCCACGAGGTGGATCACCTGAACGGTATCCTGTTCATTGACCGCGTGGAGGAGGGGATGCTCTCTGCGGTGGAGGGGAGGGAAGGAGAAGCGGAACTCGCCGCAGCGACGTTTCCGGCGAGGAGGAGGGGGAATGGCGGAGCCGTATGACCTCACCATCATCGGCGGCGGGCCCGGGGGGTACGTCGGGGCCAT
>Ga0197143_1001939_pt1 | contig 16235 bp, 26 predicted proteins | sample GBS70_MetaG_FD_148603 | JGI IMG/M metagenome (GOLD analysis project Ga0197143, IMG submission 148603) | Sediment microbial communities from Great Boiling Springs, Gerlach, Nevada, United States - GBS 70_MetaG | ecosystem: Environmental > Aquatic > Thermal springs > Hot (42-90C) > Sediment...
AAAATTATGGAAAGTAAAGTAAAAAAAATGAATAAAGATGTTGGCTTATTCTTTCTTAAAAAATCCCTTATTGTCATTAAAAGAATTTTCTTTTTTTAACATTATCAAGCTCTTCAAGATATTTCCCTGTACCACGAACAACACATGTCATGGGGTCATCAGCAATTCTTACTGGCAATCCTGTTTCTTTATTTATAAGTTTGTCAATACCACGTAATAACGCACCTCCACCTGCTAATGTTATACCTGTTTCGACTAAATCAGCAGCAAGTTCTGCTGGTGTTTCCTCAAGCGCACTTTTTATCAACGATATAATAGAAGAGACGGGTTCCATCAAGGCAGCTCTAATTTCTTCAGAAGTGACCACAATTGTTTTTGGCAAACCAGTAACTTGATCCCTTCCGCGAACTTCCATTGATAATTCTTCTTCTAACGGATAAACAGATCCAATTCTTATTTTAATTTCTTCTGCGGTATTTTCTCCTATAAACAAATTATATCTACGTTTAAAATATTGTACAATAGCTTCATCAAGTTCATCACCAGCAATATCAAGTGATTTTGTAACCACCATACCACCTAAAGAAATAACACCAACTTCTGTTGTCCCACCGCCAATATCTACAATCATTGAACCACGAGGTTGGTATATCTCAATACCAGCACCAATTGCTGCAGCCATAGGTTCTTCTATAAGATAAATTTCCCGAGCGCCTGCCTGTGCAGCAGATTCTCTTACTGCGCGTCGTTCAACTTCAGTGATACCTGAAGGAACACCGATAACTATCCTTGGATGTAAAAGAGTTTTTTTGTTGTGAACTTTTTGAATAAAATATCTTATCATTTTCTCTGTAATCTCAAAATTTGCTATTACACCATTTCTTAATGGTCTTACTGCAACAATATTTGCTGGTGTTTTACCAAGCATACGTTTAGCTTCAGCACCTATTGCAAGAATCTCATTTGTTTCTTTATCCACAGCTACAACAGAAGGTTCACACAAAACGATGCCCTGGCCTTTAACGTATACCAAAACTGTAGCTGTACCTAAATCCATTCCCATGTCGTTAGAAAAAAGTTTAAATAAAAAATTAAACATCTTTAATCTCCTACAAAACTATTTAAATTTAATTATACACATTTTTGCGTTATCACCTTTTCGGTAACCTAAGTTAGCCATTTTTACATACCCTGAATTTATATCTTTATACCTCGGAATAATAACTTTTATCAATTTATCAGATAGTTGTTCAGAAAATAAATATTTATTTGCAATTCTATATTGATTAAAAACCTCCTTTGTTCTTTTTATCCTTGTTATTAAATGTTCTATAAAACGCCGCAATTCTTTTGCTTTCGCAACAGTTGTTTTTACACATTCATATCTAATAAGGTTGCCAGCTAAATTCCTTAACAACGCCATTCTATGTGAAGATGGACGATTAAGTTTTCTTCTAGATATATTTTTTATCATACCTTCATCCCCAGTGATAAATTATGTTCTTTAAGTTTTCGAATTATTTCATCAATAGATTTTTCACCTAAATTACGAATTGTTCTAAGTTCATCTTCAGTTTTTGATACAAGATCACCAATTGTGAGTATTTTGTTTTCTATAAGACAATTTTTAGGTCTGTTTGATAACCCTAAAACTTCAATAGGTTGTGAAAGAAACATTTTTAAACGTATCTTTTCTTGTTCTTCTATCTCAGTTAGTTTACTTTCTTTTTGTTCTAACAATTCAAAAACCGAAGCTTTAAAGAATATATCCAAATTATCTTTCAATACTTTAGCTGAATAAATTATGCTATCTTTAGGTGAAACACTGCCATCAGTCCAAACTTCAATAATAAGTTTGTCATAATCGCTTCGTTCACCTACACGAATATGTTCTACTTCATAATTAACTTTTATTACAGGCGAAAATATACTATCAATAAACAATGTTCCTGCTGGATAACCAGGCTTATAATTGTTTTCTCTTAACGCATATCCACGACCTTTATTTACCTCAGCTTCAATTTCTAACACAGCGCGTTCGTCTATAGAAGCTATATATTCATTTTTGTTAATAATTTCAACATTCGGGGGTACTTTAAAATCACCTGCTGTAACTATAGTCTTATCTTTTGAACCTTTTACAGAAAGAGTAATTTTCTCAGGACCATCAGAATAAAGTTTGAACCTAATTTTCTTTAAGTTCATAAGAATGTAAATTACATCCTCTTTAATCCCCGGTAAGGAACAAAATTCGTGTGGAACATTATTAATTCTGCAACTTGTTATTGCAGCACCTTCCAAACTTGACAACAAAATTCGTCGCAAAGAATTACCTATTGTATGGCCGAATCCTCGTTCAAATGGATATATTGCAAATTTACCGTAAACTTCGTATTTATATTCATTATATTTTGGTTTCTCAGGTTCAGTTATTTCCTCAAACTTCTGAGGTAATAATAACTTTTCCATATAACCTCCTTATTTTTATCTTGAATAAAATTCTACGATTAATGTTTCATTTATAGGGAAAGAACTTTCTTCTTTTGTTGGTAATCCTATGATTTCAGCTTTAAATTCTTCTGGATAATATTTTATCCAAGAAGGCACTCTACCAGAAAAATTTTCTACACTTTTTAAAACATAAATATTGTCTTTTATCTTTTCATCTAATTTTATTACATCACCAGGTTTAACCAAGTATGAAGCAATATTTACTTTTCTATCATTAACAATAATATGCCTATGTGAAACAAGTTGTCTAGCAAACTTTCTTGAAGATGCCCATCCTAAAAGATATACAACATTATCAAGCCGTCTCTCTATTAATTTCAACAAATTTTCACCAACTAAACCTTTTTGTTTTCTTGCAATCTCAAAATATCTTTTAAGTTGACGTTCAGTAATTGAAGCCATACGTTTCAGTTTTTGTTTTTCCCTAAGTCTTCTTCCATATTCTGACAACTTTACAGGTTTACCTCCGTGTTGACCAGGAAACTTTCTACCTTTTTCAATAGGACATTTTTGTGTATTACATTTTTCTCCTTTTAACATTAATTTTTGTCCTTCTCTACGACAAAGTCTGCATACAGGACCTATATACCTTCCCATATTTTTCTCCTTGTTTAATAATTATACTCGTCGTAATTTTCTTGGTCTACAACCATTATGTGGAATTGGTGTTATATCATAAATAGCAGTTATAGTAAGCCCTGCATTTTGAAGTGCTCGTATGGCAACTTCTCTTCCAGGGCCAGGACATTTAACATAAACTGACACATATTTTAAACCAAGTTCAGCAGCACGTTTTGCAGCAGTTTGTGCAGCAACTTGTGCTGCAAAAGGTGTTCCTTTTTTAGTTCCTTTAAACCCACAACTTCCAGCAGAACTCCAACATATCGTATTTCCTTTATTATCAGTAATAGTAACAATTGTGTTATTAAAAGTTGACTTTATATAAACCCTCCCGACTTGTTCTACCAGTCGTTTATCTTTTTTCATAGGAAAATTCCTCTCTTATGCTTTTGATTTTTTAGTTGACATTTGTTGCATTAATTTTCTTGTTTTTGCAGTGACAGCACCAACAGTTTTCCTTGGACCGCGACGTGTTCTAGCGTTAGTTCTTGTCCTTTGTCCATGAACAGGTAAATTTCTTCTATGTCTTAATCCCCTATAACATTGAATATCTATCAACCTTTTTATATTTTGTTGTACTTCTCTTCTTAATTCACCTTCAACTTTAAAATTTTCAGCAATATATCTATCTAACACTGCAACTTGTTCTTGAGTAAGATCTTTTGCTCGTATTGACCCGTCTATATTTGTTTCTTGAAGAATTTTTTTTGCTAAACTTCTACCTATACCATAGATGTAAGTTAGTGCTATATCTATTCTTTTATTACTTGGAAGATTAACCCCTGCAATACGTACCATAGAGTAAAGTACCTCCTTACTATCTTTTTATCCTTGTTTCTGTTTATGTTTTGGATCCGAACAAATTACTATTATATTTTTTTTTCTTTTTATGATCTTACATTTTTTACAAATTTTTTTTACTGAACTACGGACTTTCATTGTTTTATCCCTATTTACCAGAAATTCTATATAATATTCTTGCTTTTGTTGGATCGTATGAAGACATCTCAATCTTTACTCTATCTCCAACAACCAGTTGTATAAAATTTAACCTCATCTTACCACAAGGATAAGCTAAAACAATATGTCCAGTGTCATCTACCTTAACTCTAAACATCGTTGCAGGCAAAACTTCAACAACAGTCCCTTCAGTAATAATTTTATCACCTTTTTGTTTCATAAGTTTAAAACAGCTGGTTTAATTACATCTTCTTTCGTAAGTATTTCACAAGAGTCTTCTTTAACTAATATCATATGTTCAAAATGCGCACATAGAGATCCGTCTTTCATTTTCACAGTCCAGTTGTCTAAAGTAGAAACTTTTGTTTGCCAACCACCTAAACTAACCATTGGTTCTACACAGATCACCATATTTTTTTCAAGGCGGACACCTTCACCCTTCTTACCAAAATTAGGAATATCAGGTTTCTGATGTAAATTTCTACCTATTGTATGACCAACATATTCACGAATAACATTCATTTTGTTCAATTCAACAAAATTTTGTATATAAAACCCGATTTCCGAAGTTCTACATCCTGCTTTTATATAAGGTAACACTTGATAAATTGATTGATATGTAACATCTAAAAGTTTCAAAATTTTGTTCTTTTTTTCAGAATTACTATATATCCATACTGTAGTTGCAGCATCAGCATAGAAACCTTCGTATTTTATTCCAACATCGATTGATATTATTTGTCCTTTTTTAATTATTTTTTCTTTTTTTGGCACACCGTGAACAAGTTCGTCATCAATAGAAATACAACTACATGCCGGATATCCCCTATATCCTTTGAAAGCAGGTTCACAACCAAATTCTTTAATTTTGTCAAAGATAATTTCTTCTAATTCTAATGTTGAGATACCAACTTTTATATTTTTTTTTGCCAAATGAAGTATTTCACTTACTAACAACGCTGCTTTTCTAACTATTTCTATTTCTTTTTCACTTAGAGTTTCTATTGTAAACTCATTTGTATTCATTCAACAGGATATCACATATTTTCTTATATATATTCTCTATTTTATCCTCTGCATTTACAGTAACCAAAATTCCTTTCTTTTTATAATAGTTAAGCAGAGGTAAAGTATCTTTTTTATACACTTCTAAACGTTTTTTCACAGTTTCCAACTTATCATCATCACGAATAATTAATTTTACATTACACTCATCACATAATTCATCATTTTTTGGTTTCAATGTATAGATATTATAAACCTTACCACATTTTGGACAGGTTCTTCGTGAAGTAAGTCGTTTTATTATTTCTTTATCTGAAACTTTAAAATAGATTACTTTATCAACACCATCTTTTACTAACGCTTTATCTAAAAGTTTCGCTTGGTTTATATTTCTCGGATATCCATCAAGAATGTAATATTTTTTTCTACTTATTACTGAATACAAAGCTTTAAAAACTATATCATCTGGTACTAAAAGTCCTGACTGAACATATTTTTTAATAGAAGAAGCTAATTTCTTGGGTTTCCCTGTTTTTATAATATTCCTAAAAATATCACCAGTTGAAATATGTGGTATTAAAAAATTTTTTGACAACATTTGTGCTTGTGTCCCTTTACCTGATCCTGGTGGCCCTAAAAAAACAATTTTTCTTTTTAGCAACGTTTGTTTCATAGAAAAATCATCTTATATTGAACCATCTCCCTTTAATTCTAACATTTTTTGCTAAACTTTCATAATTACGCATAACAAGATATGATTCAATCTGTCCTATAGTATCTAATGCAACACCTATCGCTATAAGTATTGTTGTACCACCAAAGTAAAATGGTGCGTTGAACCACCGACGAAGTAAATCAGGTAATACTGCAATTAACACAACAGCTAATGCTCCACCTAAAGTTATTCGTTCTAATACATACTGGATATACCTTGCGGTGGGTTCACCAGGTCGTATCCCTGGTATAAATCCACCCCATTTTTTCATGTTTTCAGCAAGATCTTGTGGATTTAAAATAATTGAATTATAAAAATAACAGAAAAAAATGATCAATGCTGCATAAACTATCTCATACATAACTCCGCCCCGTGTCCAAAACGAAGTTATCTTCTGCGCCCAAGAAGCGTTTGGGAAAAATTGTAAAACTGTCAGTGGTGCTGTCATAATTGACACAGCAAAAATTACTGCTATAACACCTGCAGTATCAACTCTCAACGGTAAAAAAGTTGACGCACCACCATACATTTTTCTCCCTATTATTCGTTTTGCATATTGTACAGGTATTCTTCTTTGTGCTGTTTCTAACCATACAACACCAATTAATACTAAAACTATAATTATTACCAAAATCAACGCAGTAATGAAACTCATCTCTTCAGCATAGATTAGTTGAAAAAAATTTTTAATAGATGCTGGTAATCTATCAACAATTCCTGCAAAGATCAATAATGAAATCCCATTACCAATACCAAGTTCTGTAATTTGTTCTCCTAACCACATAACAAACATTGTTCCTGTAACTAATGTTAAGACTGTGATAAAAATGAATTTAAATGAAGTATCAGAAACTACCGGGAGGTCTCCCCCTCTAATAGGCATATGAATAATCATTGTTGTTAATCCTATTGCTTGAATTGTAGCAAGTAACAATGTTGCATACCGTGTAAGTTGAGTAATTTTTTTTCTTCCTGACTCACCTTCACGAGCAAGTTGATCCAAATAAGGAATCATATGCGCACCTTGTAATAATGACATTATAATTGATGCGTTAATATATGGCATAATACCTAAAGCAAAAATTGATAACCTACTTAACGCACCGCCTGAAAAAATGTCTAAAAATCCTAACACACCTCCACGATTAGCATCAAACAGTGTTTTCAATGCTTGTGGATTCACACCAGGGATAGGGATTGCTGCTCCTATTCTAAACACTGCAAGCATGCCTAATGTAAACAATATTTTTTGTCTAAGTTCTTTGATCTTAAATATGTCAATAACTGAGCTGAACATACTCGCCTCCTGAAGATTTTAACAAATCAACCACTGATTTAGAACATTTATGAACACAAAGTTTTATTTTTCTGTCAACTTTTATCTTATCTTTAGTGTTTCTACAAATAACTTTAACAGGTTTATTTAAAGTTTTAGCAACATTAAATTTTTTAAGAACTTCAATATTAATTTCTTTTATATCTTTTGGAATTTTAGATAATATATCTTCAAAATAAACTTCTTGATACTCAATAGCAAATCTTTTATTAGAAAACCCATACTTAGGTATCCTCCTCAACAACGGCATTTGCCCACCTTCGAACCCAGGATTCTTTCCTTCGCCAGAACGCGATCTTTGTCCTTTCATACCACGTGTGGAACCGCTGCCACCATGACCAGACCCTTCTCCACAACCAATTCTTTTTTTCTTATGTTTTGATCCAAATTTAGGTTTTAATGTTGATAATGTTAATTCTGTCATAGCTTTTTAAAAACCTTTTAAAAAATTTATTGTTGTCTTAAACTTTTTACTTCTTCATATGTTCTTAGTTGTTTTATAGCTTCTAACGCAGCGTATACAACATTTATAGGATTAGTTGAACCAATTATCTTTGTGACAACATTTTTAACTCCAGCAGCATCCATAACCGCACGTAATGTTAACCCTGCAATAACACCTGTTCCTTCTTTTGCAGGTTTTAATAACACTTTTGATGCTCCCCATTTACCTACAACTTGATGTGGTATTGTTCCATTTACAATTCTTACTTGAACTAAATTTTTCATAGCTTTTCTTGCAGCTTTATCTATTGCAGCAGGGACTTCATTTGCTTTACCAATCGCATAACCAACTAAACCATTTTTGTTACCAACAACAACTGCAGCTGAAAATGAAAGTCTTTTGCCACCTTTCAAAACTTTTGCTACACGACGTACTGAAACAACATACTTCTCAAACTGTTGTTCTTCTAAAGGTATTGCGAGAGTTTCTACCTCTTCTAATTCTTCAGTAGAATACGGTTTATTCTCATTCTCAATTTTTTCTTGTCCTGTTTCTCCTAAACCGTTTGTTTGTGTCATATTAAACTCCTTATTAAACTAAAATTCTATCCCGCCTTGACGTAAACCTTCAGCTAATCGTTGTATTCTACCTATATATTTTCTCCCGTTGCGGTCAAAAACAATTTTTTTAATACCCAAAGATTTCAATTTTTCCGCTAAATGTTGTCCTACAATAAAAGCTTGTTCTGATTTCGTTTTACCTTTAAGAGAACTTCTTATCTCTTTACACAAAGTCGAACACGCTGCTAATGTATGTGCAGCTTCGTCATCAATTGCTTGAGCATAAATGTGTTTTAAACTTCTGTAAACTGAAACACGTGGTCTATCCTTGGTGCCAAAAATCTTTTTCCTAATTCTTAATTTCCGTTTCTCCAACCTCACCTTTGGAACTATTTTCTCCCATAAGTTCATAGTTTATCTTTTACCTCCTGCTGCAATAGCTGCCTTACCAGGTTTACGAATTATTTGTTCATCTTTATACTTAATTCCTGTCCCTTTATATGGTTCAGGAGGTTTTATTGCTCTAATCCTAGCAGCTGTTTCACCTACAAGATATTTATCTATCCCACTTACTGTAATTTCTTGCCCTTTTTGATCCAAAGTTATCGTGATCCCTTTTGGTATAGGGAAAACAACAGGATGTGAATATCCAACTTTAAGAACAAGTTTGTCATTACCTTGTAAACTTGCTTGATATCCAATACCAACAATTTCTAAAACTTTTTTATATCCTTCAGTTACACCTTTAATCATATTCCTTATCAAAGCGTAATAAAGTCCTTGATACATTTTGCCTTCTTTTGATTCTTCTTTCCTTTTAACATAAACAAGATTACCTTCATTAACAATATCAATATATTTTGCCATTTTTAACTCTAATTCAAGCTGTCCTTTTGGCCCTTCAACTTTTACAAAATTTCTATCTTTTTGATACTCAAATTTTACATTTTCCGGTATTTGAATAGGTTTTCTTGCTAATTTACTCATATTTAACCACCTCACTTACCTTACATAACAAATAATTTCGCCACCTACCTTAAGTTGTTTTGCTTGCCTGTCTGACATTACTCCTTTTGGAGTAGAAAGTATATATACTGTAAAACCATCTGATTTTAAATCTTTATAACTACAATATAATCTCCTACCAGGTTTTGACACACGAACAATTTCTCTTATTACTTGTTCTTTATTTGGTCCGTACTTTAAAAAGATTCTTAAATAACTTTTATTTGGTGCATCAACTTTTTTGTAGTTTAAAATAAATCCTTCCTCTTTTAATACACGAGCTATCTCAGCTTTTAGTTTTGAATATGGTACCTCTACTTTTTCTTTATACAAAGCTATAGCATTTCTTATCGCTGTCAACATATCTGCAATAACATCACTACTCATTCTTCCCCTCCTTTTTTAATTACCAACTTGCTTTTCTTACTCCTGGAAGCATACCTTTATGTGCTAAATTTCTAAAACAAATCCTGCATATACCAAAATCACGAATATATCCACGTGGTCTACCACAAATTCTACATCTGTTTCTGTACCTTATAGGATATTTTGGTATTTTACGCATTTTTGCTAGATCTGCATCTGTTGCCATATGTTTTTCACCTCATGAACTAAAGTTTATTGTTTCCTAAACGGAAATCCAAGTAAAGATAACAACTCTCTTGCTTCTTCGTCTGTTTTAGCAGAAGTAACAATTGTGATATTCATACCGCGAGCGCGATCTGATTTCTCAACATTAACCTCAGGGAATATATACTGTTCTGTGATACCTAGATTATAATTTCCTTTACCATCAAAACTGTTAGGTGGAACACCACGGAAATCACGAATTTTAGGTAAAGCTATGTATATTAACCTGTCTATAAATTCATACATTTTGTCACCACGTAATGTAACTTTTAATCCTATCGGCATACCTTTCTTTAACTTAAAATTTGATATAGATTTTTTTGCACGACATATTTTTGGTTTTTGTCCTGTAATCATTGCTAATTCTTCTGTTGCTATATCTAACGCTTTAATATTTTCTTTAGCTTCGTTAACACTCATGTTTATAACAACTTTTTCAAGTTTGGGTACCTGATGTATGTTTTTGTATTTAAATTTTTTAATAAGTTGAGGTACAACATTTTTTAAATACAACTCTTTTAATCTTGGAACATAATCTTTTTGCATCTTTAATACCTCACAAAATCATTTCTTTACATTTTTTACAATATCTTACTTTTTCTTTAGTTTGTAAAAAAGTGAAACCAACACGTGTTGGTTGGTTACATTTCGGGCAAATAAGTTTAACTTTTGAAATATGTATAGGTTTCTCAATTTCTCTTATCCCACCAGGCATAGTTTGTGTAGGTCTTGTATGTTTTTTCACAATATTTACACCTGACACTAAAATCTTATCTTCTTTTGGAAAAACTTTTATAACTTCACCTTTTTTACCTTTATCATCACCTGAAATTACAAGTACTATATCTTTTTTCTTTATTTTCTTCATAATATTTAAACCACCTCTGGTGCCAAAGATATAATTTTTAAAAATTTATTTTCTCTAAGTTCTCTTGCTACAGGACCGAACACTCTTGTCCCTTTTGGTTCCAAATTATTGTCTATTATCACACAAGCATTTTCGTCAAACCGTACATAAGTCCCATCTTTACGAGCAATTTGTTTTACTGTTCTTACAATGACAGCTTTTACAACTTCACCTTTTTTAATTATAGAATCGGGTGTCGCATCTTTCACAGAAGCTACTATAACCTCACCAATCTCTGCATAATCTTTTCTTTTTCCTAAAGATTGTATACACATTACTTTTTTAACACCAGTGTTATCTGCAACAGATAACATTGATCTTTTTTGTATCATAACTAATTACTCCTTTTTACCAACTATTTCTATAACTTCCCAACGTTTTAATTTTGAAATAGGTCTTGTAAGCTTTATTTTTACAATATCTCCAACTTTTGAGATATTGTTTTCGTCATGGGCATAATATTTTTTGTATCTTTTTACAATTTTTTTATATTTTCTTACTTGTACTAAACGTTCAACTTTAACAACACGAGTTTTATTCATTTTGTCAGAAACAACAACGCCTGTTTTAACAATCATTGTCATACTTATTCACCTCGTTTAAAACTCAAATTTTAACTTCAAACTTTTCTTTTAGTATTGTAAGAACTCTTGCTATATCACGACGAAGGTTTCTTATCTCAAGTGGATTTTTAATTTTAAAAACATTATGTTTAAGTCTCAATTCAAATAAATGCTTTTTCATTTCTTCCAACTTAGCCAATAATTCTTCTTTTGACAAATTTCTTAATTCTTGTAACTGATTTTTTTTCATAAATTTTTTATACCAATGTACGGCTAACTATTTTAGTTTTAAATGGTAATTTATACGAAGCTTGTTTTAACACTTCCTTTGCAAATTCTTCTGAAACACCAGCAATTTCGAACAGTATCCTACCTTTTTTAACTCTTGCTATCCAATATTCCGGATCACCTTTCCCTTTACCCATTCTTGATTCCGCTGGTTTCTTTGTAACAGAAATATCAGGAAAAACTCTTATCCATAACTTACCTTTATTTTGTAAAAGTCTTGTTATAGTTAACCTACAAGCTTCTATTTGTTTCTGTGTGATATATCCGCTTTCAAGTGTTTTAATACCATAATCACCAAAATGTAAATCTTTTGCTCCATCAGCAACACCTTTTATCTTTTTAAGATGATGTTTTCTAAATTTTACTCTACTTGGCATTAACATAGTTATTCTCCTACCAAATTATTTTCTTGTTTTTCTTTATCAGAAGATATTATTGAATAAAGACCTTCTCTGAAAAACTTTTCTTGTTCTTGTTTAGTTAAAAGTTCTTTTATAAAAATCCATACTTTCACACCAATCTTACCTTTTTTAATTATTGCTTCTGAAAAACCATATGATATAACTGCACGAAAAGTGTTAGATGGTATTCTTCCTTCACGAAACCATTCACTTCGAGCAATCTCTACACCAGCTAATCTCCCACTTACACGAACTTTAATACCTAAAGCACCTGCTTCCATCGTACGAGCTATCGCATTTTTTATAACCCTACGATAATTCATATTTTTTTCTAATGCTAAAGCTATAAATTCAGCAACACATTGTGCATCTAACGAAGGTTTTTCTATCTCGGTAACTTTTATTGAAACTTTTTCAACACCAGTAATCTTTTTTATAAAATCTGTAATCTCGTTTATATTTTCGCCACCTCTACCAATAACTATCCCCGGTCTTACAGTATAAATATTTACAAATAACTGACCACCAATCCGTTCTATCAATACTTTAGAAATAATAGCATGTCTATACTTCTCTTGAATATAACTTCTAATACGATAATCTTGTTCAACATAATCTGGTGCTGTTTTAAAATCTACAAACCATTGTGATTGCCAATTTTCTATAAAACCTATTCTATTAGCTTGTGGTGGTACTTTTTGCCCCATTTCTTTACTCCTTCTTCTTTATAATTTCATCGCTAACAACAACAGTTAAATGTGCCATCTTCCTTGTGAACAAAGCTGCTCTACCAAACGCTTTCGGCATAATACGTTTCAAATATGGTCCTTTTGTAACATAACATTCTTTTAAGTAAAATTTATAAGGTGTTTTTAATCCACCTGCGTTTGCAAGCGCACTCTTTACTGCTTTTTTAATATCAACACTACAAGCTTTATTTATATTATCGAGTATATTAAAAACTTGTTGCACATTTTTACCACGTATAATTTTTAAAACTTGAGCAATTTTCTTTGGTGAATATCTTAAATATCTTGCATGACAAACACCTTCCACCATATTTTTCTCCTATTACCTGTTAAGTTAATTCTGTAGATTCTTTATGTGCTTCACCATGACCACGGAAAATTCTTGTTGGTGCAAACTCACCAAGTTTATGACCTACCATCTGTTCTGTGACATAAACAGGAATAAACTTTTTGCCATTATGAACTAAAAATGTAAACCCAACAAACTCTGGAATTATAGTACAATCTCTTGCCCATGTCTTTATAACTTTTTTCTCTTTATTTTGTAGAATTTTCTGAACTTTTTTATAAACTTTTGGATCAACATAAGGAACTCTTGACATTATGTTCACCTCCGTAAAATAAAATTTTATAGTAAGATTTTTTAAAAAAATCAATAGTTGTCTTAAAATTTTAACAAAAAAGAAAACTTATGAGTATCACCTAATACACCATATGGTAAAAATGTGTAATCAATTTGATATCTGTTAAACAAATTTATTCCAAAACCACCACAGAAATTTAAAAGATTATCATGTTTTTGTTCAACTATATCTTTGTTTGTATATCCTAACCTTAATGAAACAAATTTTGTTGGAAAATATTCTGTACCAAATGAAAATATTGTTTTTCTTTCATAAACTCTGTGTTTAAAATCTATTGCAAAATTTATCACACCAACTCTATATCCAAAACCTAAAATTGCAGTCAATGGTAAGTTGTGTTCCTCTTTAATAAACTTCATCTTTTGAGATATGTTTTGTATAGAGAAACCAATAGATATCGGATGACTTAATGTAGGTAGTAAAACAGAAGTAAGTAAACCTAAATCAAACGCAACACCAACTGATTGCTCTTTTTCTATCTGTTGCCTAATTATTTTCATATTGATTCCGTAACTTGCCACATCTTTATTGCTTAGTAACAACTGTTTACTAAAACTTATTGTTGCTGCTAAATCGTTTGCAGAAAATGTCCCTATTTTTTGTTGGTTATCATCTCTTGCTTCTATCTCAGCATATGATAAATAAACAATACTCCCACCTAAAACAAAAGTTTTTAACGGAGCTAAAAAACCTATAAAATTTATATTTGTGTCAACTATCCATTTAGTATGTGTTAATAAAAGTTCTGCTTGTTTAATTTGTGAAACACCAGCAGGATTAAAATGTATAGCAGCCACATCATCAGCTATTGCACAAAACGCTCCTCCCATACCTGCCTGCCTAGCACTAATATCTATCTTAAGAAAATCACAAGAAGTGTTTTTAGCAGTTAAATTGTTCAGTTGTGTTGAAAAACAAAAAATCAGAGTAAAAACAATCTTATTCATTAGGTTGCCCTCCTTATTTTATAATTGCTAGTTTTTTGACTATTTTTATCGGTTTTTCATTCAACTTTTCTGCTTTAACAGAATATATGTAAACACCACTCGGGATATCTGAAACATCCCAAATGTATTGATATATGTGTTTATTATTTTCAAAAACCAAATTTTTAGTAAGATCTACAGAATGCACAATCTCTCCTGCAATATTATAGATTTTTAATTCAACATTGTCAGCAACGTCACACTCTATATGAAAAGTAGGATTTTTTCCATTTCTTGCAGGGTTAGGATAACAATAAACATCTTTTAACTCAAAAGAAGATTGATTTGTGGCATGGTGATTATTTAAAAGAATAGTTTTTGATAACAAATTTTCTGAAGGAAAAGCAACAGAGGGCGAAGGAAGAATATCAGGACCGGCAGCAATACCACCTTTAAACGCTATATAATCCCAATATCCCTCATAGCCAGAAAAAAATGCAATATCAAAAACGCTATTTGGCTGAGCTACACTTCTTGCTTTTGCTTGAAGTCGTAATATATTATCAATATAAACACGTACAATTTTAGAATTATCAAATGTTATTCGATAAGTATGAAAGATATCTGTAGTTTCCATAAAATAATTATTATATTCTTCTGGCGGGTAGGGTTCTTCTACATAATCCAATCCTACTTTATCTAAACCAAATGCATTAATCAAAAATCCTAAAACAAATTGATCATTTATACCCGCATATGAGTTTACTTGAGAAGATACTGTTTGAGGAACACAATGTTTTACTCTAAATTCTATCGTGAAAGGAGGATATTTAAAAAATGAAGAGGAAAATGTGTAATGTATGTATCCTTCCCCAGTTAACTTTATATAAAACACACTATCTTGTAGCTGTTCTGATACTTTAACTCTGTCTACTTTTTGTTTAACCCAACCTGTTTCATCAAGCATCTGAGCAGCATCCCATAAATAATCCCACACATTACCTATAATGTATACCACCGAGGTATCCTCATTTATAAACTCTTTCCTATCAACTACTGTCACAGCTGTTATTTTTACTGCTCCACTTGTAGCTGTAGTTGTGTAAGAAAGAGGGTAAGAAATTATATAAACCGTTCCTCTCTCTTCTATTATAGGACCTTTAATACTTACTTTTCTCTTGTCAAATGCAGTATCTATTGAAGAAAAATCTGCTTCTACTCTGTTAACAGGAGCGCTCATTACCGCTTCTAACTTTATAACTGTTCCTTTATGAATTACGTTAGATGGTAAAAGATTTTTTACATATATAAACTGGGGAACTACTGTTGCAGAATAGTGATAACCTCGTGCCTGCTGTGTAGTTAATAAACTACTTACAACAAGTACTGCTTCTTTAATTTCATCAGGTTGAGGATTTGATTTTGTAATACCAAATCTAAAGGTACCTTCTGATGTTCCCCCAACTTTTGCTAAATCATAAATTTCCTTCTTATTATCCTGCCTAACTAAAATTACCTTATGTCCCCAACTTCCGGGATTACCCGATTTGAATTTCAAAATAATCTTTGATGGTTTATCTAATAATGCAGGTGGTAGAAATTTTATATAATGTGCAGATAATCCTGGCAATTCAGAGGGTGAATCTCCCCATGTTCCCGTCAGTGGTACATAATGTTGGTTCTCACCAGCAGCATTATATGTTTTAATGATTTTGATGTCTGGATAATCCACTGCTGCATCGTCAGCATAGGTGTATTTGTCGTCAATAAATACAGCTGGTTTCTCTATAAAATTGCATACTGTAAACTTTGAGAATTCTTTTTCTAAACTTGTGCCTTTGGCTTTTAAAACACTATCTATAGCATCAATACTTTGTGTTCGTCCAATACATCCTTCCCAGATTTCTTTGATAATTCCTGCTCCCCAAGAACCACTTTGTCTCTCAGTTAAGTATTTACAGAAAATTGA
>Ga0197143_1001940_pt1 | contig 16233 bp, 15 predicted proteins | sample GBS70_MetaG_FD_148603 | JGI IMG/M metagenome (GOLD analysis project Ga0197143, IMG submission 148603) | Sediment microbial communities from Great Boiling Springs, Gerlach, Nevada, United States - GBS 70_MetaG | ecosystem: Environmental > Aquatic > Thermal springs > Hot (42-90C) > Sediment...
TTCATTAACTGCCTCAAAATCATCTTTATATTTCCCTCTTTCTATTAAAACGACATCAGCAGCTCTTATTGTTTTGTAATCTATCACTATTGCAATTTCTCCAACAAGAATTTCAAATATATTTCCCAACTTTTCCGTTAAAACACTTGAAATCCTATTTAGAAATCTACCATGTCTCTTATAAGCAGGCATTTTCTTAATCCTTTTTCCATTAACAATCTCTTCCCATTCTTTTAACTTCCCTTCTAAAAAATCTCTATATGTCCAAATTCTCTTAACTTTTGTTTTCAATTTTTTAATCTCCTTTGTTTATATTCCAATTCAATTTTTTCAGCTAATTTCATAATACCATTTAGTAAAGCATCAGGTGTTGGAGGACAACCAGGAACATAAACATCAACAGGAACTACTTGATCAACACCAGGAACTACCGAATAAACATTTCTATAATGATCTCCACTTATAGCACAACTCCCCATTGCAATAACCCACTTTGGATTTGGCATTTGCTCATAAAGCCTCCTTAATCTTGGAGCCATTTTTATTGTAACTGTTCCTGCAACAATCATTAAATCCGCTTGTCTTGGTGTTGCTCTTAAAATTGATCCAATTCTTTCTGCATCAAATTCAGGACCATATGCTGCCATAAGTTCAATAGCACAACATGCAAGACCAAATGTTAGTCCCCAGGCACTTTTTGCTTTTGCCCAATTTAATAATAATGAAGTTGAAGTAATTAGAACTTCACCACCAGGAAACTTTTCAAATTTAAAAATTAAATCTTCAAAGATAGATGTTTTATTTTCTTTTTGATGAACCTGTTCTAAAATTTTAACATTCACACCACCTTTATTGATAATTTTAAGCTTTGCCATATTTGATTACTCCCATTTATATGCTTTCTTCCTATACAAATAAAGCCAACCTACAAGCAAAATAAAAATAAAAATGAATGTTTCAATAATTGCAAATAGTCCAAGCTTATTAAAAACAACAGCAAATGGAAATATAAAAGCAGTTTCTATATCAAATATAAGAAAAAGAAAAGCAATAATATAAAACCTTATCGGGTATCTTAGCCAAGCGTCAGTTATAGGGATTTCCCCTGATTCGTAAGGTTTCAGTTTATCTCCATAATCGGTAGGTTTTGGAGAAAGAAGTTTTTGCAAAAGTATCATACCAGCTGGAATAAGTAATGAAAAAATTAACATTAACAAAAGTTTGAGATAAATTTCCATAGTTCAAAATTTTAAAGCAATAGAAATCTGTTTTGTCCAATAATTCTGAAATTATTTATTTTACTATATTTTTCCCATCCACCCTATGAATAAGCCTTCGGCTTAAAACTTTGCTTCCCGCTTATAAATACCCATAAAATAAATAATTTCATCATTAATAATCCCTACATAAAAAAAGCTACCCTATTATTAAGAAAATAATCATTTCAGCTAAAATCACAAAGATTATTATTATTTCAAGGAATTCTAATCTTCTATTGGAAACTTGTGTATTTAGGAAATTGTATATTTCAAAAAGTGTTCTCTCTTTACTATCTATACTTCTTTGCCAATTATATGCCCCAAGGATTTCAAGCATTTTTGAATATATTCTTGCAAGATAGGAATCTTCAATAATTTTAAGACTGTTCAAAATTGTTTCCTTTGCTTCTGTAATTTCATTATAAAGCAAGAGCAATCGCTTTAAAATTTTTTGATATTTATAATACTCAAAAATTGAACCTTTAAAACTTTCAATAGTATTATAAGTCTCTTCAAGAACTCTATCAAGATAGCTATCATAATATCTTAGTTCAAGAATTTGAGCGTTAGCAAACTCTATTAGGTCAGGAACATCCATAATTCCATCAGGTTCATATATAAAACAACTATCCCAATTTAAAACTATTAGATCCTCATCAGAATAAGAAAACTTATTTCTTAATAAATTACTTTCAATTTGCTCACTTAAATGATATTTCTCTCCAAGCAATAATTTAGCTAAATCAATTTCTTGAAAAATCTCAAAAGCTTTCAAATTTCTATTGAACGATTGAATATATACTACTGTGTAGTCTTCATAATCTTCATATATTGATGGTTTCTTTAAGTAAGAATGATAGTGAATGAAAACTTTATTTAAATAGTTTTTTGATATTTCGTCTATTTTTTCATCTTCAAGAATTTCTCTAAAAAATCTAAATAATTGTTTTATATCAAATCCATCAATTACTATTTTTAAAACTATACTAACTGCCCCAAATTCATAAAATTTAACAAAAACTTGCGTTTTTAAATTTTTATAAATTCCTTCTTCAAGGAATATAATTATGGGAGGGTTTCTTAAATAAACAAGCCTTTTACCAAATTTTTTTGACATTTCTATTCTCTTAGAATCTATTGAATTTGACAATTTATTCAAATCAATTTCACTTGCTACATCGTAAATTCTATATACTAAAATAAATCCTTTATTTATAATCACTTTAATTTATGCTTAATAAATGCTCTACTTTGTTTTCAAGGTAATTTATTAAGAATTTTGGATTTGTTCTCTCACCTGTTACTTTTTCAATAAGTTCCTGTGGTTTATATAAAGAACCCTTTTGATATATATTCTCAGATAACCATTCGTAAATAATTTTAAAATCTCCTTTCCTGACAAATTCATATATATCACCAAGTTCTTTATTAATTTTATAAAAAATTTGAGCAGCATTCAAATTACCAAGTGTATATGTTGGAAAATATCCCATTTCGGAAGACCAGTGAACATCTTGAAGTATTCCATCTTTGTCATTCTGTGGTCTAAATCCAAAAAGTTTTTCAAACTTTTCATTCCAAGCATCTTTTAAATTATCCACTTCTAATTTACCATTTATTACATCTCTTTCAAGCTCAAACCTTAAAATAATATGTAAATTGTAAGTTAATTCATCTGCTTCAACTCTGATAAAAGAAGATTTAATTTCATTTATTGCTAAATAAAAATGTTCCATTTTGATATTCTCAAACTGTGGAAAAAATTTCTTTAAATCATTATAAAATAATTCCCAAAATGCAAAACTCCTTCCTATAAAGTTTTCCCAAAATCTTGATTGTGATTCGTGAATTCCAAGTGAAACCGATTCTCCAACAGGTGTTCCAAAAAATTCTTCCCTTAATCCCATTTCATAAAATGCATGTCCCATTTCGTGTAGTGTTCCAAAAATACTTGAGATAATATTATCTTCATAAAATCTTGTGGTTATTCTTGTGTCCATAGGTAAAATCCTAGTAGCAAAAGGATGTGTTGTTTCATCAATTCTACCTTTATTAAAGTCAAAACCTATTTTTTCAAGCAAGAATTTACAAAAAGCTTTTTGTTTTTCCTTTTCAAAATATCCTTTAATTAAATTAGTTTTAAAATCTTTTTTAGAATTTCTAACCCTACTAAGGAGTCTTAACGTTTCAGTTTTTAGTTTTTCAAAAATTTTTGAAATTTCCTCTGCTGTCATTTCTGGTTCATATTTATCAATTAATGCATCATAAGGTTCATTTTTATAACCAAGAATTCTTGCCTCTTCTCTTAATATATCTACAATTTCTTTTAAATAAGGTTTAAACATTTCAAAATCGTTTTTTTCTCTTGCCTCTTTCCAAACTTGATAAGCAATTGTTGAAACTCTTACATGTCTTATTAGAAGTTCTTTTGGAATTTTTTTATTTCTAATATAGCTCCTTTCCCACCAATACAAATTTGCTTTTTGAATCTCATCTAAATCTCCTTCCTTTGCTCTATTTATTAAATCACCAATATAATCTTTTGTCCATTCCTCATAAATATATTCATTTAATATTGCATGAAGCTCTGCTCTATGTTTATAGCCAAGGGGCGGAATATAAGTTCTTTCATCCCAACCAGATAATGAAAGTGCAGAAGATATGTATGCTAATTTTCTTGAGATTTTATAAAGTTCTTCATACGCTTCTAAGGGGGTTAAAATCTTCATAATTGAAATTTTAAAGTGTAGTAATTAAAACCAATTTATTTTGTATAATGTAATTTCAAATCTTTTATCTTCTTCTAAAAATCTCAGTAATTCCATAAGATATTTATTTATATAACTTGCACTATTACTTAAACAAGCAAATCCTATCTTGCTTCTTTGCCATGCATCGTAATAATCAAGTTCAGCTATTGAAACATTATATTTAGATTTCACTTTATCTTTGATACTTTTGACAATATAACGCTTTTCTTTTATTGAACTACTATAAGGTATAAAAATCTCAATTTCAAGAACACCAATAATCATGCTAATTTTGGTGTAATTTTTAAAACCCTATAAACTTCAATAATATCACCTTCCTTATAATCATTCCAATTGACAAGCCTAATACCACACTCCATACCAGCACTAACTTCCTCAACATCAGCTTGAAAGTGCCTTAAACTTTCAATTTTACCTTCAAATATCACATTATTTTCTCTTATAAGCTTAACTTTTTGTGTATCTTTTATAACTTTCCCTTCAATAACATAACATCCCGCAACCTTACCAACTTTTGTTTTGAAAACCGCTTTTACTTCTGCTTTACCTATTAATTCTTCCTTATATTCAGGCTCTAAAATACCTTGCATAAACTTAATTAAATCATCAAGTAAATGATAAATAATTCTATGAACTTTAACAGGTATTTTTTTGGATTCTGCATAAGTTCTTGCTCTATTATCAATTTTAACTGCAAATCCTATTACAATACCTTCACTTGCTTCTGCTAGCATAACATCACTTTCAGTAATATCACCAATTCCACTATGAATAATAACTGGCTTTACCTTCTCAAATTCCATTTTACTTATACTATCTTTTATTGCTTCAAGTGTTCCATAATTATCTGACTTAATAACGATTGCTAACTCTTTCTTTTCACCTGCTAATATCTTTTCTTGAATTTTTTTGGTTAATGATTGCATTTCACCTCTTGATATTTGAATTTTAAGAGTTTTTCTTCTTTCTTCAATAATTTCCCTTGCTTTGTTTATATCTTCTACTATTTCAAACTTATCACCAGCCCTTGGAAGTTCTTCAAATCCTTGAACAAGAACAGGATCAGAAGGATAAGCTTTATCAACCTTAACTCCAAAATCATTATACATAGCTCTAATTCTAGCATAAGTATAGCCTGCAACAACAATATCACCAGGTTTTAAAATACCTCTTTGAACAATAAGTGTGGCAACAGGACCCCTACCTTTATCCATTTTTGATTCAAGAACAACACCCTTAGCATTTCCCTTAGTTGTTGTTTTTAAATCTACTTCCTCACTTACAATTAATATAGCTTCAAGCAAATCATTAATCCCAGTTCCTTTATATGCTGAAACCGGAATAAATAATGTACTTCCACCCCACTCCTCTGGAATTAAACCGTGTTCTGAAAGTTGTCTTTTTACTATATCAGGGTTAGCATCAGGTAAATCCATTTTTGTTATTGCAACAATTATTTTAACACCTGCTGCTTTGGCATGATTTAAAGCTTCAATTGTTTGCTCCTTAACCCCTTCTCTACCATCCACAACAAGTATTACAATATCAGTGATTTGAGCACCTCTTGCTCTCATTGCTGTAAATGCTTCATGACCCGGTGTATCTATAAATGTAATTTTTTTACCCATATATTCAACTTGATAAGCTCCAATTCTTTGTGTAATTCTTCCTTCTTCCTTTTCAGCAACATTAGTATTTCTAATTTTATCAAGAAGCGTAGTTTTTCCATGATCAACATGACCCATTATTGTAACAATAGGAGGTCTAATATAATCATATTCTAATTCTTCTTCAATAATCTCTTCCTTAATTTCCTGTTTTTTTACTTTAAATCCAAAATGTTCTGCAACAATTTCAATTATATCAAGGGATAATGTTTGATTTATTGTAGCAATATAATCAATATCAAATAAGACCTTTATTATTTCAGATGGAGATTTTCCCATAATTTTTGATAATTCTGCAACTGTTAAGGGTCCAGGAATTTCTATGATTTTTTCTTCCTGAATTTCTTGAACTTTTTCTTTTATTTCTTTTTTAACTTTTGGTTTGGGTTTAGTAGTTTGCTTTATAGGTTTTTCTTCTTCTTTCTTAATTTCTTCTTTTATTTGTTTTTGTTGGAATCTTCTTGGAAGTTTTTTCTTTGGTGGCTCTATTTTTTGATATATTTGCTTTTTCTTTTCTATATCTTCTTGAACTTCTCTCCTTTCCTCATCTAATCTCCTTCTTAAGTATTCTTCCATTTCTTTATTTACTTTATTGAATCCTGATCTAACATTATAACCACCCTCCTTTAATAACTCAATAGCAGTTTTTACAGTTATTCCTAATTCTTTTGCTAACTCTCTAATTTGAATTGGTCCCTTTCTATTCATTCAATTTCTCCTCTATAAATTCAATAAGTTTTAAAGCGGTTTTCTCATCCAAACCGATATTATATAAACTTGCTAATGTTGGCTCTTCATTAAACGAATATAAACCACTGCTTCTTAATAATTCTACTACACTAACAGGAAATTGTTTTTGAATTTCTATTATTGTAACTACATTCTTTGGTTTTGAATACTCTGAAATACCAAGAATAACAATATCCTTTCCTATTAATTTTGAAGCTAAAATAACATTCAAACCTTCTGAACCTTTAACTTCACCAATATGATCATCTTCTACAACAACATAAATTTTATCTTCCAATTTATAAGCTGTTATAATATGGGGGTTTTGTAAAGCATTTACAGAAAATTTTATTATATCTGGATCCCACTTAACAATATCTATTTTTTCTCCCTCTAATTCCCTTTGTATAGGATTTAATCTTGTACCTTTAATTCCAACAACAACAGCAACTGGATCTATTCTTGTTTCTCTTGAAAATACAGCAACTTTTGATCTTTTACCAGGTATTCTTGCTACTTGCTTTATTTCAACTGTTCCATCTAAAATTTCAGCTATTTCTTCTTCTAATAACTTCTTTAAAAAATCTGGATGTGTTCTTGATAACAAAACGTATTTTTCCTTCTCATCTATACCTATGATTACTGCTTTTTTTGTCTCTCCCTGTTTTATTTTCTCAAATTCAAAAGGCAACATTTCATTTAGTGATAGCTTTCCTTCTACATCACTTCTTTCAATAGCTAAAACAACAAAATTATCTTTCTTATTTATTCTTTGAACTTTTCCTCGCACAATTTGACCAATCTTCTTTGAAAAATCCATTAAAACAATTTGTTTTTCTTTATCTTTTAATTTTTCTGAAAATTTATCCAATATTTTATAAATAACCGCCCTTGGCAAATTTTCCAGTTGAATAGGAACCTTAACTTCTGAACCTTCTATTGCTTGAGGATCATATTTTTTAGCTTCCTGAATAGATATTTCATTCGCAGGATTATCAACTTTCCTAACAACTTTTTTATATACAACAACTTTCATCTCCTCTTTCTCCATTTGAAATTCAACATTTGTATTATAGTACTTTCTTACCGAATCCTCAACAACAGACTTAAAGATATTTAAAATATCCTCTTTTTCAAGATTTCTTGTTCTTACAAGATTATCAAGCTCTTTTTCAAAATCTGACATGTTTTAAACCTCGTTTAGTTTTATTTTCAAAATATCACTTCTTTTATATACATTTCCAGATATAACAACTTCATCATCATTAAAACTATTTAAAAAGCCTTCGTAAGTGTTTCCACTTTTTAGAAATACTTTCACTTTTTTAGAAACTGCCCATTTTAGTTCTCTATCTTTAACCAAATCTCTATCAAGTCCAGGAGAAGAAACTTCAAGCGTATATGAATTTTCTATTGGATCTTCAACATCAAGAGCTAATGATATTTTCTTACTAATCTCTTCAAGTTCCCTTATTGTAATACCACCCTCCATTCTATCTATAAAAATTCTTAAAATACTAAACTTTCCACTTTTTTTATATTCAATATCAACAAGAACATAACCTTCACCTTCAATAATAGGTACTACAATTTCCTCTATTTTTTGTTCAATGCTTGACATAGCTTGAAAATTTTAAAGTATAATTAAAAATTTTTTTGCCTTGTCTTGTTTCCCGGCAGGGGACTTCGCCCCCATAAAAACAAGAATTTTATCAATTATAAAGCCGAAGGCTTAATTTCGGGGTAGGTGGGGAAAATATAGAAAAACAAATACTTTCAGAATTATTGGACAAGGTAATAGATATTTGCTTTGTTTAGTAATTTTGACTGACTTGAAAAGCTTTGCCTAATAATATCTATTAAGTTTATCTTTGAGTAGATTAGAAAGTTTTTGGTATGGTCTTGATTTCTGATCAATGAAGTAGTTTAGTATCAAATTAAGCGTTTCTCCAGTCCTAAATATTGCTTTTATTATACCTTCTTCCCATAATTTCTCATTCTTTAATAATTTTATCCAATATTTAATTTCTAAATCTTTAATTTCTTCAAAACTATCCAAAGGTGTTGTATCAAAATTTATTTCTGGTATTTCTGGAAGAGAAGCCTTCCATTGGGTTAGCCAATAAAGCAATTTTTCCCAATATTCGGGTGAATTCAGAAAGTCGAATAATTCCTTTCCGTAAAATAGATAAAGAGGAACTTCATAGTTTTTATAAAGACTTTCTAATTCTCTTATATAGAAATTTCTGTTTTTTACAAAGTCAGGATCAACGAAATACATTATCCCAATAAGTCTATTGTTATATCTCCTAGAAAGCTCTTCCAATTTTTTCTTAAAATTGTTTATTTGTCCCCTTTTCTTTGTAGAATCGTGATCATCTCTTATTTTTTGCTCGATGAAATAATAACTTTCCCCATCTGTAAAAAACTGATCTAAAGATAATTGTTCTCCATTAGCAGTAGTTATACTTTTGGGTAGAATTGAATATTCTAAATCTTTTAATATCTCTTCAATCAACTCCTCTAAAGCATCTCCAAACCTTATTTCGTGAGATTGTAATAAATGTTGCAATATTTTTGTTTCAGGTTTTGAAGGTCTGAATAATCCGATAAATCTTTCGGGACTTTCAGCTATTCTCTTAAGGAGTTCCCTTTTTTCGCCCTCAAAAATATGCTTGTTTAATATTTCGCAAAATTTTGAGTAGTCTATCATAGTTTATCTTTCAGATTAAAGTATTGATTAATCTTTCTTTCACTTATTTTCAAAGGTTTCTCAAACCTCTTCTTTATCCATTCTACATATTTGGGATTTATTTCAATCATTACAAAATTTCTTTTCAAAAATTTAGATACATACCCCGTAGTTCCCACTCCTGCAACAGGATCAAGTATTAAATCTCCTTCGTTGGTAGATGTAAGAATTACTCTTTTTAATAATTCAATAGGCTTTTGAGTTGAATGAACTTTCTTTCCTTTTTCATCCTTTAACCTTTCTTTACCATTACATATAGGCAATACCCAAACATTAGCTCCTATTTTTCCAATACCAAATTGTTTAGCATAGTTCTTATTAAAAGTATATTTTTTAATACTCTTGTCTTTTACAGCCCAAATTAATGTTTCAGTAGCGTTAGTAAATCTCACTCCCAACCAATTTGGCATGGGATTTGTTTTCACCCAAATAACATCATTTAATATCCAGTATCCCAAGTCTTGCATAATTTTACCTATTCTAAATATGCTATGATAAGTTGCTATAACCCAAATAGTAGCATTCGGTTTCATTACTCTTTTTACTTCAGTAAGTAAGTTTTGAATAAACTTATCATATTCTTCAAAAGATCGGAATTTATCCCAATCATCATCAACACCCTCAACAATGGTTCTAACTTTCCACCGTCTTAGCTCTTTTTTAGGAAGTTGAAGAAAATAAGGTGGATCTATAAATACCATGTCAAATATTTCTCTTGGTAATTTTTTTAAAACTTTTAGTGCATCACCAAGGATAACACTATTTAAAACTTCTTCCTTTGTATAAGTTTGATTCTCATTTTGATCAAAAATAACCTTTATTGTTTCATTTTTGTTAGTTTTCGTAGTTTCTTTCATAGTTTTATCTTCCTATAAATTCTATGTTAGCTATATTTAAATTTTAAAGCAGAAGAGATCTTTTGTTAATTTGCTTTGCCTACTAAATAATACCAAGTGATTGATAACCAATAATTTAAGATAAGTATTCTAAAATTATTAATTTTAAGGGGGTATTATTAGGAGGTAGAACTTCGTAAGATAAAGGCTTATTTTTAGGATGGGTAGGGAAAATATATTAAAATAGATAAGTATGGATACTATAAAGTTTGACTATTTGAGGGTGTGGTAAGGGATGGTGATGGGTTGAAATGTTAGGGGGATGCCTATAAGGGGGATGGAAAGAGAATTATTGGACAAAACACAATTATTTTGCTTTGTTCAATAAATAGTGTAAAGATTTTAATGAAATTATTGAAATAAAGGGGGGTCTAATGGGGGGCAAAGCCTCCCGATGCCGAAAAATGAGCATTTTAAAGCCGAAGGCTTGAATATAGGGTGGGTGGGAAAAATAAAGAAAAATAAATAATTTCAGAATTATTGGACAAAACACAATTATTTAAAACTATTACTTTAAAATTTTAATTATGTTTATTATAATTTTATCACTTCCTGAATTTACAACAATGTATGGTTTAGCTTGTATTAGTTGTCATTTTAATACCCAGGGTTCAGGTTTAAGAAATGAAAATGGTTGGGGACAACAACAAATTTATCTTCCAATATATAACAAGAAAAAAGAAAACTTAACTGAATACAAGATCAACAATTCCTTTTTCTACGGTTCAGATATTAGAATTTTTTATCTAAGAATTAGGGATAGTTCTTATATCTTTCCTATGCAAACGAATTTTTACATAAATTATAAACCATCAAGTTCTATTGATATTTATGCTAAATTAGGTTTAAGAGGATTACAAGAAGCTTTTGCTATTCTTTGGAATATATTCTTTTTAAACACATATATAAAAGGAGGTTTGTTTCTTCCTAATTATGGTTTAAGATATGAAGATCATACATATTTTACAAGAGATTATCTTGATAATAGAATGATTGATAGATATTTTAATAGATTTGAAACTGGAGGATTTGAAATTGGTTATGCTTATGAAACTTATCAATTTTCAATTGGTATTATGAACAGCTTGGGAAGTCTTCCTCTTTATTTACCACAAAATCAGGTTATTACAACGAATAACTTTATAGTTTTTCATTTTAAAGAAAATTACAATTTTCTTTTTGGATTAACTGGAATTTATAAGGATGAAAATAACTATGTAATTGGAAATTATTTAGGAATTGGTATAATTGATAAAATTTCAGTTAATTTTGAATATTCAAAACATCCTAATTTTAATGTTCTAACAAGCATTTTAAGATATATAATAAAGAGAGGAATTCATTTTATTATTTCATACGATTTTTCAAGTGAAAATAATTTAAATAGAATTGGAGGTGGTATTTCCATATTTTATACACCGAATATTGAACTTATGACAAGGTACTATTATTATTCTAATAATTTTAGCTTCATAGCATTTTCAATACATTTATATTGATACTTTAAAATTTTAATATGATTAAGATAACCCCTCTTAAAAACGGACCATATAAAGTTGAGATTGAAAAAGGGAACTTTACCATAGAGAAAGAAGGAAAAGAAGAAAAGATAGATAAAAATGTAATTTATCTTTGTAGATGTGGAAGTTCAAATAATAAACCTTTCTGTGATGGAACACATTCAAAAATAAATTTTCAAGCTGATGAAGTTTATATTAAATCTTCTGAATAATTTCAATAACTATGTTTCTAAATATGGGGGCTGCGGATGTGCCCCCGAATTTATTTTTCTTAGGTTCGTCAAGAACAACATAAATTAGATAATTTGGATCATCCGCAGGAAAAAAGCCAATAAATGATGTTATAACTTTATCATCACTATAACTGCCATTTATAAATTTCTGGGATGTTCCTGTCTTTCCAGCAATTTTCAAATTTTCAATTTTAGCAAGTTTTCCAGAGCCATTTTCAACAACATCAATTAATAATTCTCTTAATTTTTTAGTAATTTCTTTTGAAAAACACTTTCTAATAACATATGGCTTATTATAAATACTATCTCCAATTTTTAAAACAATTTTTGGAGCGAGTAAATAACCCCCATTTGCTATACAACTATAAGCCATAGCCATTTGAAGTCCATTTATTGAAAATCCTTGACCAATAGCAAAGTTTGCAACATCTATATTCCTAAATCTCCTTTTCAATATTCCATTCGTTTCTCCGTTTAATAAAACATCAGTTTTTATACCAAAACCTAATCTTCTTGCTATTTCAAATAATTGAATACCTCCAAGCTTAATTCCAGTTTCAGCAAATACAGAATTTATAGAATAGCTTAAAGCCTTTTTATATGTTATATAACCCTGCGTTTTCTCAACATTCTTAATTCTATGATTATCAATAATTATTCCTTCCTTATCAACGAAAACTACATTGCTATCACTTATTAAATTTAATTCAATTGCTTTTGCAAATGTAAAAATTTTAAATGTTGAACCTGGTTCAAACATTAATTGAATAGCATAATTCTTATAACTATTAGGATAATTAGCCATTGCTAATATCTCACCAGTTTTAGGATTTAAAACAATAACAAAACCCCAATTTGCATTTTCAGAAATAACTCCATTTTTTAAATTTCTATATGCAATTTCCTGAATTCTCATATCTAAGGTTGTAATAACATCTAAACCAATTTTAGGTTCATTCCTACTTTCTTTTGGAAGAAAAAATCTTTTACCATCAGCACTTTGAAAAATTTCTTCATAACCGCTATAACCTCTCAAATAATTATCAAGTGCTTTTTCTAAACCTTCCATTCCAAGTGTATCTATTACAAATCCTATGACATTTTGTGAAATTTCAAAGAATGGGTAAATTCTTTTATAGTATTTAATAGCAAAAAAACCTTTTTGCTTCGGAGATAAAATAAACTTCTTATATTCCACAGGAACATCCCTTGATATTAACTTTGGATAATAATTATTTTCCAAACTTTCAGATTTAATAATATTTAAAATTCCATAATAATCAACTGCATCTTTTAGATATTGATAAACTTGAAGTCTTGGAATACTATAAGCAATAGGTCTTAAATTTCTATCGTAAATTGTACCTCTTTTTGGAAATCTTTGAATTTTCAAAATAAATTGCTTATTAGCGATCTGCTTGTATTTATTATTTAGAACTTGGATTTGAAATAGCTTTATTATTGCTATCAGATACCAAACTATCAGGAAAAGAAGTATTAAAACTATCCTTAACTTCATAATTCCATCTCCTTTTGTAATAATCACTTATTGAATTCATATATCTTATATACCATATATCCCTCTCATCTTTAAGTTCATCAATCTTTCTTGCTTTTATATAAATTATATTATTTATCCAAACATTCAAAATCCCAAGAAAACCAATAATTAGAATAAAAATAAAAATTTTTAGTTTTTTCAAAACCACCTTAACCCGCTTATTGTTCTAACTTTATAATTTAATCTCAATCTATATGTTGTATCATTTAAGCTATCAACAGAAAAAACAATTGTATCAATACTAAATTTTACAAAATAATCATTCTTGTCATCCCATCCGTTTGTATCAGGATTAAAGTAAAGAATATAATTTCTCTTAAATTCTAAATTTAAACTATCGTTATTCGGGAATGGAATAACATTTTCATTATTATAAATTGAAATTTTATGTCTTGTGAGTTTATTAAAAAACAAACTTGAAGAATAAATTTTTAAAGAATCTTTGTTAAATTCTGGTTTATTTATTTTTGAAGTATCTTGTGCTAAAAATATAGCAAATTTTTGAAATTTTGTAGTATCATTTATTGAACTAACAAGTAATTTTGGAAATTCAAAAACTACTGCTTCAAGTTGTGGAATTAAATATATCGAGTCTTGATAAAATGCATTATCTAAATTATAAGATGTACTCACTTTATCATTCAGACCAATTGCTTCAATTTTAAAAGTTTTAGTGTAACCAATAACAAAGCTTGTGTCTTTGCCCTCATATACCAAATTATTATCACTATAAATCCTATAATAATCAGCTCCCTCCACTGAGTTCCAATAAACTATCAAACTATCTCCATTAGAATAAGCTTTAAGTTTTGAAATCTTTGGATTAGAAGGCAAACCTGCGTCAGAACAAGCAAATAAAAATGAAAATAAAAGAATTTTTCTCATTTTTAAAAGTTTAAAGTTCGTTCTTTATACTTTAAAGGGAGTATTTTAAGGTATTTGCTTTGTCCAATAAATAGTGTTAAGTAATTGATAATCAATAATTTATAAAAACTTAATACATTAATCCTTAACCCTTAAAATTTTAAATATGAACTTTTTGATTGTAATAGGTTTCTCTCTAAGATTCTATGGCAATGGAGGAAATGACATAGATAGGGTGAAGATATTAGTTGAAAATAGAAGTATTAATGTTGGTGGAGATTTTACAATTGAATTTTGGATGAAAGCATATATAAGTGAAAATAATAGTCCTAGTTGCTCCTCTGGAAGTGGAGATTTATGGATTTACGGCAACATTATATTTGATAGAGATATATTTGGTAATGGAGATTATGGAGATTATGGAATCTCATTATCAGGTGGAAAGATTGCATTTGGTGTGAATCGTCTAGGAAATAGCTTTACTTTGTGTGGTAATAAAGATGTTGCAGATGGTAGTTGGCATCATATAGCTGTTACTCGTAGAGAAAGTGATGGCAGAATGAGAATTTATGTAGATGGTCAATTAGATGTAGAAGGATTTGGACCTCCTGGAAATATTGATTATAGAAATGGAAGGACAACTGATTATCCAAATGATATTTATTTAGTAATAGGAGCAGAAAAACATGATTACAATAGGAATCTTTATCCTTCATATAGTGGATGGATAGATGAGATTAGGATTTCTTCAATTATCCGATACGAGTCTCCGTTTAATCCACCTAATACACCATTTTCCCTGGACGAACAAGTTGTAGCCCTTTACCACTTAGATGAAGGGCCTCCCGGTCCTTGTACAGGAATAGTTATAGATGCTACAAACTCCAATAATGGTTTTTGTAGTTATGGCTCTGTTGATAGACCTGCTGGACCTATTTATAGTATAGAAGATCCCTTTAGCACAAAAAACTTTGAAATTTCAAACTATTTAAAAATAGATAAGCATTATATTTATAGCACGCAAAATGAAACTATGGAAATTGAAATTTACGATAACTCTGGAAAATTGATTATTTCAAGAACAATAAAAAATGGAATGAAAGTAAATATTAAGAATCTAAAATCAGGTGTTTATATTTTAAGAGTTAATAAAAGCAAAACAATAAAATTTATTAAATAATTTTCACTCAAATTTTAGAGTAGTTTTTTAAAATCTATTCTTTCAATTCTTGAACAATTTCAATATCAAAGCTTTTAGCAATATCAACAGCTTTATCGCTAGCAAATGGTGTTAGAATAATCTTCTTATCAACTTTTACATTAAATTTATTCTCATATAATTTAACTTTCCTCTCAAATGCAGAAACATCACCTTCACTAATTGATGATTTTATTTCAATCGCTATCTTTCTACTATCCTTGATAATAATATCTATTTCTATTTGACTTGGTCTTAAAAAAACATATCCTTCATTGTCAAAAAATATGACATTTTCAACAGCATAACCTAAATCTTCAATTATACTTTTTATTCCTGCTCTAAATGTTTCTTCTGCCATTAATCCCCACCTTGCTCCCAATCCTTCAATCTTCCTATTCATTCTATCAAATCCTTCTTTCATTGCTTGCCAAATTCTTTGATTTTCTTTTTCCTGTCTTTCAAATCCTTCCTTTATTGCCTGCCAAATTCTTTCATTTTCTTGTGCTTGTCTTTCAAATCTTTCTTCCATAGTCTTTCTTGTCTCTTCAATTGCTTGCCAAATTCTTTGATTTTCTTTTTCCTGTCTTTCAAATCCTTCCTTTATTGCCTGCCAAATTCTTTCATTTTCTTGTGCTTGTCTTTCAAATCCTTCTTTCATAGTTTTTCTTGTCTCTTCAATTGCTTGCCATATTCTTTGATTTTCTTTTTCTTGTCTTTCAAATCTTTCTTCCATAGTTTTTCTTAATTCCTCAATAGCCTTAGCACTTTGTTCAATTACCT
>Ga0197143_1001941_pt1 | contig 16233 bp, 12 predicted proteins | sample GBS70_MetaG_FD_148603 | JGI IMG/M metagenome (GOLD analysis project Ga0197143, IMG submission 148603) | Sediment microbial communities from Great Boiling Springs, Gerlach, Nevada, United States - GBS 70_MetaG | ecosystem: Environmental > Aquatic > Thermal springs > Hot (42-90C) > Sediment...
CTTTTTTATGCTTGCGACAGAAACCCGCGTCTATTTTTGTTTGCCCCTTGTGGTACCGTCCTTTACCTCAACGAGAGGGGGAGTCACCCCACCCTGCCAAAACAACAGCGTTCCATCCCTTTCTTTGAGCCCTCGACAAACACACCCTGCCCCTCAAACCGTTACCAAAAAAATCCTACATGCCAAACACATCTGACTCTTTCCTTTTACCAATAGCTGCATCGGCTTCACGCAGATCAAGCGATTATGCCACTTCGGCTCCCCAAAGAGATTGTCCCCAATACCCAACCGTCCCGGACAATACTTAGAAACTTAGGCTAACATCGTTGATTCATGCCTCCTCCTCTTTGGTTCACCCATAAGCCGTTATCTCGCTGGGCAGATTTCCCTCAGCGAAATCTAATCGTACCCTGTTTTGCGGATGTTCTATCTAGGTTTGAAGTTCAAGTCAAGAATACATCTCGATATTGGTCACCTTAGCCCATGCTCACCCAACACAAAAACTTGCCTTGGCTCAAAAAATCCAAAAAAGGGACGCATAGAGGAGCCTTGCGAACTTTAAGGCTTCGTAAAAAGAAACCTAGAAAAAGCAAAAACATCATTGCTTGGCTAGTTATATGAGTCTAATGCCCGATGCAGAATGCCAAAACTACTGGATGATCCGAGAAAGACACGCTTTTTCTTTGGTCTTGGCCACCCAATCCTGCCTCGTCAGATTGGGTAACATTCATAGAAGTTCTCAAACACTACGCAGAGAAGATGGGAACGCGGATCCCAAAGCCTGAAGATTCCGCCCGTGTGAACGAACAGCAAAACCAACATCCAGGGTGAAAGGCAGTGTGTTTTTTTCTTGAATTTACTAAAGCGTGCTGAGGCGTGATGCCCGTGATTTAGCCCCTGACTGAGCGCACCTCACCGACCCCCTACCCCCCGGCCCCCCAAGGGGCCTCCCCCGCGGTCCAGCCGCACGACAGACTTTAGCCTCCGCATTTCTCATGCGCCCGCCATAAACCCACCCAAGGCTTGCTTCCCCTTGCCACCCCCGCGGGCAGTGGCAAGGAGAGCACATCTGTCACCCTTTAATTCGTCCGTTCCGCAGAATTCGTTTCACTCACAAACTGACAATTCTCATGTTATAGATCGGTCAGTGAGTCATACGCCATCAGATCCTGTCGTTGTAACCGATGACTTAGTCAGAGGCGGTTCCAATCAGACTGTGGATGGTGGAACGCGCGATCCAAAAACATTTCTATTCTTTCACTCCTGAGGATACTAAGAACAAGGCAACACCGACTGCCATTGCCACGACACTCGTAAGTGTCACAAAAAGCACACCATGATCATAAAGCACACCCGCGCAAACGCTCCCCAAAAACCACGATAGCCCGAACACGGAGTTGAAAAGCCCAAATGCGAACCCACGCCTTTCTGGCGGTGTGATCGCGCCTACCCCAGCCCTCAAGATGGACTCTAAAGCCCCCATTCCCACACCCCACAGGAAAATCCCAGCAAGCACTAACCAAGGACTATGAAGGAAGACTAAAGCGGGAAATGGTAGTGCAACAATGATGGCGAGGGCTAAAGAACCAAGACCTATTTTGTCAAAGAAACGGCCGAAGACAAGCGCTGAAACTGCATCAACGCCCATCGCAAATGCATAAACCAAAGGGATCTCCGACACGCTTAGTACCTCTGTCTTTTGAAAGTGAAACGCAAGCAAAGGAAAATCTAAATATCCAAACCCCACGAAGGAGGCAGCAACAAGATACAAAACAAGCTTCTTGCCGAGCGCCTTTGACGAAACGTCCGCTTTTGGTGTCTCAAAGGTTTCTGGCGAACGAAACAGAAAGCGCGCAATCATTAATATCAAAAGGGCGAGGAGTGCTGGCACCCCAAGCACCATAAAGCCTTTGTGCAGTTCGTCAGTGTAAAACACAACAGTTGCGACAAAAAGAGGACCCACGGCTGCACCTATCTGGTCCATCGCCTCGTGCAGTCCGAAAGCAAAGCCACGGCCAGTCCGTGACGCTGCGAACGAAAGCATGGCGTCACGAGCGGGGGTGCGAACCGCCTTGCCAAAGCGCTCGGTAATGACCAGAAAACACGCCATGGGCACGCCCCGAGCAAGCCCCAAAAGTGGAACTGAAAGAAGGTTGATAGCATAGCCAACGATCGTCAGTGGCCAGTAGGCTCTGGTCTTGTCTGCAAGGAAACCAAAAACTAACCTTAGCCCAAGACTTATAAGCTCCCCGAGCCCAGCCACAAACCCCACAAGCGCAGCGCTTGCACCGAGCTCGGCAAAGAAAGGACCATAAATACTCCTTGCCCCTTCGTACGTCACATCTGCAAGTAGACTTACGAGCCCCAAAAGGATGATAAAAATAATGATCCGTTTGCTCATGGCGCCCTCCTAAAGGCAAAAACCAAATATAGGGAAGGATCCTTGCTTGTGCAACTGCATCGCCAAAACGTTTGGCTTGATCTGCACCCTCCCCTTTACGAAAGTTCTCGAGTGACGCTACAGCACAACTGCCCAAATCTTACAGGATCAGCCGTTGCAAATGCTAGACGCACATCTGTTATCGGCAAAACCCACTATATCCACGCAAGCCTTCGTATTATGGCTGAATCCCTCCTCGATCCCCTTTCCCTTGAAGTGTTGATTACCAAACTCAATGCCTCTTTCGTTCACAGATCAACTGTGTTCGAACTTTCCTCGTAAACCTTCTTGATTATGTCGCATCTTAGCCTTGCCTCTCTTGGCATATCTCCAGTCCATCTCATGGCGACCAACCTGAACCCAAGTTCTATATATTCTTTTAGGAACAGGCCAACGCTCTGCTCAACCCTCACTTTCAAAGGTACAAACACTAAACCGGTTCTCCCGACTCGAAGTCCAGCGCCAATCGGAGAAGCAAGATGTGCCTCGCCAAAAGACCTGCCAAACCCCATGACCTCGCCTGTGAAACCCATCTTTGGTCCAAGACAGGGTCTGTATCTTGAAACTTGTCGAAACACAACACAGGCATCTTGACTGTGCAAAAATCTCCAGTTCCTATGCGCCTTAGAATGATATCTTTTAGACCTTGATCCAACATCACCATGTCCGCAATCTTAGCAAGTGCCGCGCTTGTCGCCTTGCTTGCGGATGGCGCAGTCCGTAAGCTTCGTGGATTTGCCTCGAGCACATATACCGTATCGTCGATGATTACGAACTGGGAGTTCTAAAGCGCCGTAAGCATCAAAGCCATTGGGATTTTCACGACTGCCTTTATACAAGGAGGAGCGCTGGCGAAAGCCTATCGAAGAACAGCGACCCCAGTCTTAGCCCGTCGGTCTTCATAAAACGCAACGCCTTTTCCAGCGCACTCCCAAAACTTATCCCAAATGCCATTGTCTCGCACCCTAAGCGCATCTGTGTGGAAAGAACTGCCTTGCCCCTTAAACCTCTCGTACGCAAAATAGGGCACCTTCACTGCCACACAGGACAGCGCAGGCCCGATCGCAAAAGTGGTAACCATGGTGATGTCGTTCCAACTCTCGTCCAAAGTCTGCCCTAGTGCTGGCACGAATATCCAGTCGCCTTGGACGCCAAAGCGCTCGATCTTGAAGCACGAGGGCTCATCTCGATGGCAAAATGCTTTCCTGTGTTCGGGTCAACAGCAAACTGGATGTTAGCCTAACCTTTTGCCAGCATCATCGTTATAGAGAATCACGCATCTTCTGGTATTCTCGGTCTATCAATGTCTGCTGTGGCGAAATAGTTATTGAATCCCCAGCATGCACCCCCCCATAGGGTCCACATTTTTTTTGGAACATCCAAGGACATAGATGTCTTTCCCCTCTTGGACAACCTCCAAATCCTTGTGTTCAAAAGCGACTGTTCCACGCCTTTTAGTGCCTAAACACCGCTGTTCTCAAACTCATAGCCTTGTGCTGTTGCGATGTGTCCCGCGCCTAAGGTCAAGACGGATGAAGGTCTCAGTAACTTGCCCTTAGCGACGATGTATCACCCCTACATCGTCAATCCAGAAGGTTGGCGGTATGACCTTTCGCACCTCATCCTTTCGGTGTTTCAGTTTCCATTTTTTCTCGATAAGCAGGTTCAAGATAGCGGTGCGAACCCTTTGGGTTTCGTTTGGGTCCAAAAGCCTGTCCAGAACGACATCACACATCTCTTGCTGTCCGAAATCGAATAGACCTTCGATCGCCTGAACCCTGATTTCTTCGTTTTCGTCTTTCAGGAAGTTGAGGATAGCGTCTTTTACTCTTGGGTCTTTGAACTCCCTCAAGTTTTGCACAAGGAGCACCTTGCGTTCCACATCTCGGTCGAATATGGCTTCCATGCGATTTATGATGTCCAGAAGATAGGTGACGCAAGCCTCATCGCCTACAATCTGCCTCAACACACGAATGGGCCAATATGGGGCGTTCTCCTTTTCGAGGAACTCCAAGATGGGTTTGACTACGATTTCGCCCATCTTGACAAGTTCATCATGAACCATCTTTTTCTCGTCTTCGTCAACAATGCTTTGGTCTATGCTGAACGAAAACCTTTCGAGTAGTACCTTTGCCGCTTGTTCACCACCTATCATGGCAACCTGTTTTATTGCGTGCTGTCTGTCTTGCGGTTGTCCATATTTGTTTGTGACTTTCTTTCTAAGCCTTGCAAGGTTGGGTGGTAGCCCACCTTTCTGTGAGCGTCCAAACAAGATATCGAAGATTCCCATGTACCACCTCCATGGCGCTGGGATGTTACAATAAAGCCAAAGACAGTTCAATTGGTTTTTTGGCGAGAATAGATGGCCCAGAAACGCTTTTGGAGTGCAAGTATATATATTGACGATACATACGATTCCGATATCAGCCACCGTTTTGTTTTGGAAGACCGGCACACAGGAAAAGGATACTTGGACGGGGGATTTACTTTTTTGTAAGGAAGTTTTGTCGAGCACGAAAAAAGATCTTGACAACTGAACATTTGTTCATATAATAGAGGTGTGAGGGTTCGCGAGGAGATACAAAAGATTATCGCATCGATTCCTCAGGTAAAGTGGGCGACGCATCCTAAAGAAGTGCTAAAGGCAGTGCCATCTGGTATCCTTGAACTAGACAAGGCTCTTGGTGGAGGTTTTCCGAAAGGAAGGATAAGCATTTTGTATTCAGATGGCTCTGCATCTGCAGGCAGATTTTCTATTGCCTTGCACACTGTGATCAAAATTACAAGGGAAGAAGAAGGTAATGTAGCGTGGATAGATGCAGATGGCTCTTTAGACCCTTATCTTTTGAAGCAATATGGTGCAGACATGAGACGTATCCTCCTGGTAAAAGGACGTATTCCCCCTAAAAAGGCACTGAAAGTGCTTGAAGATATTGTAGGTTGCACATTCTTCCAGATTGTGGTTTGTTCCCTCCTTTCATGGAAAAACCTTGTGTGGAGCCCATCTGTCTTTCTTCGGATTATAAAGACAATAGAAAAAAGCAGGGTAGCCCTTCTACTCCTTTGCAAGCAGAAACCAGATGGATTAAGTTCAAACTCATGTTGTGTCGCACTCCCCCCTCTCAAACCCGTTTTCGATGAAAGACACCGCCTTTTCCTTGGGGCTTTTTTGAAGTCCCCAAAATTTTCGACCTTTTTGCCTTACAGCGCCTCATCCTCATTTTATCTCCTCGAAGGAGGTAAAGATGGATAACGGGCAAAAAGAAAAGACATCCCCCACAGAGCGCCCAAGGTTTGCGTGTATCCTTATCCCTTCCTTCCCTCTTCAGGCGCTATTACGTTCGAATCCAAGTTTGTCCCAGAAAAAGGTATGTGTCTTGGACGGCGATATTGTTGCCTTTTGTTCTTCTTCAGCGCTTGCAAGCGGAATAAGAAGGGGGATGAGCATAGCCCAAGCCCTATCCACCGCAAAAGATGCAGTCTTATGCAACTGCCCACCCGAGGTTATCTCGTCTGCTCAAAGTGCCCTTCTAGATATTGCATTTTCTTTTTCCCCTTTGGTTGAACCTATCCAAACTGGGACAGTTGTCCTTGACATCTTAGGCACCCAGAAAAGGTTTCCTTCTGTCTTTGGGCTTGGCGCTTCAATAGAAGCTATGTGCAAAAAGAACCTTTTCTCCAATGTAAGGGTCGGGATCGCAGATGGCGTGAAACTTTCGATTGTTACTGCCAGGGCCTTCGAAGGGGTAAGTGTAATGTTCAAAGGGCACGAAGCATCCCATCTTTCTAAAGCGCCAATCGAATCCCTTGCACCCTCCTTATCGCTTCTTGCCATCTTCAAGAAACTGGGCATCCACAAAGTCTCGGATCTCTTGAGACTGAACCCCAAAGGCATTGGTACACGGCTTGGAAATGAGGCTTTGCAACTCTACCTCCTTGCAAATGGGCAAGACAACACCGTCTTCAATCCAGTTACACCCACCATGACCTTCGAGGAAACCTTGCGCCTTGATTACTCCATCGAACAGGCAGAACCCCTTATCTTCCTTCTTGGTTCAGTTATGGAAAGGCTTTTTATAAGGCTAGATGGGCGCGGGTTCCTCTGTTCAAAACTAGTTTTGTCCTTGCAACTCGAGAATAAAGGGTGTCATGTAATACCTTTAGAACTCCCAAGACCCTCGAACGATATAAAGACCATCCTCCAACTATTCAAGCTTTCTCTCGATAAAAATCCCCCTCCATCCCCTGTCATAGGCTTTTCTTTAGAGGCAACCCCAGCGAAAAAGACCATATCTCAAGCGCACCTTCTAGGTCCTCCAGAACCCGAGCCTTCTTCCATAGACACACTTATCGTAAAACTTGCCTCTATCGTTGGGGCTCAAAATGTGGGCTATCCAGTTTGCGATGAGCGCAAGTATTTTTCGGGTGCCTTTTTTCTTACGCATGAACCTTCCGACTTGCCTTCCTTGAGCTCCGAGGGATCATGGCAAAGTGATAAGAAACCTATAATTGCCCTAAGGAAGTTCAATCCCCCAAAAGAGATCTCTGTCCTTTTGCGTGACGGTGTGCCTGTGGCTATAAAAGAAGGCTATTTCAGGGGGCATATCAACCAATGCGCAGGTCCATGGTTCATGGAAGCCTCTTGGTGGTCGAATGAACATCGTCTTGGGGCATTCTATGATGTGGCACTCGGAGATGGGAGAATCCTTAGGCTATGGCACGACCTTGTCGAGGACAAGTGGTTTATCGATGGCGTCTATGACTGATTTATACACAGAACTGCGCCTTTCCAGTGCCATGTCCTTTCTCCGGGCTTCTTCAACACCTGAAGAACTTGCCTTGGAGGCAGGGAAACTGGGTTATAAAAGCCTTGCACTTGCAGATTTTGGGGGGGTCTATGGAATCCCTAGATTCGTAAAGGCTTGTTCGGAGGTTGGAGTACGCCCAATCGTGGGGGCAAGGGTGAATGTGGATATGCAGGATGTTTTCACTTCCTCTAAAAATGAAACCCCACTTCAAAACCCTGAAATCCTGTTACTCTGCGAGACCGAAAGGGGCTATGAAAACCTGTGCGAGCTCCTTACGGAAGGACACATAAAACACGAAAAAGGGGAATGCGTAGTGGACTTACAAACGCTTGAAAGATTAAAAGAAGGGGTTGTAGCACTTGTGGGGGGTTGTGAAGGACCTCTTTTCCTTGCAAAGACAAAAAAACAGGCTTATGAGGCATTAGCCAGACTTCTTTCTATTTTCGGGCGTTCGAACATCTTTGTTGACATCCAAAGGCACAATGATGCGAGCCAAGAAAATAGAAATCGCTTTATCATGCAGGTTGCAGAAAGCCTGAATGTACGCTGCATCGCTTCCAACGATGTACGGTATCACACTAGAGAACGAGGGAAACTTTTGGATTGCATGACAGCGATAAGACGGCATAAAACCCTTGATGACTGTATCCCTTACCTTGAGAAGGCGCACATGCGTTATCTCGAAACACCTGAAAACATGGCTCAGCGCTTCCATCCCTTCCCTGAACTTTTGCGCAATACCATAGAACTTTCAGAAAGGCTTACTTTCTCGTTTTCTCGGGTGCCATATCGCTTTCCTAGATTTACAGAAGGAGACGAGTTCCAACTTTTGTGCGACCTTGTCAACAAGGGTATAAGGGAACGCTACAAGGTTATTACGCCAAAGGTAGAAAGCCTCGTGAATCACGAGCTCGATGTGATAAAACGGCTTGACCTTGCAGGGTATTTCCTGCTTGTGTGGGACATCGTAAGGTTTTGCAAAGAAAATGGGATCCTTGCACAGGGAAGAGGCTCTGCAGCGAACTCTATTGTGTGCTATTCACTTTATATCACTGCCATTGACCCTGTCGCATACGATTTGCTTTTCGAGCGCTTTCTCTCGGAGGAGAGGGGGGAGTGGCCAGACATTGACCTTGATTTGCCTTCAGGCGATGCAAGGGAGAAAGTCATCCAGTATGTTTACGAAAAATATGGAAGAAGGTCTGTGGGAATGACAGCGACATTCATAACCTACAGGCAAAAAGGGGCGATCAGAGAGATGGGGAAGGTTTTCGGGCTTGACCCTGCAAGGATAGAAAAACTCGCAGATATGGTTGCGAACTTCGAGTTCCCGGATGAACCAGACATTATTGTAAAAAGTGCAAAAGAGGTCGGCTTCGAGTTAGAAGACAGGCGGGTTTCAGCCTTTATGTGGGCAGTTGAAGAGGCTCAAGATTTACCAAGGCACCTTTCCCAGCACAATGGGGGGCTTGTGATATGTGGAGGGAGATTAGATAGGGTTGTGCCTTTGGAGCCTGCAAGGATGAAGGGGCGCACAGTTATTCAGTGGGACAAGGAAGACCTTGCGGATCTGCGCATCATAAAGGTTGATCTGCTTGGGCTTGGGATGCTTTCTGCCATATCTGAGGCACTTGAACTTGTAGAAAGGCATTATGGGGCTAAAGTGGAACTGGCATCCATCCCCCCAGATGACAAAAAAGTGTTCGAGATGCTTCAAAAGGCAGACACAGTTGGGGTTTTTCAGGTGGAATCGAGGGCTCAGATGGCAATACTGCCTAGAATGAAGCCGGAACGATTTTATGACCTTGTGGTCGAGGTTGCCATAGTTCGACCAGGTCCTATCGTGGGCGAGATGGTGAATCCTTATCTAAGGAGGAGGATGGGCAAAGAAGAGGTGAAATACGCACATCCGTGCCTGAAGCCTATACTCGAGCGGACACTTGGAGTCCCTTTGTTTCAGGAACAGGTGATGCGTATTGCGATGAGCGCAGCAGGTTTTAGTGCTGGAGAGGCAGAGGCTTTGCGTAGAGCCATGGGAAGCAGACGGTCTATGGAAAGGATGCAGATGCTCGTAGGCAGACTGCGTGAGGGCATGACGAACAAAGGGATTGACGAGAAAGCGCAGGACCAAATCATTCAGGCCATAACCTCCTTTGCAAAATACGGATTTCCAGAAAGTCATGCTGCATCCTTTGCCTTGATTGCCTATGCAAGCGCATGGCTTAAGGTGCACTACAAAGAGGCTTTCTATGTGGCGCTTTTGAATAATTGGCCTATGGGTTTCTATACACCTGCAACCCTTGTGAGGGATGCCCAAAGGCACGGCGTCATTGTAAGGAGTATTGATATTACAAGTTCTATGTGGGAGTGCACAATAGAGGAAGTGGAAGGCGAACAAGGGAAAAAGGCTGTGCGTCTAGGGCTAAAGTTCGTAAAAGGCTTGTCAAAAAATGCTGGGATGCGGATTGTAGAGGAGAGGGAAAAGCGCCCTTTTGAAAGTGTATCCGACCTTGTCGCAAGGACAGGGCTTATGAAGGACGAAGTGCTTGCGCTTGCAGAATCAGGGGCACTAGCTTCTCTTGGGAAAACTAGGCGAGATGCTATGTGGCAGGCACTTCAGGCATCGATTGCTACTAGGCTACTTAGGGGCGCGCTCCGAGAGGAAAAGGAAGAAAATCTTCCCTTGATGACAGGGTTCGAAGAGGTTGTGGCAGATTATGCGACTACAGGTGTTTCATGCGGAACACATCCTGTAAGCTTTTTCAGGGAGACACTCGCAAAAAATGGGGTGATAAGCGCATGTGAACTTCCGAATAAGCAGGATGGGGCAAGAGTCAAGGTGTGCGGTATGGTCATTGTGCGCCAGCGGCCTGGCACAGCAAAAGGGATGTTCTTTGCAACACTGGAAGACGAGACAGGGCTTATAAATGTGGCTGTGACAAAGGATGTATTCGAAAAAAATCGAGAGGTATTGACAGTAGCAAGTTTTCTCATTGTAGAAGGGATCGTGCAAAAAAGGGATGGGGTGTTGAGCGTGCTTGGGAAAAGGTTTGAGCCGCTTGAGGTTGAAATCACGAAGTCTGCCGATGGGGTTTTGCCATTTCTGTACTAATGAGCTAACACTCTCCAGGGTGCAAAGATACCTCTAAGTGAGACGACTTAGCATCAGGACCCTTCAAAACCAGGTATATGCGACCCATCAACTTACTGCCTCATAAATCTTTTTAGCCTCACGGCGGTGCAGTTCCATTTCCTCTTTTGCACCGAAGGATTCGTATATGTCCGCAAGCAAATCATGAGCCATCCCAAGGCATCTAGTAAATGTCTTATCCCTTTCGGCTGTCTTTACGCACTCCTTCAAACTTCTTATTGCCTCTGCATGCTTCCCAAGCCCCCTAAAAGCCAAAGCCTTGTTGTACAGCGCAGATTGCTCTCCTAACACATACCTAACTTTCCGATAATGCCGAAGCGCTTCCTCTGCATACTCTAGTGCCCCTTCATAGTCACCATCCATCAGTGCAACATCAGAAAGCCCGCACAACGATTGAGCAATGCCCTGTTCGTCTTTTATCTGTCGCCTTATGGCGAGGGTTCTGGACAGGGCTTCCCTCGCCTCCTCAAAATGCCCAAGATGCGCAAGGCATGTGCCTAGGTTGGTAAGGTGTGCGCACAGCCCCCTTGTAAAACCAAAACTCTCACACAAAGCCACTCCCTCCCTAAAGACCATAACAGCCTCTTCTCGCCTCTCCATGTCCACGAGTTTTGCCCCCTTGAAGAATAAAGCCTCAGCCTTTTCAGCAAAATCTCTGGGCGAGCTAAAAATCTCGATTGCCAAGTTCAAATAACTAAGACACTCCTCTGGCCGGCCTGTCTTGCGCAGTAGCCTCCCTTTACAAAGATACAAAAGACCATGCGTCCGGCTCGAGCCACGCTCGCCGATCAGCTTTTCCACCCCCTCTATAAGCCTCGAGGCCTCGAGATTATCGCCACGGTCAGTCTTTAGCCTTGCAATCCTTAAAAGCGCGGAAGCAGAGCCGTGTAGATCCCCCTCATTCGCTGCCATCCCTGCAATCTTGTCTAAAACTGATATAGCACTTTCGTAATCCCTTTTGCCTTCCAACACCAGTGCGCTCAGTTCAAGTTTTTTTCGGTACAAAGATGGGTCTTCAGACTTTTTTAGTTTTGACTCTAAAAGCTCGAGGTAAAGCATTGCATCATCATACTCACCCAGTATATAGGCAACCTCCGCTCGCGCAAAAAGCACCTTGCGATAGCGCTCGTCATCTTTGGCATTTATAGATTCCAATATGGTGTGCGCCCTTGCGAACAAGTCCTTTGCATCCCCGATTCGCATCTCCTCTAGTGCAGAGTCACCTGCAAATATCAGATAGTCACATGCTCTGTCTTGATAACCTGCCTCGTAATAAAGTTCTGCTAAGTGTTCAGCAAGGGGCCACGCAACTTTTGTAGCCTCTCGTTCCAGGATATGAGCGGTGAGGATCCTCAGTTTGGATGCACTAAATGACCCTTGCCTTTCTAGCCTCTTCTTGCAGACCAGAGCTATCAGAGGGTGACTTGGCACAATCAAATCATCATTGCTCCATGGCACTCGTCTGACAATGTCGTTGGCAATAAGCATGTCCAAAAGTTTTGTAATCAGGTCCCGTAGGTCAAATCTTTGCTCGAGGGTAAGCATCTCTTTTATGTTGTGAACAAAAGCCCAGTTCCCCAACAAAACCACTCGCTCCAAAACCCTTATCGCAGATTCGCCCAGTTCGCTCGCCTTCTCGAAACTATTCAGTCGGACCTCGATCAAATCCATCATCGCATCAGGAATTTCTATCTTAGCCCCACGTGCCAGGGCCACCTTCTCCTTCCCTTGCACAAGTGCCCCACTAGCCACTAGATGCCTCAACATGTGGTAGGCAAACATGGGATTCGAGCCAGCCTTGCTTCGAACTATCTTGTGCACCTGGGGCGTGCATGGTCTACCACATAGTTCATCCAACATCTTTGACATTTCGTCCTCGTTGAGCCCCCCGAGTTTGAGCACATACCCCAGAGATCTAGCCATTTTCAGAGCAGACTCTAACCTCTGTTTTGTATCTGGCGCGCATGCCTCAGCTGGGCACGATGTGACAATTACGAGAACTTTTAGGCCCTCCTTTTTCCCGATACTTAGAACCTCCATAAGCACCTCGAGGCTGTCCTCATCCATCTTTTCTGCATCATCAATAAGCAGGCACACTTTCTGTTTTTTACATAAGGACTTGATGAAGGTAATCGCTGTCGCACGCAAAAACTGCACAAAAAGGTCTGGAGGTGTCAAACCCACCTCTCTATCGCCACCAGCCAACCGATATAGAACCGCCACAGAGTCCGACAAAAGGGACGCCGTTTCCGCACCGAGCATGGTCTTCAATCTTTCCTCCATTTTGCCTGGATCACCGAGCAGCGCTCTCACCACTGTTCCCCACAATCCCATTGTCTTTCCTGGCGATTCGCATTTGTAATGAACGGTTGGGACAGAAGTTTTTGTTGCTATCTCGCTGAAGCGCTCGAGAAGGGTCGTTTTCCCAATACCCCTTTCACCTAAAAACCATAACAATCCGAATCTGTTGTTTTCGGAAAGGTGTCCAGAAAACAAGGTTATCTCGCGCTCGTAGCCCACAAAAGAAGGTGACGGCTTGAGGCTCCAAACCCGTTCCTCTCCAAGATAGCCCGCCCCTCGGCTGTGGGCGAACGCCCCATGGCGGTAAGGCTCCGGAACAGTTATTGAATCAAGTCTTCGCAGTACTTCCGCGCAGCTCTTCGGTCTTTGTCTTTTGTCCCTTGCTAGTAAGCGCATCAACAGTTCATCCAACGCCCTCGGAATCGCAAGGGAGGGGTCGCTTACTCCTAGTGGGGCTGGTGCAGACCGCAGCCGTTCTTCAACAGCATCCACCCCAGAAAATGGAGGTCTCCCAGATAACATTTCGTAAGCTATTAATCCAAGGCTGTAAAGATCTGTCCTTTCGTCAAGTTCCTCCCCCAGCAGCTGTTCCGGGCTCATGTACAGGGGTGTTCCCATTCTGTCCGAAGCCCTGAATGGCCAGAATTTCCATGTTGTCTTTTGAGCAAGCCCGAAATCCAGGAGTTTGACAAAATCAAACCCTGTCCCAGTTCGGGTCAAGAATATGTTGGTTGGCTTGAGATCTCTATGGATATAGCCGGCAGAGTGGACGGCCGCCAGAGCCTCGCATATTTGGCGCATGATTTTGATTGTCTCACGGTATGAAAGGCGGCCTCTATCTGCAAGATAGTTTCCAAGGGTTTTCCCATACAGGTATTCCAGCGCGAGATACAGGTGCCCCCCCTCGAGCTCGCCATAATCATAAACAGAGACCACATGCGGGTTCGACACCTTTGTAATCGCAAAGGCTTCGGTCTTAAGGGCCTTTTCTTCGATATAGTGGTCCTTTCCTACCAGCACGACTTTAAGGGCGACACGTCTCTTAAGCGGACGCTGCATTGCCACATATACTTGAGACATCCCACCTGAAGCCAAGTAGTTTTCTATAACATATCTCCCAAGGAGGGTCGTGCCAGGAACAAACCTTACGGGTAACTTGCATCTTTCGCAGACGACACTTGTTATTGGATAACTTTTCTTGCAGGCTGGACAAACCTTGACTGTCTCCATTGTTCGATCCCGGCTGAACCAGAGAACAAATGTAAGAGATAATCTCTATTTTGGCAACAATGAGTTGAAACACAAAAACTGCTCCTCAGTGTCCGTCTGTTTTCTGTCTATAGCTGATTATTAAGCCGTGTTTATGTGGGCATTTTCACCGTGTATGTGACGAGTAAACCAGACAATCGATTTGGCAAAAAACAGGGAGACTTTCGACTTTTTTGTTTGTTGTAATTGGGCCAACTATTGGCCAGGCCTAAGGTCGGAATCCCAGCCCCCGACTTTCAACCATCTCGGGCTATAGCTTCAAGCCCTTCACCTTAGCCTCGCACTTCAAAAGACTCAAGAATCTCTTTCAGCCTGTTCTCGCTCTCTCTGAGCACTCTGCGGTGTAAGCTTTCTCCGTGCGAGTCCATTGTCACAACCGCAGGGAAGTTTTCGACCTCTAGGATCCAGAATGCCTCTGGAGAACCAAACTCTTGAAGCATCAAAACATCCTTTACCTTTTTCACGCATTTTGCTAGAAGAGCGCCAGCCCCTCCGACCGCGTGGAAATATACAGCGCCAAACTTCTTCAATGCCTCGCTTGTCTTTTCTCCCATCCCACCTTTTCCTATCACGCCGGCGATTCTGTATTCTTCGATGACTGTGGCTTCGTAAGGTTCTTCTCTGCTGGATGTGGTCGGTCCCGCAGCGATAATCCTGTATTCACCCGTCTCTTCCTTCTTCACGATCGGTCCACAATGATATATCACAGTGCCTCGTAGGATATCTTTCAGGAACTCAGGTCTTTTCTCGACCATGAACTTATGTGCCGCGTCCCTGGCCGTGACCATAGTCCCTGTTATGATAACCTCATCCCCGACCTTCAATGACCGAATAAAATTCTCATCTGCTGGCAGACGGACTTCTATTGCCATAACAAACCTCCTCAATAAATCTCAACATTCGATCCCCTTATAACGGCTTTGCGCTTCCTGTCAGCCCAGCAACAGTACGATATCGAAACAAAAAAAGAGGCTGGGTGCCGATGTAACTTGCCCACTTTCACCCCTAGCACCGTAGTGTTGCCACCAAAACCCATTGGTCCGATCTTTAGGCGATTTAGTTTTTCGTACAATCTTTCCTCAAGCTCGGCAAGCACTGGGTCGTCGTTTTTGTCATCTAGGTTCCTGAGCAGTTGCTTCTTGGCGTGTAAATAGGAATGCGCTCTGTCGCCTCCGATACACACTCCCACAACTCCAGGAGCACAACCGAAGCCCTGAGCCTGAAATACCGCATCCAGAACGCATTTTTCGACCCCGTCCAAGTCCCTCCCCGCCTTTAGTCTTTGGTCTGGAAGTCTGTACTGCGCCCCGCAGTTTTCGCATCCCCCACCTTTTTGGATCAATCCAATCACGATTTCCTCGCTGTCGTGATACTCGATCGAAAAATAAGGAAGCCCTCCTCCTGTGTTGTCTCCGCTGTTCTTTCCGGTAACAGGGTCAACTGCATTGGGTCTTAGAAGCCCAAGTTCGGTAGCCTTTCTCACTGCCCCCACCAGATCCTTCTTTATAGATTCCGCATGCATGCCCCTTGGCAAAGTCAGATAGAACGTCAGAAGCCCAGTATCCTGACAAATTGGGGTGCCTTCCTGTCTTGCGATCTCGATGTTCTTGAGGATGACATCGAGGACATTTCTCGCGGTGCTAGAAGCCTCTTCCTTGTCTCTCCATTCCCGAAGTCTTTTTTCCACATCGGGCGAGAGGTCGGTAGAGCACCTTTTAATCAACTCCAAGCCAACTTCAGTGAAGTTCTGCATGTGAACCTCCCAAAAACCGAAGCAAGGCAAGTCTAACAACCAGTCGATATTTTTCAATAGCAACAGTCATAAAAGGAACCTAAAGACCGGTTCAGAGCTCATAAGAGTAATAAACTAGTATACCTTTATCTCGAGCGTATTTTTCAGTGTCCGGGTGAGCCTGATAGGTAATAAGAACCTTGATCTGCTGCAGTGGTAATACCTTTGCGAGCCGCTCCGTCTTTTCAAGAAACGCATCTACTGCAGACTTCCTGAGCTGAGACTTGGCCTCACCAATTACTAAAAACTCCTCCCCATCTTTTTTCGCCTTGCCCCAGATATTTACCTCGATGTACTTGTCTTTCTCGACTTCAATGTAACTCCTTTTGAGGCTACCGATTACCTCAATGTTGCAGTCCCGTTTTAGAATAGTGGGAAGAGCCTTCATTGCCTCATCTTCAAGGCGGTAGCCGACAGTGTGCGCAAGTCCTCCCAACTGATCCCATATGCGCCCTTGAGATTCCGCAAGCTT
>Ga0197143_1001942_pt1 | contig 16231 bp, 9 predicted proteins | sample GBS70_MetaG_FD_148603 | JGI IMG/M metagenome (GOLD analysis project Ga0197143, IMG submission 148603) | Sediment microbial communities from Great Boiling Springs, Gerlach, Nevada, United States - GBS 70_MetaG | ecosystem: Environmental > Aquatic > Thermal springs > Hot (42-90C) > Sediment...
CTGATGATTTTGTGCCTGAGTCGGATGCGAGGATAAGCCAAATGGCGAGCTGGGGTTCCAGAGACATCCCTGTTTTGAGAGACTTTTTCGGGTTTTTGAATATGGGGAAAACGATGACTGCAGTAGGGGTTTCAGATGCTCACGACAAAAACGATGGCGTCGGCTATCAAAGGAACTTCATAAAGCTTGGCACAGACAAGCCTTTTGAAGTAACAGTTGACCAGGTGTTGGACGCTATTCTTGCCCAAAAGGTTATCGTTTCCAATGGTCCGATGATAAGGTTCAAGATTGGCGAAAAGGAGGAACCTCTGGGTCATACAGAGATTGTCAAGGCTTATGGGGGCGAGGTTGTTGTGGAACTGTGGGTGTTTGCGGCATCCTGGATTGATGTAAGCAGGCTTGAGATCTACGCGAATGGAAGACCTCTTCGCCTTCAGGTAGTGGCAAACGATGTGTTCGAGTTTGAAAACCCAGAAAATCCGGCGCCATTTTATGTGCCTTTGCCGTTCGGAGATATAAGCGGTGAAGTAGAGCGAGCACACACATTTGTTCATCTTTATCCGAAAACAGACACTTACTATGTGTTCGTGGTAAAGGGTCAGGGAAGTCTTGAGCCTGTAGGAAGGGGCTCGCCTTTCGCCTATACCAACCCTGTCTATGTGGATGCAGATGGGGATGGGAAGTTCACTCTTGTAAAATAAAGGGTTGCAATACATTGTATGCTGTGCTAAATGCGAGCGAACTTTTGCTCTGGAGGTCATAGATGCCTACAAAGATCAATATCGCCCCCGCAGAAGGAAAACTAGGGGTTTTGACTGTTGGCTTTGGCGCAGTTTCAACCACCTTGATGGCAGGAACCTTTCTTGTAAGGAAGGGTCTTGGAAAGCCCATTGGGTCCTTGACTCAGATGGGAACAATAAGGCTTGGGAAACGGACAGAGGCTCGTTTCCCGAAGATTAAAGACTTTGTGCCTTTGGCAAAACTCGAGGACATTGTCTTTGGTGGGTGGGACATCTTTCCCGATAATGCATACGAAGCAGCATCGAAGGCACAAGTTTTACGAAGAGAGCATATAGACCAAGTGAAGGATGAGTTGCAGGCACTTCGTCCAATGCAAGCTGTGTTCAGCAAGGAATATGTGCGAAGGCTTGATGGTCCGAACGTGAAACGAGGTAAGAGCTGGTATGACTTGGGGCTCATGCTTGTCGATGACATCGAGCGGTTTAGAAGTGAAAACAAATGTAATCGGCTTGTGATGATTTGGTGCGCAAGCACAGAAGTGTTTATGGAGGAATCGGATTGCCACCGGGACTTTGAAAGCCTAGAACAGGCAATGAAGGCGAATGACCCTAGAATCCCACCTAGCATGGTCTATGCCTGGGCAGCGATGAAGACCAAGACTCCTTTTATCAATGGCGCGCCGAACCTTACTGTGGATGTGCCTGCATTTATAGATTATGCTAAGCAAAATAAGGTCCCCATTGCAGGAAAGGATTTCAAGACAGGACAGACACTGATGAAGACCATTATAGCCCCAGGGCTTCGAGCGCGACTTTTGGGGCTAAAAGGGTGGTTTTCAACTAATATCTTAGGAAACAGGGATGGAGAGGTTTTGGACGACCCAGCATCTTTTAAGACAAAGGAGGAAAGCAAACTCGGGGTTCTTTCGACCATACTTAGACCAGAACTCTATCCAGAACTTTACGGCGACTTTTGCCATGTAGTGCGCATAAACTACTATCCCCCACGAGGAGACAATAAGGAAGGTTGGGACAATCTAGACATCTTTGGATGGCTTGAATACCCGATGCAGATAAAGATAGACTTTTTGTGCAGAGACTCTATCCTCGCTGCGCCCGTTGCCCTCGATTTGATCTTGTTTATGGATCTCGCGCAAAGGGCTCGCATGGGCGGCATACAGGAATGGCTTTCTTTTTATTTCAAAACCCCAATGGTTGCAAAGGGGCTTTATCCTGAACATGATTTATTCATACAGTTAGCGAAACTCAAAAACACCTTGCGCTATCTGATGGGCGAAGAGCTGATAACACATCTTGGCACTGAATATTATGGCTATTTCGAGGAAGGCTAGAAACCATGTCTTCTGAGTCTGTCCTGGTTACAGGGTGTGCAGGGTTTATTGGTTCCCATCTATGTGAGCGCCTCGTTGCAGACGGGTGGAAGGTAGTTGGGATTGACAACTTCTGCAACTTCTATGACCCAAAAATCAAAAGGAAAAACCTCACCGCCCTGCTTTCAAAACCTTCGTTTACGCTTGTCGAGGTAGACATCAGGGATAAAGCAGCAGTTGAGGCGGTATTCAAACGTTTTTCCCCTGTAGTGGTAATCCATCTTGCAGCCATGCCCGGGGTTAGACCAAGTATTGAGAATCCTGAACTTTATGTGGATGTAAATGTTAGGGGCACTACGGTGCTATTGGAAGCTTGCGCAAAGCACGAGATTCAACACCTTGTTTTCGGGTCGAGTTCATCGGTTTATGGAAATAACGACAAGGTGCCTTTTTCAGAGAACGACAGGGTCGAAACCCCGATTAGCCCTTATGCTGCATCAAAAAGGGCGGGAGAGCTTTTGTGTTACACCTTCCATTCGCTTTGTGGTTTTGCTTGCACCGCTTTGAGGTTCTTCACTGTATTTGGACCAAGGCAAAGACCCGACCTTGCCATCCAAAAGTTTTTGACCGCAGTGGCAAATGACAAGCCGATTACGCTTTTTGGCGACGGAACCATGTCCAGGGATTACACATACATAGATGACATAATAGATGGCATTATGGCGTCACTTTTGAAACCAGAAGGGTTTCGCATCTATAATCTTGGTAGTAGCAGTCCAGTGACATTGCTTGAGCTTGTCGAGGTAATAAGGCGAGTAACGAGGCGAAAGGTGAAGGTCGAGTTCGCAACCAAGCAAATGGGGGATATGGAAAGGACTTTCGCCGACATAACCCTCGCGTCAAAAGAGTTAGGGTTCGCTCCAAAGGTGTCCCTGGAAGAGGGCATCAGAAGGCAGTGGCAATATCTTCTCGAGGGAAGTTAGCCTTTAGCGTGAAATATGGGTTTCGTGGGTGGCAGTCACACTTCCAACCTGCCCTGTTGTTCCGTATTTTGCGTCCTTTGGGCTTTTGTCAGTCACAATGGTTCCGACAACCAACACGGTCCCAGTGAAAAACATACAGATGATGAGCCACGGCAGACCCACAAGTGCCGCAAGCATAAAGATAAACAAGTATCCATCCCTTTTTGTGAGAGGCTGTAAGTACTCGGTCAAAAAGCGCCTGAACTTTGAAGGGTTTGGTGTCGCACTCCAGCTCACCCGCCCTGCGTCTGCTGACCCTGTTGCAATGAGCCTTGAATAAGAAACATAATAACCAGGCAAAGTTAGGATAACAGAGGCTAATGCAAGCGCAAAGAATGTCTCTCCGTATGGAGGTTGTAAGGTCTGTTTCAACCCATATCCCGTGCCTAGGATGTAAAGCGGGGTGGAGACATCGTCGAGTATGGTGTCGAGCCATGCACCCAAAGTGGATGACTTATATTTGAGACGAGCAACCTCGCCGTCACAACCGTCGAAGATTGAAGCAAACTGCATCAGGATTGCACCAATTATGAAGTTGCCCAAAGCCATCATGTACGCTGATATAATAGCGATGAAAAATGTCATAACCGTAAGCATGTTGGGTGTAAGAGGCGTGTGAACCAAAAATGAAGACAGTGTTATCGAGATAGGGCGATTTATTGTCCTTGAAACGAGTCCGTCAACCGATTTCCTGAGCGACCCAAGAAGCCTTTTCCTTGCAATCCCAAAATCCTCTCTTCGTTCAACAGGAACTGCGACCTCCCTAAGGCGCCTTTGCTTCGTAACCAGAAGCAGGGCCTCTTGATAAAGATGGTTTACATCCTTGTGCCTTTCCCAAAGGGGAATGAAAGATTCCTTCGAAACAAGCACTACAGGGCGTCCATCTCCCTGAGGATAAAGGGCTACAACCTCTGATGGTGGCACCTTCATGTTGCGGATCTCGAGGCCGAGTTTGTGAGAACCCACTATCTCGCACGGATATAGCACCACATTTCCTGGTTCTGATTCCTTGCTAAACTCGACCATTGACCCATATTCCAACATCTTTTTCGCGCGTTCCGCTAAGGTAAGACCCAAAAGTTTCTTGTTAGAGTTTTCGTGTGGAATCAGGATATATTGTGTCTGCATGTGGCAACCGATATAAAAAACCTTCCAAGTCTAGCAATTTTTCATAGAAATACTACCAAAACTGTTGAACTTCACTGTGCTCCAAACTCCACAATCGTTAGACCTTTTTCGAGATCTCCTCAGGCTCTGTAAAACTTATTTTGGAGCCTGAAGCCAATATGGACGGTCTGCAGAATATCCTAGAACGGACCGAACTCCCACAACAAACTTGTATTCACCACCTCGGCTCGGAGTTGTCCGCGAACCGATGTAACATACACTCCCACCAACGCCAGTGCTCCCTGTCCACACAAGCCCGTCTGGCCGACCATCTTGTCCAGGCTCATGAGTGTCATTGTTCCATTTATCGCTGAAAGAATAAACTTCGAGCACATATTCTCTTTGAGGCGGGGCGTCAAGACATATCTTACCGTTCCATGCGCTGTTGATAAGGTAATAGTCTTTATCATCTGGGCTTGACAAGAAGCCATAAAAAGCCCCCCTTGCGGTCATGGCAGAGGGAACCCTGGTGATAACATCAGGTAGCCCATCCTCGTCAAGATCTGCACCATCGTTTGGCTCGTAAGGGTCCCACTGGTATGTCCGTAAAAATGGAGTGATGTGCGGAGGCATGCTAGTCTTTGGATTCCATGTCGCTTCTCCTAAGGAATAACACCAGACCGAACCAAACGAATCTGAAACCAATACATCGAGCCTTCCGTCGAAGTCTATATCCCACAAAGCCCCCACCGCAATATCCGAGAGAGAGACCTTCTTACTGCTATCACTCAAGGTCTCGAATCTCCGAAGAATAGGGTCAAAACGCTGAATCACAAGGTAACCCCCTTCCGAGGTAATCCTTTCAGGGATGCCGTCCCCGTCCAGATCCCAGAGTCCTATGTCATCCAAAGACTCAATCCGCTCAGTCTCTCCATCATCATCCACATCATAAGGCCATGCCCACCCCTCCTCCACTGAGGACAATACATTGCCATTTAGGTCAAACTCTCTGTAATAGATACGAACTGGATTGGGATAGTTGGAAATATTGGATTCATAATAATACACCATTGCGGCTATGGTTTCAGGGAAGCGTATAAGCCACCATATGCCACCTGGATACAGACCATTCTCCTCGGTTGAAAAGCAGCCATCCACGGGGCAGTAAGGCTCCCATGATAAGGCTGAACCGTTTATTATTGTCCTATAGGCGTAGATCTTCCCGCTCCAAAAGGATGGGTCATTATCCACAACTGCTCCATTCGAGAAAACGATATCCAAAACATTGTCGCCATCCAAATCTGTAAGGATTCTCCCGTTTGCATAGTTATATTTCCTGTCTGGGTCAGCGATTTCGGCTACCATGTCAATCGTCCCATTCGCACGGTTGTATCTAAAGATTCTTATCACTTTCACATTTGAGGCTGTGGATGTGACAAACTCAACGACCCCATCATTATCGAAATCTGCAACCATAAATTTCGATCTATCGAATGAAGGTGTCAGGGTGTTCTCGATAAGAGTAACGGTCCGGTCGTTATTGAGCTTATAAAACCTGGGTCTGTGCCCATTTCCGGTAAGGACTTCAAGAGTCTGAATCGCTGTTCCGAACTTATCGTAATCGTCTATGTCAGCGGTAACAGCAAGGCCGCGAGAGTAGGTATTTAGAGTTCCAGAATACTCATATAGCGCGGTGCCTCTATCTGAAACTATGGCAAAACCAAGGGAGTTGTGGACAAGCACTTCACTTATACCGTCACCGTCGAGGTCCACAACTTGGATTGCAGAATAACCAGAGCGCAAGTGCATAAGATATGGCCAACTTCCCGCACACGGGGTAAAGCATAAACGGTCAACGAATCCATCGCAGTCATTGTCCTTTCCGTCGTAGCAGATTTCGGGGGCTTTGGGGTACACAGTTATGTCGGAGTCGTTACAATCGGGCGGGTTGTTTACAAGTGTCCATCCCGTAGGCACATTACATTTCTCCACGGATGGTGCGTTGGCCGGAGCGAACCCGTCTCCGTCGTTGTCTTTGTATATAGTGAACGTTGGAAGCCCATCATCCACTAGTCCGTTGCAGTTGTCATCTATATCATTGCAAGCTTCAGAGGCTTCAGGGTGGATATCCGGGTTGAAATCGTTACAGTCGCCTGACCGCTCCACATACCCCGGAAGAGCAGAGCATGCTACTATGGTTACAGGACCACCCCAACCGTCACCATCGAAATCTAGATAAAATGTGACAAGAAGCCCTTCGTCAATATGTCCATCACAATCGTTGTCCTTCCCATCGCAAACCTCCGTCGCGCCAGGATAAACCCCATTGTCGTTGTCATCACAGTCCCCACTGAGCGTCACAAAACCTTGTGGGGGTGTGCAAGCCTGGACACTTACAGGGCTCCCAAATCCGTCATTGTCCAAATCCTCGTAAAAGGTCAGGAGAAGGTCTTCGTCTGTCTCCCCATTGCAGTTATTGTCTCTTCCGTCGCACACCTCCCTCGCCCCCGGATACACCGAGGCATCACCATCGTTACAGTCGCCTGTCACTATCGCTGTATAAACGCCTTGAGGCTCGCACAAACACTTAGCAAGCATTCCAAAGGCACCATACCCATCGCCATCTTCATCTGGATAAAAGTTCTGGCAGCCAAATGTGCCAACCGGGTCTGTGTTTCCGTCGCAGTTGTCATCTAAGCCATTACATATCTCGATAGCACCTGGTTTTATGTCTGCGCTTGTGTCATCGCAATCACCTCCCACCTTTGCAATGTAAGGATGTTTTGGCTCCTCCAGGCACAACGCATCCTCAGTCAATCCAAATCCGTCGTAATCTTCATCCTTGAAATAGAAGACACACCCCTCACATCCCGCCTCGTCTGTCAGTCCATTGCAGTCGTTATCTATACCATCACCACATTTCTCCTTCTCGGGTGTCGAAGCGGAACAGTCGCTTTGGCAGGTCTTCTCCCCATAGCACCTACCGAACTCGTTCTCCTTGTAGCATACGGTCGCTGCTCCCTCCAGCCTAAATCTCTCGGTGCACCGGCATTGTCCTGATGACCTGAGGCACTGCGTTACCTCGCCCCCAAGCGTCTCACAAGTGTAGCCCTCGGGGCACGCCCTATTCTCGCCGCACGGGGCGCCACAATACTTGCCCTCTGGACCATACTCAATGCAAACAAAAGAAATCCCTGAAAAATCACCCCCTATTGGAATGCACTCTACATCGCTCTTGCAGGGTTTACAGAGGTTTGCAAACAAATCAAAGCAACCCCGTGCTGTCCCACCTGGGATTGGCAAGCACTTCCACCCATCAGGACAGGATGAGTCATCATCGCACTCCTTCGAACATTGCCATTTTTCTGCTGTTTGCACACAAAGGCCGCTTTGACAATCCACAGATGTCGCACATTCACACCCCACTTGCCCCCCACAACCAGCGACTTCCACCTCTGCTTCCTGCGCCATATCTACTTCCACCCCAGGGTCCTGAGCGAGGTCTCCTACATCTTGCTCACTTATGAGCCCAGTCCCGGGACAAGCAAGCAGCCCTGACACGACAAAAACACACAATATCCTCCACATCTTTACGTCCTCCTTGTAAGACTTCTTTGGAGCCTCACGCTCCGACTATACGATCATAACCTCTCGAGCCTGCATAGTCAAACAAAAATCAACCGATACTCCTTGACAACCTCTAGAATCTAGGGGGTATGCCCTTGTGGGAGAGGACTTTAAAAATCGTAAGTTTTTCGAAATGGGGTACACTTATGGTCGCTTTCCGCTATAATTAGCTTTTGGGCCTTTCCTCACACTCAACAATGTGGAATTTCATAAAAAAATCGTTCTCTGCTTTTGCTTTCTTTGTGTTGGTGCTCTATAGTTCGGACGTATTGGGTCAGAACTGCATACAGAAAAAAGTGGTAGTGCTCGGGAATAAAGTTATGTCCCGAGATCAGGCAGAAATTGTCGCAAATTTGCGTTCTAGAGTCGCTTCTAACCCTTGTATCGGGCTTATTGATGTGGACGATTATCTTGAAGCGGGGGTTTCGCCAGGAGCCCGGCAAATCGAGGTAGGTGAAGAGTTCCTTGCGGTTGGTCAAAGCCGTTTTTTGGATGGTCAAACCGCGGCCGCATGCCCTATCCTTGCAAAGGCTGTCACAGCCTTACTAGAGGCTTACGCTTATCTCGTTTATCCGGGTTCCCTAGTTGATGCCCTAATGTTTTACGGAACGTGTTCCAGTATGCTGTCCAAGGTGCAGGAAGCAAAGAAAGCGTTTGCGATGGCACTTCGGCTTAGGCCATCTGTTGATATCAAAGACTATTCGGTTTCAAGCGAGGCTATAGCACCCTTCGAGGAGGTAAAACAATCCCAGAATAGAGGTAAAGGAGTCATCGAGGTCTATTCCACCCCAGAGTTTGCGGATGTGTATGTAGACGGTGAGAGAAGGGGGGTCACTCCATTGAAAGGGCTTGAAATCGAAGATGGATACCACTTCGTTGTGATAAAAAAGCTGGGATACATAAGGGCTTCCACCGTTGTGAGCGTTGTGCCATTCCAAACTACGAAAGTCGATCTGTCGCTAACCCCAGCAAAGCGAAAACCATTACTCGATGTCGCATTGAAAAAGGTCTCGTCCGGGGCGCCGATAGCCCAGATTTCAGAAGATTTGAAGGCCCTCTTCTTAGCGGACATGGCTCTTATAGTGGATTTCAAGGACAAAGGAGATATTGGCTCTGTCTTGCTCATCAATCTTGGCATGGGAGCACTCGTTGGTAAAAGTGAGAGTACCCTTTCTTTCGATTTAGAAACTCATTTAGACAAGATGATGGTGGCAACAGACATAAACCCTCTCGAACAGCAAAGGCCGGGTCCCAAGCACCCCAAACTTTACGAAAGATGGTGGTTTTGGACAGTGGTTGGTGCGGCATGTGCTTCCGGCGCCTTGTCCTTGAGTTTGTTATTGCCTAGAGAGGGCTTGCCAGCAAAAGTCCCTCAAGAGGGGAAAGGGGCTGTTTTGATAAGGTTTTAGCGGTTTAGAAAAGGATGAGACCATTAGCAGTGCTCACCATCTCTGTTGTTTTCTCTATTGTCTTTCACGCGCATGCGCAAACGGATGCGCTAGAGATATTTCGGCTCGCCTACCAAAAGATGGCATTGGGCAAGATCGATGAAGCCATAGAGCTTTACAAGAAAGGATTAGAGATAAAGCCAGATTCAAAGGAGGCGTGGTATAACCTTGGCGTGGCGTATGGCAAGAAAGGGCTAATCGCCAAGGAGGTCGAGGCATATAAGAAGGCACTGGAGCTAGACGAGAGCTATGGGAATGCCCTGTTTAATCTGGGGCTTGCATTTAGAGATATGGGGCAAAAAGAACGGGCGCTACAGGTTTTCGAAAGACTCTTGCTTTTAGAACAGAACACAGCTGAGGTGTGGAACAATATTGGAGTGCTGAAGTTGGAGATGGGCAACATACAAGGCGCAAGGGAGGCGTTTTCTAAGGCTATCCAAATAGGCACTCAGTCTGCGGATCCTTACTTCAACCTCGCAATCGTGCTTGTTCGGCTTGCAGACGAAGAAAAGGACCCAAAAACGAAAGAAGATTTACTGAGGCAGGCACTTGAGGCCTGCGATCAGGCACTAGCTCGCGACCAAGGGCATTTCAGGGCTGCCTATAATAAAGGGGTTATAGCGCATCGTATTGGCTTGAAAGAAAGGGCCGTCGAGGCATACAAGTTAGCACTATCAATAAGGCCTGACTACAAGCCCGCTTTATACAATCTTGCAGTAGAGCTGAACGAGCAAGGCAAATGCGATGAGGCGCTTGCAACCTTCGAAGCCTATCTTCACATTGCAGTTTCTGACCCAAAAGAGGCTGCATTCGTTCAAGGGGCAAAAACGGAGGTGGAAAGACTAAAGGAAAAATGCGGACAAGGGACGAGGTAAAATGGCGCAAGTTGTAAAGATGCAAAGTTCGGGACACAAGAAGGTGGCGGGGAAGGCTTGTGTTTGCAAAAAATCTGCGGTTGACGAAATAGCTCACCATATTATACTATAGTCGTTAGTTTGGGAGGACACCATGGTAAGGCTCTTTGTGACACTAAGTATCAGTTGGTTTCTCCTTTCATGTGGCGGTGGTGGCGGTCCTGAGAAAAAAGATGTGGGAGATATAAGCGCTGATGGAGAAGGGACAACAGGGGATGTCTTGGAGATAACCGAACTGGATACGGTCTCTTTTGGTGATGACGCAGTGGTTTCGGACAGGCTCGACCGGGGGGAGGATATCGGCATTCCAGAGACCTGTTATCGCGATCAGGATTGTGCCAACTTTCCGGTCGGTGACTGTCAAAGACCTAAGTGCAATCAGCAAACTAAGAGGTGCGAGGCTCAGTGGATCAGTGATTGCCCACTGGAAGCAGTTTTCTTTGAGGAAGACTTCGAAAACGGCGAGTTGCCACAAGGTTTTGTGGTGGATGACCCAAAACAGGACGACTTCGTAACATGGTTTGTCACAGACCATAAAAAGGCTTTTGGAAAATATAGTCTATACTTTGGCAGTGCGCGTTGCCATACTTACTACAATGGGGCGTTGGACAGTCAGTGTCATGAATGCTTCGATCCGGGGGATGCGCAGTGTATAGGGGATGTAAAAGGCGCGACCATAGTCAGGGCGTCTGTCACAACACCTGCTTTCTTTGTTCCTCCAACCGGAGGGACCAAGGTGGTTTCGTTCTACGTTTATCTAGACAGCGAACCACTTATAGATGGAATTCCAGAGGATCAGCAACCTGACCAGTTTAGGGTGACAGCAATAACCTCTGATGACCCAAATCAACCAAAGGTCCTCTTCAATAGTGTCTCGATAGGAAAAACCACAAATGGCGAGTTCATCTTCGTGGCAGCTAGTTTGAAAGGTTTTGAAGGAAAAGAGGTGAGGATAAGGTTCACCTTTGATACTCTAGACCAAAACAATAACCACTTCGAAGGGGTTTACATCGACAGAATCAAGGCATTTTCCTTAGCAAAGCCTACCACATGTGAAGAGGGTTCTTCTTGTCCTGCTGACAATGATGTCTGCACCGACGACTCTTGTATCGTATATAGTAACCTAGCTCCATACGGCTATTGCGCGTACCCAGCTATACCAACATGCGTCCAGCCTGAGTGCACAGACGAGAATGTATCGCAAGTATGCACTGCTGCGAAGGAGTGCGAGCAGGCAAAATGCGTGCAAGGTAAGTGCGTGTATGAAGAAGTGCCTGGATGCTGTAAGACTGTGACTCTGTTCTCGGCGAGTTTCGATGATGGTTCTTTGCAAGGGTTCAATATCTTTTCTTATAAAAACGAGGCAAAGGTCAAGTGGCAGCTGTCTAGAGCAAGGAGCACATCCCCCGAATATTCGCTTTATTACGGAGATGTGATTGCATTGGGATACGACACACCAGGGGAAACCAACTTTGGAGAGGCAACGACAAACCGTCCCATTATCGTCCCAGCCGGTGGTAATGTATTCCTGACTTTTTATCTGTTTCTTTCTACTGAGTTCGACCTGGTTGACCCTGCTAACTACAATAATCCGTTGAACTCGGATTTCTTACAGGTGTTCGTTGTGGAATACATAGGGTCTCCACCTGTGGAAAAGGCTACGGAAGTATTCAACTCGCACAAAGTGAGAGGCACTACCGACTATTCATTCTGGCCTATCGGCGTTGATTTGACAGACTTTGCAGGCAAGACCATCTACTTGAGATTCAGGTTTGGAACATGGGATGATGTGAACAATAGATATATCCCCGGGGTATGCTGTGAGGGGGTTTACATTGATGACATCAGGGTCACATGGACTACGCAGGGGACTGATTGTCCGCCAAGGAAGAACTGCATTGGGGATTATGACTGTGGGGTTGACTACTCATGCTGGAATAGCACTTGCAACGAGGATGCCTGCATAAAAGGTCATTGCGTGAATAATGTATGCCATGTAGAGCCCCCCACAGCCCCTGGCTGTTGTGACACCTCCGCTGACTGCGACGATGGAGACATCTGCACCATAGACGATTGCGTCGATCATGTGTGCTACCATGTCTTTGTGGAAGGTCCTGGGTGCTGCGAGGAAAGGGTAATAACCAGTTGGGATTTTGATGATGGATCCTTGAGCAACTTCTCGGTCGCCGATGATGGAACTAGCGTAAAATGGCAACAGACAGAGCAGATAGTGCATTCGTCCCCCTATGCCTTGTATTTTGGCAATGGAACTAACTACGACAACGGGACAGTTGCGCAAGGGAGCGCCTTGTCTCCTGTTGTCACTCTGCCCCCGACAGGCAAGTATAGTCTAGGTTTCTTCGTGTATCTCGATATTGATCCAGATCCCATCTTTGATAAGTTCACGGTCGAGGTCGTGGAACAACAGTCAGGTTCGCAGACAAAGGTCTTTGACAAATCTGGCGTTCCCGAAGACCTTTACAAAACATGGTTCCAGGTCCCGGGGATTGATTTGAGCTCGTTCAAAGGGAAACAGATAAAGGTCCGATTCTCTTTCAACTCGGTTGATCAAATAAACAACAGTGGTTTTGGGATTGTGGTTGATGATGTGATTATAAAGAAGGTTTGCCAGTGACTCGTTGCGGGGTTATAATACCGCAGGTGTGTTCCTTCTAAGGAACTGATGTTTGGATATACCTATAGCCAATGGTGCACAAATGAAAAGACTAAGTTTCGTTGTTTTGGCTTTAGCTTTTTCTTGCGAGGTTGTGCAAGAGCCCGAAAATACAGGCTATGGTACTATAAGCTTCGCGGTTGACAGTTCGATTATTGCCGAGATTCAAAGGTTAGATGTCCTGGTAAAGCGCGAGGATGGGTCAGTTGCTGCGTCAACTAGTATCAATGTCTCGCCTGGGCTAAATGTGGCCAAGGTATCTGTTCCAATTGGAGACGGGTATGTGGTAACTGTGGCAGGTTATAGGGCAAACGAATCTACGCCGTACGCATATGGGAGAAGACGGGGGGTGCGTGTCAGTTTAGGTAGTTCGACTGATGTACAGATGGCTATTATGAAAATCGGCGGTTTTGCCAAGGCGAGCGGTCTTGGAGAACTTTCGAACCGGGCTTTCCCGACTGTGGTGGACCTTGGAGACGGAAAGGTTCTTGTGGCTGGCGGATTCAAGGACGCAAAAGCGGTCGATGGACAAGGCTTCGAACTGAGGGGAGCATCGGTTGAAGCATTTGTGTTTGATACCACAACCGGGCAGGTGGTTACGCTTGATACGACGATGAGATTACCTCGAGGTGCTGCATCAGGGGTGCTGGTCGGCATCGACGAACCCATGGTTATGATATTTGGTGGGGCACAAAAGATGACCATCTACCCTAGCGGTGGTCCTCAGCTGGTTTATCTGTCTGATGAGGACGCAATAGACTCGTTCGAAGTGTTCGATGTGAAGAAGATGCGTTTCTTGCAACCTTCGGACCTGGGACAGACTGAAGACGACTGGAAGATGAGGATGGCGAGGGTTTTCCCACTAGTCCTTGTGATGGCAGACAAGTCTTTGGTTGTTCTGGGCGGTCCAACTGTCGAGACAAAGGACAAAGAAGGAGACCTTATTGAATGGAAACAAGTGGAGGTTACGGTGGGTGATTCACAGGCAAGGAAGATATTACGGCCAGTACGCCGTGAGCTTCCAGAGATTCCGTTCGCTTACCATTTTGCACCATCAGGGGCAAGGCTTCAAAACGTTCAGGGAAGGTATAGGTACCTTGTATTTGGGGGGACAACAAATGGACATGCTATTTTAGAACTTTACACAGAGGCCTCATCCAAGGATGTCAGCGGTTCGTTTGAAGGGCTCAAAAGCGGGATTCCAAAGTTGCCTTATATGATGAGCCTTTTGCCACTTACGGGTGCCGATGTCAAGGCAGACGAATACTTGTTCCTTGCGGTTGGGGGGGCTTTCAAGGAGGGAAATACTTTCAAGCGGGCGGAGACCGCCTATGTTATCGGTGTTGTTCCTGACAAGAAAGTGGTTCGCCTGAAGGCGTCCGACACAGGGTGCGCCAAGCGAGTGTTTCACACTGCGTTTTCTTCTTTCATTCCGGGAAAGGTGGTGATGGTAGGCGGCTTTAGAGGCGAACCAAGCGACCCGGGTGCGCTCACCTGCTTCTTTGATGTGAGCAAGTTTATAGATCTTGCCAAACAAGGAAAACCAGTTGATGACGCATTCTTCCAGCCTCCAGCGGGCGAGGGTAGTCTCAACCCCCCGAGAGGGGCGCACGGGGCTTTGGGACTCGAGAATGATGCCATCTTGTTGGTTGGCGGCGTGAACCTAAATGATAAGACCGTGTCAGGACAGTTGCATATGGAGGTTTATGCCCCATCAATAATCGATCCACTAGGGAGATGATAGGAGGTAGTATGAAGAATCTGTTTGAAAAAAGTTGGACAAAAACGGTTTCACTATTGCTTGTTGCAGTTATGATCGGGGGTGATGCCTTGAATGCTGTAGCCTTTGCGCAAGAAACTCCCGCAAAAGAAAGAAGGCTTGCGCTTATTGTTGCGCCAGGAGAAAGCAAAGATGATGTTGTCACTGCCTATCTGGCCAAGGGCATATTGCTCGGCACTTTGGAGAGGTTTGCTAGTGTGAATCTGAGACGGGCCGGAACTGCTTTTGTTGAGGATGTTTCTGCCCTTCGGGTTGCACTACAAAAGGTCGAGGAGGGGAGAAAGGCTTTGCAGGCAAAAAGGTGGGAGGATGCGCTAGCAGCGTACACAGCGGCGAAGAGGGCCATGGAAAAAGCAATGGCTTTTGCTGACAGAAGATTGTTTGCACGAGTTTTCAAGGGGTTGGGCGTCGCTTTGGCCTCCTTGAAAAGGGGAGAGGAAGCAAGGAGATTTATGAGGCTCTCCTTCCTAGCGTATCCCGAGCAGGATGCCTCCTCCTATGCCTTTAGTCCTGAAGCACGGGCACTTTTTGCGCAGGTGGTAACAGAGGTTCAAAGTGCCGGGCTTGGGGGGATTTCGGTGGAGGCTAGTGTTGAAAAGGCGGAAGTATATGTGGATGGTGAGTTCAGGGGATTCACCCCAATCAGGATAGCGGGTCTTGTGGAAGGGGAGCATTGGATCTCCGTAATCAGTGACGGCTATGTCGCTTACTCTGGCTTTATCGAGGTGAAGGCAGGCGCTCAGACACCTGTTGTTGTGCCATTGGAGGCTATGCCTCAGGAAAACGCGTTTAGGTCAAAGGTCGGCCAAATAGAGAAGGCTGTGGTGAAAGACAAGGATGTGGAGGCAGCATGTAGGGCACTGATGGCTGTTACCCAAACCACGGATGTAATCTATCTTCGAGTATCAAGCAAACAAAACGCAGTTGCTATCTCTGGTGCTTATTGCGGGGAAACATTCAAAAGAATCGAGGCGAAGTTTCAAAAAGATGCTACTTTGGTGCAGTCCCTTCAAGGTTTGCTTGCCAGTTCTCTTGGGGTAACTTTGCCTTCAGCGACCGCGGGTGGGCCGATAGACCCGCCTGAGCTTGCTGTTCCTGTCGCCACCGCAGGCGAAGGGATCCTCCAAGGGGAGGAACTCATTGTTGACCCAGACTCTCCTATTTTTAAAGAAACGGTGCGAGTCAAAAAAGAAAAGGGGATTGTTAGTAAATGGTGGTTCTGGACAGCCCTAGGGGTTGTTGCTGGGGGGATCTTGGCAACAGGCGTCGTGCTTGCCAGAAAGGGCGGCGAAGGTGCTGAAAGCACTGGAGAGATAAGGATTTATCTCAATCAAATCAAATAGTAGTCGGAAAAATTCCGATAAAACTTTTACTTTTGTTTGAGCCGGCACATCCTTCATGGGATCATCTTTATGCCCAAAAAAGAGTTGTCTTTCTTATGCCAAGACCGGCGTCCCCTTTGTTCCAAAAAATCATGGCAAAGCGCTAAAAAGCTGGCGTGGGACAAAAATGTATGGGGACGAGCCGCTCGACGCCCACGAAAACCTTTCAAATAACGACCTTATTAGACCCTGTAGGTTCAACCCTT
>Ga0197143_1001944_pt1 | contig 16217 bp, 13 predicted proteins | sample GBS70_MetaG_FD_148603 | JGI IMG/M metagenome (GOLD analysis project Ga0197143, IMG submission 148603) | Sediment microbial communities from Great Boiling Springs, Gerlach, Nevada, United States - GBS 70_MetaG | ecosystem: Environmental > Aquatic > Thermal springs > Hot (42-90C) > Sediment...
GGCACGGTTCAGGTACGCGTAGGGCAAATCGTCCGATGGCAGTGGGAGTACGAGTCGCCCCCCTATCTGACCGTGACCTCTGAAGGCTGGTTCACTCTCCTTGCACGGAACAAAGGGAACGGTGTCGATGCGTTGCGTCTCAAATTCGCCACCAGTGAGGCTGTGGACACCAGTCCGTGGCAAATAACCCTTTATGAGCAGCTGGATGAGAACCAGCTTTTTGAGGATGCAAACCGAATCGATGAACAGACCACCCCTTTTATGCCGTCCGAGGTTCGCCGTCTGTTCATCCGACTGCGACCGCCTTCTGATCGGAACACAGACGGCGTTTTTCTGATGCTAAATGCGCAATCGGTTTTGACCAAGCAGGCATTATCTCCACTGAGATTCGTTGCGGGCGCAGAAACCCGCGTTCGGCAGCATACCGATGCCTCTACATGGGCTAACTACCCTTTGGTCGTCCCTCCTCAACTGTTGAACGGACGGCTATTTTGGATTGCCTCGGATGGCTCTACCGTTCGCCTCTTTTCGACGCCCCAGCCGCTCAGCACCGACAGCACTTTTCAGAACAACATCCGCTATGAAGCCAATCTGCGCCAAATTGTACCAGCGGGAGGAAGCGCCGTTATTGGGAACCGCTGGTATTTAACCAATCCATCAGGGTTTATTGCCTGGTTTGACTGGACTCAAGCGACGAACGGCGCGAATGTCAATGTCCAGTGGCTTTTTCTGCCACGCGGCATGGAGGCGAATCCGAACCTGCCGCTGGTTTCCGATGGCTTGAGACTTTACTATGCGCTTCCGAATCATCACCTGGTTGTTTACAATCCCATGGACGAATCGCTCAACACCCTGCTGTTCGCTAATCCCCGCCCGATTGTGAGACTGCAGGAGTTATCACCCTATCGGATGATATTCATCGGGCGCGAGGATGGTCGTTTTGACCTGGTGTGGTTAGGGCAGGTAATGGTAACAGGTGCCCAGCTGAACGGTTCTGGGCTTATCGTGGGAGCCGCTCTCGATGAACGGCGCGGCAACCTTATCGTGGCGCGGGGGAACCGCATCGGATGCTATAATCTATTCAACGGTCGATGGAACTGGGTCACAGACACCTATGCTCCTATTGTTTCCGTCCCCGCAACCGATATGAGGACCGACGCCGTCTATGTGCTGACCCGAGATGGTTGGCTCTACGCCTTTGACCTCACCACCGGTAGCCCCTGCCTGTTCTATCCCCAACCGCTCATCACCGAGGTGCCGGTCGTGAGCGCTTCACTCCGGGTCGTTTCACGCACCGACCGCAAGGTGCCTTATCTCTATGTAGCTGCACAGTTGGACACAGCAGGCACGCTCCAGACCCGTGTCTTTCACATCACGGCGACCAATCCGTTTAATCGATTCTATTGCAACTCAATTCCTGATGGTGCCGTGCTGGGTGAAGGGCTTCTGCTCACTGGCTCGAGCCCGACCGATCTGCTGCTGGTCTGGTGCTGGCGCGGTGGCGAGGGCAATCGTGGGTGGTTCTATGGCTTTCGCCTTCGGTAGCGAATCAGTATCCGGCGGAGAGGCTGAGGTAGGCGAAAGCGCGCTTACCATACGCCAAGTCGAATCGGATAATGCCGATGGGGGAGGCGAAGCGCAATCCCGCACCAACACCTGTACGCACCTGACGAGTCTGCAACATTTGTCCCTTGTCCCACGCGGTGCCGATATCCACAAAGAGGGCACCCTGGATCGACTCCATCACGGGGAAGCGGTACTCCGCGCTGCCCAGCAGCATCTGGTCGCCTCGGAACTCGTCTTGGTCATAGCCGCGTAGCAGTTCGAAGCCGCCAAGCCAGAACTTTTCGCTCAGTGGTAGCGGGTCGGAAGCAACCCCTGCCAGCCCTCGCAGCAACAAGACACGCTCCCCTGCAAGGGGGATATAGTAGTGGGCTTCGCCCATCAGCCGCCAGAAACGGAAATCGCTACGTCCTGTCGTATGCTCCAGCAAGGCAGTGGCATACAGCCCAACCCGCGTGAAGGGGCGACCCTCGCGGGTGTCATACAGCAGCTGGAAGCCAACGGCGTCGATACGACCCCGATTGACGCTCTGCTCCACAGGCGAGAGCAGCCCCGGAGGCGCGTCATCGTAGTCCACCCGGTCGGAACGGAAGCGCAGGCGCAGTTCGAACAGCTCGCGCCAATCCAGTCCGATGTAGGCGCTGAAGCCCCGACGCCGCTCGTAGCGACGCAGGTTATTCAGATTCGAGTAAAACACGGGATAGAAAGGGGCTTGGTCATACACTTCGACACCGAAATTGAATGCGCCGGGCAAGGCGCGCGGCGCTTCGTAGCTCAACGCATAGGAGGCGCGCAAGGGTGTGGTCTCCCCCGTGACGGGGTCGCGCACCTGCTCGCGTTGCCACTGCAGGCGGGCGCGATGCCCCAACCCCGCCACATTCGATTCCTGCAGCTCGGCATAGCCGATAAAGCCCTCGTCGCTGGTATAGCCCGCTGCGATGGCAACATCGAAAGAGCGTTCCTCCTCCACCTGCAAAAGGAGGCGCGCCGTGCCCGGCATGCTGCCCGGCTCAGATCCAAGCTTTGCGTCGCGCAAGAAGGGGAAACGACCCAGCCGTTGACGCACCCGCTGGAGACGCAGCTCGTTATAGACCTCGCCGGGCTTCACCCCAATCAGATGGCGCAGCACGCTGGCTCGCGTGCGCCGATTGCCCTGCACCTCAATCGCCTCAATCGTGCCCTCAGCGATTTCCACCAGCAGCCTGCCGTCCTCGTCCTGCTCATAACTGGCGACCTGCGCCAGCACATAGCCGCGTTGCCGATACCACTCGGCAACAGCACGGAACCCACTTTGCAACTGCTCCGCTGTAGGCTGAGTCCCCACCAAGGGCTGCAAAAGGGCATGGAGCGCCTCCGGAGATCCCACTTCCACCCCCTGAAGCACAATTGCGGTGATGGGCTGGGTAATACCGACAGCGGGCTGGCACCACGCGCTTAGCCCCATCCATAAAACTCCAAGGCACACCAGACCAACTCGATTCATCGCTCTACCTCCACACCCATATTATAACCCAATCGCGCAGGATCTTCGCACCCATTCACCTCCGCCCAAAGGGTGAGGGATATCGGCTATAATATGCCGATGACTTTCGAAGAGGCGATTGCGTACATTCAGAGTCTGAACTTGTATGGTTGGCGGCTGGGCAACGCGCGTATGGAGGCGTTGCTGGAGCGGCTGGGCAATCCACATCGCCACCTGCGCGTGGTGCATATCACGGGCACGAACGGCAAAGGCTCCACCACAGCGTTTGTGGCTGCCATTTTGCAAGCGGCAGGCTATCGCGTGGGCGCCTATTTCTCGCCCTATGTGTTCGATTTTCGCGAGCGCGTCCTCATCGATGGGGCACCCATCCCACCCGAGATGCTGGTGGCGGGCGTAAAACGCTGTCTCCCTTTGATTGAGCGGTTACGCGATACCGAATATGGGCAGGTCACGGAGTTTGAGCTGAAGACGGCGTTGGCGTTCTGGGCATATGCCGAGGCGAGCGTCGATGTGGCGGTGATGGAGGTGGGGCTTGGGGGGCGACTGGACGCAACCAATGTGGTGGTGCCTGCGGTGAGCGTGCTGGTCAGCGTCGGATTAGACCACACGGATCGGCTGGGACCGACTCATCGCGATATTGCCTATGAGAAAGCGGGCATCATCAAGCCGGGCTGTCCCGTTGTGAGTGGCGTGCTGCCTCCGGAGGCGCGGGAGATGGTGGAACTCATTGCGCGGCGTCGCGCCGCACCCCTGTTGCAGGTACTGCCCGGTGAATCATCCCCAACTCCCTCCCCATGGCAGGGAAGGGAGTTGGGGGATGCCCTGGTCTACCTGCCACTTCCGTCGCCGACCGATTCGGCGGTGCGCGTCTGCAGGCAGCGATGGTCACTCGATTTGCACCCCCGCCTGATGGGGGGTTATCAGCGGCATAATGTGGCGTGCGCCGTGGGCGCGGTGCTGTGCCTGCGCGAGCAGGGCTATGAAGTGTCCGATGGAGCCATCGAGCGGGGCGTAGCGCATGCATGGTTGCCCGGGCGCATGCAAGTGGTAGGACATAGCCCGACCATCGTGCTGGATGGGGCGCACAACCCCGATGCAGCAGAGGCGCTCGTGCGCACGCTACCGCAAGTGTTCAAATATAGGCGGCTCGTGCTGGTGTTTGGTATGCTGCATCCCCACGAGCCGCAGGCGGTGCTGCAGCATCTTCTGCCGCTGGCAGAGGTGGCGATTTTCACCCGTGCGCCCAGCGAGCGCGCCTATGCACCAGCCGAGCTGCTCGCTTGCGCCCAACGCTGGCAACAGCAAACGGGCAATCACTACCCGTTGGAGATGGAGGTGTGCGAGTCGCCGCAGGATGCCTTCGAGCGAGCACGATGCCATGCGGATATAGATGACCTGATACTGGTTACAGGCTCATTTTATCTGGTAGGCGCGTGGCATCAAGCGGGTCAATAGCGCAAGGGTATAATGCAGATGTGCGATTTCTGGTCAAGTGGGTTCTTTTTGCTGTGGCGCTCTATCTTACTTTCTGGAGCGGGCAGCGACTGGGGTTGGAGATGGCGCCCAGTGCCCACTGGCAGGATGTAGCGGTGATGTCGCTGTTGCTGGGTCTGGTGAATGCGCTGGTGCGCCCCTTGATACGCTTGGCGCTCTTACCGCTGAACTGTTTGACGCTGGGTATCGCCGGGCTGATAGCGAACGCTTTGCTCTTCTGGATTGTGTTTGCCCTCGCGCCCTTTGGCTTTCGGGTGGGGAACTTCTGGGCGGCGCTCTACGGCTCGGTGGTGCTGGGCATTCTTCACGGGTTGTTGAGCGGTCTCTTTGTGGAAGAGGAGGAGCGAAGGAGGCGACGATGATGGGGCGGTGGCTGCGCGCGTTGGCGCTGGGCATCGGGCTTTATGTGTTGCTAACGGCTGTCCATTACGGCACGCTGTGGGGTCTGGATCAGCTACGCCAGCGCATGGAGGCACGATTGGAGCAACGCTACGGCGCCGACGCGGTCGATCGGGAACCACCCTACAAGCCGGGGGAGCGGTGGGTGATGGCGTTCGATGTTCAGTTCGTGTCTTGGAGCGAGGCACTCACGGTGAGCGCGGTGCTGAATCTGCCGATTGTTCTCCTGATAGGGATGGCAGCACGGCGGTTGCGACGCTTCGCGCTCTGGCTTGTGGCGGTGGGCGCCAACATACTGGCACTCTGGCTGATGACGCGGCTGGGTGGGCTGGCGGGGGTGGGCTATCTGGTCTTTAACCCGACCGCGGCAGGCGTGGAGGGAGCGATTGTAGGCGTGCTGCAAGGGATTCTCGGGGGGCTAATTCTGCATGCAAGAGAGGGCAAGCAAACCGTATAGCGGTCAGGGCAGAGCCGAGGGTCTGCCCTCTAAGCGGCGCCGAAAGCGTCAGCAAGGGCACCTGCTGATTGTGTCGGGCATGTCGGGCGCTGGCAAAACGCTGGCACTGCAGACGCTGGAGGATATCGGCTACTTCTGCATCGACAACCTGCCGCCGTCGCTCCTGCCGACGCTGGTGGCGCGGGCGCAGCAGGGTCAGCGTGTCGCCGCGGTCATCGACAGCCGTGCCGACGAGCCGCTGAGTGAGTTTATAAGTGTCCTTCAGCAGCTGCGGCGCCAGCGCGTGCCCATCGAGCTGCTCTTTTTGGACTGCACGGATGAGATGTTGATTCGGCGTTTCAAGGAGACGCGTCGCCCCCACCCGCTTGCACGAGACCAGCTTTCCCTGCCCGATGCGATTGCCCAAGAACGGGAATTGCTGGCGCCTTTGCGCGAGATGGCAGATCGGGTGCTGGATACCGCCCTGTTTCGCCCGCAAGACCTGCGGGGGACGATACGGTCGCTCTATTGCGAGGCGGATGCACCCGCTCCGCTGCGTCTGCGCCTGATTTCCTTCGGCTATAAATATGGTATTCCCGCCGATGCCGACCTGGTGTTTGATGTGCGGTTCCTGCGCAATCCCCACTATGTGCCCGAATTGCACCCCCTCCCTGGCACTGATCCCGCTATTCGCGACTATGTGCTGAGCGATAAGCAGACGCAGGCGTTCCTTTCTGAGCTGGAACGGTTCCTTAGCCATTTGCTGCCCCAGTATCAGCAGGAGGGCAAAGCCTACCTGACGCTGGGCATCGGCTGTACCGGCGGACGGCATCGCTCGGTCGTGATAGCCGATTACCTTAGGGAGTGGTTCGCCCAACAGGGCTATCGTGTGAGCGTGGCACATCGCGACCTCGAGCGAGGTGAAGAGTGAGATGGCAGATAAACCCATCCGACCTATCCGCATAGTTCGTGCCACAGACGGCAAACTGTTCTGGCTCTTGCCGGGCATCAATGTCAAGCGATGGCTGCTCCTGTCCAGTTTGGGAGTGGTGATAGGCTTGTTGGGAGTGTGGGTGCTACTGGCAGGTCAGCCGACGCACTGGTTGGATATGCTTTACGGGACGCTGGAGGGCTTTTGGCGTCAGCATCTCACCACGCCTCAGGGTGTGCAGGTGGCACGCTGGGCTACAGGGCTGGCACTTATTGCCGTTGGCGGTGCGCTCTGGTGGTGGGGCTTGCGTCGGGCATGGCACACGCTGGCGGGTATCTTGCAGCCGCGGGTCAGCGGGCGGGTATGGGATGTGCTTTCCCGCTATGCCCTGATGGCGCACGGCAAACGCGTAGTGGTGATTGGAGGCGGCACAGGGCTGTCCACGATGCTACGCGGTATCAAGCGTTATACCGCCAACATTGTGGCGGTGGTGACCGTCACCGATGATGGCGGGTCATCGGGACGGCTGCGTACCGAACTGGGTATCCTGCCGCCAGGCGACATCCGCAACTGCCTGATTGCCCTCGCCGATGCCGAAGGCGCGATGACCGCCCTGCTCCAACACCGCTTCGGCGCCCAATCGGGCACGCTGGGCGGACATTCCGTGGGGAACCTGCTGATTGCCGCCATGACCCAAATCACGGGTGATTTCGAAAAGGCGGTGCAGGAGATGAGCAAGGTGCTGGCGATTCGCGGGCGTGTGTTGCCCGCCACACTCAGCCATGTGAACCTGTGCGCTGAAATGGAAGATGGCACCTGCATAGAGGGTGAAACGGCTATCGTCTCCTACCCCGCCCGCATCCGCCGCATGCACCTCAAGCCTGCCGACCCACCTGCCCTCCCCGAAGTGATCGAAGCGATTCGGAATGCCGATGTGGTGGTGCTGGGACCCGGCAGCCTCTTTACCAGCGTGATCCCCAATCTGCTGGTGCCCGCCATCACCGATGCCTTGCACGCCACTGATGCGCTGCGCATTTATGTATGCAATGTGATGACCCAGCCGGGCGAGACCGACAACTTCACCGCATCTGACCATGTGCGTGCCATCGAAGCGCACACGGGCAAGCGTGTCTTCGATTATGTGCTGGTCAATACGCGCATGCCCAGCCCCGAGATGCTGGAACGCTATCGCGCCAGCGGACAGGATGTGGTGTTCCCCGATATGGATCGGATTCGAGCGATGGGCTACAAGGTGGTGGCGGGCGACTTCATCAGCGAGAGCGACTTCGTGCGCCACGACCCCATCCGCTTGGCAGAAGCCATCCTGCGCCTCGCAAAATAGCCCCCGCCCCAAGCTGTCCAAACTGTCCGCCCTGTCCGACAGGAAAAAAGTGCCAAACCCCGTATCCCTACAGGGGTCAAAAGCGTCCCAGAGGGTGTATCATGGAAAAGTACGGGCAGAATTTTTTTTCTCTGGGTGCGAGCGACCTATCAAGTGGTCGATACTCGGAGAAAAAAATTCTGGCGCATGGAGGCGAAGCAGTGAACTCGCGGGCACTGATGGTGGTGGAAGGGCATGTTCCCTTCCAAGACAAAGGAGTGTGCCATCCGTCGGCGCCGCGCATCGAGCGCGAGCCGATTATGCGAACGATTGCCCATCTCATCAAGCCGGTCCGGGTCTGGGTCAATCCGGAGCATACGGTGGAGACTGCACTGATCGTGCTGCGCGGACACGGCTTGAGCGGGTTGCCTGTCGTTGAAGGCAACGAGATATGCGGGCTGGTCGAGGCGCAACACCTTTTGGGCGCACATCCAGACCAACCTGTGCGCGCCGTGATGCGCACCGACATCCTCGTACTTTCACCAGAGACCCCGCTCAAAGTGGCTGCCGAGTGGTTCATCCACCATCGCCACACCGTCCTGCCCGTCGTGCAAGAGGGGCAGCTGATAGGATTGCTCAGTGTGTTCGACCTCCTACCCGAAATCGGGCGCAGCTATGACCCGATGACAGGGCTGCCGTGGTCCGACTTCCTACGCGAATGGAGCATCGAGCAACTCGCATCGGGGCGCGAAATCACCATTCTCTTTTTCGATTTGGACAATTTCGGCATGTTCAACAAGCGGTACGGGCATTTAGTGGGCGACGAGGTGCTGCGTCGGGTCGCGCAGGTCATGCTCGACGAGACTGACCCCGAGATGGAAGTGGTGTGTCGCTGGGGCGGGGATGAGTTTGCGATTGCCACCCTGCGCCGGCGTGAGGAAGCGGGGCTGCTAGCGCATCATATCAGCCGTCAGGTAGCGAATATCCAGCTACCCGAAGTGGAGATGCCCATCACCATCTCCTATGGGTATCACGGTGGGAAGCGCACACGCGAGCGCGAGCAGGTTCACTACGCCGCGACGGTAGACAATCTCATCAATCTTGCCAGTCGGGAGTGCCTGATGATGAAGGGCACGCTGGGTCGCTCTCAAGGGGCTCAACTTGCTCTGCCGATGCAGGCGTTGACGGAACCACCTACGGCTGAAAAGCGGGTGCGCCTCCAGAGTGTCAGCTACGAAAGGGAAGGCAGACGCGCTCGCGCACGGGTCTACCTGCAAGTCAACAACACCATACTGAGCGGCAACGCCGAAGGGGAAGCAAATTTGCCGCGCCTCGTGGCAGAAGCCACCCTCGACGCCCTGCGCCCCCTCCTCCCACCCGCTCTTAACTTGAGCTTGGTTAATCTCAATGAAGCCTCGGTCGACGCCGAGCGCACCGTGATCAGCGTGGTGGTGCTGTGGGAATCGGAGGAGCGGCGGCAAGAGCTGGTGGGCAGCGTGTTTCTGCGCGAAGATGCGCCCCGCTCCGTCGCCGCCGCCGTGCTGGACGCGCTCAATCGCCCCTTGACCCAGCTGCTCACACAGCGCGAGTAGGTATCCTAATTCAGGAGGGTCCAAACACGATGGAAGCGTTAATTGGGAGCCTTATCTGTGTAGGCGGCGGTGCGCTGCTACTGCTGGTTCTCTTTATGGTGATGTATAACTCGCTCATCGCCAAAAAGAACCAGGTGGACTACGCCTTTAGCGGCATCGATGTGCAGCTCAAGAAGCGCCACGATCTGATCCCCAACTTGGTCGCCACTGTGCGCCAATATATGGAGCATGAGCGCGGGCTGCTGGAGCGCATCACGGAACTGCGGGCACGGGCGGTTTCGCCTAACCTGCCTGAAGGGGAGCGCATGCAGGTCGAAGCGGCGCTCTCAACCGCCCTGCGCAGCCTGATGATTGCCGTGGAGAACTACCCCAACCTGAAAGCAAACGAGAACTTCCTCCATCTGCAGGCGTCGCTGAACGAGATCGAGGAGCAGCTCGCCGCCGCACGACGCGCCTATAACGCCGCCGTCACCGACTACAATAACGCCATCGAGATGTTCCCCACCAACTTCGTCGCCTCGATGATGGGGCTATCGCGCCGTGCCGTGTTCGAAGCCACCGAAGAGGAGCGGGCAACCCCCGATGTCGCCCAACTGTTCAAGCGATGAGCGCGCCCACAGGCGACCTTAACCAGTTCTATCGGGAGCAGCTGGAGCCGATTCTGCGCGCGCTGGAAGAGGAACGCCAGCAGAAAACGCAGCGGTTCGGGCAGATAACACTCTTCAGCATCCTCTTCGGTGGACTGTTCACTCTTATTTTGGCGGGGTTCTCACCCCAGCTTGGCTGGCTCGCTTTCCTGCCTCTCGGCATCGCCCTGCTGGTCATCCTCATCAGCTATGGGGCTATGGCGAGCGAGTGGTCGCACCAGTTCAAGTGGCGTGTGCTGACGCGACTGGTGAAGTTTGTTAGCCCAGAACTGGAGTATCATCCGCAGCGCTTCATCAGCGAGAAGGAGTTCCGTCAAAGCCTGCTCTTCCAGCGCGACCCAGACCGTTATCGGGGCGAGGACCTTATCGAAGGGCGCGTGGGGCAGACTGCCTTACGCCTCTCCGAGGTTCATGCCGAATATAAAACGGAGCATTACGACTCCAAAGGCAACCGCTACACCACCTGGCACACCCTGTTCCGCGGGCTGTTCATTATCGCCGATTTCAACAAGCACTTCAGCGGCATGACGCTGGTGCTGCCCGATGTGGAGGAGCAGCTGCTGGGCTGGCTGGGGCAAACGCTCCAAAGCTGGAGCGCGAAGCTGGGGATGCAGCCGGGCGAGCTGGTCAAGCTGGAGGACCCCGTCTTCGAACGCGCCTTCAAGGTCTACTCCACCGACCAGATCGAGGCGCGCTATATTCTGACGCCGAGCCTGATGGAGCGCATCTTGCGCTTCCGCGAGCGCACGCGCAGCGAGATTCGGCTCGCTTTTATCGCCTCGCGCCTCTATGTCGCCATTCCGACCACCCACGACTACTTTGAGGCACCTTCGCTTTTTGCCCCTGTGGGCGAACTGCTCAAGCTCGAGACCATCGGCAAATATCTGGAGGAGCTAAGGTTCGCGCTCTCGGTCGTGGAGGAGCTGAACCTGAACACGCGCATCTGGACGAAGCGATAGGGTATGCTTTTCGAACCGATGCAGATGGAGACTTTGTTGCCGCAGGCGATGGGTATTCGGGCGACCTACGCGTTGATGATTAGCTGTATTGCGCCGCGCCCGATTGCGTGGGTCAGCACGCTCTCACCCGATGGCGTGCCGAATCTGGCTCCGTTCAGCTATTTCAACGCAGGGGGCGCCAACCCGCCCTCGGTGGTCTTCTCGCCCACCAACTTCCGCGACGGACGCCCCAAAGACACCCTGCGCAATGTGGAGGCGACTGGTGAGTTCGTAGTTAACATCGTGCCTTACGAGCTGGCGGAGCGCATGAACCAAACCTCTGCCGATTTTGAGTACGGTATCAGCGAGTTCGAGCAGGCGGGGCTGACCCCCTTGCCCAGCCAGTTTGTCAAGCCCTATCGGGTTGCGGAAAGCCCCATCCAGATGGAGTGTCGCCTCTTCCAGATTGTGCGGCATGGGGAGGGCGCACTCGCAGCCAACTATGTGATTGGCGAGGTCCTTTGCTTCCATGTGGCGACCCACTTGCTGAAAGAGGGACCCGTGGTCGATAACCGCATCGCCGATTTCATCGGGCGCATGGGCGAATCGTGGTACTGCCGCGTCACACCCGAATCGATGTTCTGGCTACCTCGCCCATAGCGGCATGCCGACGCTAAAGATTAAGGGGAAAGCCTCCGATAATCTCCACCAGCAAAATTGCGGGCATGGAGCTATCCAACTCGTCCGAGCTGTCTGAAACCAGATAGCCTATCGCCATGCAAGGGGGTCTAACGGATGAGCCTGAGGATTAACACCAATATTCAGGCGGTTAATGCGCTGAGGAATCTGACCCAGACCTCAGACATGCTGGGACGCACGATTGAACGGTTGGCGTCGGGGCTGCGGGTCAATCGGGCGGCGGACGACCCCGCCGGGCTGATTATCTCCGAGAACCTGCGCGCCCAGATTGTCAGCCTGCAGCAAGCCATCAATAATGCGCAAGACGCCACCAATATGCTCAAAACGGCGGAAGCGGCGCTGGACGAGGTGCATAACGCGCTGCGCGCCATGCGCCAATTGGTGCTGCACGCTGCGAACACAGGGGTCAACGACTATAACGCCCTGCTCGCCGACCAGACCCAAATCCGAGCGCTGATCGACAGCATCAACCGCATCGCCGACCAGACGGCGTTCGGCACCAAAAAGCTGCTGGACGGCACCTCCGGCATCTCCGCCCAGATAACGAACGCCGACCTCATCTCGGGGGTGTTTATCGGCGGCACCTTTGCAGGGCTGCCCACCGCCACGGGCTATATCGAAATCAGCGTGGTGACGCAAGCGACCCGCGCGCTTTATGCTGGGAATGTGACCTATGCTTCGCTGACCGCCCAGATTGGCAGAACAGGCAATATCGTGATTAACGGACACACCATTAATGCCGAAAGCAGCGACACGCTGGAGACCTTCCTGAACAAGGTGAACGCCGTGTCGAACCTTACAGGCGTGGTGGCGGAAGCCTCCTTCGCCAACGGCAGCTACATCATCCGCCTACGCCAACGCGATTACGGCTCCCAATACCGTATCGTTATGCATGACACCACGGGCTTTGTTGCCCCTGCTGGCACCAGCGCGCAGGTGGCGGGCACGGACGCGGTGGTCAATGTGCAGGCAAGCACCAGCACCGGATTGACCGCCGTGCTATTTACAGGGGGACGCGGGGTTGGCGATTCGGGGCTGCGCGTCTCCGATTCTTATGGCAATGTGCTGCTGCTCACCGAGCAGGGCAACACCTCGACGGGCACCAACAGTGTGGCGTATGTCAGCGCAGGACAGCTCCAATTTCAGGTGGGCGCCAACAGCGGGCAGTTCGTGCGATTCTCCCTTATCGATATCCACGCCGATAAACTCGGCTCCACCGTCATCCCCGGCAAAAGTCTCGCCACCATCGATGTGACCCAGCAAGATAGGACGGACGAGGCGCTGCGCATCATCGATGCGGCCATCCAACAGATTTCGCGCATCCGAGGCGACATCGGCTCCTTCCAACGCTATGTGCTGGAGAGCAACATCCGCGCCCTCAATGTCGCTCGCGAAAATGTGATGGCAAGCGAATCGACCATTCGCGATGCCGATTTCGCCACAGAGGTCACTATGCTCACGCGCCAGCAGATTCTGATGCAGTCGGGCATGGCGGTGCTGGCACAAGCGAACAATGTGCCCCAGATGGTGCTGTCGCTGCTCAGGTAAAATAAGCCTGTATGCAGGAGACGCACCACCACATCGAAGACGAGAACCAACTGGTTCAGATTCGGCTGGGGAAGCTCCAGAAACTGCGCGAGCAGGGTCTGGACCCGTTCGCCATCGAGCGCTACCCCATCACGCACACCCTCCAAGCGGTACACGACCACTACGCCGAGTTGGAAGGTCAAACCGTGTCGGTCGCCGGGCGCATCTTCTCCCTGCGTCCGATGGGCAGGGCAACCTTCGCCCACCTGATGGACGGCACCGGCAAACTGCAAATCTACCTCAAAGCGGACGAACTGGGCGACCGCTATGACCTCATCGACCTCTGGGACATCGGCGACTATCTGGGTGTGAAGGGCTTTATGTTCAAAACGCGCACGGGCGAGATTACGGTGCATGTGCAGGAGTTCACCCTGCTGGCAAAGGCGATTCGACCCGTGCCCTTCCCCAAAGAGAAAGGCGAGCAACGCTGGTACGGGCTGCACGATGTGGAGCTACGCTATCGGCAACGCTATTTAGACCTGCTGGTGAACCCCGATTCGCGCCGCCGCTTGCTGGCACGCTGCCGCATGATTTCTGCCATCCGCCACTTTTTGGAGGCGGAAGGCTTTCTGGAGGTGGAGACGCCCGTGCTGCAGCCGTTAGCAGGCGGTGCCGCCGCCCGACCCTTCATCACCTATCACCACGCACTGGATCGAACTTTCCAGCTGCGCATCGCACTCGAACTGCACCTCAAGCGGCTGCTGATTGGGGGTATCGATAAGGTATTTGAGATTGGGCGCGTGTTCCGCAACGAGGGCATCTCCACCCGCCATAACCCCGAATTCACCATGCTCGAACTCTATCAGGCGTATGCCAACCTGGAAGACATTATGGAGCTGGTGGAACGGCTCTTTCGGTATGTCGCCGAGCGGGTGTTCGGCACTACTGTCTTCGAGCTGCACGGTGTTCGGGTCGACCTGAGCCAGCCGTGGCAGCGTGTCCGCCTGATGGACGCCATCCGCGACTATACGGGGCTCACGGAAGCTGACTTCGACACGCTGGAGCAAGCCGTTCGGGCAGCGGATCAGCTCGGCATCCATGTGGAGCGCAAGGACACCATCGGTGGCATCATCGAGAAGGTGCTGGAGAAGTGCGTGGCACCCCACCTGCAGCAGCCCACTTTTGTGTATGGCTTCCCGTTGGACACCTCGCCTTTGGCGAAACGGGAGCCGAGCAACCCACGCTTTACCCGTCGCTTCGAGGGCTACCTGTTCGGGCAGGAGGTGGCGAACGCCTTCTCCGAGCTGAACGACCCGCTGGAGCAGCGCGAGCGATTCTTGGCACAGCAACAATTGCGCGAAGCGGGCGACGAGGAGGCGCATCCGTTCGACGAAGATTTCCTACGGGCGATGGAGTACGGCATGCCGCCTGCTGGCGGGCTGGGCATCGGCATCGACCGCATGGCGATGCTGCTCACTGGCGCCGACTCCATCCGCGAGGTCATCTTCTTCCCCCAGATGCGCGAAGGCTGACCCTTCCCAACAGCAGGCAGGGTCTTCAGGAGAGTTAGAACCTTTCGTAGGATACAACTTCCCACAGACGCTTAGCGATACAGCGTGCGAATCGAGCTGACCGCCATCGTGCCGCCGTCCCGAAGCGAAAGGGCACGCACAGACGCCCTATCCTGCGCAGGCGGACGCACGCGCGGCACATACACCGCAATATCGACCGAGCTGGAACCGCCCGGCGGGATAATCGGCGTGATAGAGGGGCGTGCCTCCGTGCGCCAACGATTGCCCTCTATCAAGAGAGCATATTGTTGGGGATAGCGGCTCTGATTGCGCACGAGCAGACGATGAATCACGATGCGCGGAACGGGTGTGTAGCGTGAGGATTGGTCAGGCTCTAACGCAATTCCCGATTCCGCAACCAGCTGAATGAGCGGATCACGGCGAACCGAATCACCCCAGACCCAATCCCAAGCCTCCAGTCGGTTGCGTAGATACAGCTCAAAAAAGGCGGTCAGCAGCCGTCGCGTGATTTGAAGCTGGGTCGCACGGGGCAACGAGCCACTGTCGCACCCGAAGCTCGAACTGTCCATAAACCCACAGTGCCATCCGCCCTGAATGATGGGCAGCAGTTTGGGAGCAAAACCCGCATTATACATCCGCTGTCCATGGTTTTGCAGGGGTGTGATGGAGTCGGCACTACCCGAAATCAGGCTGTGAGGCACCGTGACATTCGCCGATGCCTGAATAGCGGAGGGGTTGGTTTCGGCAGCCGCCAGGTTCGCCACCGCCTTGATTCGAGTATCTGCTGCCGCTGCGAGAATGCTCGCCCCACCGCCCATCGAGTGTCCCGATATACCGAAACGCTCCGTCGCCACTTGAGCGAAAAGCCACGATGCCGAATCGGCGTTCTGCTGCTCCAAATAGGTTAGGCAGTAGCGCATATCCTCCGAGTAAGCCTGATGATTCGGAAACAGCTCCCCGCCCGACTCAGTTGCAATCACAAAATAGCCCCAAGTCGCCAGATGTTCCAGGGTGGAGCGGTATCGTTCAGGGGGCTGCAGGAAGCCATGTCCGAACGAGATGGCGGGATAGGGTGCGCCCCGCCCATCATAACTCGTGTTGTCCCCCGTGGCGGTGGCAGGGTAGTAAAGCTGCGCTCTAAAGGTCGTACCGTTCGGGCGTCGCACCGTCACGATGCGTCGCCCCGCCCGATATGTTCCCGGCTGCCCATAATCGATCTGCATCGCCAACATCATGAATTATACATCACCACCCCCACGCTGCGCACGCCACTGCGTCAATCTGCGCCTGCAACGCCAGCGTGCGCTCCAGCGCAGTGACCATCCGCTGGTAGGTCAGCCGCTCGTCGAGGGATAGCACGGCGCCCTTGCGGTCGTCCAGCCACTTGTGGCATACCTGATAACCACCCACCCGATACGCCCACACCTCAGGCGGCACAGGCTCGAAATACTGCGCCGCGTTAATCCACACGCGCTGCTCCGACTCGTCGTATGCCACGCGCTCGACGCGATGGTCGCCCGCGACGGGATACTTGCACGACGGCGTGTTTAGCGTGGGGTCGCGCAGCAGGTGCAAGTCAATCAGCGTGCGTCCCAACTGCGCCAGTGCGTCGAAGGTTGCCTTATCGGGCGGCAACGGCACGCGCGGGAAGTCCC
>Ga0197143_1001946_pt1 | contig 16217 bp, 9 predicted proteins | sample GBS70_MetaG_FD_148603 | JGI IMG/M metagenome (GOLD analysis project Ga0197143, IMG submission 148603) | Sediment microbial communities from Great Boiling Springs, Gerlach, Nevada, United States - GBS 70_MetaG | ecosystem: Environmental > Aquatic > Thermal springs > Hot (42-90C) > Sediment...
ATTCCGTCGGGTGAGAAGGTGATTTGAAGCCTGTCCTTCGTTGAAAGTGTTTGAGCCCATCCCGTCAATGCCATCGCAAAAACAAATGCCACCGTCGCCCAATCCTTCATCTCTCATCACCCACTCAAATTGTGCCATAAACAGGGTATGGACTATGCGGGACGAAGGTCAGGAAAAAGCAGGAGAGCGATGTTTATGCCGAGCCAGACTTATTGGCAAATCGTAAGGTCGGCAAATCAATAGGTCAGAAAGACAGCAGAATCATCTCTCCGACTTCTTCGTCCTATTAGAAGGTCTCTTCGTTCCCGCATCCCCTTTGCTTGAAGAATCTTTCCTTGACAGCGAAAGAACTTTTTCGTTTGGCTATTTGCTGGCTTCCTTGGAGTCTCCGAAAGCAAATAGCCACTGACCTGCGACCTTTTTCTCCTTTCCGCTTATGCCTTCTTTGAGCCTTTTATCCCTTTACTCCCAATTCTCTCGCCCTTTACCCATTAATCTGACCTGAGCCATGGGCACAATCTGGTATCGTTTAGTCATAGCCTTATCCCTTGAGGCAAAATGGATTAGCGAAGTTGGAAAGGAGTGAGAAAGATGCAGCGAGAAAAGGTGCTGAACTTTGTTGCAATCATTTTCTTTGTCGTCTTCGTTACTTTCTCGGCTTTCTTCGCCTTTCTTGCTTTCGAATTCTTCAACTCAACCTATCTCTCACCTTTTGTCTTGAAAGCAAAATGGAAAGTGCAAGGTCTCAATTTTGACCTTGCTTTTTCTCCAAAAAGCGACTTATTGGCAGCTTTTGGGTGGGCATATGGTCAAGATGCGGTGATTTTGTGGCAAACCTCGACAAGACAAATGGTTCACTCTTGGGTTGTTAGCCCTCTATCATATGGCTTTTCTTACCTTCTTGATTTCTCACCCGATGGTTGTCTCTTGGCGGTTGGTCATGACGAACAGGACATAAATAAAGTGAGTGTTTTCAAAACTGCAGATGGTCGCAAGTTGCGAACAATTGTGATGGGTAAGGGCTATATCTCATCCATCATTTTTGCACCTGATGGGCAATTGGCAATCAATCAGAACGAGAGACTTTGGTTCGTTCAGGTTGACAGTAGCAAAAAATTTCAAACTAAAATTCAAGCGCGACGGGTCGTCTTCTCCCCTGATGGTCGGCTTATCGCTGCTTGCCGGCGAGATCGCATAGACATTTTTGATGGGAAGAGACGACTTGTTCAGCAACTCAAAGTAGCAAAAGCTTCAAGTATAGACATAAACATAGATAAAGCAATCTTTTCTCAGGATGGTCAAAAGTTTGTTTGTCTTTGGTGGGAGTGGAAGGAAATCGGGATGGCTCTTCAAAGGCAATGGTGGATTTCTATTTGGCGAACAGGTGACTGGAAATTGGAGCGTTCACAACCTTTGACACCATTCCAGCTTTCCACTCGCTTAATCGGCCAACTTGAAGGCGAAATTAACCTTAATGTCTCATTGGTTGCTATTACAGAACCTTTACCGACCGGATGGGATGGGTTATTGTGGCGGTTAGATCTATTAGTTACACCCATCATTTTCCACAGTGGTCTTCGAATATCACCCCCACCTTCCCAAGTTTCACTTTATCGGCTTGAAGATGGGCAGTTAGTCGCTAAGTTGCCTCGGTTTGGTCGCGATGTAGAAGATATTGCTTTTTCACCTGACGGTCGTTACCTTGCTGTTTCGCACGGTGACTGGATAGTCCTGTGGGAGTTGAGAGGCAGTGGAAAGTAATGTTGCGAATTGCTAAGTGCTAAAGGCTTTAAGGTGGCTATGACCAGCGGACGAAAACGAACCACTCAATAGCGAGGACGAAAAGGGCGAGTAAGACGAAGAGCCACCAAAAATCGCGCCAAGACACTTTCGGCGTTTGAGCGGCGACGGTGTGAGCGCCCAATGTGATGGTTTGCTTCGGCGCAATGTCAGATTCGTCGGCGTTGAGTAAGTTAACGGCAAATTTCACCCGCAGGTTGCCTGACCGAAGTTCATAAACTCCGACTCGCTCCGTCGCTCTCAAGGTCAAAAGGTGCTCAGGCGCTTTGATGCTTTCAGTTCTGCCGTCTGGGTGACGAAGCAAAACTTGCTGGTCTGGAACAGTTAGCGAAACTACGCTCCCAGCCTTCACCGTGAAACCTTGTTCCCACCTTTGCCCACCAATTGACCAACGGAGCGCGTTAGCGATGAAGATAGGGAAACCGACGCGCAACGGGAAATCGCTGTCAAGCAAATTGAAACCCACGAAAAGCCAACGCTTCCCAGCGCGTTCGCCCGCAACAATTAGCGGCGTGTCCTTTGCGTCGGCAATTGTTTTAGCCCAAGGGGCAGGCTTGACTTTTAGCGCTTTGTCAATCAAAACGGCACTCAGGTCAACGAACCGCAAAATTGGATGGTCTCGCTCCCAAGCAGTGATGATTGGTTGGTCTGTCATGCCAATTTGAGTGACGAATTCGCCATCAGTGACACCGATGAGCCAAACAGACTTTACGGTGCGAAGTGCGGGGTGCTGGGTGCGGAGTGCAGGTGGCTTCGTTCCGTCAAAGATGATGATGTCGTAGGTGCTTCCTTCCCTTCCCGCTTCAGGCAGTTGTGGGGCTTTGTCAACGAGGCAATCGGGTTCAAGGGCAAGGGCTCGTTCAAGGAAAAAGTTGCCTGAACTGACGAGCAGGACACGGATGGGCTGACGACCGAAACCGACGAAGTTAACTACATCGTCGGTTGGCAAAACATCATCGCTGCACTCCCACTTCAACACTGCGTGCCGAACCGTTACGGGAACGGAAACGACTTCGCCCTTGACTTGATGTGGCTGTAAAGTTATTTCCTTTGCGGCGCTGAGTTTCCCGTCAACGAACAGACTCAATGTGCCCTTGAGTTGCTTGTCGCTGAAATTCCGAAGGGCGACGAAAATCCGTGCGGAGTGCGAGGTGCGATGTGCGGAAGGTTGTGCGGGGTGCGAAGTGCGGTGTGCGGGAACTTGTGTGTCCGCAACGACGAAGCCCGCGTTGAGGTTAGTTTTGCCGACAGATTCGTAAACGAGTTTGGCTGAGCCGGGAGAAAAATCGGTCACTTGGGGAAACGAGCCGTCAGAGACGAGCACGATGGTGGCGTTGTTTCTGTTAGCGACCAAAGCAGAGGCAAGGCGCAAAGCCGTCCCAATATCGGCTGGGGCATCGGTCGCTTTCAATGGTGTGCGGAGTGCAGAGTGCAGTGTGCTGGGTGAAGAAAGGGGAACGACGACCTTCGGTTCTGTTGCTGCGAGGATCAACGCTGCTTGGTCATTGGGTCGCAAATCGTTCAACCACTTTTCAACCCTTCTCTTCGCTTCCTCAAACCGAGATGGCTTGACATCTGTTGAGTTCATGCTTGCCGAAGCGTCAAGGACGAAAACAACGGTCTGACCTTGCCAACCTCGTCCCACGATGGCGGGGCGAGCCAAAGCCGTCACTAAAAGCAAAGCCGCTAAAAGTTGCAAAACCATGAGCCAATGAAACCTGAGCCTTTGCCAAAGGGCGTTTGCTCGGACATCGGTGGTTACCTGCGGGAACAGGAAAACGGCTGGCACTATCACTGTCCTGCGGCGGATTTTGAGCAGGTAGAGCAGGATGATGAAGGCTGCTACGGGAACGAACCACCAAAGCAGCAAAGGCGCTTGCAAGGTCATCTCTGGTCACCTTTGCAAGTTAGAGACTTGGGAGCAGGGACTGGGGTTCGGAACATGCGTTACTCGTCCCCCGTCCCTCGTCCCGCTAATAATCCAGCACGATGCTGACATGTTTTGTGACGAGGTATTCCTTCAGCCCTTCCCAACCGCCTTCAAGCCCGAAACCTGATTGCTTGACTCCGCCGAAGGGACATTGGAAAGTTGCGGGTGCGAAATCCCAAACTCCGACCATACCTGTCTCCAATCGCTCCACGACATCAATCAGCGTTCGGAAGTCGTAAGTGAGCACATAGGCTGCCAGCCCGTAAGGGGTGTCGTTTGCCCACTCAATCACTTCGTCCTTGTCCTTGAAGGGCATGAGGGGCATCACCGGACCGAAAGTTTCCTCACAGGAAACGAGCATGTCGCGGGTTATGTTGACCAGAACGGTCGGCTCATACCAGAAGCCTCGCTTGAATTGTTCGCCTTCGGGTCGTTTCCCGCCACACAAAACTTTTGCCCCTTTTGCAACTGCATCTTGGACATGCCTTTCAACTTTCTCCAAACCGTTCCTGTCAATGAGCGGACCGACATCGGTGGTTTCATCCAAACCGTTGCCGAGCCGAAGTTGTTTCGTGTAATCAACGACTCGTGCGATGAACTCGTCCCAAATTCGCTCGTGGACATAGATGCGGTTGGGCGAGATGCAGGTTTGACCGTTATTTCGGAACTTGGCTTGGACAGTCCATTTCGCAGCCTTGTCAACATCAACATCGGGGAAGACGATGACGGGAGCGTGACCGCCGAGTTCAAGGGACAATCGCTTGATTTGCTCGGCTGCTTGTTGCATTAACAATCTGCCCACGCGAGTTGAACCGGTGAAACTGATTTTGCGAACTCGTTCGTCAGCGAAGAAGATGGCGGAAATTTCGGCTGGGTCACCAGAAACGAGATTGGCAACACCCGGTGGTAACCCAGCATCTTGAAGGCACTTGAAAATCGCCATCGCCACCAAAGGTGTTCGGTGGTCAGGTTTTGAGATGACGGTGCAACCTGCTGCCAAAGCGGGAGCGACTTTCCGTGCCAACAAGTTCGCAGGGAAGTTCCAAGGCGTAATCGTTGCGACGACACCAACAGGTTGGCGGATGAGCCAGTGGCGCTTGCCCGGAATCCATTGCGGAACAAGGTCGCCGTAGTTTCGCTTCGCTTCCTCAGCATACCACTCAAAATACCCAGCGCAAATTTGAACTTCAACCCTTGACTCTTTGATGGGCTTTCCCACCTCCAAAGTCATCAACCGGGCAATTTCTTCTTGGCGCTCGCGAATGAGGTCGGCAGCCTTCTTTAAAATTGCGGCTCGCTCGTATGCCGTCATCCTTGACCATTGACGGAATGCTCTCGCGGCAGCGTCAATGGCTCGCTTGACATCTTCAGGTGAAGCATCGGGCACTTCCACGATGACCTCTTCCGTTGCAGGGTTGATTACTGGACGAGTCTTGCCGCTGCTTCCGTCCGTCCATTCACCATCAATGAAGAGGCGAAACGGGAACGATGTGAGGGGTTCTGAGTGCTGAAAGTTTCCCTTCCGCTCCATTCTCGCTCACCTTCCAATTGCGTTGTGGGTTGCAATTTGTGCATTGAGTTTTTCCGTTCAAACGCGCAACGCTCAACGCACAACTCGCAACATAAGGCTTAAACCTTTGCTCCCATTTGTCGCGCTTTTTCAACAGCCTCGTCAATGGTTCCGACCAAGTGGAAGGCGCTTTCGGGCAAGTGGTCCCATTTGCCTTGCAGAATTTCGTCAAAGCCGCGAAGGGTTTCCTCCAGTGGCACATAGGCACCGGGACGACCAGTAAAGACTTCAGCGACATGGAAGGGTTGGCTCAAGAAAAGTTGCAGCCTGCGGGCTCGGTGGACAATGAGTTTGTCTTCGTCGCTCAACTCTTCCATGCCCAAGATAGCGATGATGTCCTGCAACTCGTTGTATCGTTGCAAAATCCTTTGAACCTCGCGAGCGATGCGGAAGTGCTCCTCACCGACGAAGCGAGGGTCAAGGATGCGGGAAGTTGAAGCCAGCGGGTCAACGGCTGGGTAGATAGCCCTCTCAAACAACCTCCTTTCAAGGACGATGGTTCCGTCAAGGTGAGCGAAAGTTGTTGCAGGCGCTGGGTCGGTGATGTCGTCGGCTGGGACATAAATTGCTTGCACGCTGGTGATTGAACCTCGCTTTGTCGTTGTGATGCGTTCCTGCAACTGAGCCATCTCTGTGCCCAAGGTCGGCTGGTATCCGACTGCCGAAGGCATGCGACCGAGCAAAGACGAAACCTCCGTCCCTGCTTGTGCAAACCTGAAGATGTTGTCAATGAAGAGCAAGACATCCATGCCCTTGACATCGCGCCAGTATTCAGCCATCGTGAGGGCAGTCAAACCAACTCTAAGCCTTGCACCCGGTGGTTCGTTCATTTGCCCGAAAACGAGGATTGTCCTGTTGATGACGCCAGAGTGTTTCATTTCAAGCCAGAGGTCGTTGCCTTCGCGAGTTCGTTCACCCACGCCCCCGAAGACCGAAATTCCGCCGTGCGCCTTTGCGACATTGTGGATGAGTTCCATCAAAAGGACGGTCTTGCCCACACCAGCGCCTCCGAACAAACCTATTTTCCCGCCTCGTGGGAAGGGGACAAGCAAGTCCATGACTTTGATGCCGGTTTCCAACTGCTCTGAAACCGTTCCCTGCTCTTCAAAGGATGGGGCAGGTCTGTGGATTGGCCAATAGTCGTTGGCTTTGACTTCTCCTAATTCGTCAATTGGGTTGCCACAAACATCAAAGAGCCGTCCTAAAGTTCCTTCGCCGACAGGGACTTTGATCGGCCCGCCAGTATCGTAAACGAGCGTGCCTCGTTTCAGTCCATCGGTAAAGTCCATTGCAACTGCCCGAACCACATCGTCTCCGAGATGCTGTTGGACTTCAAGAACTAACGGGGGGTTGCGGTTTGGGTCGGCGACAATTAGAGCGTTCATGACTTCAGGGATTTTCCCATCGGGAAACTGGACATCAACGACGACACCCATAATTTGCACAATCCGACCAACTCGGTCAGGCAAAGGTCTCATGCCAGGATGGACTTCCAGTAACGGTTCTGTTTCAACCATGCAGAATTGCACCTCCGCCGCTTTGAGTTGGGTTGTCCATCATTAATAATCGGTGAACTGGCGCAGTTTCTTGGCGGCGAACCGTCGCTTCATTTTGACACGGGTCGGTCTAAAGTTCAAGGGACTGATGCCTTAAATCTCTCCTTTGATGATACGGTCAAGGTGTTGGGCTGTATCCTTGACCATCTGATCAGGTGCGTGCGGGTAAGGTGGCAGTTCGGCTGTAATCCAGCCGTCGTAACCGATTTCTTTCAATGCCACCATCACTTCCCGCCAATTGACATCACCTTGGAGCAAGTAAACGAAACGGTGTTCGCCGACGCGGAAGTCTTTGACATGGACGCGCTTAATGCGCTTTCCCAGCAGCCGAATCCAATGCTGGGGAAAACCGTAGGCGAGGATGTTGCCCACATCAAAATAAGCGCCAACAATGCCGTCCCCGTCGGAATTCGCCTTAGCGTTCAACTCGTCAATGTATGCGGCGAACTCAAGGGGCGAAAGCAAAAAGCGGTTCCAGACATTTTCAACCCAAATCTGCACCCCAAGCCTTTTGGCAATCGGGATGAGTTGCTGCAGCGATTGCATTGAAAGTTCCCAAGCAGTTTTGTAGTCCGTTGCCTCATTGACGACCGCTGGGACGACGAGAACTCCTTCCGCACCCATGACTGCAGCGAAGTTGAGTGCTTGTTCCACGCCTTCAATGGCTCTTTTTCTGGTTTCTGGGTCTGGGGCTGACAGTGGTAATTGCCAGTGAGTTCCGCCCATCAGGCTGTGGACAATGAGACCGTGCTTTCCCGCTAACGCCTTAATCTGCTTCGCCTCGTCTTCGCTGCCGGGGTGATGTGATTCAAAACCGTCATAACCAGCCTCCTTGATAAGGGCAATTCGCTTTTCCAAATCCCACCTCGGCACTACACTTCCCAAACAAATCGCTTTCTTCATCCCAAATCACTCTCCTTTTCCGCAAATTTGCGCCTCAACGATTTTAGCGCTGAAACGCAGGTTCCTGAAAGGAGCAGAGTTTCGGCTTCACTATTGAAGGTTGATTGTCACAACACCTGCCGAGTAAGGAGGAAGAACAAACCTGACAGCGTTGGAATCAACTTGAACCTCCGAAAGTTCTGGGCGAACCCGATTGGGTTCTTCCAAAGTATTGCGTGCGTTAAGGTCGTCTGGTGCCACAACCTGCATTGACGCTCCCTTGACAATGTTACTGCCTTCAACAACCAATTCCACCTGCACCGGTTGCTGTGTGGGGTTAACAGCCTTGAAGTAAAGGGTCTTGCCATCGGCTGACTTGGTAGCGACAGCGTTCAGTGGTTTCGTTTCGCCTTCCATCCCGATTAGGAACGGCGCGTAATGATCTCGCCATAACTTCATCACGACATAGTTTGGCGCTGGAAACCAAGTTCTGTGGTCAAAGTTGATGAAGGCGTTATCCCATTCACGCCAACCACCTGGACGAACTCCTGACCACCAATGGCGCATCAGCAAGGCTGGTGAAGCGATCTCAACGATGTCAGGGCACCGCTCAAAAGCGTTCAGCAACCCACCAGCATACAAACCCGTCCTCCAATCGGTGCTTTGAGCGTTCCACTCGGAAACGAACAACTTGATGTTTGGGTTGCGCGAATTGGCGATTATCTTCGCCGTCTCGCGGAAGAAGCGTTCATAATCGTAAGGTCCTTCAGCGAAACGGTTAGGGTTCTCATAGTGGTGGATGCTTGAGTAGTCAATCAACTCGGCGCAACGCTCAATAACGATTCGGTTCCAACGCAAAGCACCCCAACCGTAGCCTCCACTGCCGCAAGCGATGATTTTGATGTTCGGGTCAACTTTCTTGAGGGCGGGAACGAACTTGCGGATGGCTTCGGCGTAGGCTTCAGGTCCCATGTGCCAAGTCTCGTTGTCAATTTCCCAGAACTTGACATTGTATGGTTCTGGGTGACCGTTGGCTGCCCTCACGCTCCCCCAGCGGGAACTTGCTGGTCCGTTGCAGTATTCAACCCAGTCCATTGCGTCTTGAAGGAACTCCTCTTCGTTTGCATCTGGACCGTTCCACGCCTTCGTGCCGATGTTGATGACGATAATCGGTTCCGCTCCAACTATTCGGCACAATCGGATGAACTCGTCTGTCCCGAAAGCGTTAACTTCAAGGTCATCCCAAATGTGGAGCGGATAGACTCGTCGTTTGTGTTGCGGACCTATGCCGTCCTTCCACCTGTAGGCAGATGCAAAGCACCCACCTGGCCAACGAATTGCCGTGGGACGCAGCGCCTTCAGGGCTTCCAACAGATCGGGGCGGAACCCTCCCGTTTTTTTGCTGCTCTCTGCCATTAGGCTTACTTGGTCAATCCACACGCGGGCAGGCGCAACCGCGGCGATTTCAAGGGTTGCACTTTCGGCAGTCTCTGTCGGCTTGAACTCAACTGGATACTCCTTCCACTCACTTGTCGGAGCAGGCAATTTTTGCTCAGCAATCACCTTGTCCCCGTCTTTAAGCCTGACAACTAACCCGTTAGGTGCTTCTCCTCTCACCCAAACTGAACCTTGGTAAACTTCGCCTGCGCGGATGCAAAGGAGCGATTGTTGGACGCCCGTCTCACCCTCGCTGGAAGCAATGAATTGGCACAAGTTGCTGTTGAGCGGGTTCTCGCCCGTCACATAAACTTCGCCCTCTCCGAAGGCTTGCCAGTAACGGGCTGTAGCGTGTTTGGGGATTTCCGGCAATCCCTCAAACAAAGCCTTCCCATCCAATGCCGTCACTTTGATGTTCCTAAACTTTGCCCGAGTCAGCCAAGTTCCGACACCGATTTTGCCCGTCAAGTGCGCGTTTTCGCTATCGTCAGTGAAATCCAGAAGCAATTGGTCGTCCAACCAAGCCTGAATTCGTCGCCCTTGACATCTGACGCGAATCCTATACCAACGCCCTTCTTCAATTCTCGTGGAGCGCCACTGCGAGACGACCCTTCTGCGGTTATCGTTGCTTCGTTCAATTGCGGTGGCGGTGTTGCCCCAACCTGCGATGTTGAGCCAGTAAAAGTCGCGCTCGCTTTTCACTCGGAACAGGACGAGAAAGCCCTCGCGACCTCCAAGTTTTTGTGCTTCCAGCGAAATTTCATAGTCGCTCCAATTGGTGTCACCGAAGGTCAACCTGACATTGGGGTTGTTGGCTGCTTCTTGGATGATTTCACCATCCTCAATCCTCCAAACGCCGCTCGTTAACTCCTCAAAACTACGGTTCCAGACCATCTCACCCCACAAGCCACCGTGAACGGAGTGGTAGATGTGCTCAAGGAAGTGCCCGTAAATTTTCTCGTCAATACGGCTAATGACCTTTTCAGGTCGCAAAGTCAACCTCAACTTCGTCTCCCCTTGACTAACCATCCCTGCAAGCCCTGCGGCGACTGTAGCCATAACCATCCCTCCTAACCCGCAAGCAATCGCTCTCCTCAAAAGCGACATCGCCTCACGCTCCTTTCCCCACTCGCTTAGGGCAGGTTTGGTTCAAAGTATTTTGACGCAACTGAGGAAGTCGCAGTCGGGATTTTCCTTTCTCACCGCAGGGCAATGTCAAGTGCGGTCGCTATGAAAAGCAAAACGCTGACAATGCCGTTGACGGTAAAGAACGCCGTGTTGACTTTCCTCGGGTCACCTGGTTCAGCGATTGAATGCTCGTATGCGATGAACCCGACAATGAAAAGCCATGCTATCCAAAAAACAACGCCCAACTTAGCCACCCACCCGAAGGCAGCCAACGCAAGCAGGAAGAGGGAGTGGAGAACTCGCGATACCCAAAGCGCTTTGTTCGCGCCATATCGGACCACAAGGGAATGAAGCCCGACTTTGCGGTCAAACTCCTCATCAAGGGTTGCGTAAATGATGTCAAAACCGGCGACCCAACAATTCACCGCCAGCATGAGCAAAATTGGGGGAAACTCTATCGTTCCTTTAAGGGCAATCCATGCGCCAACAGGGGCAATCCCTAAGGCTGAACCAAGCCATAAGTGTGACCAATCGGTGAATCGCTTCGTGTAAGAGTAGCCGAAAAGCCAAGCCAATGTGGGGAACGAAAGCCAGAAAGCGAGCCAGTTGAGTTGGTAGGCTGCAAAGACGAAAATCGCTGCAGAAATGGTCACGAAAAGCCAAGCCTGAGTTAGCGTCAACTTCCCTGTCGGCAACTCCCTGTTTCTCGTTCGTGGGTTTAGTCTGTCAAACTCCAAGTCGGCGATGCGGTTGAAGCCCATTGCAGCGGAACGGGCAGCGATGACAGCAACGATGATCCAAGCCAGTTCCCTCAAAGGCGGGATCCCTCCTGAACAAACCCAAGCCGATGTCAAGGCAAAAGGCAAAGCGAAGACTGCATGCTCAAACCGAACGAAGGACAGGTAAGTGCGAATTCGTTCAAACATGGTGCTATTTTCCTCCTTTCCGCCCCCCGTCCCGCGTCCCTCGTCCCGGAAAGGTCAGCAAATTCTCGGCAGCGGGTCACCTGTGAGCATGTCAAGCACGCGAGCACCCCCAATCCCCGTTTCAAGCAAAACTATGCCTTTTGGTTCTTCTTCAACTTGACCGATAATTGCTGCGTCCTTTCCAAGCAGGTGTTGCCTGACGGTTTCAAGGACTAACTCGGCGTCTTCGGGCGGGACGACGAAAACCATCTTGCCCTCGTTGGCGACATAAAGCGGGTCAATGCCCAGAATCTCGCAAGCGCCGCGAACTTCTGGTCTAACAGGAACGGCTTCATCAAAAACGCGGATGCAAACTTGCGATGCCTGTGCGATTTCGTTCAAGACCGTAGCGACGCCGCCTCGGGTTGGGTCACGCATGCAACGAACTCTCGGACAAACCTTCAAGACGCTGTCAACCATGTCCCACAAAGGAGCGGTGTCGCTTTGAATGTCCACTTCAAAATCCAAGTTGCCGCGAGCAACCATGACTGCGATTCCGTGTTCGCCGATTGTCCCCGACAAAATCACTTTGTCTCCCGGGCGAGCATTGGCTATTGACAAGTTGACCGGGTGCTCAACGACACCAATTCCCGTCGTCACGATGTAGACGCCGTCGCCCTTGCCCCTTTGGACAGTCTTCGTGTCGCCCGTCACGATTTGGACATTGCACCTTTCGGCAGCCTTCGCCATTGAGTCAACGATGCGTTTCAGGTCATTAATGGGAAACCCTTCCTCAAGCACAAAAGCAGCAGCGAGGAACAAAGGTCTTGCGCCTGCAGTTGCCAAGTCGTTGATCGTTCCGTGAACGGAAAGGCAACCTATGTCGCCTCCGGGGAAAAAAAGTGGGTGAACAGTAAAGGCGTCGGTTGTGAAGGCAAGTTTCACTCCGTTGAGTTCAAAAGTCGCTTGGTCGTCCAGTTTCTCAAGCAGCGGGTTTTTGAAGGCTTCCAGAAAAACCGCGACCACAAGGTCGTGGGTAGCCTTCCCGCCAGCGCCGTGAGCCATCGTAATGTTGGAGTCCCGCAACCTTACAGGTTTCCGTTTCAGCCTTTCAATTTGCTTCAAAACATCGCCAGCCTTTTCAGCCATTTCGTTGAACCCCTCGCAAAAATTGAAAGTTGAGCATTGTGCGTTAGACCAAAGAAGTTTACAACCCATAAACTGCAACGCAAAACTTCGCTAAAAAGATTAGCGAAGCGGTATCAGCTATGACAGACGAAGTAACCTTAAGAGTGCAGCGAATGAAGGCGAAGGCTTCCTCGTTGCTCTTAACCCACACCTACTTTTACCTTTCGTCGGTATTGACAACAGGGGTTCCGATGTCCGCCGCCCATCGGATGGCTTGGGTCAAGTAGGCGTCTAACATTCTTCTTTGGCGGTTCTCCGAAGAAACGCAACAGCCAACGAAGGGGCGAGGGGCATTGAAATGCCCCTGCCCCTTTTACTTCTGACGAACAAATTGTCAACCGTTCGGCTAATTACCCTTCTGGTGGCATACTGCCAGGGGGTGGAAGCTGGATTTCAAAAACGCCAGCATCAACAGGGGCATGAGATCCGTAAGGGGGCTGGATTCCAATGATATTGGGGCAATGTCTTGGAACGGTAACGGATTTGGACGATGTAGCGACGGTCCCGTTAGGGTATGTCACTTCTACAATGACTGTCCAAACACCATCTTCAGGGATGCCACCTTCACCAGGTTTTGGGATTTGGAAGTGGTAGCAGCCATTTGAGTCAGGTGTCAGATTGACCTCCCCATACTTGACGGTGCTCCCCTTGACAGCTTTTACTGTTATGCTACTAAAGCCCCCTCCCCCGATGAACCTAATTTTGCCCTCAATAGGACGATGATAAGCGAGGGCGGCTTTAATCTCTAAAGACCCACGCTTCTTGAGAGTCCATTCTGACGTCCAACGGCAAGCAGGCATGTTTTGAATACCTTCAAGGGTCACAATGTAATTCCCAGGGTCAAGGTTGGGAAAAGTGATAACGCCAGAGGAATCTGTAACTCCGAATCTTGGGATGCCGTTCGGCTTTTTTTGCACGGTGACACGATAGGGAGGGTTAATCGGTTTCCCGGTCGTTTCATCTTGCACTACAACAGTGATTGTGCCTTGCTGGGATGGATTCAGACAAATTTGGACACCGGCAGTGATTTCACCCTTGACGTCTCCTTTCAACTCAACCTTGCCGAAAAGTGTCAGGTTCATAGTGCAACTCTGTGTTGGTTGAATTAGACCTGATACTGACAAGGAATTTGATGGTGGGTCGGCAGTGGCTTGGGCTAATACGGTGCCGTCTGGTCCTCGGAGTGTTAACTCTGCCAGTTCGGCTCTCGGCGATGTCCAGGAAGCGGTGACTTGGTAAGTCTCTCCAGCGATACAATGCCAATCTCCGGATGGGTTGTTTTGTTCGTTCACCAGGTCTAAAGTTAGATATTGCTGCTGACCTGTCAGCACATCATGAAACAACCCCGAAGCCGTGCAGGTAAAGGTTTGATCAATCATGTATTGACCGGCAGCGGGAGCTGCCAACAGCCAAGCCAAAGGGAGAACGAACCAAACACCACGGCGCATTTCAGACACTTCCTTTGTTCGCTTCATTAATTCCGACGCCCTTAGATATGCGACGGAGCCTAACAACCAGACAGATTGTTTGGTCACTAAGACGCGGGCATTGGGCACATAGATTCTCACCCCCTGTCCTTTAATTTCCAAATCGCTACCATGCCACCTTAGGAGTAAAACTTCGGTTGGCTGAAGGAAAACGCAGAAATCGGCTGGATAATGGGTTAACATATGGTCGCTGGTGATAAGAGGACGCTGAATGGAGAAGCGAGGGGCTGGGTTAAAAGTGAGATTAATTTTGGGCATCCACTGCCACTGCGCTCTTAGCGCACTGGGAAACCTTCCTGATGCAAGATACTCCACGCGCACATGGAGTTTCACCAATTCACCCTTCATGTAGCGCCTGAACAATTGCCAACCCTTTTCTTCAAACTCCCCCTGTAATGTAGGTTTGTAAAGCCTTAGAGGTGAAATTACAGGCCAACTCCTTTCATCAAAACCCCCTTGCAGTGCAAATGACACTGCCCTTTCTTGGGCTACTCGTTCACTGAGTTTTAGTTTTTCCCCTTCGTTCTGCCAGACAACAAGTTGAGAAAGTAAGTCATCAACACATGAAGGTAACCGATGAGCGAAAAGCCCTTGCCAATCCACACCCAGTTTTTGGGCAACTTTAAGGGCATGGGCACCACATTGAGCCATTTTGCTTTGAACCGCCATTAAGGAAGAAGCAAAATTTTCATCAACTCCTTCAGTGTTTAGCAACGGGTCTATTTCCTGTAAGCGCTGACCTTCAGGGGCAATTAAAAATTTAGCTAGCATTAACCGTTGCAAACATAGAGCAATACCTTCTACCAACTCCGTCATGGCGATGACTTGAAAGACCTTAGGATGGGTTTGCTTTAACCGCCAACGGATCGCCAAAAAAGTTTTGAGCCAATCGGTAACTTGTTGCTGCTGAAAGAAGCCGGTAGAGAGAACATCATAGAGGGTTTGCATTGTTTCGCAAGCGGCGTCATAAAGGGCTTGTGCGACAGCATCTCCCCACCATCTCTGCCACTCTTCAATGTCCGTATGTAAAACGATGTCTCTTTTGTGGCGTCCCAAGATGAAAGCGTGTATGACTTCGTGGAAAATGACTTCCAGCCGTAACAAATTGTCCAACTCTTCTGCTAAAGGGTCATCTTTAAGGATGTCTGGTAGGGCATACCAGTTAGGGCGATAACTTAGGTAAACTGTCCACGCTTCAGAAACCCCGCCTTCCGCAGGAACAAGAGGCTTCTGCCTTCGGACACCGTAATAAATACGCCCTCTCATAGGACATGGTCCAAAATAGCGCTTGGCGCCTTTAGGTGGCTTGTAAGGATCAATCCAGACAATCTGGTCGTCTTCCCCGTGTAGCACAAAGGTTATTCTCTTTGCCTGCCATCCAGGTATGAGTTGATGACCTTCTCGCCTGAGAAATTGGAGCACTAACTTAATCCGTTCAAAATCCATCCAATCCACCTTTAACGGCAACAATGGAAGGACCTTCACGCCGACAGCCTGTAGCGTTAAGCGCGTCTTTCGTCCCCTCTGACCTTCCACTTCCACGGAAATAGGAAAGCCGTAGCGAGGATGAACTCGTAAAGGAATCTTCCAATCGGGGAGGGCGATTTTTGTCACTGGCTTCGGGAAGCGGCGAGGGTAAATAAGGACATCACCCAAGAATATGCGAACTCCGATGATGGGTTCGTAACTTTCCAACAGTCCCTCAAAATAATAGCCTGCCCAAAGGAGATGCAGGGACTCTTGGGGTGGCTCAACCACTTTTTCGCTTGCAAGGGGAATGGCACGGTAGACAAGTTTTCCCTCGGGCGTTAGGAAGTAACCCCTTAGAGTCCCCTGCACTTTAACTTTGAGTTCTCCTACCCCACAAGTCCCCGTTACGATGGTAATTGCCAACAACCAAAGCCAACGCATCCGTTAATCACCAATTTTTTTTAATAACACGCCCCACTTTTTTTTCAACTCTCGCTGGATCAGTAAGTTGTCCCAGTTAATGCCCCTCACTGACCTTAGGATAGGGAAAGTATAGCTGCAGACAAGTTTTGGCGTATATCGGCGAAATCATGGACTCAACGGGGACAGGCAATATCTTCACCACGCGTGATAAGGTGTGTCTGAGCGTCAAGCGGCGCCAGTGACGATAGCTCTTCGCCAATGCTTCTGACTAAGCCTTGCACCACTTGTCCAGCCATTCGCAAATTCGGTTCAGACGGTCAATCTCTCTCAGAGCAAATCATCCTCTCCGACAGCCTTCAACGCTTCACGGTAAAGTTCTTCAGAGAGCCAGAAGCCTAATGCCTTCAACCTGTCCAATTCCGTTTTCAGCGAGTCAATCAA